>FWPU01001023.1_pt1 | contig 87157 bp, 76 predicted proteins | sample 2228361 | NCBI WGS metagenome assembly FWPU01 (sample SAMEA103939777, study PRJEB20133) | metagenome
AAGGTATTCGTATCAATTCCACTATGGTTCGATTAAAACTGGTTTCTTCCACAAGCAAAAATACTATTTTTTGATTAAAATCAAAACTTTTTTTTCCACTTCTATCACTTCGTAGACTTGAACCTATTTTTCTTTAAAAAATAGGGGGGGTTCAAGTGTCGTTTTTTTTAAAATTTCCCAGTTTTGAACTTTTTTTAAACCCTCTGTTGAATTTTTCTACATAGGTTCAAGTCTGAACCTCAATTTTCTTGCAAATTTTCAAGGTTTTAAATCACTATTTTTTAGCACTTTTTTCAATCGGTAATTTTTACATGTGTATCTTTATAGCTTAAAATCTTCATCTTCTATCTTAAATCGCATTGTGGCCGAGATTTTAATTTAAATGGCTATCAGGTGAAATTTATTTATCTACAATCAATTCGTAATTCAATTGGCTGGAGTGTTTGTAGGAAAAGTAAAATCAATTTTATCTCATCTAACTTTTTATCAATCATTAAATCATCAATCATTAAAATGGTACCCCTTCTTCACCTTCATCTGTTGCTTCAATTTCATAATCAGTTTTTTCATCTTCATCAACAATATAGAATTTGGCTTTCTTTAATATTAAATTATCCATTAATTTTTCAAATTTAGAACGCATTGGTGATTTCGGGTTTGAACTGAAAGTCTCAATTATTTTTTTTGCAGCATTTTCATTTTTGTTTAAAATATATGCAATGCAAAGAGTATACGCAGCATAATCCGGAAAAATCTTTCCTTCATTATAAATTGGTTCAAGTAAATTAATAGCATCAATGTATTTTTTCTCTATAATTTTCATTAAAGCTATTTTTTCAAGTACGAAAAGTTTATTTTGTCTCCTCAATTCAGGTGGGAATTCTGTCTCATTTGCCTGATAAAAGAATTCTTTTGCTCTGATATTACATTCTTCTTCTTTTGTATAAAGATACAAATAAAACTGTATCAGACCTTTCATGTAAAGTTTGTAAACCCCGGGTAAGAAATTATTTATCATTCCCTGTTCGATCAATTCTTTCAAGTTTTCTTTCTCACAATCATGAATTATACACCGAGTAATGTAATCATCCGCTTTTTTTAATGACTCCCGTTTCTCTTCAATCTCTTCATCACTCATTTTATAGAGTGTTAATTCACCATCAAAGATGGCAAATGTATTAAAACTGATTTTTGATTTATTCAAATTAATATGTGCAAGATTATATAATGACTTAATATAATATTTTTTCAACCTTAATAATTCAATCTCACTCAGTTGTTGATTTTCGCAGATCGAAACTACCTTAAAGAGATCTTCTTCAGCCTGTTCAAGGAATTGTTTAGAGCTTGAATATCTTTCGAGGTATGGTTTCTCGATATCGCTATACATAGAGAGTTTCCATAAAACATCGTAGTTAATCTTGGCTCTTCGATAAAGATCCGTTATTCTATTAGGTTCAATATTCAGTGATCGACTGAGATAATCAATTGCCAATTTTGATTCTTCCATTAAATTCCCATCACGCCTTCCACCAGGTGTTGTAAGTTCCTTTACAGATTGATAGTAAGTATAACCAAGATTGGATAAGTATGATGCATTCTCAGGCATTAACTCTACACATCTTTTACGAAGTTTTATACAAAGATCTCTGAATTTTCTTTTTTCCTTTAGAAATTTTTCTCTTTCTTTTTTATCCGGGATTTTTCTTTTCAGGTTTTCAGAACATTCAGATAGCTTTGCTATAGCGAAGGAAAAATCACTAAGCACTTCAGGCTTATGCCATAATGGACTCTTTTCTATCGGCTCTTCGTTCTGAAAGAGTCGATAAATCTCTTCCCATTTATTTTTTCCCTGCAAAAATTTGATTTGTGATTTTAAGTTGATATCTCCCAGTATTTCAATAAAATATGACTCATCCACTGCTGAACAGAATGGTAAATCCATTATATTCTCTATTCCAAAATATTTTTTATGAGCTTCTCTTATCTGGTATGATTTAAATTCCATCGTTTCTGTTAGCTCATAGAAAACTTTAAAATATGAATCTGTCAGAACGGATTTCTTGATATTGAATTTCTTTGCTTCCAATTCTCTTTGATTACTTCTTGCAAAATAGATAATTCCTTCTTTGATGCTCAATAAGTCTTCATCCTTTTGTGGTAAATATTTTTTTATCGAAGGTAGATATTTACTTCCCCAGAAAAAATCCCCCTTTGCACCTAAGTTACTGTTAATCGTTGATACAATTAATATCATAAATTCCTCCTTCTAAAAGAATTGTGTTATTTGATTTTTTTGAATTCCTAGAGTTTTTTTGCCAATATGTTTTTGCTCCTCTGCATAGTAGAATATGATTGAATCTTCATCCTTATTAATAACTTTTTCCAGTTCATCTTTTAATCTCTGATATTGCTTAGCAGTAAGATTTCCTTCAAAAGCTGAGTTCTGTACCCAATTCATGTACTTTCTGAATACCTTAATGGTTTTCGCTAATCTGCGTGGACTTGCTATGTCGTAGACTGCAATGTAAAACACTGTATCAACTGGCTCTGTATGGTTCATAGCTTTTTATTTTTTCTGAGAGATAATTTATCAGGTTATAGCACTCCATTCGTATGAGTGATCTATAAGATATTCTTCTATTCAATCTATTGTGATGAATGACTGTGCTTAATCTTTTTTCAAATTCCTCCACAAAAGTTTTTTTAGCATTTTCTTTCAATCGAAATGAATTATCTTTTTTTTGAAAATCTTTTTCTGTAATCATGTTCAGATTTATCACTCGAAAAATCACTCTATCCACAATAACTGGTTTAAAAATTTCAGAGATATCATAAACCAGGGGATGCTTTCCATCACCTACTTCGTGAATAAAACCGATGTAAGGAGTTAATTTTGTTCTAAAGATTTCGTTCATGCAAACACCATATAAAATAGAATTACCAAATGAGATAAGTGAATTGATCATACCAACTGGTGGTTGTTTGATTCTTTTTTCGAAATCTGTCTCCTGTTTTAAGATTTCTCCCCAGCTCTGATAGTATGCATTTCTTGCATTCCCTTCGTAACCCCTGAGATTATCTATCGAATCTGCAAGTCTTACCTGTTCGTGAAAAGCACTAATCATATTTATGTAATATTCCACATCACAACCTGAGTGAAGATAGGATTTAAGGTTAAAAAGCATGTTCCTTATTGCTGAATCGATAATTGCTCTTGCAATTAAAAGTCTTTTGTAGTCATTCAGATATGTTTGATATTGAAGGATGTGAATTTTCCCTGAGCTATCACGGTTTGCCGGTAGAAAGCTTCCTACATAATTGCCATAGTAATTGAAAATGCTCAGTGTTATTGAATATTTGTAAAGTAGCTTGAAAAATTGTGTATTAAATCTGACCTCACCAAAAGCATAAATGGATTCAACAGATTCGGCAGGTATGTGTCTTGCCTCTCCACCTTCATCGTTTGGTGGTGGAGGTAATAAGATTCCATCGTTCTCATCTTCATAAATGTCTATTTTGTGTATTGCCTCAGTAGAAGGCAGTGTTTTAATTAACAATGTATTGTTCTTTCTGCTCAGAATTGTATTCGAAAAGATGTAAATATTGTTTTTCATTCTTAACCCGACTTTTTATTGCCCGTTCAATCTATTTTTTTATAGTAATTCAAAATTAAATTAATTAGTAATTAATCTCCAGAAAAAAAATATTTCGTAAATATTTCGAAATACCATTAAGGTGCTATTAGACCAACTAAAGTTTATATTACTGGCCCGTAAAACAGGATTTATCCTGTTATTGATACTGTGAAACAAACAGAAGTTAGTAATTCAGGCCTGTAAAACAGGATTTATCCTGTTATTGATATTGTGAAACAAACTGAAGTATAAATTACACGCTCGTAAAACAGGATTCATCCTGTTACTGATTCTGTGAAACAAACTGAAGTTTGAATTACACGCTCGTAAAACAGGATTCATCCTGTTACTGATTCTGTGAAACAAACTGAAGTTTGTTCTACTGGTTTGATTTATCCTATTATTAATACATTTTGGTGTTTAATGACAGGCTGAATTCTGTACTTATAAAACTATATATTCTTCTTTGCAGTAAGTGAATTGCCATTCATACCAGTTTTTAACGAAACCAGCTTTCACCGGATTTTCAAGAATATATTTAATTACAAAATATAATTCCCTATCATCTCTCACCCATCTATCATAACTCTCATCCTGCCACAATTTTCCTCTACGATTTAATATTTTATTGATTAGATATGAACTGCGACCTTTTATTTGTTTTGTTATTTTACTTATACCTGAGTTATTCTTCAATAAATTAAATACAATATGGAAATGATTGGGCATTATTGTATAGGCAATAAGTTCGTATTCCTTTCCATCGAGTGAATGAATTTCATTTTGAAGTATTCTGGCAATCTCAGGATCTTTTAGATAAAAAATTGTTGCTTTACCTCTGTGCATAGACTCATCGTAATCTTTAAAGTGATTCTGAAATTCATCAGTTGTTAATTTACTAATGTTAGTAACTTTCTTTTCCTTTAAGGATATGAAAAGAATAGGATCATATAATCTTGCTGTAATGAAATAAATTCCTTCATTAAAATGAAGGTGTGGTAAATGTCGTCTGAAAAAATGTTTTTCCATTTTAAATATTGCAGAACAGGATTTATTCTGTTATTGAACACATATTTTTTGTTGATGATCTAAGACATACTGTAGCTATGAAACGAACTGAAGTTTATTCTACACACTTGTAAAACAGGATTTATCCTGTTATTGATACTGTGAAACAAACTGAAGTTTGTTCTACTGATTTGATTTATCCTGCCATTGTAACATTTTGTCATGTTGTTTCTTTGTTTTATGATGTTGTTTCTTTGAGACAGATTTCGTCTTTGAGACAGACTTAGTCTTTGAGACAGACTGAAGTCTGTCCTACTTGTTATTTTATTATTTGATAATAAATCTGTTTGAATCTGCTTTAATGAAATATGTCGATTCACTGTACTTTCTATTGACATTAATTTTATACAAATCAGAAAAATCCGGATCAGGAATTAAATTCTCAATTTTTCTATTGATTTTAGATTTTCTCTGCAAAAAGTACATTTCATCAAAACCTTTTGTAAACCATCTTTTCTCTTTGATATAATGATTCGGAAAAAACTCAGTAAAATATTCTATAAACTTATCTCTGGTCTGGTTCGATGTAAAATCAGCGATTGTTATGTTCACATTACCTCTTAGTTTAGAATCGACAAAAAAGTAATAAAATAAAAATTCCATTGGTTCAAGGACTATCAGATCGTTACAAAATCTTAATTCTCTCCTTTCAATATCAATTATCATTTTATTCGAGGGAGTAAGTAGCTTTAATTGTTTTTGAGTAAACTTCACGATCTCTTCGAAATTAACTTTCAATAATTCCGGTTTCTTCAACTCTGCAGAAATGATAGGTCGTAATCGAACAAAAGGAATGTCTGCTAATTCTAAATCATTAATCTCTTTCCTTGTTTTTGGGTAAAATCCCTTGAACTCATGCTCTTCTTTTGTCAATACATGGAGCAAACGATCATTCTCCCTTGCAAAAATTGAAAGAGCATTAGCAAGATGAACACTCATTGATTTTCTTCCGCCTGTAATTGAACAATATAAAACATTTTCCGGATCAGAACTTTTCATACGAAGAAATTCACAAATCCTGTTGGGGAATAAAATGTTATCCTTATCGGATCTTACATCAGGAAGTTCTATTGTTTCTTCTTTTGCTACAATTATATGTGTATCGTTTTCTTCGAAAAGTGGTTCTTTGAATTTATATTTTTTGCAAAGGTTGTAAATTTCTTCCTTCAATGGTGTCTTTGGGGTGGAAGGATGTTTATCCCTTCCAAGTATGACTTCTTTCCCTCGTTTTGTGGTTAGCACATAAATTTCATCGATTGGAATTTTTTCTTTGTAAGATAAACAAAACAAAGTTTCGGTTACAATTTGTGGAGTTAATCCTGTAACACAAATTAAAAGATTTCTTTTCATATTATCTCGTCAGTTTGCCCAAGCACATTTATTACTTTGATTTTAAGTTCATTTGCCCTATCAAGAAATCTGGATGAATGTCTGTTTGATGTCACAAATATCCCTTTTCCGAATGTCCCGCTAGTAATTGTCCTTAATGTTTCCAGCTGAAATAAATCATACTGATTATCCGTTTTTCCACTCTTGCATGAATAGATATAAAGCACATAATCTTTTAAGGCAATTATATCAAATTCATTTTCAACATTTTCTCTACTTTTTACCTTCACTCCGGTTAGAACTTCTGAATTAGTTTTTTTCTTAATAGTATAATAAACATAATATTCCAGCCAATCACCTATTCTGAAATTGGAGCTTTCCAGTTCGATCAATCTTCTATTAATTCTATCGTATTCAATTTTATATTTATCATAGTTTTTAATGAAATAAAAATTTCTATTTCTACTAATGATAGTGACTCGTGTTTTGTCGGTTATATTTTGCTTCCTGGCTTCCTTAAACAAACTGTCGAACTCGTATAATAAATTTTCTTTTTGAATAAAATCAAATAGGGGGATAAAAAGCTTTACTAGAGAATCACTCTTGGTCTCATTAATTATATAACCATAGGAAAGTAAATATTCTCTGATGGATAGTTCTGCTTTAAGTTCTTCTGTTTGATATTCAGGAAAAACTGTTATGATTCTTTTATGTTCAGTATCACAATAAATTATTTTTTTATTCTTTATAGCAAAAGCTTCATATGCTGCAAGAGCCATGAGTTTTGTCCCACCAGTTACATTAAGCCACACACTATCATTAATTTTTTCAAGTTCATCATTAACTTCTTCTTTGAATTTGATATAATCATACGCATCGAGATTATCTCTTCTATGAACTTTGATTCCTTTTGATTTAAAAAGTTCTTCTAAATTATCTGCGCAATATCTTTCTTCGGGAGTGGTAAATAAAACAACTTTTTCTGGCATAAACATAAATACAGGCAGAACATTCGCCATTGCCTGTCGCGAAACAAGGCAGAACATTGTGTTGACTTTAGTATTCACGGAATCTTACAAATTTGAATGTGACAATTTTTTTGTCGTCAATTTCTTCTACTATTCTTTCAGTTGTCGAAGCAATCACACATATATTTCGTTTCTTAAGCATAAGAGTAAGATTAAATGTGAAAGTAAATTCTCCCATTAGGTGGACAGCATTTCTATTATCTTTCGATTGACTCAACATTTTCAGGATTTTCTGAAAATATCTTTCAGCTTTTTTGATTACCTGTTTTGTAGTTGCATGTGGTGAGACCTGAGGGAATTCAACATCAACAATTGACTTATAAGTTTTAATAGCTTTTTCCCGTTGTCTCTTCGTCCACTTCTCACTCGGATGATTGGATAGGTTGATTAGCATGGTTGATTTATTTTTTTAACAAATCTGTAGTTTTTATTATTAAGAAAGTTTTTCTTTAATCCTTTCTATTATTTTTTCTTTAGAATCATTACTTATTTTTTTATTCATGTAATCGTAATTAATATCGTCAATTATTATAATGCCATGTGCTAAAGCTAATTCTTTAATATTTTTTGATAGAAGCCTTTGGGTAATTAAAAACCTCTTCGTATATATACCTAAATATTCTCTCTGACCTGCAAGAGCAAGCTGTTCAATACCTTTTTTGGGACCCTCCTCTCTAACATCTGAGGTTTTTATTTCGGCTATTGCAACATTATTTGTTCCTCTTAATCTTATAACAAGGTCAATTTCTAATTGATTTCCTTCACCTTTAGGACGAACATTTTGCAATACTTCAAAATTATTTTCTTTTAGCATAGTAGCAATACTATTTTCAAAATCTGCCCCGTTTGTGTTTCTTGAATCTATATAATAATCATTTATATGAGCTTTTAAGTAAATATCTACGTTAATTAATTCAGGTAAAATATCCTTTCGCACAGTAATATTAGAATTCTGAAAAGAGTATCGAAAAAGTAAGTTTTTATTTCCTTCGCTTTGCAGATAGACAAAATCAGCTTTTTTATCTTGAGCTATTTTAAATAGTGCAGAAGACATAATCTTTGTTCCGCCGGTGATATTGAAGATTAAATCATTTTCATCCATTACATTTTTGTTTACTTCGTTCATTATTTCTTGTATATCATATGGATCTATTAATATTTTTTTCTTGATCTTAATTAACCTTTCTAATCGTTTAGCTGCTTTTTCTGTCGTTGTTGAATACAACAGAATATTATCATCGGGTTTTAAATATAAGATGGGTAAAAGATTTGGAATAGGTTGTTCCCCAATTAAATTAATTAAAATCATATTTCTTAGACTTTAGCTAACTAATTTTCTTAAATTATTTATAAATATCATGTAACTATATTAAAATGAAGTATAAAAGGCATACCAAATTGTAAAGCAAATTTGTTGGCACCTGATATTTCACCTTCATCAGTTACCCTACCATAAAATGATTTTGGATTTGTAGTTTTAAAGCAACTACCTGCCGTTAAAAATACAATAGGATTTTTAAAAGGATTTTCAGAAAGAGAAAGTTCTTCACCTAATTTCCCATATTTAATATTATAATCATAACCAAGTGGTAAAACTTTATCATCATTTGATGGAAGATAATTACCTATGACGACAAAGGCATTACACTCATTTGGCTCATTAATTTCGTTAAATTCCTCAAAGCTCAAAACTTCAAATTGCCCATATCCAGAAGATTTTTTTTTACCATAACCGAGAGAAAAAGTATCTTTTAAAATTTGTTCGCAATTAAAAGCATTAAATATTGCTTCATCAAATATTTTTACTAACACAACAAAGTACACATCACCTCCAGAATATTGAGGTTTATACGAAAATAATCTTCCTTGCATAGAACCGAATGATTGTCTATCTATCTGAACGCTTACTTTTAAACTATCCTCCAATATTTTTTTCTTCCTATTGTTTTTCTTGTTATTGTCTGATGTTTCTGACAAATCAATGATTTGAACTTTACTATTTGACAGAAAGAGATTCATTTCATCAAGAGTAATGTAGATTCTCTCTTTACTTGATTTACGATCAACAAAATTCATAACTTTTTCATATTTGTTTTGTTTTTTTTCTGGTTTTTCAAAGATAAGCGGGCGAGGAAACAGAATTTTATCTTTAACTTTTAATAAGCCATTACTTAAAATAAAAATAGGATTACTTTTTTTGTATAGTGAAATAAAATTTGTCAACTCTTTTTCACCAAGTTGTTCTTTTAACCTCCAGCAAAAGTGGCCGTAAATTGTATCAGACTGGAGTTCAGTGAGTAAACCCGATTTTAGTTTAAGTGTTAATGCGTAAGTTTTCATAATTCTTCAATCTCCAATTTGCACCAGCCAAGATGTTTTAATGAATTATTAATTGAAACAGAAAATGTAGTATGAGCTTCTTCATCATTTCTTTTTATTCTTGGGTTTGGGCTTTTGCTTTTAAATTTTGGAACGATGTTCTCAAAAACCTTAAACCAACTCCCTCCGCCATATCCTAAATTTATCAGATATTCTCCATTTTCTAGTCTAATGGATTCGATTTCAATCAGTGCTTTTTCAAAATGGTCTGCTCCTTTTAATTGATCTTTTCGTGATTTGTATTTAACAATTTTTTCCAAAGCAAGTTTAATTTGTGTTGATGAATAATTCGATAATTTTTCCCTCAATTCATCGATTGACAAGTTTCCATTCTTTTGTAACTTCATTTCGAATTTTGAATTAGGGGCTAAACAAATTAAATTATTAGCAGGAGGACGATTTTCAGTTCGGTATACCATAAAATTATCATAACTTAAAAAATCGCTGTCATAGAATACTATCTTGTCATTGATATTGGCATTTGGTCCAGCTTGTATTCCAGATGTCTCTAAACCCATAACAGTAAGTAAAGCACCTTTAACAGAACTAGCGGGCACATAAAACTTACCATTTGAGTTAATAAATTCTATAACTTGTCTTCGCCCTGTGGCACGCTGATTTTCCAAATGAGATTTAAATGAATAGTGAATCCCTATGGAATAAGTAGAAGCATCATCAATAATATTAAGTTGATATTTTCGAACCCAGTTTTCAATAGTATTGATAGTTATTTCATTTGTAAAATCTATTTTCTCTCGTTTGGCTATAAGTTTTGAAAATTTAGCGTGATCAATTCGGTATAATTCATCTTTGAAAACTGTATAATGAAAATTTTGATACAGTACTTCTCCGTTCGAAATATGTAACGGAGTAATTGTTGTAAATTTTAACTTATACATAATATTACACCCTTATTTAAGAGTAACTTTTACAGCACCATATCCTCTGCTTCCGGAACCACCAAGGTAATCATTGTTTAATAATTCAATACCTTTATTTAAAACTTCAAGAATCTGATCTAATTCTCCGTCTTCGTATCTGATTAATACCTCACCTACAAATTTAACAGAAGGTGGAACTCGTTCAATTGTTCTCAAACCACCATCTTTTACTGTTCCTTTTTTTCGATCTATAACTATTTCAGTTTTAAACTCTGTAGTAATATCACCACAGTTAAATTTATCTTTATGTTCTTCTGACAAATTAAGATCCCTGAAAATCAGTCTAGTTGGCTTTTGGACAAAATTAGGCTCATCTTTTTTTAATTTCAGATATTCACTTGTGGGTCCAAAATATGAATTTATTATATCATTATTTTCACAGTAATTACCTTCTGTTTCAAGTAAACACCTTATTTTACCTTTTAATGAACTACCAGGTATATAAGGCAAAGAAGATATCGGATCCTTTATTACAGAGGAATCAACTCCTCCTATTTGCAAAGCATCATTACCTGCACCAATGTGTAACCCGGTTAACACTTCAACTTCAATAATTTTTTTTGCTCTTTTCATTTTAATTACTCCTTAATTAGTTCTTTGGATAATAAGCAACTAAAGCTTCAAAATGTAACTTAAATGCTTTTAAGTATTTTTGAAATGACTTGCCATTTTGAGCAACTACTAAATTTATTCTATTGGAAAGAAATTCCTTAAAACGATTTGTATACAAACGTTTTGCTGAATACTCTGCATTTGCCTTTAGCATAATTAATTGAATCTTTTTCTCATTCTCATCAACCTTTGTGTTATAAATTTTTAGGAAAGTATCATAAAATTTTCTTAGCTGATTAATTGATAATTCTTTATTAATGAAAACGTTTTTTCTCTTACTTTCATCATATACAGTGACTTCTTTTATTAAATACGCAATTAAGTCGTTAATATTCTTTTCTCCAACATTCGAAATTAAAGCAGGGTCAATCGTTTCTTTTTCGTTTGAAAAGAAGGTTTCTATCTTAAAATCATCCAAATAAATTGATTTTGCCATGTTCTTTTCTCCTTAATTTATTTTCTTAAATTGTAAATTATCTGACAAACAAGGGGATGAAGAATTTTTTCTAATTTCTGTGCATCCTCATTATCTTCTTTGTTAATTGTAAGTACATCAGAGAAGAATTTCTTAATTTCAACGTCTTTATCTTTTAATAATCTGTTAACTGTATGATTCAATCTAGCATAAGCAATTAAATATGATGCGTCATCAGTTTCTTCATATTTTTTCAGCATTTCAGATAGTTCAAACAGCCGTCTAATCAATCCTTTGCTTAAGCCGGATTTTTCATCTTGTGCCTTTGATGTCAATTTATCTATTTGTTTTAATAAGTAACCCAAATCTTCATTCTTTACGTATGAATCAAACAGATAAACGCCAGCTTTATCATATTTTTGCGAAAACGCTTCAACATTTCTTTGTTTTAAGAGCTGGTACTGAGAATCTTTAGTGATCTTTTTCCCTTTCTTTTGATTATTTTCAGCAATGTCTGCAACTAACCTTATTGGTGTATGGTCCTTGAAATGAGTAATTGAATAAGAAATGTGAACTTCGTTGTTATCACATACAAACTCAGTAAATTTTTTATTTAATTCATTAACTAATTTTATAGCTGAGCTTTGAGGTGTAACGAGCATTAAATCGTCTCCCCCTGCAAAAATTGTATAGACTCTATTTTCATTTTTTAGTTTCTTTAATTCTTCTTTTGAAATATCGGGTTTAACCTTTTGAGTGGATGATTCAATTTCTATTTGCTTCTTTCTTTCCCACTCAGCAAGAAATCCATTCAAGAAAAAGCTAAAGAAGTATTTTAAATGATTACTTAATGTGGTTGTTCTTGATATTGCTGTTAAATCCTTTTCTTCATCTTCACTTTTAAGTTCACTGTTATCTCGACTGAGTCCATAAGCCATTATTAATCCAAGATTATCAATATCTCCCTTAATTAATGAAAGAAATTTTGCACCGTCGTTTTCTTCAGCCATATCTTCAAAAGGCATTACATCTTGATTTATTTTGGAGCAATAATTTGCCACCTCGACATAAAAAGTATTCCTATACACATCTTTACTATAATTTGCTTTTTTTAGTAGAACTTCGAGAGTAGGATTAAGTAATAACTTGTGTCTATTTCTATTACTTTCATTTTCCTTAAAGTCTTTAATATTGATTATGTTCTTTGGGTCAATTGATAATCCGTCTTCGTTCAAAATTGCAATTAAATTATTACCAATAATTTTTTCACCAATGGTATATTCAATTGCAACTTGTTTAATCACTGTTAGAATTTCTAATCCTTCATCGGAAGGGATTTTAATTTCATCTTTTCTATCTTCTCTTATAGGTTTATCAGTAACTCTACATTTAATTGAATCTGTTCCTGTGCCATTATCCTCAATTAATTTCTCTTCCCGTATATAATTTTTGTAATTCAGTTTTTCTTTATTAAATAATCTTTCACTAAAAAGATTATATCTGTTTTCTATCAGTTTATGCGATGCTTCTTCAACTAATTTCCCAAAAGTAAGAGGATGATCTTTATCCATCAATTTTGGAAATGAAAACGGATAAAATACACAGTTGAAGCTAAGCTCCATTCTAAAGTTATCAAATAGATATTCATTTATTTTTGTATTCAATTTTTCAAATTTACTTGCAGCTACTTTAGTATCTGGTGCTATGATATAGAACTTACCACCAGCAAGCATAATCAGATTAGTTTCAGTCAGCCCCATTTCCTTGATAAATTTGGTAGCAATATTTCTCGTTAGCACCTGAACAAAGATTGATCTACCACGTAATATCTTTGCTGGTTTTCTATTAACTACATCAAAAATATATTTTTGAATTCCTGGAATATCACCAATTATTAAACTTAGATTATTGTTATTATTGTTTTCTTTTTGAGATAAATAGATGGCGTGTGCAAACCCGGCTACATCCTTTAGATGGTTAAATAATGAAATATCTGTTTGAGAACTACCTGTAAAGTCCGGTATGCACCACATATATTTCTCAAAAATTATTAATAATAAGTTGATAAGACTTCCGAAATCCTCTTCTTTTTGATAAATATCAAGTACGTATTCCAAATCTTCACAGAAATTATTCCAATCGATTTCTTTGTATGCAAATTCTTTAATTTCATCTTCGTTTTTTCCAGTAGGTATGATTACATCGTGTTCTCTTTTATTTAATACTTTATGCTTATAATATCTCGGAGAAATAGGAGCATCGTTTAGTAGCTTGATTTTGCTAAATAGAGAGGCAAGATGCCTGTGTTTCCATTGATCCTGGTATACTTCAACTTCTTCCTTTTCTACTCTTTCACTTGCGGATAAATGATCAGCAATTTGAACTATTTTTGTTAGCCCTTGAGCATTTTTATTGTGATGTTCGCTGACAATATAAAGTAAAATTTGAAGATTTTCTTCTCCTACTATCTTAATGAATCTGTCTATAAATTTTCCAGATTCAATCAATTCTTTTCCAAGCGTTTGATGGAATTTTTTACCAGGATTACCAGTGCATCTCTGTTCAAACTTCCCAATATCGTGAAAAAGTGCTCCAAGTATTAATGTTTTTTCTTCTGTTGTCATTCTATTCCCCCATCTATCTTTATTTCAAATTTATTTTCATTTTATTCCCTTTTTCAACTTTCTCAATATTTCCGAAATATTTTTATAAATCAGTCCTCTTATTTGTAACTTCAACCATTCCAAATCCCATGGAATTTTTCTCGCCAAAACCACATTCATAACCTACCTTTATAAGTTCGGTATCTCCTTTAATAGTGAAAGGGACTTGCATTCCAATAATATCTATCGGAAATCTACCATGTTCATTAATTGTGATTTTCTTTGTCACTCGAGGATGTTTCTTCAGGTAATTTTCATCAAATGTGATTTTAATTTCTCCAATCGAATTCCTGTTAGAAATTATCAGAGATTTATTTCGAAGATTTTGAGTCAGCAGTCTGTTAATTTCATCCTTATCTTCAGGTCGTAAATAATATGTGGAGAGTTTTCCATTAACTTCACGAATTGTTGATAAAACCATTGGACTTAACATTGTAAATTGCATTTCGCTGGTAAATTCTGGCTCAGTCAGCAGTTCCATATTTTTTATGAGAATTTTTTGTGAATTCCCCCCAAATGAAACATAGAAAAAAGTCGTCTCGAAAGAACCAATTACAAAATTCTTAATGAAATCATCTATCTTTGGAGAGGTTACAAATAAAAATATTTTTGGACTTTCAAGTACAATTCCAGCAGGTTCCGTTTTATATTTTTCAAACTTCAGAGAGAATGTGAAGAGTTTATACTTTTTGCCATTTAAGTTGTAACCAATGTCATGAAGAAAATCTGAAAACTCACGCGAACCAAATTTTAGTAATAGATATATTGCGGAGGAGAATTGATAATGATAATTGAAGGGGAATAAATTGTTTCCTTTTGCCGTTAATTCTATCCGCAGTCTCAAAGAATCTCCTGGTAATCCGATTCATCGAAAAAATAATAAAATTCTTTTTTGATTCAAATAAAAAAATGGGGATTTATTTGTAGTCTTTTCCCTACAATATTCTGACAATTAAATTTCTTGTTTTATACCCCTTTTTTCTCTTTCCAAATTCTCTAATCGGGTTAATAATTATTTAACAATTAGTTAAGAATGTCTTAATACATCAAATATATTTTGGGGCAAAAAATTTAAGGTCGAGGCCGTGGATATGAAAAATTTGTTATTTAACTCTTACGCATCACTCCTCCTACTCATCCTCTTAATTTTATTTTTTCAATCATCATCACTTGCCCAACAAAAAGGAATAATTGCAGGTAAGGTTGTTGATTCACAAACTGGCGAAGCAATTGTCGGTGCCAATGTGATAATTGAAAATACAAACATAGGTTCAGCAACAGATTTAGAAGGTAACTTTAAAATATCAAATGTTGATGCGGGTAGATTTAACTTAATCGTAAGCTACATTTCGTATTCAAAAACCATATTAAAAGATGTAGAGGTAAATGAAAATAAAACAACATGGTTAAGAATTGCTCTTAAACCAGATGTAATTCAAATGTCAGAGATAGTTGTGGTGGAAGAATCGGATAAATCTTTTGATAATGCCCTTTTGAACCAGAGGAAAAAATCGCAATCAATAAGTGATGGAATTAGTTCCGAGCAAATTAAAAAGAGTAATGATGTTTCTGCAAGCGATGCATTGAAAAGAATTCCTGGAATCAGTCTGATTGATAACAAATTTATTTTCGTTCGTGGAACAAGTGAGAGATATAGTAATGCAAAATTGAATAACAGTGGATTGTCGAGTACCGAGCCAGAGAAAAAATCGTTTGCCTTCGATTTAATTCCAACTAATTTGATCAGTAACATTATTGTAGTGAAATCTTTCACTCCCGATATCTCAGGTGATTTTGCTGGAGGAACTATTCAGATTAATACAATCAATTTTTCAGATAGAATGCAAATGAATCTGGGTTATTCGATTTCATTAACCTCGAATACATCGTATAAAAGTTTTCAGACTTATCAGGGAGGAGGGGAGATTTTCGGATTTAGTAATTCCACAAGAAAGTTACCTGAAAATTTCCCATCGAATTTATCTGACGGTAATCTGAAAAGAAGTGAGATAAATTCATTAGCAGCATTATTAAATAATGTCTGGTCTCCCACAATTCGTAGAGCCCCACCAAACCAGAGTTTTTCATTTTCCCTCAGTAATTCTTTTAACTTATTCGGGAATGAATTAGGTTTTGTTTCTGCTTTCTCTTTTAAGAATTCCTACAAAAATTCTCAACTTGAAAGGAATGAATACGAAGCTTCGGGTGAACCAAGATTCGCTTTCAAAGGGAAACAATCAACCTACTCAACGCTAATGGGTGGATTATTTAACTTATCCTACAAACTTTCAGAGTCTACCAGTGTTAATATCAAAAACACATACAATCATACAAGTGATGATGAAGTTTCTGTTTTAAATGGTGCTAATTTCACAGATGCTGGAAAGGAGCAAATTCAAACTACTTTAAGATTTGTGGAACGAGAAATTTTCTCAAGTGAATTTAGCGGTGTACATTTAATTCCATCGTTCTTTAATCTTAAGATTGAATGGAAAGGCTTTTATTCTAACGCCAGACGAGATGAACCAGATTACAGAAGAGTAATTTATGGCAGAGATTTAGGGACTGATGATCCATTCTATGCTATTCTTGGTTTCCAGCCAAATTTAAAGAATGGAGGAAGATACTTTTCTCATCTTTTCGAAAAGACAAAGGGAGTATCAATTGATTTAAGTATCGCTTCACCATATGGTAAATATAAATTCGGTGGTCTTGTTGAAAGAAAAGATCGAGATTTTTCTTCCAGGTTAATAAGTGTAATTATTAACGCCCCTGATAACGGATTTACAGATTTTAATTTACTTTATCTACCTCTGGATAAAATCTTCAGCCCGGAAAATTTCAGACGAAACGGATTTTCGCTCGATGAATATCAAAACGGTACTAACAACTATATAGCAAATCATGAAGTTATTTCTGCTTATGGTATGATTGAAGTGCCAATAAAAATTTTAAATGAAGATCTAACTCTTATCACTGGTGCAAGATTAGAAAATTCACTGCAAGAGATTAATTCATTTGATTTAAGTGGAAAAATTCCTCTCTCATATCAACTAAAAAAAATTGACCTGTTACCATCATTAAACATTATTCATAAATTGAGCGACAAATCTAATTTGAGATTTTCCTATTCTCATACTATCAATAGACCTGAACTGAGAGAGCTCGCTCCATTTTCATACTATGACTTTTCTACACAAACTTCACTAACTGGAAATCCAAACCTTAGAAGAGCATTGGTGCGAAATTATGACTTGAGATTTGAAGTTTTTCCTAGTTTAAGTGAATTAATTTCAGTTAGTACTTTTTATAAAAACATCACCGACGCAATTGAAAAAGTTGTTGTTAGTGGAGTCTCACTTGGGTCAGAAAGAACATTCGCTAATGCTGAACATGCAAAAATTTATGGATTCGAATTCGAATCCCGTGTATCTCTTGGTTTTCTTGGTGACTATTTCAAAAATTTATTAATTAATGGAAATTATAGCTGGATTAAATCAATAGTTAATGTTAAAGGAACTCAGGGTACACTTGCAAGAAGGAATAGACCACTTCAGGGACAATCACCATATGTAATTAATCTCGGAATCTTTTTTACTGAACCAAATACAGGTACATCCATTAATTTGATGTACAATAAAATTGGTAAACGAATTATTGAAGTAGCGAATTTATATCAAGAGGATGTGATTGAACAACCAAGAGATGTGATTGATTTAACAATATCTCAGACACTATTTACAAACTTTGAACTAAAACTCAGCATCAAAGATCTTATAGCCAAAGGACAAATCTTTACCCAGGGCGATAAAATTTCTCGTGTTAATTCATCCAATAGAACCGTTTCTGTGGGCGTGAGCTATAAAATTCAATCAAGATAAGAAGGTATCGATTTAATGACAAACACAATCAAATCAAAAATCAATCAACACAAAACAAAATTGGAGGAACTTATGTTTCATTTTAACAAAATTCTCATTTCCATAATTACAATTTTAATTATTTCGATAACAGAATTATTTGCTCAACTTGCCCCTGTGGATAGCTTAATCGAGGGCAACATTAACTCGAATGCATATCTAAGCAAAAATAAAAGATATTTACTTCGTGGATTCGTAAATGTAAATCCACCGGCTACTCTGACAATTGAACCAGGAACTGTTATATATGGCGAAAAATCTTCGAAAGGCACTTTGATTATAAATCGTGGAGCAAAAATAATTGCTAATGGAACTCCTCAGCAACCAATTGTATTTACAAGTCAACAGCCCGCTGGACAAAGATCTCCAGGGGATTGGGGAGGTATCATAATCGCAGGTAATGCATCGATAAATGTTCCTGGTGGAACAGCAGTAATAGAAGGTGGTACAGGAACAATTTATGGTGGTGGCTCAAATCCAGATGATAATGATAACAGTGGAATACTAAGATATGTAAGAATTGAATTCTCTGGAATTGCCTACTTACCTGATAACGAGATTAATGGATTAACATTAGGAGGAGTTGGAAGCGGAACAACAATTGAATATGTTCAGGTGAGTTTTTGTGGTGATGATGCTTATGAATGGTTTGGAGGAACAGTTAATGCTAAATATTTAATCTCATTTAAGAATGTAGATGATGACTTCGATATGGATATAGGATATCGTGGTAAATTACAATTTGCTCTTGCAATAAGAGAGCCAAACATTGCAGATATAAGTGGAAGTAACGGTTTTGAAATAGATAACGATGCTACTGGTTCATTTAACTCTCCAAGAACTTCAGCTATTATTTCAAATTTCACTGTTGTTGGTCCAATGCCAGATACTTCATTCAGAGGATATAATCCAAATTTCAAACGAGGAGCACATCTAAGAAGGGCAACTCTAACATCCATTTACAATTCAATTGTTATGGGTTTCCCAACTGGATTATTACTTGATGGTTCTGCTGTTGCTAATGCATGTCAGGGTGATACTCTTCAAATAAGAAATAGTATATGGGCAGGTCTGAGAACAAACAACGGAATAACAACAAATGTAAGTGGATTTGATGCGAACAGCTGGTTTAATACTTCTAATTTCGGTAATAGAACGTTCGTTCAACCATCTCAAGTTGCATTAACTGACCCTTTCAATTTAAGTAATCCAGATGCAAGACCTTCATCAAACTCACCTGCTTTAACCGGTGCTAATTTTAATAATCCCAGACTTTCTGATCAATTTTTTACACAAACTTCTTATGTTGGAGCGTTTGGACAATCAGAAAGGTGGGACTTACCCTGGGCAAATTATGATCCACAAAACACAAACTACACTCTAACTTCTGTAGACGAGAATTCAAATATTCCGAGAACATTTCAACTTCATCAAAACTACCCGAATCCATTTAATCCATCCACAACTATTCAATTAGATTTATATGAAAGAAGCAATGTAGAAATTAAAGTGTATGATGTTTTAGGTAATGAAATTGCTTCATTAGTGAATAATGAATTTCCAGCTGGTAGATACTCTATCAATTTTGATGGAAGTAAATTGGCAAGTGGAGTTTATTTCTATACTCTTAAGACAAATAAATTTAATCAAACTCTTAAAATGATTTTGATGAAATAGCCAGTTAGTGGTTGATTTTACCTTGAATGGCTGTGTGGTAAATTCCATACAGCCATTTTTTCTTCCAAAGTCCTTCAAAAATTTTATCAACACTAAACTAAAATTATATTAAGATTGTTTAATATCTTGCGTACTATGGAAAACAGAATAAATACAGATATTATAACTCTACCAATCGAGGGAATGACCTGTGCGAGTTGTGTCCTTCGAGTTGAAAAAGCACTCAAAAAAGTTGAGGGAGTTGAAGATGCTGTCGTTAATCTTGCAACTGAACAGGCACAGGTTAAACTCGATTCTACAAAAGTAGATATCAATAAATTAAAAGAAGCAGTAGAAAAAGTTGGATATAAAGTTATCGAACCGGAAGCTGATAAAATTAAGTTCGAAGATAAAATTGCAGAAGAAAGAGAAAAATACTTTTCTAAACTTACGCGAGATTTAAAGTTTTCATTTGCCCTAACACTACCGGTTTTTCTTCTAAGTATGTTAATGATGTCCGATTCTTTTGTCCATTCTATTCATAATTTTATTAATTCTGTCCCGATATTACTTTTCATTCTAACAACTCCAATTATTTTTATAAGTGGTCGAAGATTTTTTGAAAGCGCCTGGAGTAATTTGAAGCACTTTGCTTTTGACATGAATTCTTTAGTGGCTATTGGGACAGGTTCAGCTTATCTATATAGTAGTTTTGTTACTTTCTTTCCCGAATTAACAGGACTAAATCCCGAAACAATTCACACAGAAATTTATTTTGATACATCAGCAGTAATAATCACACTGATACTCTTTGGTAGATGGCTTGAAGCTAAATCAAAATCAAGGACATCGGAAGCAATAAAAAAATTAATTGGATTGAAACCTGAAACTGCAAATGTTTTGAGAGATGGTAAAGAAATTTCTATTGAGATTGATGAATTGAAAATAAACGATATCGTGATTGTCAGACCGGGCGAAAAAATTCCTGCAGATGGATTTATAATTTCTGGTTACTCTGCAGTTGATGAATCTATGATAACAGGTGAAAGTATTCCTGTTGAGAAAAAAATTGGTGATAAAGTAATTGGAGGTACAATTAATTTATCGGGAAGTTTTAACTTTCGAGTATCTGCAATTGGGAAGAATTCAACACTCGGACAAATAATTCGATTAATAGAAGAAGCTCAATCTTCCAAAGCTCTTATTCAAAATTTAGCTGATAGAATTGCATCCGTTTTTGTCCCTGCTGTTATTCTAATTGCAATATTGACATTTACTATCTGGATAATAGTTGGTAATCAATTTTCAGTTGCATTACTAAGATTTGTTGCTGTTTTGATAATAGCATGTCCATGCGCACTTGGACTTGCAACTCCCACTGCATTGATAGTAGGAACAGGAATTGGTGCAGATAATGGAATTCTTGTTAAGAATGCTCAAAGCCTTGAACTTCTTCATAAAATGACAGATTTGGTCCTGGATAAAACCGGAACAATAACTGAAGGTAAGCCAAAAGTTGAATCCATTTTGTGGATTGATGAAAAAAATCAGGATAGAATACTTGAATTGATTGTATCTGCAGAGAACAAATCTGAACATCCTTTCGCAAAAGCCATTGTTGAATATGGTCGGAGCAAAAATGTCAATCTTCTGGAACCTGAAAAATTTGAATATTTGATTGGCGCGGGCATAATTGCTCAATTTCATGAAGATACAATCTTAATAGGAAATGAAAAGTTAATGAAAGACAATAGAATAGATTTATCTCCGATACAATTAAAATTTAATTCCAATACATTCGATGGGAAAATTCGAGTATATGTTGCCATTAATAATCGCATTGCTGGAGTTATCTCAATTTCTGACCCAATAAAAACAAATTCAAAAGAAGCAATTCAAAGGATAAAATCTCTTGGAATTAAATTAATAATGATAACAGGAGATAGTGAAGAGGTTGCAAAATCAATTGCAGAACATGTCGGTATTGATAAGTTCATTGCTCGTGTTCTTCCAGAACAAAAGGCATCTGTAGTTGAGAGTTTAAGAGGAGATAATAAAATTGTTGGAATGGTTGGTGATGGAATCAACGATGCACCTGCACTGGCAAAAGCTGATGTAAGTATCGCAATGGCAGCAGGAACTGATATTGCAATGGAAACTTCTGATATTGTATTGATGAAAAACAGTCTGTTGGATGTTTATAAAGCAATAAGATTATCAAGACTGACGATCAGAGCAATAAAACAGAATCTATTCTGGGCTTTCATCTACAACATAATTGGAATACCACTTGCAGCTTTTGGTCTTTTAAATCCAATGATTGCCGCTGCAGCAATGTCGATGAGTTCCGTTTCTGTGGTTTCAAACTCCTTGCGAATTAGGAGAAAAAAGATTTAAATTGTTTATATTGTAAAACTATTAAAATGTAACAACTATCAACTAAACTAAAAAGGAGAGAAACATGAAGTACTTCATAAATGCTTTGATTCTTGTGATTTTCCTTACAACTTCTATTCTTTTTTCACAGGCTCAGGAAAAACAAACTGTTAAAAAAGAAATAAAAATTGAGAAAGTAGAAAAGAAGGACAATTGTTCTACAAAAGATAAATCATCTTCGAAACAGGAATCATGTGATACCAAAAAATCCTCAGCCAAAACCGAAGAGGCATGCTGTTCTGATGAAGCAAAAGCAGAAGATGATAGCTGTAAGACTGAAAAATCATCTAAAGTAAAAGAAAGTAAAAACTGATTCTCATCAATATGCCCCAGAGGCAGGACAGGCTTCAGACTGTCAAAAACTGCAGGAGTTCTGACAAAATCAGAACTCCTTTTTTTATATAGTTTGATTCAAGTATCTCTGATTGAGATTTTTTAATTGAATATAAGATCATCGAACTTCTCTCAAGATACTCTTAACGCTGAGAGGCTTTGACTTGCTGAATATTCTAATTAACTGTATTCTGAATAGATATTCAACTTTTTCTAAATTGTTTCGATATTCATTGATTCTACCCAACATCTAAATGTAGTTATAGATATTTGGAGATTTCGATATTTATTTTTTAGTGGTTCTCAAATCCCTTCTATTCAATTCATTATGTACAATTAAATTTTTATCTTTTTACCCTCAAAAATATTCCGCAAAAATCAATAAGTTAGTAGAAGAATTTAGCTGGAATTGTCATAGAAAATGTGCAATTAATTCATATGATAGAGTTAGATAAAATTAAAATCGATAATAAATTACCATTTGTCCTTATTGCAGGACCATGTGTTGTTGAAAACAAGGATTTGGCATTTTCAACAGCGGAAAAAATTGTTGAAATAACTTCCCGGCTTAATATTCCTTACATATTTAAATCTTCATATAAAAAAGCAAATCGAACATCAATAAAGTCATTCACAGGTATTGGTGATGAAGAAGCACTTAAAATAATAGGAGAAATAAAGAAACAATTCAATGTGCCTGTTTTGACAGATGTTCATTCTATTGAAGAAGTCAAAATGGCTACCGAAGTTGTTGATGTTTTACAGATACCTGCATTTCTCTGTCGTCAAACTGATTTGCTTGTCGAAGCAGGTAAAACAATGAAAGTTGTGAATATCAAAAAAGGTCAATTTCTTGCTCCTGATGAAATTCAATATGCTGCTGATAAAGTTGCATCCACAGGAAATCGAAAAATATTGTTGACAGAAAGAGGAACAACATTTGGATATCATAATCTTGTTGTAGATATGCGCTCACTTGTGATTATGAAAAGAACCGGTTATCCTGTTATAATGGATGCAACTCATGCTGTTCAAATTCCTGGTGTTGGAGGAAAATCGGGGGGTGCAAGAGAATTTATTCCATACCTTGCTAAGGCAGCAATCTCAATCTGTATAGCGGGACTTTTTCTTGAAACACATCCTGAACCATCTAAAGCTTTAAGCGACGCAGACTCACAACTACCTTTGAATTATCTTGAGAAGCTGTTAATCCAGATAAAGGAAATCGATAACTTTGTCAAAAATTCCGAAGAACTTGAAATAAGAAACATTTAAACCAATTAACCTAAGTAACTGACTTTTATTCATTAAAATTGATACAGGATTTGTATTGGATTATCGTATACGTTGTGAAAAAATGATTTATGTGATCACAGTCCATAAAATCAATAAAATTCCATTTTAAAATCCATTTAGAAACATTTGAGTTGGTAATATGAAAAAAGAATTAAGAGAAAAATTAAAGAAAGTTAAAATGCTTATTTTAGATGTTGATGGAGTCTTAACAGATGGAAGTATTGTCTATTCATCAGAAGGAGAGGAGATTAAAACTTTTAATGTTCATGATGGCTATGGGATCGAAATGTTGCGTGCTCGTGGAATCCCTGTTGGAATAATTACAGGTCGAATTTCTCAAATAGTTGAAAGAAGAGCAAAGGATTTAAAAATTGAAGATTTAGTTCAGGGGACAATCGATAAAGTTCCAGCAGCGGAGAGTTTTGCGAAAAAGTACAATATAACATTGAATGAAATTGCATTCATGGGAGATGATTTATTTGATATTCCACTTTTACAAAAAGTTGGATTTTCATGTGCTCCTAAAAACGCCAGGAAAGAAGTCAAAAGAATTGTGGATTATGTTACGAAAAACGAAGGTGGAAAAGGTGCTGTGCGAGAAGTAATCGATTTAATTCTTGAAGTAATAAGTAAAGAAAAGTGAAAAATCATGAACTTATCTTTTGATGGTCAAAATTTTCCAAGAAAGTTAAGTGAAATTGAAAAGTACTGGATTAATAAAATACTTCCCGATACCAGTCCTGTTTACAAAAGCTATCGTGAGAGAATAGAATCTCTTTTTGTCATTGGATACGGGAAATATCCACCTTTTAATTTGATACTTGGAGAAAAAAATGATACTCCTGAGCTGGATGTTCATGGTCAACCATTAATTGCAACAGGTTCATTTTTTTACAAACATGGTCGAGTTAATGTATCAATCTTTGAAGAATTTGAAAATCAAATTGAGATAGATATTCAATCAGATGGATTCTATTATTACGAAGTAATTAGTGACGAATTAAAAGGGAAAGAAATCAGATGGTTCACATATTCAAATTGGTCACCCGGTCAGAATCATCCTGATGATAATTCAAAAATCAGACTAACCGAAATTGAGAAAGATAAGATTGTTCTCGCAATATCACCATCTCACAAAAGAATTTGGATTTATGATTATTCACAAAAACTAAACAAATTTATTCCCATCACAAATTTTTATCAGGAGTTGTTAAAAGTTTTAAAGATTCAGGATGTTAAAACTCTAACAGACATAAATTATTTCTATTTAAATTTGAATAAGTTTACAGATAAACACCTCAAAGATGCGTTTTTAAATTACAATCGAATCTGGAAAAAGATTAGCATCTCAATCACTCTAGAAGAATCTGGTGTTAAAGAAAATAAATTGTTTAAATTTTTTAAGAGGTTGAAATGGAAAAAATAATTCAGGATGGCAAAAAAGTAATTCAAATAGAGACAGAAGCTGTAAAAAAACTCGAAGAGAGAATCGATGAAAATTTTGGGAAAGCTGTTCAAACCATCTTAAATACAAAAGGAAGAGTGATTATCTCGGGAGTTGGAAAATCGGGAATAATTGCAAGAAAAATTGTAGCCACAATGAATTCCACTGGAACTTCAGCACTATTTATGCATCCAAGCGATGCAATTCATGGTGATTTAGGAATGGTCAGAAGTGAAGATGTGGTGATATTAATTTCCAAGTCAGGTAGTACACCCGAGCTTGTTCGAATCGTTCCAGTGCTTAAGAGAATTGGGACAAAAATTATCGCAATGGTTGGTGATATGAAATCTTTTCTCGCAAAAGAATCAGATATTGCAATCGATGTTTCCGTTGATGAGGAAGCATGTCCTCATAACTTAGCTCCTACATCTTCCACAACAGCCACTCTCGTTATGGGGGATGCCATTGCGGTAGCATTATTAAAAGCAAAAAATTTCTCTGTTGAACAATTCGCATTTTATCATCCCGGTGGAAATCTTGGTAGACGATTAACTCTCAAAGTCGAAGAAATCATGACCAAAGGAGAAAATGTTCCGATTGTTCATGAAAATGTAAAACTCCACGATGCAATAATTGAAATGACATCTAAACGACTTGGCGCAACCTGCGTAGTTAACGATGAAAGCAAAATCGTTGGAATTATAACAGATGGTGATTTAAGAAGAGCGATGGAAAAATATCAAAATCTTTCTGAACTAAGAGCAAAAGATATTATGGGGAAAAACCCCAAAACAATCAAACCCGATTCCCTTGCCTCTTATGCAATTCAACTGATGGAAGCTCACAAGATCACTCAATTAATTTGTGTTGATGAAGAAAATCATCCAATCGGAATGATTCACCTGCACGATTTAGTTAATCTTGGATTTATTAACTCTTGAAATATGAAATTACGCTTTAGAATAATCAGATTTAGATTTGTACTTTCATTAATTTGTAATGTAGTTTTTTTCTTTTTCTTAAGCTGTTCAGATCAATCTGTTAAACCCAAAGTTATCTCTATCAAAACTCGTGAGTTACCAGATCAGGAATCTTTTAATTCAACTGTTGTATTTTCTGATTCAGGTATAGTGAAAGCTATTTTAAGAGCAGGACATATTGCTGTCTATTCATCAAAAAATGAAACCATTTTAGATAATGGAATTACTGTAGATTTCTATGATAAAGATGGAAATCACACCAGTGTTTTGACTGCTGATAGAGGTAAAGTAGATGATGCAACTCAAGATTTGTTTGCAATTGGCAATGTAGTGGCAAAATCAGACAGCGGCGTTGTTTTAAAAACCGATGAATTAAAGTGGGTAAATTCAAGAAGAAGAATTGTTACAGATAAATATGTTGAAATAATTTCACCCACAGAACAAATTCAAGGTTATGGACTCGAATCTGATCAATCATTAAAAGATTATGTTATTTTTAGAGTAAGTGGAAGAATTGAAACAAAGCAATGAGAAAGTTTATTCTCTTTGTTCTCATCTATATTAATTTTTTGAATGGACAGGAAATCAAAGTCGTTCAACTTGTTAATTCAGATAGTCTCGTTGGTACAGTAATCAACAACGAGCGAGTTCGTATACTTTTTGGAAATGTCCAATTAATTCATCAAGATATTCAGATATTTTGTGATAAAGGAATCCAATATCTCGAATCTAACAAAGCAGAACTGGAAGGAAATATCAGGATTGTTCAGGGTAATCAAATTATTACAGCACCAAAAGGATTTTATTATGGAAATAGACGCACTGCTTTTGGAACAAGAGGAATCACTCTCTATGATGGAAAAGTTACACTGAAAGCAGATAGTGGTGAATATTACTTTGACGAGAAAAAAGCTCTTTTTAAAGGGAGAGTTTTTTTGTTTGATGATACCACCAAATTGTACTCCGACCAATTAACATACTTTTCGCAAGATGAACATGCTCTATCAATCGGAAATGTAAAAGTAACTCAACTTGAGAGTGAAATTCACGCAGATACACTCGACTATTTCCGACAAAAAAGATTTACTGTTGCAAAAGGAAATGTGGTTGCATTTAACACAGAGGATAATCTGAGAATTTTTTCAGATTATCTTGAAAATGATCAAAATAAAAAGTACTCTTATGTTACAGGTAATCCCCTCCTGATTCAGATTGATTCGACTTCTGAAAATCGTATTGATACTCTTATAATTTCAGCGAAAAAAATGGAAGCTTTTAGAGACACCTCTGACATCTTCATTGCTGTTGATTCAGTTAAAATATGGAGAGATGAATTTTCTGCTGTAACCGACTATGCGATTTATGATAAGAAGGCTGGAAAGATTTTTACATCTAAAATTGAAAATGGAGAGCAACCTATTTTCTGGTATGGAGAGAATATGGCTTACGCAGATTCTGTAGAAATTTTTGTGGAAGAAAACAGGATTAAGCACGCTAACTTTTTTATTAATTCATTTTTGATTTCCAGAGACACAGTTTTTGAAAATAGATTTAATCAAATGAACGGGAACTTCATCCAATTAGTATTTATGACCGACACTGTGAAAAATAAAAATCAATTGCGAGAAGTTTTTATAAATGGAAATTCACTTAGCATTTATTATTTATATGATGAGAACGAACCAAGTGGTTTGAATAAATCAAGTAGCGATAGTGCTTTGATTATAATTGAAGAAAATCGAGTTTCCGAAGTCAAGTTATTCGGAAACCCCGAAGGGGAGTATCATCCTGAGGAGAAAATTATTGGGAAAGAAAAAGATTTTCTTCTAAGCGGTTTCAAATGGATAAATCATAAACCACAAAAAAATGATTTGCTAGAAACCAGAAAGAGAAATGATATACAATAACTACAGAAGTAAATCACTCCCGCCTGAGAATATTAACAAGACTATCCTCTTTCAGATCTCAGTTACAGCTAAGTGAAAAATGAATGTTAAAAATTAAATCTTGTGGTTTATGGTTATACATTTCTAAAAATGTAAGAAATAAAATTTAGTGGCTTTTATGTCTATAAACCTTTAGAGGATGCTTGATAAATTTTTATATAACAATTGCAAATTTGCCTAATCTCCTACTACTTAATCAAAATCATCTTCTTAATTAAATTTCCATGAGAAGTTTGCAAACTATAAAAATATATTCCTGATGGTAAATTTTCTGATTCAAAATCAACTGCATAGAATCCAGCAGAAAGATTATCGTTTATCAAAGTTGCTACTTCCTTACCAAGCAAATCATACACTTTCAATCGTATCCTATCATTAAAAGGAATCGAAAAAGCAATCTTCGTCTTTGAATTGAATGGATTTGGAAAATTTTGTTTCAGCTCAAATTGAACTGGATAAAGCTCATTTAACTCAATTGCAGTCTGTATCAAATTAAATTCAATAAATTCGTTAGCATCAATATTTCCATCACCATTACCAGCTGGAGATTGACCAACCAGAACACCACCATCTTGTGTTTGATATAATCCTATTGCTAAATAAATCCTCTCTGGAACATAGCCCAGTTCACTCTGCAAATTGACTGTACCCTCAAGAAAGTTTCCCGATATATTCTGTACAATTCCATTTGCATCAAACCAGCCTGACCAGTTATTAGTGCTTTCATTTCCAAGAAAGACATTCCATTGCATAACGCTACCAATCTTTGCCCATGGAGCATTTCTCATAATCCCCAGGGAATCAGAAATAAAAATAAAAACATCTTTACCTTGAATTTGAGCAGATTGAGTTGCTACATACAATTCCGAACCATTCCAATCAGCATACAAATCCACATTTTGATGAGAAGCGATTTTTCTTGCCGTTGAATCAACCTGACCATCCATAATATAAGTGTGAGTTGGTTGAGTTCCATCAAACTGAACATGATAATCTTTTCCGTTGTTATTATCCCAGGTGTTATCATCAAAGTGAATTACAAAAGCAATTCGATTTACCAATTGTTCAGGTTTGTTAAACGGACCGATTTTTATTGTTAAATTTCCAGATGAATCAGGACCAATCATTGGGGATTCAACAGCAGGACCTGTTCCATTAAAAAGATATGAATTGGCCGGCCAGTAAATCGAATGAGGTATTTGCCATTGATTCCCTTGATTATTAACTCCCCAGTGTAACTTTCCTCCAACCTGAGAATTAAGCACTACGATCGTTATTGTATCATTCCTGGTTGGATTTTGTGGAAACCAGCTAACTCGAGGTTGATTTATGTTCGAATTACTGCCAACCCACACATGTCTAATTTCTGACTTTCCAATATTATCAAAACTATCAATAGCTTCAACATAATAATCAATCAATCTGTTATTAAAATTATTTATTTCTGCAAAGTATTCTTTTGCCTTAACCAGAGGATGTGGATTTGTTAGTGACGGAATGAGATTCCCTGCCATTTCAATTTCTTGCCACGAAGAAACACCCGAACCACCTAAATAAGTGAAATTATCATCTGATATCGTTCCATCTGAATCAATTCTATATTTCAATTTAACTGATTTTAATCCACTCTTATCATAAATGAAAGTCCACACTTTAAAATTATTCGATTGAGGAATTCCTAATTCAGTTCCCCCAGGATTATATGGTTCTCTTTGAACGGGAAAGATAGTAGGAGGTGTGTTATCAATTCCTGTGATTTGTTGTGATAAGATTACCGCTTGATTTCCCGCTCTTGTAGGATGAGAATCCCACAATCCATTCATTGAATAATCCCAGTACCAGTAATCACTCGATTGCGCAACAAGAAGAAAATCAATTGCCTGTTTCACTGATGGATGTTCTGGTGCATTCGAAAATGCAGTTTCAACATGATTTTTTATTGCTGTTAAAACTGACCAGCTATTCCTATCGGGACTATATCCATTTTCATCAGGTTCACCGAGCCATTTCTTAAATTCAGGATCACCATTATCTGCTCCACTCCAGCTTCCATCTTCAACATAAATTACATCATTTGAATCAGGAGGAAACATTTGTAAATAATCTTCAATTGTAGTGCAAACAAATCTTGTTGGATTTACCTGTAACCAGTTTACAAAATTTTGAAAATTGTGATTATAATAAGATTCACTCCCACCACCATAATTATCACCATCGTGATGCAGAACAATTAGAATTGGATGTTGAAGATCTGTATTATAACTTTCCAATTGACTCATGACAGCTTCATAGTTTAATGCACCAAAACCTCCGCGACCATCTTCATTTCCCAGATATCGATCAGCCGGAACAGCAATTATTCTTTTCTTCTCCCCGTTGGAAGGATTTGTGAATTCAACATAATGTGGCTGTCGGCCCCACCTTGCAGAAGTTCTTGTTGGTGCCCATACTCCAGTTAATTGAACCCAGTCGTTTGGGTTAGGATTTCTCACATCCGATTTATTCGGTTCAATAAGATTTCCTGAAGTGCTGTATGGATACCCCTGACAAGCTCTATCAAAGTGAATATTATCAACAAGAACCCACTTAAAACCTTCATCAACAAGTGCAGGAATAATTCGAGCAGAGAATGCATTCTCAGGTGTAAAAATTCCTCGTGAATAATTACCATAGAAATTTTGATTAAAGATTTCTTTATGTTTCTTAATCTGTCTTCTAATGTCTTTATAATCAATTAATGGCATCAACGGATGGAAATAACCGAATCCCACCATATCGAGTCGTGGATTACCAAGTGATGTTGTTTGAGTTTTGATATAATTCCAGTGGGATTTCCAGTTTTGAAAGTTTGTGTTACCTACTTGTTCGAGATTGTTTAAGTTCTCAATGAGCGAGCCAGAGAAACTCACCTGAGCACCAAAGTGAGGTAGATTTGCATTAATTCCTTTCTGAACTGCATTTTTAGGCCAGGAAGTATATGGACCTGTTCTTTGATTATGAATATCGACCACAGAAAAAGGATATCGATTATTTTGTTCGGTCTGAATTATACTTTCATAGGGCCAGTAAATCGGTTGATGCATGTGCCACAGGAAAGCGATATATATGGGAGGATTAGTGGAATGTTTATTTCCATTATCATGTGAATTTGCAATTAGAGAAGGATTAATGGGAAAAAAGGTCAGTAAAAAAATAATTTTAATTTTAAGACTCAACGAATTTTTTCTATTCATACTGTAAGATATTTAAGAAATTATTAAAATAAAAGTTTTCAACGAATAATCGCAGGAAAGAGGAATAAAAACAACTAACTTCTAACAATTTAATTAAATTTAAATCAACTGTCTTTTTTTCTCATAAAGATTTACCTAATTTTTTTCAGTTATTCTGAAAGCTGTTCCATGATTTCTAACCCCAACAGAATCTTTTAATGCATTCTAATATCAATTAATATTTCATTCCTTTTAAATGCTTGAATAAATTTTTGAGGTGTAGGACTTCCTCCCATCAACATATTATCAATTTGATTAGCTTCATTAAATCCTAACCACTCACTGGATAACCTCGAAAATTGCCCATAAGCCACAGTTGTTCGCGAATCACCATATGGAGGTGTAGTAATGATTAAATCAACACTCGATTCTCTTAGTATAGAAGTAGGTATTCCATCAACAGTATTAAAATCATATATTCTTGAAAATGTTAAAGGATTAACTTCATTAATGAACTCTTCTAATCCCTGAAAATTACGATTTAATTTTATTAAAACTTCTGAAATACATCTGTATCAATTTTATCGTTAAGATTTCTTTAGCGAACAAGTTTAAATTCATCAGGTTTCACATAAGAAGATTCGGGAACAGTTTCACTAAATGCAACCTTAAAAAAATTGCATATTTCTTTCTCTGGAATCTTGTTTATGTAATCTAATATGATGGCTAATTTTTTCTGTACAGTTTTTGAAAACCAATAATCGATATTAGTAACTCTCGGTATTTCAATTTTATACTCTTTATTCAAGCCGAAGCTTGTTTTAAATAATAACTCAGAAATATCAGCTATATATTCACGCAAACAATCAAGATTTAATCGCGTTGTTTTTGTTTCTGCAATCATTCTTGCTAATAGATTTAAATCAATACCTATTGCATTTATTCCCGCTAAATTTGCTTCAACTAATGATGTGCCTGTACCACAATAGGGATCAAACAACAATTTTGCATCTTTTCTAAATGTTTGAATTAATCTCCTTGTTACTTGCGGAATCATCATTGCAGGATATGAGTGAAAGCAATGAGTAAATTCTTTTGTATTTGCTTTTCTAAAATCCCAGGATTCATCAAATCGTTTTAAGGTATTGCGTCCGTAATCGATTACAACTTCGCTTACTTTTTTTCGTTTTTTCTGTGTTTTCATAATTTGAATTTCATTTATTTACCAATATTTTCTACCTAAGACATCAAAATAATATTGTCAATTAACCTGGTATTTCCTATTCTCACAGCAAGGAGCAGATAATAGGACCTGTCCGATTCTAATTTCTCCACTCGATTAAAAGTATCTTTATCTACAATCTCTACATAATCAACCCTCGTAAGAGAATACTGGGCAATTAAATTTTTTACTGCCTCCTTTATTTTAACCGCCTCTTTTTCGCCTTCTTTAAATAATTTCTCTCCGAGTTTTAATCCTTTATATAAACATAAAGCTTGCTTCCGCTCCTCATTATTCAAATAGATATTTCTTGAACTCATGGCAAGTCCATCTGTCTCCCGAACAATTGGTAAAACATCAATCCGAACAGACAAATTCAAATCCATAACCATCTTCTGGATTATAAATGCTTGCTGAGCATCTTTCTGTCCAAAGACTGCAAAATCAGGTTGAACAATGTTAAATAACTTAAGAACTATCGTTGTAACTCCTTCGAAGTGTGTAGGACGGAATTCACCCTCTAATATTTCACTGTATTTTTTTACTTTCACATAAGTTTGATAATCATCTGGATACATTTCTTTAGCATCTGGGATGAACACAAAATCACAACCTTCTTTTTCCAGTAAATTTAAATCTCTTTCTTCATCACGGGGATAACGATTAAAATCTTCTGATGGACCAAACTGAATCGGATTAACAAAAATTGAAACTACACAAATATCAGAATTTTGTTTAGCATATGTCACAAGACTCAAATGTCCTTCGTGCAAATAACCCATTGTTGGAACAAAAGAGATAACTTTTTCTGCTTTTCTATAACTTTTTAATTCCTCTTTTACTTCTTTTATTGTTTTTAATATTTTCATAACAAACTCTTATATCTTATAATAGTGTTCCTGTTAAAATAAATTTTGCAACGGTGAAATAAATAATCAAACCTGTAACATCGACGAGAGTTGCAACGAAAGGAGCTGAAGAGGCAGCGGGATCAAATCCGAGCCGTTTTAAAAGAAAAGGTAACATTGAACCAATTAATGTCCCCCACATTACAACACCTATAAGTGAAAAGAAAATCGATAATGCAACACTGAACCAATTCTCTCCATACAAGTGACTGACTTCCTGCCATAAGAATATTCTTATAAATCCAATTGTACCCAAAATTATACCAAGTGCTAAACCTATTAAAAGTTCTCTTCTCATAACTTTAAACCAATCCATTAAAGTGATATGTCCTAATGCCATTGCGCGCACAATTAATGTTGATGCCTGCGAACCAGAGTTACCACCACTTGAAATTATCAATGGTACAAATAATGCAAGAACAACAGCTCGGGCTATTTCTTCTTCAAAAAATGCCATTGCTGTGGCAGTAAACATCTCACCAATAAAAAGAATCGATAGCCACCCAGCTCTTTTTTTGATCATTTGTAAAATAGAAACTTCCGTATACGGTTCATCAAAGGCCACAACGGCTGCCTGTTTTTGAATATCTTCCGTTGTCTCTTCTTCTTCAACATCCAAGATATCATCAACTGTAACAATACCTAATAATACATTATTGTTATCAACAACAGGTAATGCTACTGCATCATATTTTTTGAGTACAGCAATTGCAGTTTCCTGATCATCGAATACATTAAGCGGTGTTATATTCTCATCGTAAATTTCATTGACTTTTTGTTCTGGATTTGCAAGCAAAATATCACGAATATCCACCTGTCCTAATAGTTTTCTTTTTTCTTCAATAACAAATAAAACATTCAATGTTTCTTTGCTTTTACCAAATTTTCTAATGTATTCTAAAACTTCCTGAACAGTCCAATCAGCTTTGACAGCCAGATAATCTGGCGTCATCAATCGACCAATGGAGTTCTCAGGATAACCCAGAAGTGTCGTAGCTATTTTCTTTTCATCAGCAGAAAGTAAAGAGAGTAATTGCTGTAATGCATGAGCGGGAATTTCTTCGAACAAAGCTGTTCGATCGTCCGGATCCATCTCATTGAGAATCCCCGCAACTTCTTCCTTACCCATTGATTTAATAAGTTCCATTTGCGTATCAACATCCAGATACTCAAATACATCAGTTGCTAATTCTCTATTCAATAATCGAAAGATTAAAACTCGTTCTGTTTCTTCCAGTTCAACAAGCAATTCTGCGATATCAGCAGGTGGCCATTCTTGAAGGACTTCCTTTAAGATGCTAAACTTTTTCTCCTGAATGAGGGATTTAATTTCGGGTTTTAATAATTGAGTTAGCATTGTTTAACCCTCTTTATTTGTGTACAGTTTAACCCGAACGAATCAAGGATAGATTCGATCGCAGTTGTAATGAACTATTTGTTTTTTAGAACAAAAATAAGATGTGTAATAAAACTTAACTTGAAAATAAATCCAGTAATTGTGTGATCTTGCTTTTCAATTCTTTTCGATGACAGATAAAATCGATAAAACCTTTTTCTAATAAAAATTCAGATGTCTGAAATCCTGGTGGTAAATCTTTTCCTGTTGCTTGTTTAATAACTCTTGGCCCTGCAAACCCGATTAATGCCCCTGGTTCTGCTATGTTTACATCCCCCAGCATTGCATAACTTGCCGTTGTTCCACCAGTTGTTGGATCAGTTAGAATAGAAATATATGGTATTTTTGCTTCAGCGAGTTTTGTTAGCATTGCAGAAGTTTTAGCAAGTTGCATCAGCGATAGAGCTCCTTCCATCATCCTTGCCCCACCACTTTTAGATATGATAATAAGTGGATAACCAGTCTTAATTGATTTTTTGATTGCTCGTGCTATTTTCTCACCTACAACCGAGCCCATGCTTCCGCCAATAAATGCAAAATCCATAATTGCAGCTACAACATTATAACCATTTATTTTACCGGTTCCTGTCCTAACGGCATCATACAACCCTGTTGTTTTGATAGCTTCCTTGACTCTTTCTTTATATGGTTTTGAATCCACGAAATTAAGTGGATCGGCTGCCATCATTTTCTTGTCCATTTCTTTAAAAGTCTTCTCATCGAAAAGAATCTGAATGTATTCGGAACTTCCAATACGGAAATGATATGAACATTTTGGACATGTGTAAGCATGTTGTTCTAATTGTTTTTTATGAATTATTTCACCACACTTATCGCATTTTGTCCACATTCCGTCTGGAATTTCTTTTTTCTTTGAGTCGCTCTCAATGCCACTCTTTGTTCTTCTAAACCATGCCATAATTCACTCCACTAATTTTTTATTACATTCCCTTGAATTGTCAGATAAATTTCTGAATGCTCAGGATCGTTTGTTCGCACGACAATATATTTTGTGATTAATCCGTTAAAATTGGTTGAATTGAATTCAACTCGAATTTCACTTGATTCGCCCTCTTTTAATTTTCTCTTTTTTGGGATTACTGCCGTACAACCGCAGCTCGAGTGTAAATCCACAATTTCAAGAACATTCTTCCCTACATTTTTGAAGGAAAATCTGGTTTCATAAATTTTCCCTTCTTCAATGTCCCCAAAATTGTGGAATAGTTTTTCAAAAAAAACTCGTGGTGCATCTGTGGTATCGATATAAACCTGTGCTTTTACTGTAATTATTTTTGTTGGATTATCCGGTTCATTTGTTCTGATATAAATTCTTTGTATCTGATTACCAAATTTGCCACGAGAATCAAATCTAACATTAATCGTTCCTTTTTCACCTGGACCGTATTCTTTTTTATCAAGTCTTCCAACTGAACACCCGCACGATGCCGATACATCAAATATTTTTAATGTATCACCACCATCATTATAGAATTCAAAAGTATGTTCAACTAAATCATTTTGTTTTATTTTTCCGAAATCGTATGTATCCACAATGAATTTCATTTGAGGTTTCACAAATTGAGCATGAGAGGAAACGAACATAAGCACAATGATCACAATAGTATTTCTCAACATCTCGTCCTCCATTTTAGATTAAATCAAATGATTACAAATATATCTTATAATTCAAAAAATTACCAAGATAATTTGGATTGATAATAAAGTTTAATGAAGCGTTATAAATATGTATTGTGATTTTATATCACTATATAAAAATTAAGCTCTTATAAATTGCAGTATAGCTCATGAATCAGAGAAATTTTAAGTTCTGTTAATTTGAAATCATCTTAAATTAGAATCTAACTTTAAAAATCAAAATCTTCCTTCCAGACTAAAAAACCATTGAGCTATATAAGGTCTTGGGAGAATCTCCGGGTCTAATAGAATATTTAATATGAATTTGTTAGTGAGATTGAATCTTAACTTAGTAATTAAATCAGTGGTTTCTCTTATTGGGAATGTTTTTGATTCTGAATATCGAGTATGTAAACCGCTATCCGTTTTTATTGAATCATTTTCTTGTACAAATCTAGTATTAATTAGTTTGTCATATGTTTCTTCTGATTTGAATCCGCCCGAGATATTATTAATCAAAATTGAAAGTTCAAATCTATTGCTCAGAATGAAATCAAAAATTAAGGGAATTTGGTATAAAAATTTAGTGGTCTTCAATTTCCAATCGACTATAAACTTTTCATAAGTTAGTCTATAGTATTTTTTTTCGGGATAATATTCATGAGATGGATAATTTGAAGCAAAATATCTATTCAAACTGTCTCTGATACTACCGGGTGTTTGCAATTCAATGTAAGAAATGTTTTCGAAGTAACCAATTCCTGTAGAAAACTTAAATGATGGTGAAACATCAAATCTTACTCCAAGCAAAACCGAATAATCAGCTCTTTTATCACTACCAAATTCTTCTATCATACTTTCAATATTGCCTGATGTTTTATCTCTTATCCAGTACGAATCGTCTATGTAATTCTTATACTCCCAGAACGATCTAGATAAATAATTTTCTGAATTACTTATATTCAATTTCCCTGAATGATAATTAAAATAACCTAATAGTTCCACTTTCTCGTTTACTTTTCTTAGAAAATCTGAACCGATGTAATATAGATAACCTGACTTATTCCACATTGTTTTTTGATTTAATTTATTCAAACCTGTATACCTATTAGAGGGAGATTCTACCCATAAGTATTCTGATTCATTTATATAGATTTGCTCAACTTTTGGTTTCAATACTCCAATCTTAAAACCAATCTTTAATGATTTTTCATGATATCTTAAACCCATTGTAACATCATTATGATTATATGTATTTTGTCTTGTATAAAAATAATTTGCTGTGTAAACTCCATCATCAAATCTTATCGTTAACGGTTCTTCACTAATTTTTTGCTCTATCCCACTGTACTGAATTCCAATGGAAAATAAATCACTGAACTTATAACCAGAAAAGAATGAATATAAATTTGATTCGTAATCCATATATTTTTCGTATGGATAAAAATTCGGAGGGTAAGGGAAAAGATCACTATGCAATTCAAGAAAAGTTCTATCATATGGAATTATTAGAGGATAGTGAATGGGAGATGCTGCTCTGCTACTGATTCGTTGAAAAGTGGCTCCAACAAATAGTTTATTCAAAAATTCTCCAACTGGATTTGTTATAAGTCCCAATGAAAATTTCGGAGCAATCTCTGCTGAAGAATTAACAAAATTGGTAAACCAATCAGGATATATATTTTCGAATTTTTCTGTTGATATTCCTCCTAATGGCACAGCATAATTATCATAACTAAAATATTTTGCATCAGTTCTGAAGTCAGCATAAAGATAATACCTTTGCTGCAAATCAGTGATACTTGCGGGATTAATCAAAATATTTGTAAATGAATTATCTATCAAAAATGGAGTAATTGCTTCAAAATTTTTCATATCAAAAGGATTTAGGACGAAACGGTTGAAGTAGTATTCATTCGAATAAAGCTGTTTCTCCAGAAGGGGTTGGGAATAAGTTAAGGTTGATAAAAAGAGCACTATAAAAATTAACTTTTTCATTGTTATCTTATCAATTTGAAATTATCAATCAAAATCTGAATAAACTTATCTTTATTCTGATTAAATTCCAAAAATATATTCGAATGTTTCACACGAGTAGAGAAATACTGGTTTTTAAGAAATATTCTTAATGATATAGAAGAAAAAAATAATTTCTTTTTAACTAAAGAGTAAATTTTATTCCTGCAGCAAGGAGACCTAAGAATGCTATTATCCATGTATAAGGAATAGTATTCCAGAGAATTTTTTGAACATCCACTTTCATCTCATTTGCAAGCCAGACATTGTGTGTATTGGTTGGATCACTAACTCCCTGAATCTGTCCAACTGCAAGCAATAATCCCATCACTGCACCTGGATTCATTCCACTGGCAAGAAGAATGCTCGCAAGTCCATAGCCCATTCCCCATACATTCAAAGGTCCACGATATAAAGCAAGAGGAGCAAGAATCGTAAACGTAAGTACATATGAAAAGAAATTTCGTGGGATAATTTGTTCAAGTAACGGTTTCAACAAATTCAAAACAGGCCAGCCCTGTGGATTCATTTTGTTGTAGACTTCACCGGGACCCATTATTGCATTCAGTAACATTCCTATTCCAAACATCAGAACAACTGCAGGCATAACCATTGCTCCACCTTCAAATGCAGATTTAACGAAAGTATTCATAATCCCTTTACGATAAACAGATATCACTCCATAAATCAACCCACAGATAAAAGCTGTTATGAACTCAAAATCATAAAGTAATATTAGAAGTAAAGGAATAAATGGCGTAAAATAAGCTGTCCAGTGTAACTTATCTTCTTCACCCTCAAATCGATTTTTAATTCTGATTATTCTTAATAAATTTATTACAACAAAAACAATAAGCGTAATTGCAATTAAAATTTTAATCACATAGTAAGCATTACTTAAAAAACTGCTTATGAATTTTTGATACTCCATATCTAAAGTTGAGTAACCGAAAAAAATAAAAATTGACAGAAAGATTAATGACAGACTTACAGTTATGATTTTCCTGAAATTAAGTTGCTGTCCATCAAGATAAAGCTGGATAGTAATGTAAACGATAGCAGTGACAAATGTTAATGCAAACATAATGATTGCAAATTCTCTAACTTCTCCCGGAGTTAATTTCATTACTTCAATATACAAAGCCCAATTACCTGCATTCATTGTTCCACCAATACTCAATCCAAGTAAAAAAATCCCAGAGATTGTAAGTGATCCAATTCCAACAGAGGACATAATTGGCAATACAATTGTAGCAACCATAATAATTGCACCAAGTCCACCAAGTGTTGTGAATAACAATACAATCATTGTCAACATAAGAACAGCAACAGTCCATGGTTTATCTCCAGAAAGTTCTGCTCCCTTCTTAATAAAATTTTCGGCAATACCGGTTTTCTGAAGAAACACACTTAACATGCTACCAAACATTGCAATTGTATAAGCTTTGCTGAGTTTTACTGCCCCCTCGCCTACAACATACTGAAGTACATCCATAATATTAACCCCAGCAATCAAAGGAATAAAAAATGCCATCATAGGCAAAGCAAGCAAAGCAGGAATTTTTCTTAAAAACATTAGAATTGACGCAATAAGAAAGACAAAAAGTAATAGAACTAGTTGTATTGTTTCCATACACAAAATTAGTTAAAAATTTACCTTGTAACGACTAATATTTAGATATCTAAAAAAGTAAGTAATTTGCGCTTGGTAATTTTTATAATGCCCTTTTCAGTTTGTTAAGTATTTTTTCTCTTATCTCTTCAGTTGAAGGAATTCCTCCTAAATAAAATCTACAACTGAGTAGTGTTTCGTCTGGTTCAGGCATTGACGCAAGATCCTCGCCATCAATAAGTAATGTTGGTGAGCCACGAAATTTGATTTTCTTTGCCATCTCAATATCGTTTACAATTACTTCGGTAATTTCAACTTTATCTTCAATTCCTTTTATTGCTGAATAGAGATTATTTCTCAAAATCTCGTGATTCGGACAATCTTCAAAATACTGAAGTTCAAGTCTTAATTTCATTTTCAGTCATTCCAAAAATACATTTTTGCTTCAGTTGAATCAGGATATTTATGAATTATTTCCTTCATCAACTCTTTTAATTTTGAATTGTCTTTTGTTTTAATGTACCTTGCTTTTTCTCTTGCAACAAGAAGTTTAGGATAAAATGAAGTATTTTTAAGCTCATCGATGTTGTGATCAATTAAATTGATGATTTCATCATATCTACCACGAGGCATTAACATTTCGACTACTCCAATTCTTATCATTGCTCTGAATTCATCAGCAGGTAAATATCCATTAAAATGAAAGAATGAATTACCATTGAAATCCAGAAAATAAAATGATGGAGTCCAGTATGCTCCTAACATTCTACGGATTTCTCTTTCATTAATCAAATCAAGTTGAAGTAGTATGAAAAATTCGTTAAGCTCTGTGATAACTTTTTCATTTTTATATGTTGTCTCTTCTAATTTTTTGCAACCACCACAACCATCCATCACAAATTGAAGAAAGATTAGTTTTCTTGTTTTTGCTGCTTCTTCTTTCGCCTTTTCGAAGTTTGTTAACCAGTTCATATTTCATCCATTTTTTGTTTGATTTAATTTAAATTTTTGATGATCGATTGCTCTAAAAATTCGTCAAATTTTTTATTTTAAATTAAGCATTTTATTTAACGATTTATTTGAATTGAATGTTAAAAAAGCATGATAATCTAAATCTTCGTTTTCAGAAAATAAAAATATCCCATTTCCACTTAGACAAACTTCATTATCAATTAACTTCTGAATTTATTTAGAAAGATTATTATAAAAAATATTCATTTATGCGTTCTATCTCACCGATACATAACCACCTGATACACCTTTTTTTGATAAAACAATTTGCCAAAGTTGATTTTTATTCCTTGCTCGAAATGCTCCAGCACAGGAAAGTAAAAAATATTTCCACATTCGATAAAATCTTTCGCCATATTTGTTTTTTAACTCATTCCAATTACGATTAAAATTCTCATACCAGGCCAAAAGAGTCTTATCATAATCTGCACCAAAATTATGCAAATCTTCTAACACGAATAAACCTTCTATTGCTTTTCCAATCTGTGCGATCGAGGGTAACATTCCATTCGGAAAAATGTATTTATGTGTCCATGGATCCGTACTCTTTGTCGAAATCACATTCCCAATTGTGTGCAGCAAAAACAATCCATCATCGTAAAGATTTCTTTCAACAACTTTGAAAAACTCGCGATAATTTTTATAACCTACATGTTCAAACATTCCGATACTTACAATTCTATCAAATTTTTCATTCACTTCTCTATAATCTTGCAAACGAAATTCAACAGGTAATCCCTTGCATAATTCTTTACCGAGAGCAACCTGTTCTTTGGAAACGGTAACTCCTACAACCTCAACATTATATTTTTCAGCAGCATATTTCATGAATGCGCCCCATCCACAGCCAATATCAAGTACTCGCATCCCTGGTTTCAAATAGAGTTTTTTGCATACCAGTTCAAGTTTGTTTTCCTGAGCTTCATCTAAATTATTCGCATCTTTCCAGTAAGCACAACTATAATTCATTCTTCTATCAAGCATTGCCTGGAATAGATCATTACCCAGATCATAATGTCTTTCTCCGATAATAAAAGCACGATGTCTTGCCTGCATATTGAATAAGTAGAATCCTGCTAACTGAAAAGTGATTTTTAAGTTGTGTTTTACTTTATTGTGCAAATCTGCTCTGACTATTCTAAAAATCATTTCATCGAGTTTTTCTACATCCCACCAACCATCCATGTATGATTCACCAAGACCAAGTTCAACTTCCTTTATCACACGCTTATAAAAACGATTATCGTAAATCTGAATGTCCCATGGGTTTCTGCCATTAACTTCAATCTCAGCGAGAGAAAGTAGCTCCCTTACTAATTTCTCGTATTTGTTGGTTTTCATGTTAATGCTCCCTAACTTTTACAAAAATATATGAATGCAATATGTGATTCTAAATTTATTCGAATTAGAAAAATTTATTTCGAATAGCGAATCAAATATGATTCTGAATATTTTTTATTACCACAATTAAAAAGGCGCATCAGCTTTTGCTTAAGTAGTTAGATGTTTCAGAAAGGAATTAATACATCATTCAAATTTTACGGTTATGTAAAACTAAGATGAATGAAAGATACTTTATCATCTTCTTTTAACCCAAAGAAATTAAAAATTTCAGACATCCTTGAAAGAGTGTGTGAAATTTTTTTATAAGCCTCTGACCATGATTAAAATGATACCCATTCATATTTTTAAGAACCGAATAGTTACAAACAACAAGGAAATCTTATGTACTATCGACTCCAAACTCAAACAAATAATAAATTCAAGATACAAATTCCAAAAGCTGTGAATGTAATTATTGAACCGTCATATACCAGTACAGGGAATCAGGTAGAAAATTATTTTGGGGAGATTTCGAGAACCATTTATTGTGGGGTTACAGCAATGATTTGGTAAGATTAATCATTTTATGGTGCTTCTTTTAGATTCTTAAGATAAAATTCATAGAATGCTATTTTTATTTCATCACGAACTTTTCGAAATACTGATAAAACTTCTTCCTCCGTACCATTTGCTTCTGCAGGATCTTCAAATCCAATATGTTTTTGAGTTCCTACTTTCCCCAGGAATACTGGACAATTTTCACGAGCGTTGTCACAAACTGTAATTACATAATCGAAAGAATCATCAATAAATTGATTTACATCCTTTGGTGTGTTATTACTTATGTCAATCCCAACTTCATGCATTACTCTAATTGCCAGAGGATTAACTGCATTAGCTGGATTAGTTCCGGCAGAATAAACATCAAGCTGAGAATCAAAAGATTTCAGGAAGCCTTCTGCCATCTGACTTCTGCAAGAATTTCCGGTACAAAGGATTAATATTTTCTTCCTCATTTGTCAACTTAAATTAAACAACTAATTAGGTAGGATATCAACTATCTTCAAATACTTTCCGAATGTTGAGAAAGTGATTTTATATTTTTGAGAACCTTTAGAACCTATCACCTTAAACTGAAAATCACAGAAACCTAGTTTCGGATATTGATACCGTACTCCACCTTCATAGAATATTTTATCCCATCTCGGTTGACTTGGTTTATTGGAGATTAAATCAACTTTTTTATATTCACCTATCTTTTTCTCAATTTTATTTCTATACCATTCAGGGAATTTTGCCGGGATTAAATTTTGCGAATATCTGAAATCGACATATGCAAGGGCAAAATCCATCAATCTTTTATCAATAAGAGCAAAAAATTGGCGAGCAATTTCTTCAGCATTTGACGAGTACTCTGAGAAATATTGCATCCATTGTTTTGATCGTTCTTCTGCCAATTCTCTCAAAGCAGATGTATTCGGAATAAAATAATCATCGGTCGGAACTTTCAAATCAGGTATGCCTGATTTTTCAACTACCGCAAAATCAGGAAGACCCGAATAAATATAAAATTCTTTTTTCATTGGGAATTTAATTGAACTCACAGGGAAAACTCTTGGAAAAACATTTTTTGTCGGAACAAAGAGCAAAACGACTATATTATCACGCCGATAAAATGCCAGATAAATTGGAATATTGTTATACATCGTATATAATACTTTTTGATCATCCCCCAGAATTCTTTTATCATCAATTGTCCTGAAATTTTCTCCTATCATTTCTGTGTAAAGTGCTTCCAATTGCGAGACTGCTTTTGATGCTTCTTCTGCCTCCTCAAATAAAAAATAAACTATACTGAAAGTGACATTGTTTGAATGTTCAACATAAACTCCCGTTAGACTTTTCTGGAATCCAAGTGATTTTATTTCTTCGAGAATTATTTTTAAGAGTTTTTGTTTTTCTTGAGGTTGACTCTTCAAAGTTATATTTTTAAAATCCTCGAAATTTTTACTTTCGATTTTGTCTCTTTGATAGACAAGCAAAGGTTCAGCTGCGAAATCTTCATTATCTGGAAGTAATTTTTCTAAATCTATTTGCTTTGATTCATTTTCTTCTGGTGACTTTTTGCTTTCGGTTTTACAAGAATTAAATAAAATAAGTCCTGTTAAAAGTAAAACTAAAAATCGCTTTCTCATTTAAATTTCTCGATTAATTATTTACTGAGAGTATTTGAAATAGAATTTTTGAAATGTCTTCAAAAGAAACGGGTTTTGTTTTTACTTGATTAAATCCAATCTCTTTTAGTCTTTCTTCTGTTATTACGCAATCTGAAGAACGAAGAGCAACAATTCTAAGATTTTTTAATTGAACCTTTTCCCTAATTTCCTCCATCACCTTCTCAACCTGTAGTTCATTTTCGAGATTAATGGAATACAAAACACAATCTACAGCTCTATGCTTAATGAAACTAATTATTTTTTTACCATCATCAATTGTGAAGTATTCATATCCAAGTCGAACCATCAACGATTCGAAATAAAAACTCTCATCTTTATTGTTGCTAACAATTAGTATTGTCAAACCTCTGGATTCTTCTCTCTTCTCCTCCAATGTTTTAAGAAGATTTTCATCCAATTCATTAGTATGAACAACCGGGAAAATCACAGTAAATGTCGAACCTATATTAACTTCACTTTCAACAGTTATCTCACCTCCCATCATCTTAGTTAATTTTTGAGTGATTGTCAAACCTAATCCAGCACCTTCGAAGTTTCTGCTGTACCCTTCATGAGCCTGTCTGAACATCTTGAAAATATCTTTAAGTGCATCCTGTGGTATGCCAACTCCAGTGTCTTTGACAGAAATATAAATTGTATCATCTACATTCTTCGTAGATATAGTAATACCACCATGAGATGTAAATTTTATTGCATTTGTCAGAAGATTTGTGATTATTTGCATGAAACGAACTTCGTCAATACGAGCATAGGGATTTTGTGCTTTAAGGTTAGTTAAAATTTGTAATCCTTTATTCTTCGCAACACTCTCGTATTCTGTAACTACATCAAGAATCAGGGATTCAACATTCCTGACTGTGAAATCTAATTTGAGTTCATTCGATTCTATTCTCGAAATATCTATGATATCACTAATTAATGTTAGTAGTCTTTTCCCGTTCCGTGTAATCATGTCAAAAAGATGTTCATTCTCACCAATTAGTTCTTTTTTCAAGTTTGTCTTTAAGATATCAACTGCGCCTAAAATTATATTGATTGGAGTCCTAACTTCATGAGACATCATGCTTAGAAAATTGCTCTTCAATCTATCGGATTCTTCGGCTTTTTGTTTGGCTTCTCTTAATTCGTCTTCAATTCTTTTTCTCTCTTCAAAATCACGGATGATCTGGACTAAATATTCATTCCCCTCTATTTCGAAAAATTTTGCAGAAACTTGAACATTAAAGTTTTCACCGCCCGCTCTTTTATGAATCGTTTCAAATATTAATCCACCGTTCAATTTTATATTTTTTAAATAATCATCCCATTGCTTTCGCAAGTTCTCGGAGACATAATTCAAAAAATCATACGAAACTTTTTCTGAATTTTCGATACCATACATCTCTAAAAACTTCTCGTTATAATCTATTATCCTGTTTTGAGAATCCGTTACAACGATTGCATCATTAGCAATCCTGGTGATATACTCATATTGTTTTCGGATAATTTCTTTCTGTTTTCGTAATAAGTCTGCTTCTAATTGAAATTTTTCACTTTCTTTTTTAAATAAGATTAGCATTAAAGTGATAAAGGAAAAGGTTACAAAAGTTATCGTTCCAAAAATCCCGAAGTAATATTTCTTTACCTCATTAAATACTTCTTTTCGATCCAGTTTTGTAACAAGGAACCACTTCCAGGTTGGTAAATAGTTTATATAAGCATAAACTTTTTCACCCCGATAATCAATTCCTTCAACAAAACTCACATTATTTATTTTTAAATTTTCTTTTGCGTTCAGTAGATCAGATTCTGACGAGAGCTTGAATGCAATGCTGCCTCCATATTTTGTATCAGAAATATATGTAAAGACACCATTTTTTACCTGTAGTAATAAGGATTCAATACCATCAAGTTGATATATTTTAATATTCAAAATATCGTAGAAAATTTTTTTTGCATCAAACATTACTGTGATAATTAAAATTTTTCTTGAAATGCCCTTGAAATTTGTGATTCCGGTAAAAACAGGTTTACCAATCGATGCTTCGTAAAATAATTCACTGATATATACAGAATCTTCATAAATAAATCCTTCTTGAGGAGTTAAACTTACATTGAATTGTTTGTTTTGTCCATAATTATAAATTAATTTTCCTCCATTCTCGATTATCATTAAATCAACTAATCCAAATCCAGAAAAATAGTTTTCAAAAAATTCATCTAAGATTTGATAATCAAATTGTAATAAGATAGGCTTATTCAAAACATTCCTCAATGTTGCAGAGTTTTTTAAGTTCAACAGCTTATCTTTAACATTTTCATAAAAAAGATTTATATTAATTTCTTGAATATTGTTGAGACTAACTAATCGATTTAGTTGATATTCTAATAATTGCTTCTGGATACGATAAAAAGACAATAATCCGAATACTACGAAGAGAAGGAAGAAAAATAAACTGTAAATAAAAACTTTATTGATTTTTTTATTTGGCATTAAACTGAGTTTTGATAGATTAATTTTATCTCTTTAAATACTTAAATAATAAATTAGTTAACTGCTCAAATGTAAATGGCTTTGCGAGATAATCATCAAATCCGACTTTAAGAAAATATTCTCTATCTCCCATCATCGCATGAGCTGTCATCGCAATTATAGGAATATGATTATACTTTTCATTTCGTCGAATTAATCTAAAAGCTTCTTCTCCGCTCATTCCTCCAGCAAGACTTATGTCCATTAAAATTAAATCAATTGGTTGTTGCTTGAGTATCTCTACTGCTTCTTCTGATTTTTCCACTGAATAATATTTAAGACCTAATTTACTTAGTATCACTTCCACAAAGTAAGAATTATCCTTATTGTCTTCTACGATCAAAATAGTTGGCTCTGTTGATTCAATAACTTTTTCTTCTTCAAATCTATACTCAATTTCTTCTTCAACTTTTTGTTCTACTTTAAATTCTTTAACCAATGGGAAAATAATTGTGAATGTGGAACCTATATTCTGTTCACTTTCAACATAAATTTCCCCATTCATCATGGTTACAAGTTTTTTGGTGATTGCGAGTCCCAATCCGGCACCTTCAAAATTCCTATTATATCCTTCTTCTGCCTGTCGGAAAAATTCAAATAAATGAGGTATAAATTCTTTTGGAATTCCAATGCCTGTATCTTTAATTAAGATATAAACTTTGTTATCAGAGACCTTAGTTGAAACTGTCACTGTCCCCTTTGATGTAAATTTAATAGCATTGGACAATAGATTAGATAGTATTTGCTTGAATCTAATCTCATCAACTTTGATATATATATCTTCGGAATCACTCTCTTTTATCAATTCAAGTCCCTTGTTTCTGGCTTCTACCTCATATTCTTCAAGAACTTTCTCTATCAAGTCCTTGACATTATGAATATCAAAATTTAATTTCAACTCATCAGATTCAATTCTTGAAATATCAATTATATCATTGATTAAATTAATCAACCGTTTAGAATTTCTCTGGATTACAGAAAATATATGTTCCTTTTCTGGAAATTCTTCTGAATCGATAGCGTTTTTTAGTATATCTATAAAGCCTAAAATCACATTTAATGGTGTACGCACTTCATGTGACATCATACTCAAAAAATTACTTTTTATTCTTTCAGATTCTTCTGCTTTTAATCTTGCTTTTCTTAATTCTTCTTCCGCCTTAATCCTCTCAGTCACATCTTTTTTAACAGCAACAAAAGAAATAATTTCATTTTTCTCGTTTTTAATGGGAGAAATTAGCATTTCTTCGGTGTATTCTCTACCATCTCGTTTTCTGTTGACTATTAATCCACTCCATGACTTCCCGGAGAGAATGGTCTCCCACAAATTTTTATAAAACTCATCGGGATGATAACCTGATTTTAATATTCGTGGGGTTTTACCTTGAATCTCTTCCAGCTTATATCCGGTAATTTTCTCGAAAGCAGGATTTACATATTCTATTCTTCCCTCTTTATCCGTAATCATCATCATCTCTTCTGTATTTTCAATTGCTCTTTTGAATTTTTCTAAATGTTCAAGAAATCTTTGTTTTTCCGTTACATCTCTAATTACTACCTGCGCAACTTTTTCACCTTTCAGTTCAAAGAAACTTAAATTAATCTCTCCATCGAAAATTTCACCGTTGGTCTTTTTTAATGTTAGAATAAACGATTTGCTCTCGTTCCGTGAATTTTTCCTTAATGTGTCAAGAAACTCTTCAACTAATTCTTGATTGTTTTCTGCAATGAATTCGGTTATTTTTTTATGAATTAAATCTTCTCTGATTGTATGAAATAATTCACCTGCCCGTGGATTGCAATCAATTATTATATCTTTTTTTATAAGAAGAATTGAATCGTAGGCATGTTCAAATAATGTGTGAAATTTTCTCTCGGATTCAACTAATTGTAATTCTGCTTTTTTCCTGTCTTCGATGTTTCTGACAATTGCAACCAGAAAAAGTTCATCCTGAATTGATATTATTTTAGCAGAAATTTCAACAAAAAATTTATTCCCATGTCGGTTAATGTGTATTGATTCATAAACTGATCCGGAATCTTGTCTTAATTTTTTGATTAACTCGTTCCACTCCATTCTGTATTCTGGTGCTTCAAGTAGGATGAATGGTCTACCTTTGAATTCGTTAATTGAATAACCATACATTTCGATTGCTTTATCATTTGCTTCTACTATTGAACCATCCTTACTTATCAAAAAGAATGCATCATTAGCATATTTACTAACAATCTGATATTTCTGTGATAAAAGATTTTGAATTTTTTGAATCTCAAGCTCTTTTTTAATTTTTTCTACTTCTTCTCTCTTCCAGAGAACTCCAAGAACTACAATGAACAAGAAAAGAATTAAAATTATCGAGCCTGAAATTGTATATAAAACTTTGTTTGTTTTGATAAGTATTTCTCTTTTGTCGATTTTGGTGACAAGGAACCAATCTAACAACGGTATATATGTGATATATGCAAATACTTTTTCACCTCTATAATCTACACCTTCTATCAAACCTTTTTTGGAAATGTTCAGTTTTTTCCCTGGAATATCTTCAGATCCTGAGCTAGATTTCAATACAATCTCGGAGCTAAACAAAAACCGCAAATCATTTAAATAAATTAACTGATTGTTCCTCTCTGCAATTAACATCGTTTCTAAGGTATTTTTCATATTAGAAATAGTATTAATTAAAGGAAATATATTTTTTCGAGCATCAGCAACTAATATCATATAATAATTCGGTCTAACAGTCTCTGAATTATTCTTTATGCCCGAGACAATATCAATCACCGGAATTATATTTTGATAAAAAGGACTTTTTCTTTTGTAGATTCGGGAAATATAAAAGTAATTCTCAGAATCGAATTGTAAAATCTTTTCGTGAAGTTCATCTGTTAAATTGTAACCAAAATCTTGATATGAATAGATTTTTTTAAATGTGGAATCATATATAATAACATCTACTAAATTTTTATCGATTATTATATTCTTAAAAAATTCATTCAAACTTTTAAAAGCTCTAAGCTCGGAAGGATTTTTTATATAGTTATTGAAATATGTTCTGAATAACTCGGATTGAGTTATCACTTCTGTAAAGTTCTTTGTGTTTACATACCATTCTGAGACATTTTTTTCTTCTTTTTCCGCAATATTTCTAAGAAGTAATTGCTCTTCGTCAATCAACCTATTCCTTTCAAATTGATACAGAAGAAATTCTAACCCCAGGATGACAATTGTTAAAATGATAAAAATAACTAAGATGGTATTATTAGATAATGAAATTGAAATTCGGGTTTTCATATCATAGTACAATTCTACATTCGGAATTTAGAAAAAATTTTTCACAAAAATCAGCTCTTAAAAATTGGTAATGTGAAAGTAAATGTACTCCCAACTCCTTTTACACTATCCACCGTTATTGAACTATTGATTATATCCAGGTATCTTTTTGTCAAAGCCAAACCTAATCCATTCCCTTCGTAAGGTCTGTTAAATCCATCTTCTTCCTGACTAAACGGCTCGAAAATATGATTTAAATATTCTTCACTAATACCAATACCCGTATCTTTGATCGAACAGAAAAGTATTGTCTCGTTGATGTTTGAATAAGATTCTATTTTGATGTAACCCTTATTTGTAAACTTAATTGCGTTTTCTATAAGATTATTTAAAATTCTATTTAGTGCTGCTTTATCTGCAAGAATGTTTAGATGTTTTTCATCAAGATTGATATATAATTCCAATTTTTTTTCTGCCAATTCATGGCGAAAGCTATTGACAGCTTCTTCTATTTCTTCTTTTAGATTCAGAGGCTGAATGTTTACTTCATAATTCCCAGTATCGATTTGAGTAAGTTCTAGAATTTGATTTAATGTCCGATTTAATCTTTTAATTCCAACCATAAAATTGGTCAACATGTACGATTCTTCACTTGCAATTTTATTTTTTACTGTATCTACAATTAACTCTCCAAATCCAATTATTGAATTCATAGGTGTTCTAATTTCATGTGATATGTTTTGAAGAAAAGCATTCTTTAATCTATTTGCTTCCATCTCAGAATCTTTCGCAATTTTTATTTCCTCCTCAGCCAATTTCACTTCTGAAATATCTTTATGGATTATCACCACATATTCAACTTTCTCATCTTCATTGTAAATTGGGAAAATTGTAGTCTCAACCCAGATTTTATACCCTTTTCCCTTCTCAAGAAGTTTATCATAATAACCCTCTAAAAATAGATATGACTTCCCTTCAAAAATTTCTTTTATCTTGTTGAGCACCCCAGTTGATTTCAATCTATCATCTTCGAACAGGTTATAACCATTGAGTAATTCTGAACCAATTCCCCATAAGTTTTCGAATTCCCTATTGTGGTAAACAGGGAAACCTTCCTTATTAAATATTATTAAACCCACTGGTATTTTATCTATAATATCACTTAGGTCGAGGTTCTGTTCAAATTGCTCAAGTATTATAAGAGAATATTTGTCGTTTAATGAATAATTTTTGACGATATAATCACTCGATTCTTTCCCGATCACTTTGATTGTTTTTTTATCTCCATCCAAAGTAAAATAATTATTAAAATATTCACCAAGTTTCGTATTGAATTTATCAACCGCTGTTTTATTTGCATGAATGATTTTATCCTCTGAGTCTAAAATAAAAGCTGGATACTTGAGAGTGTTAAAATAATTCGAGAAGAATTTGTTAAAATCGATTAGAAGTTTACTCATTGTTCTAAAGTAATTTTTTACAAATCTAACTTATTAAATCTTAAAGAAAAAGAAACTTCTTAAAGTTAGACTTTTACGAGGTGGGGAGAGAGAAATAGAAAGTGGAACCTTTGTCTATTTCTGATACGCAATATATTTTACCGTTGTGGTTTTCGATTATTTTTCGGGTAATTAACAGACCATATCCTCTTCCTTCTATTCCAGTATTGATTCTTTGTGTAAATAGAACACTAAGTAATTCTTTTGGAATACCTGGGCCATTATCGTTTATTTTTACAACGATCTGATTATTTTCATGATCGTGAAATGTTGAAATTCTTATATGGCAGTCAGGTCTTTTTTCCACAGAATTTTTGAGAATATTTACTATGACTTGTTCTAATTGCTCATGATCATATTCTATTTGTGGTACTTTATCAAGATTTAATTCAAATGTCGCATCACTAAATCTATCAATCTTTTTAATGTAATTAATTACATTTCTAATCGTCCTATTGATATCACCGGATTTTTTCTCGGTTTCAAACCTGTTTGAGGTAATTAAAGCTTGAGAATATCTCTGAATCTTTCGAATATTATCAGTTGCTATGGCTAGTTTTTGAATTAATCGTTCGCGTATTTCATAATTAATTGGTTCATCGATATTCAGTTTCTGAATTCTCTTTAAGACACTTTCATTTTCAAGAAGAGCTAAATGCACAAGATTCTGTACCTCCTGACCAACTTGAGAATTTATTTCCCGCTTTAAGGCAAGTCTTTCTGATAAAATTAACTTCTCGTGCATCTCTTGAAGTTCTTTAAAGGCCAAATCAAGACTATGATACAACTTAGCATTTCGAATTGCGATAGCAGCATGTCCCGCGAGTATCTCAAACATTTTTATTATTTCTGATTTTTTCACATTTATCAATTTCTGGCTATCTACATATATGACACCAATCTTTTCACCGTTTATTATCAATGGAGTACAAATAATCGTCTGAAGGTTTAAATTCATTATACTCTGACGAGATTGAAAATTACGGTCCCCTTTAGCATCTTCAATACAAATAGATTCCCCCAGTTCAAAAGAATCTTTAACTACACTTTGACTGATTTCGAAATCACTTTCAGGTAAATATTCACCATTGATATTCAAGCCGACTTTATATCTCAAATCATTGGAGTCATCCAGGAGGAGTAAAAAACCTCGATCTGCTTGTGCAAGTCTTATTGCATTTATCATTACAAGATAAAGAACCTCATCAAGGTCAAGTGAATTATTGATTTTATGAACTATATTTAAAATCATCTCAAGATTAATCTTATTCAACTCATTTTGACCATTTGGATTCAATTCGAATAATTTATATTGCTGAGATATAAAGTCGGCGTAACGCATAATCATCACCTTTATTTTATAAGCTCTGTTCTATCCATGATAATTTTAACTCTTTCAAGATTATCTTTTGCACCAACCTTCGCAAAGAAAGACTTCGAAAGAGATAAATATTTCTTAGCAAGGTCGAATTTTTGCCATTTACGATAGAGAATACCCAATTCATATGCTGCTTCAGCATAATTAAGGATGCTCTCAATTTCCTCACTCAACCTTAAGCTTGTTAAAAGATATGTTTCAGCAATTTCCAGATTGGAAATGTCTCGTTGAATAATGCCTTTAACTCTGTATGTATCTGCAAGCCCAACTCTGTCCATTATTTTGTAGAATACTTCCATTGCACGATTGCAATATTCCATGGCGATTGCAAATTCCTCTAGTTTTGCATAAACATCACCTTTACCAAGCAACGCTAAACCTTTAGCAAGAAGATAATTTGCATCCATCGCGTATTCAAGGCTTCTATCAAATTCGGTTAGTGCTGCTTCAAGCTCACCTCGATTTTTAAAGAGCATTCCGATGTTATGTCTTACCAGAGAGAGTCGCTTTAAATCCATCAACTTTTCAAAAGCAGCCAGAGATCTTTTATAATGCGCATACGCTTCATCCCAATTGGATTGAATAGTGAGAAGATTACCTATATTCATTTCGACAATTCCAACCCACAACTCATCCTTTATCTTAGAAAAAATCTTAAGGGCATCGGAATAGTTCTTCAAGGCCCCTTTAATATTTCCTTTTTCTGATTTAATAATTCCATTCAAATTATTAACTCTGGCAATACTTTTGATATCACGCTTCTCACTAAAAATTCGGTTGGATTTCTTTAGATCATCTTCTGCGTTTTTCCATCGAGTAGAGCGGATATGAGCCTCAGCACGGTAAAAATATGCCTGCCCAAGAATCTGTGGATATCTAGCCTGAGCTTCTGCCAAGGAAATTACATTAGTAAATAAAAATTCAGCATAACCAATCTCACCAAAATCAAGACATAGTTGCCCAAGTTCCAGAAGATAATTTAAATAAGTATTCAACTTAAGATTACCTTTGCAGTAACTCAGTAGATTATCTGAATAAAATTGAATTCTTAGATTTTCGAGTGAAATTACCTCATCTTTGCTTTCTTTATGAGCTTTTAAAACGAGCTCGAGCTCAAGTTGCTCGGCTCGCAGTAAAATTTCTTTTAATTTATCCACAGCATCCTTACCACAATATCGGAGCGATAAATCATAAATAGCATCAATGAATTTTCTTACTCTGTTCATTTTTCACCTCTCAATAAGAGATTTATCATTCGACATTAATTTCCCCAGCCATATCTTGAGAAGTGGTTTGTCCTAAAACTGACGCTTGTTTCAGTGTAATAATACGGTGGCTTTACTTTTTCCCATTGACCGGTACTTTCATTGAAGTAATATACTTTTAGTTTCTTTGCTTTTTTCTTGGTTAGCCCAAAACGGCTGAAATCAAGGGTTACAACTACATTACCATTAAACTGCATTGATGGACCAAATTCAACCCATGAAAATTCCTCATCAGCGGCTGTGACTGTAAAAGTTGTCGTTTCACTGAATGTGAGAGGTGGAATATAGACATAATTTCCAAATGTTTCATCACCTCCAACAACACCACCTACTTCTGGATCTAATGTTGCGCTTGCTGTGACAACGGTATTTATCGCATTCAATTTGGGATTTGTGATTGCTCGAAGGAATATTACCCCTTCGGGAGGTGTATTTTTATCCTGTGTTCTTAAAATGGATTGCTCAACTGGTGAAACAGGTGAAATAGTTTCCTGACAACCAGTTATTAAAATTGTGCTCACAAAAAGCACTGCAATGAGAAGAAAGGTTAAACGTTTCATATTACTCTCCTGTTTTTGGTTAATTGTTGTTTTTTTCATTGTAATAATTTTCACAGCAAATAATATGCCAACCAATTTTAGTCATTTTTCTTAAAATAACTCAAAAACTTTAAGGATTAATGGCTAATATTAGCCATATTCCTGAAATTTTCGACCAACCATCAGGTTTTTTAACTAATTCTACTACCATGATTACGTTAAAATATGCCCTTTGAAGGTTGGAATCATTTCATATTTGCAGAAGGATTTTGTTAAACTAGTTATATTAAATTATTTAATTTCAAACAGATGAGAAAAGAAGAATTTGAGAGTGGAAAAGATTTTTACAAGTTATGTTCTATATTTTTACTATTTAGAATCTTTTGCAGACTGGGACGAGATATTCCCAGAATACGAGCTGCTTGTGATTTATTACCATCTACCAATTTGAGAACATGTACGGCAAGTTCATATGTTAGGTTTTGGATGTTGGCTTTTTCCAATTCAATTCTAATCTCAATGAAGTTCTTACTTAATTTTGATAATTCCTTCCCGGACCCAATTTGTATCTCCTGCTCAGAGATATACTTCGACTTTGTAAGCAATACAGCTCGTTCAATTACATTCGATAATTCACGAATGTTACCAGGCCAAGAATATTGGAGTAAAATTTGTTTTGCTTTTTGAGTAAGCCCTTCTACATTTGTGTTGTATTTCTTGTTAAATATTTCTACAAAATAATGAGATAAAGGAATGATGTCTTCTGTTCGCTCTCTTAATGGGGGAAGGTTTATTGTAATAACTTTCAATCTATAATACAAGTCTCCTCTGAATTTTTTTTCTTCAATTAATCTCTCAAGGTTTTGATTTGTGGCTGCAATTATGCGACAATTAATTTTTATGTCTTTGATTCCCCCTACTCTTTTAATGGTTTTGTTCTCAATAGCTCTGAGTAACTTAACTTGAAGATTTAAATTTAAATCCCCTATCTCATCAAGGAATGCTGTACCATCCTCAGCAATTTCGAGAAGACCTGGTTTTGAAGTTTTAGCATCTGTGAAAGCACCTTTCTCATACCCAAAAAGTTCTGCTTCAAATAATGTTTCCGAGATAGCGGAAGTATTGATTTCGATAAAAGGACAATTTGCGCGTTCTGAGTTGTAATGAATGGCTTTAGCAAGTAATTCTTTACCTGTACCTGTTTCACCCAGTAACAAAACTGTAGCGTCACTCTTTCTTGAGACTTGTTTAGCAATTTCTATACATTCTAAAAATTTGGGAGAGTTACCAATCAGTCTATTAAAATCATATTTATTTTGAACTTTTTCTTTATTTGATTTAGCTTCTTCGTCTAACTTTATTTTTTCAATTGATTCTATAATGCTGTTCCGTAGCTCAAATTCTTCCTCAGGGAATAAATAAATATTCAAAAACCCCATCCGTGGAAGATTAAAGACTGAACTCGATTTTCGATTATTTATTACGAAGAAAACATTAGAGGGATTAATTATTTCTAATAATTTCTTTAAATGGTCCAAAAAATTCGAATCAATCAAATCAAGGTTGAAAACTAATATTTCATTTTTGGATACTTTGTCTAAATTTGATTTAAAGTTTTCCCAATCTAAATTTTGGACATATATACCTTTAATGGTCTTAAATAACCATTCGATACTTTCTGTCGAGGGAGATGTATTGATAACTATCAGCTTAATCTTTTTTTGTGAGTTCGTCATATCAATAATTGTTCAGAATTTTTTCTATCTTTTCTAAGGCTCTTTTCCTTTTAGGATGTGCAAGATATGAATTTTTATAATTTAAATCTTCAATCTTAGAATAAAGATAGTCAAATACCATTTTAGATTTTTTTACAAGCTCAATTCCTTTTTTCATAGCTCCTCTAACTAAATATTCTTCCCCAAGTGCTAATAAAATCTGCCAGGTTACCTCTCCTAGATAAGTTGTTTCAATTAAATTGAAAGCTTCAGAGTGATAGTAAATGGAGCTTTCTCCAAATTCAGCCCCCGGTTTTTTTGAATTTTCACCTAATATTAAATACGCTTCTGCCTTCAATATATTGTTTACATTAAAATATTCATTATTTATGAGTTCATTGAATAATTTAATTAACATTTCAAAATTTCCTGAATATCCATATAAACTCATCAAATCGATAGTGCACTTACAATAAAAGTATTTTTTCTCGTATTCTTTAAATAAGTCTCTTGCCAGATTTAATTTAATTTCAGCATGTATCAGGTTTTTATTTTCATAATCTATCACACCAGATAAGTACATAGGGTACTGTAAATGAGTGGATTGCATCTTATTACTCTCTACTAAAGCTGTTAATCGTTCACTTAAAATTTTTAATTTCTCCATCTGGTTTAGTTCAAGATAATTTAATCCAGTAAGAAACAAACTATGAGTTTGTCCTTCTAAATCAAAAATTGCTTCTGATATCATATGTGATTTTTCGAGATTCTTCAAACTTTCACAATAATCTGAAAGTAGAAATTGAGATTCTGCAATGTTGTACAACACAAGAGCTAATCCAAAAGAATCATTTATTTTTTCAAAAATTTTTAGCGATTCCTGATAATATGTAATTGCTTCATCTATTTTCATCGATTCAAAGAGAGAAATGCCTATGTTATTTAAGATCAAAGCTTTTTTTGCTATATCGCCAATTGACTCGTTTATTTTTAACGCTTCCTTCCAATTTTCAATTGCTTTATCCTTCTGACCAATTAATTGATATACATTCCCAATATTCATCAATAATTGAGTGGTTTTTGTTTTATTATTCTGGCTTTCATAAATGCGCAAAGAATTCTGGAAATAATCAATTGCTTCTTGATAAAATCCATTCTCAGAATGAGCAATTCCAAGATTATTATAAATTGATGCCTTTATTTCCGGGAATAATTTTTCCTCATATTCGGAGAGAAGATTTTGGCATTTCTTTATTGCTATAGTATAATTCCCCTGACTTACTTCGAAATTTATCTGATTTATTTCAACTTCTATCTTTTGTTCATCATTTTCTGATAGTCTGTATGCTTGATCAAAATAATCGTAAGCTTGTTCTACATCTCCTGTTTTAAAACTGATTATTGCTAACATCAGATAAAGATCAAATCTATCGTGCTTTTTTAATCTATCGATAGGAATCAATTCAAGTGCAATATCTCTTGCTTTAATGAATTCGGATTGATTAAAATAGCATCTTGCGAGCTTGAGCATAAAATCCCATTTGAGCTCTGAGCCACTTGTTAATTCGATACATTTTTGAAGGTACTTTTCCAATGAAGACTGAAAAAATGATCTTTCCGCTTCATAAACTGCTTTGATATAATATTGTAAAGATTCTTCTTTGTAATTCACCCTCTTATATAATTCAGCAATGATGTAAGGGGGATATGAATTTTTTATAAAATATTCAATAAGAGTTAATACTAAATCTTTAAGCTTTAATGCCTCATTTAGAATAAAATTTCGAAGCTTCCCTTTCGGTAAATAACAGGTCTCCGCCTCAGGATAGTATTCTAACCACCCAAAAATATTAAGGTAACCAATGTCGTTCTTTAATTCATTTAGCGAGTAATCTAGAATCTCGTTCAATTGGCTGAGTTTTAAAGGAATATCAATCAGTGATAGTACTTGAAGAATTAATTTTTGATTTTGGGTAAGAGTCTCAAATCGATCTTTATAAGCTCTCCCAAATAAATTTTCTAAATCAAATTTTTCCAATAAAGCATGATTAATTCTGAATCCTTTAGAATCATAAATCAATAAATCAGTGATAATTAAACTCGTAAGGAATTCCCCTATCTCTCCAGGTGTTTGATCTGTAAAATTAACCAACAATTCAACAACTTCTTCATAAGGGAAATCCATATTAAAATAAGATTTTAACAGCAGATATATATCCTTACGCTGAAGTGGAGCAAGGATCAATTCTTTCGATTTCTGAAAATTATTAACATCACCGCTACGAATGAAAGAAGTATCTATTGAAATGATGAACTTAATATTGTTGTCGATTAATGAAGGGTATATGAAATAAAAGAAATTTTTAATTGTCGTGTCAAACCTGTGAAAATCATCTATCACAACTATATACTTAATCTCTTTAGCAAGTTCAATTAAAATCTCTGCTAAAAGAACTCTTATATTCTGATTTTTTTCTGATGGAGATTCAATTTCATAATTTAATTTTTTTAGAAACGAAATCTTTTCCCGTAAGATTTCATTCTTTGATAATTGACTTTCGTTGAGAATGTTTTCAATTTTCTTCAATAAAATTAAGAGAAAATTATCTGTAGAATATTCTGATTCACTACTTGTGAGATAAAAATAACTCTCATTTGCATCACTTAAATAGTCGACAACTTTTTGAAGAAAAAATGATTTCCCAATTCGCTTTTCAGAGATTAAAAGTAGAGTTGAATAATCCTGTTGAGTCGTTTTTGTGAATTCAACCGTTTGCTGAAATTCTTTCTCCCACGCAAAAAAAGTTTTAGGGATTGGCCATATTTTATTGACAATTCTGAATTCTTCTGGAAGGAAGTCTATTATCTCCAGTGCATTACTAAATCTATTTTCTGGCGATGTTTCCAGTAATTTGTTTATAATAAATTTTAGAAATGCTGGATAATTATCCGATATATCAGAGGGTTTTTCTTCTAATTTCTTTTTCAAAACATCGATTCCGAGTTCAGATGCAAAAGGAGGATTACCTGTAAGAATATGATATAATGTCGCTCCAAGAGAATACAAATCTGCTCGATAATCAACAGCCATACCACTAATAAATTCCGGAGACAGATAGTCTGGCGTACCTCTAATATTTTTCGAGTTCAATATGCTAAAACCAAAATCAATAAGTTTTACTGTTAATTCTTTGTCATTTGATCGAGTTATTATAATATTCTCTGGTCTGATATCGTAATGAATAATCCCATTCTGATGAATATAATATAACACACCACAAATCTGATTTAGAGCAAATAAAAATTCTTCTAATTGACTTTCTTTTAGTGGAGGGTCAAAAAATTCATAAAGATTTTTTCCTTCTATAAATTCAGAAACATAGTAATACGACCCAACAATACTATCATCATCCGACTCGTAAACTTTATCGAATTCAAATACCTGTACTATGTTTGGATGATTCAATCCTCTCAAAAGACGAAATTCATTTTTTAACGATAATAGTTCTTCTTCTACCAATTCCTTCTGTAAAATAATTTTTAACGCATATTTTTTCCCTTTGCCTTTTAAATCTGTGGCGAGATAAACAGAATTTCTTCCGCTTCCTAAAAGATTTTCTATCCGATATCTTGAATTTATGATCATTAAAATTCTTTTGATTTTTTTAATCCTTCAGCAAATGAATTGAATGCGAGCACAATTAAAATTAAAACAAATCCCCCAAAGAAAGTCATCCACCATGAAATGGAAATATAATCATACCCGCTTTTAATGATTCCACCAAGAGTTGGCGTTGGGGGTTGTACTCCTAAACCGAGAAAACTCAGAGCTGATTCGGCAATAACTACATTACTTAAAAGAAAAATAATCGTTATTAAAATTGGAGAAAACGAATTCGGTAGAATGTGTTTAATGATAATTTTATACCTTTTTTGACCTGCTAAGAGTAATAACTGAACGAATTCTTTTTTCATGAGAATTATTGTTTCGTTCCTCGCGATGCGAGCAATGTACATCCAACCTGAGAATCCAAATACAAATATTAACAGAATTAGAGAATTACCCAGAAATGCAATAAGAAAAATTGTGAAGAATAAAATCGGGAATGATAAGAAAAAATCGACTGCCCTCATTAAAAGTGCATCAACAATTCCACCATAACTTCCTGCAACATAACCAATTATTGAACCGAGCAAGAACGAGATGATCACTGATAGCAACGCAATAAAAATCGAAATTCTTGTCCCATAAAGAATTCTGCTTAACAAATCTCTTCCAAATTCATCCGTACCAAGGAGAAAAAATTGTGAATAAATGATAGGCATACTATTTATTGTCTCAAGTTCTCTTAAATTTAATTTTTCTTCACTTTGGAATTTCTTAAGAATTACAAGTGAATCATGGAGTATTAAATCATTAAAATATATCCGTCTTTCCTCTTCAAAATTTTCAAATATTTGCTTTTTCAGCAAATTGTTTTCGTTTATTCCGTCAATGTTGATATTTCTTTTCACATAATTAATTTCTGAAAAAGGTGGTAGAAGCTTTGTAATTGCAATGTCTTTGTAGAAAGCTGGATCAAATGGACTTAGGATAGGTGCAGTTAATGATAAAAACAATAATACAAGAATTAGAATTAATCCAGTAAAAATTTCATAATTTGATTTCTGAAATCTGTTGATAATTTTATCAAAAAAATGCACCCTGAATAATTTCAAATAATAGAACAGGTAAAAAATTGAAATTGATGTAAATAACATAAAAAAGATTAGAGCTGAAATCAGTTCAAATTCTTCACTCGAATGGATCGAGAAATTTGAGTTGAAGAAAAACTTTATTATTATCCAAATCTTTTCAAAGCATAAGAAAAAAAATAAAATATTCATGGATGCTAAAATAGAAAGAATTAATCTTGCAGTTTTAAGATTCATTTTCACGATATGATTTCTAAAGACGCTTTTGGGTTGAATTTTGCAATTAGTATGTCTGCAATAAAATTCCCGATAATCACCATAAAAGATGAGACCAAAATACAAGAAATAATCACAGGATAATCTCTTGTAAAAATAGAATTCACCATCAAGCTACCAACTCCAGGGAGAGAAAAAATTGTTTCTGTTATCAGTGTCTTGCTCAATAGCGAACCAATTTCCAAACCTAGGATAGTAATATAAGATAACAATGCATTAGGTAAGATATGACGTTTTCTCAAGATATTTTCCGGAATTCCCGTTGCTCTTAGTGCTAAAACAAAATCTTTGTTACTCGTCTCAATTAAACTTTGCCTCAAATACCTTATTGAAAAAGTAATCGAAGTTATTGTAATTGTTAAAACTGGAAGGGCTAAGTGATGTATTAAATCAATAAGTTTTTCAATCAGAGTAAATTCATAAAAATTGTATGAATGAAGTTGTGCAGATGGGAATATTTTTGTCACAACTGAACCAAAATAAATTAAAACAATAGCGACCACGAAAGAAGGAGCACTGTAAATAATCAAGGATATTCTATCAATCAATATATCTACTTTTTCACCCGTATGTTTTAGTAAGAAAAGAGCAAGCGGAATAGAAATAAAAATTTGAAGAAAAAATGAACTCAACGAAATAGACAAAGTAACAACTATAGATTCAGTCAAAATATCAAAAACAGATTTTTTGTAAACTAATGAAAACCCAAGTTCACCGCTAAAAATATTCTTAATCCAGTTCAAATACTGAACAGTAATTGGTTTATCGAATCCAAATTTTATCTTAATCTGTTCAGCTAATTCGCTTCCAAGTTTGGGTGAATAAAATTGCTGAAAAGGATCACCTGGAAGAATATGCATCATAAAAAAGACAAGAGTAAGAAGAAGAAAAATCATCAATAATGAAATAAGAAATCTCTTAAAAATAATTTTATATTTACCATTCATTGAGTTACAAACCATTCCCAGATTTTGTTTGTATATGTAACTGGATTTAATTGGATGTTCTTTATTCTTTTGTTGTAACCAATAATGTTATCAATCCAATATAGAAAAGTCACTGGCTGATCAGACTGAATTATTTCCTGAAACAAATAAATCAACTTCTTTCGTTCTTCAATTGTTTTAGCCATTTTTAATTCTCTAAATATCATATCTACTTTTTTGTTTTGAAATCCTATTACATTAAAATAATTTTTATTTAAATCCGAGCCCCAGAATGGTTCCAGATCAAGATCCAGAGGGACAGTCCAACCAGCAATCCAAGCATCCAGTTTTCTCTCGTACATTCTAGAAAAAAAGATCGCTGTTTCAAGAATCTCTATCTCAACCTTAATACCAATTTTTTCTAAATCTCTTTTGATAATTGTAGCTGCAAATTCCCTTTGGGGTCTACCAGTAGCAATGCTTAGTTTGAATTTAAATTGTATCCCGTTTTTATCCAGGATACCGTCGTGATCAGAATCTTTCCATCCATTATTTTCAAAAATTCTTTTCGCTTCTTCTGGATCGTAAGAAAAAGATTTTAAATTAGCGTTAAAATATTCTTTGAAAATAGGTGAAATAGGAGTTTCTGCGATAGATGCAAACTCTCCAAAATATCCTTCAAGAATTTCTTTGCGATTTATAGCCATCGAAAGAGCACGACGAATTTCTCTATCACCAAACAGTGGATGTGGTTTAATTAATTTCCCTTTAGATTGATGATAAAGTTTATGATCAATATTATTCCATCCAATGTAATCATAATCCCGGCCTCTGATTCTTTCTATCCTTAAATTATTGAATTTATTTTTTATGTCTATCGCATCTTCTGGCCGGATATCTGTCATCAAATCGATCTCCCCATTTTTTAATTGATTTAAACGTGAATTGTAATCTGGGATTACCTTAAAAATTAATTTCTCTATATAGGGAATCTTATCATAATTGACTGAATCATTTCTTGAGAGAATTATCTGTTGTTGTCTCGCATAATTCTCCAGTTTAAAGGGTCCTATTCCAATTGGTTTATAATTAATTTCATCATTCAATAATTTATCAATTGGAATTTTTGAAAAAATATGTTTTGGTAAAATTGGTAATCCGGTAATAAACCAGGGATCATCAACTTTATGCGAAAAGTTAAATTTAATTATTGAATCATTAATGATTTTGAATGATAACGATGTATCTATCTTGCTGAAATTATCTTTTATAAAAAATCGCTCCATATCCTGTCTAACACTCATTACTTCAGGATGGGTATATAAGAAATATGTATATTGTACATCTTCTGCGGAAAAATTTTTCCCATCAGACCAGCGTAGATTGGTTTTAAGATAATATGTAATGCTTTTCCCATCCTGGGAAAAATCCCAATTTCGTGCAAGATTTGGGTAGTAAATCAATTTACCAGTACCTTGATTAAATTCTGAAAAAACTAATCCCCCAAATATTAAATCATTAATTATTCCCGATGTTATATCATTTGAATAAAGCGGATTGAAAATATCGACATCATTCTTAATCCCGATAAAAATCTTTCCCCCATATTGTGGTAGAGTGTGCTCGCCTAAATCTTTCTCGGTTTTACATGATATGAGAATAAAAAGGAGGGAAAGCAGTATGAAGAAGCGATGCCTATAAAGTATCATAATTTAACCTAACCGTGATTGTGTGACATTTTACTCCAATTTAATATATTGTTAAAAAGTTTGAAACAAGAGACAATTGAATGCAATCAACTCAGAATGAAATCCTGAACATACAAAACTTAAGTGTAATTGTTCGTAGAAACAATAAAAAAGTTCTAAATAAAATCAACTTACTATGCTCCAAAGGTGATTTTTTTGTCATCCTTGGTAAAAATGGTCAGGGCAAATCAACTCTCTCTCTCTCAATTGCAAATTTATTAAATAAAAAGATATTCACGATTGAGGGAAGAATATTTTTTAATGGTTTTGATATCTTGAATCTCCACGACAGTGACTTATTGAAAATCAGACAAAATCAAATTGGATACATTCTGCAGAATCCATACGCTAGTTTTGAACCAATAAAAAAAATAAAAAATCAATTAGAAGAAATAAGCGAATTAAAAGGGGTACCCTTTGAAAATTTTTTAGATTTAATGAAAAGGTTTGAGTTAATTGATTATATCAATATACTCAATAAATATCCATTCGAACTAAGTGGTGGTATTCTGCAAAGACTATCCGCCATAAAATGTTTTGCTTCTAAACCGTCTTTAATTATCGCAGATGAACCAACCTCTGCTCTGGATAAACCAGTAGAGAATATTTTGCTGGAATCCTTTAAAAATTTTGTAGACAATGAAAATGGAACTCTTCTATTTATTACTCAAAATATATCAATCGCTGAAAAGTATGCACAAAAAATAGCATTTCTAAACCATGGAAGACTGGAAAAAACTTATTTAAAAGATGATTTCTTTAATTCAATGGATGATCGTGAAATTCGAATTTTTCTTGAAGCATATAAATATCTAAAATCATTATGAAAAAACCTTTACTAAAACTTGATAATATTTCTTTCACTTCCCCCAAAAATAGAAATCAACAAATTTTGAAAGACATAAACCTTGAAATTTTCTCCTCCGAAATATTTGGTTTAACTGGAGAATCAGGTTCTGGTAAAACAACATTAGCAAAGATAATTTCAGGACTTGAGCATCCTACTTCTGGGAAAAAATTTTTTAACAATAAGGAGCTCCCTGGAATTGATCCAGATCATCAAATACAAATACTATTTCAGAATTATACTGATATGCATGACCCGATTCAAAAGATAGGAAGCGCATTTAATGAGATTTTGGGATTAAGAAAATCGAAACCGAAAGAATTTTTCAAAATAAAAAAGGATGTTTTAAATCTTGTTGGATTAAGTGATGAATTATTAAATTACTATCCTTATCATTTATCAGGTGGTCAATTACAAAGATTAGCGCTTGCAAAAATTTTATTATTAAATCCTAAGCTAATAATTCTTGATGAACCTTTTGCTTCTCAGGATGTTACTGCTGTGAAATCTATCATAAAAATATTGTTTCAGATTAACCAAACATATAAAACCACCTTTATTTGCATATCCCATGATTTGCATTATCTAATTAAATTTTGCAATAGAATCGGTATAATGAAAGACGGTGAAATGCTCGACATCATCAACATAAAATCGCAGAACACGATTCTAATCGAACAACTGAACGATTATACAAAATATTTATTTTCGGTATTCAACATCGAACTCAGTCCCTACGGGGTTAGAATCGTTGAGAAATAAATTTTCACATAATTCAACACTTTTTTCTATTTTTTCTTAATAATCTAAAATACTCTAAATTTGATAGAAGAAATTCAGGTAAGCAAGACTCTTAAAGAATGAAATTTTTAAAACATAAAAGCCGGTTTTAACCGGCTTGACCTTGTAGCGGGGGCAGGATTTGAACCTGCGACCTTCGGGTTATGAGCCCGACGAGCTACCAGCTGCTCCACCCCGCGATATTTTGTTTACAAAAATACAAAGATTTGAATTCTATTCAAAATTTTAATTTATTTTTGATTTGAATCATAATAATATTTAACATCACTTATCTACAGAATATTTCTAAAAAAATACAATAATTCCAAAAAGGTTTTGCAACTGATCAATAAAACTCTTCATTCTTTTGATCAGATCTTATTTAAATCATCAACAAATTTATCAATATCATCATCTGTGAAACCTTTTTCCTTTGCAGCTGATTCAAGCGTTCCCCAGATTGGTTCACCACAAACAAGACATCTAATCCCTTTTTCCATCAAATAAGTGACTGCTTCGGGTTTCACCACAACTAATTCTTCAATCGTTATCTGTCTGGTTATTTTTTTATCCGTTTCAGTCATTTTTGTTCTCCGAAGAAGTATTTGTATTTGTTGGAAATCCTGCAATCGCTCCTATTAACATTCCATATAAACTTGATGTATACCATTTTGACGTAATTGGGCATGAACCATTATAACATCCGATGAAATAGTAATAGAGATATCCTCCAATAAATCCAAAAATCGAAAATAAAATTAATCGAAAATATTTCATTGAATTAAGTTTTATCCATAATTCTTTCATGATTCAATGCCTATGTTTTCGTAAATTTTATCGAGCAACATTTCTTCTGGTACTGCCCCTTCAATAAAATCTGTTTCATTAATTATTGTTCTCGGAACTCCCATTACATTATATTTCCTCGCGAGGTGAGGAAATTCTGTTGCTTCGACCATATCAGATTTAATTTTTGGATTTAAGTAAGCAAACTTATGAGCTGCTATAACGGCACGAGGGCAATATGCGCATGTCGGAGTTACATAAACCTGTAAGTGGACATCTTTATTGATCGATTTTACTCTTTCAATCAAATCTTCTGGTAAATCAACTTCACCAGTTCCAACCATCTTTATATCCTCAAGCAAAGAAGCAAATTCATAACCCGATGGAATTCCAAAATATCTTATACCAAAATCTTTATCACCCTCCGTAATTACTATAGCTGGAATTTTATCAATGCCATATTGTTCAGCTTTATCTTTATCAATAACAAAATTATAAACTTCAAGCTTCAACTTATCAGAAGTTTGTACGAGCTCTTCCAGAAGCGTTCTTGTTTCGCGACAATACATACACTCGATTTCTTGAGTAAACATAATTAACTTAACTTCTTTTGTAATGACTGACAGCTGTCCAGAAATTTCCCTGCTCAACTTTTCATCTATAAACATATTTAACTACTCCCTCTTATTTTACATCTTTCTCAGTATTTATTTTGAAAGGAACATACAATGGGCAAAATCTGACATAAGCAGTAATCAATGGAATGAATCCCAAAAATCCCCACCAATTTTTTGATGGATCAACAACTGCAAAAACTAAGAGTACGATTCCTGCAATCGTTCTGATTATTTGATCTGTTTTTCCTATGTTCTTTTTCATTTTTGTTTCTCCTTCTTTAATTTTTTGGACTGGTTAATAAATATCCTAAAAGGGCAAAATATAATGTTGAAATTTTTGGGTTACAGAGAATTGGACAAACTCCCGCTGTATTCTTATTAAAAAATTTCCCAATAAAATAACCAGCTATTCCACCCATAATCACACCAACTAATTGAATCAAATTCATTTTTCTACCTCATCTATAATTTCTCTCATGATTCTATCCACTTGCACTGCAATTTCTTTGACCTCATCCATTCCTAACTTCTCTACCAAATCAATCGGCTTAGGAATAGAAACATAAACTTTTGCCTCTTTCTCGTAGAGCAAAACTTTACAGGGTAAAATCGAACCGAAATTTTTATCCGCTGAAAGAACTACATGTGCGAATTTGGGATTACAAATCTCCACTATAGCATATTTCTCTATCTCAAACCCTTTTTCATTTAGAATGTCACTGACTCTATGAATATGTTGTACTCGAAAGGTCCGTTTTTCTGCAGCACTAATAATGTCTTCTAATGCTTTATCGAAATCTTTTCTAATTTGTACAGTGTAATTCATATTTTACCTTACTTTATTGAATGGTATGATTGCAATAATTTGCTTTCGTCCTGGTAACCAACAAAAAATTCTGCAATAAAATTTCTTTTCATCACCGCGATACTTGGTGTTCCCATAACTCCAAAGATTCTTGCCATATTTAAATCTTTTGATACATCTATTGATAGTGTGTTGACTTTCTTATTCTTCAAATTTTCAATAACAGGAGTTTGATATTTACAAGCTGTACAATTTGGTGAATAAAAGTATACCAACAATTTTTCTGAATCAAAAAATTTTCTCAAATCGGGTCTAATTTTAGAAATATCAATTGACTGACCTGACATGTTCTTGCTTCGAATAATCAGGTAAAATTGAAATCCGAACAAGAGAGTAAGAAAAATAAATATGATTAATATTACATATACCATAATCGTTAGATTTGATGATTAAAATATGGAAAAGATTCAATTAAAACGAAGAGGCTTATTTTTTGTCCTTATCCTGTAATCCAAGAAAGGCGAGTAATCTTTCGTGTGCTCCTTCAGGTAAATCTGTTTTATATTCTCTGAAAAGCTTGACTGTTTTCTCTAGTTGATCGTAAAAATTACTACAGTTCTCACACTCTTTTAAATGTTCTTGAATAGCTACACACAGAGGCGAATTTGGCAATTCACCCAAATGCTCACAAACCTGATTGATCACCTCTTTACAGGTTAAGTTATTTTTCGAAGTAAGATTTAAGTTCATTTCTTAAAAATAACCTTGCTCTGTGTAATCTTGATTTAACAGCAGGAACTGATATTCCGAGTGTATCTGCTGTTTCTTGTGTTGAAAGTCCTTCAACATCTCTTAACATAAAAACTATTCTGTAATCAGGTGGTAATTTTTGAATCGCTTCATCCATGATTCTCTTCAACTCGTCATTCAATAATCTATCTTCTGGTAAATCTGACCAGTGTCTGACTTCTGGTTCTTCAAAATTGTATTCTTCTTCATCGATTGAATAAAATTTATCTCTGTGCACTTCTGAACGAGCCATCATCAAACAATGATTTACAACAATCCGATAAAGCCATGTCGAAAATTTTGACTTTCCATCGAACTGGTGAAGATTTTTTACAACGCTTAAAAAAGTCTCTTGCATCGTGTTTTCAGCTTTATCGCGATTCCTGCAAATTTTAAAAGCAAAACTAAATACGGTCTTCTCATACTTAGTAACAAGCTCGGCTAAAGCTAATTTATCACCACTCTTGGCTCGTTCTATTAACTCTAATTCTTTTGTTTGTTCCATTTGATGAAATTGTTACTAAAAAGATTCAATCGATGTGCAATTTAATAATTTTACTTTGCAGGATTGATAATAATCAATATATGTTTCCGGAATATGAAATTCGAATTCTTTGGTAACAATTTATTTATTGTAATTACATTCTTTGTTCCAATTATTAAGAGATACTTTGTCATGTTATCAATAAAAATCCCCGGTAATTACCGGGGATTTTTTGTTTCCCTAAAAGATTTCTTATTTCAATTCAGCAAGCTTTTTAACTAAATCAACCACTCTACAGCTGTAACCCCATTCATTATCATACCATCCAAAAACTTTTACCATGTTACCTTCCATTACCATTGTTGATTTTGCATCAAAAATACAGGATGCCGGATTATGAACAATATCTGCAGAGACAATTTCATCTTCCGTATATTCGAGGATTCCTTTTAAGTAAGTATCCGCTGCTTGTCTGAATGCAGCATTAACTTCTTCGATAGTGACTGCTTTCTCAACTTCACAGACAAAATCTGTAATGGAACCATCTGGAGTAGGTACTCTTAATGCAATACCATCCAGTTTTCCTTTTAATTCTGGAATTATTTTCCCAATAGTTCTTGCTGCACCTGTGGATGTAGGAATTATTGACATTGCAGCTGCCCTTGCTCTTCTTAAATCTTTATGTGGTAAATCAAGTAAATTCTGATCATTTGTATATGAATGCACTGTTGTCATCAACCCGTATTTTACTTTGAAATTATCATGTAAAACTTTTACCATCGGTGCAAGACAATTAGTTGTACAGGATGCATTTGATATTAATTTCATATCTGCAGTGAGTATATCATCATTGACACCTAAAACAACAGTTGCATCCATCTTTTCTTCTTTTTCATCTGCAGGTACAGTGAGAACAACTTTCTTCGCCCCATTTTTGAGATGAACTTTTAATTGTTCGGGTTTTCTGAATTTACCGGTCGATTCAATTAGTATATCAACTCCTTCCCAATTCAAATTTGCTGGATCTTTTTCGGCATATACCTTCAGTCTATCTCCATTTACAATCAAATCGTTACCATCAACATCAACTGTACCATTAAATCTTCCATGAATTGAATCATATTTAAGCAAGTGTGCAAGTGTTTTTGCATCAGTTAAATCATTTATTGCGACGAAGTCGAATCCACCGACTTCAAGAGCTCTTCGGAATACTAATCTTCCTATTCTTCCGAAACCATTTATTGCTACTTTTATTGCCATATTTCCTCCAATTCTTTTTTTGTTACAAGATTTATTTTGCTGCGTATTTCCACCAGTAGAAATATTTTGTTTCTAAGTCTTCTAAAGATGGCATTGGATAGAATACCATTTCATCTCCATCAACAAACCAGAATCCATGCCTGATTAATGAGAATGATATTTCTTTTAGAACTGAACCAAGACTAATGGTCTTAGTTAATTTTTCTGGATTTGATTGTAATTCTTCAATACACTCTTTTACTCGATATGGATTGACATTAGGAATTGCACATGTGATTATTTCTTTTCCCTTATTGTCCTCAAAAAATTTCTCAATATTGAAATCAATTTGTGTGAAAAGTATTTTCGGTGCACCTTTAGATTTTGTCCCTCTGGTTATCCATTTTCCAAATTCACGCTGATCAAGAGTTGATGCAACCAAAGTTTCAAGTGGACAGATTTCCTGATATATTCTTATCAAACCAGGTTGATTAATTGCTGTATATTCACCTTTCTCCAGAGGTAGTACTTTTCCATTTGGATGCACTAAATACATATTTTTAAGAACATTCAAAGGAACGTGTTCCAGAACGGCGTATGAACTTATGAATTTTGTTCTTTTAGGTCGTCCAGTTATAGGGTTTGCTTTTGTCTCTTCAAGATATTTGTCAATCTCGAAATAAGGATCTCTAAAGTTTATATCCAGTTCAACAAATATTACTTTTCCACTATAATGTTTAGTGCTACCGACAGCATAATGCATCCCAAAATCTTCGGGTTCTAATTGAGACGCAACTAACGCATTTATTGGAAATACTATCATGTATAAATGTTTAGGGTATTCTACCATGCTTTACCTCTCGTAATTTTTATCGTGCTTTTTAATTTTACAAAGTTATTAATAAAACACACTTCTATCAATTGATAAATATTGATTCTTTAGAAGTTAATACTGTAGTCAATAAAAAATTTTCTAAAAACATCTTTATTATTTTAAGACTTTTTATTTTTTAAGTAGATGTTTTAAACAAATAGTAAAAATAATTGTGTGGAAATGTTGAAAAAAAGCGAATTCGTTATCTGCCTAAAAAAAATATATGTTTTTTGTCCACATCTCTTTGTTGAAAAGGACAAGAAAATAGTATTTATTTAGCTTAGATCACAGATGAAGCAAGTAATCCACTAGTTTTTCACATTAATTCACAATTTTTCAACATTTGGATATAGATTTAGGAAAAATCATTTAATAAAATAAGTTAATTTTGTAATGAAAAAGTTTTTAACAAAATCAAAAAATTATATAGAGGTCAAAAATGGAATACAGAATTGAAACTGACAGTATGGGCGAGGTTCAAGTACCAAACAATAAGTATTACGGAGCCCAAACAGCAAGATCATTAATGAATTTTAAAATCGGTGGGGAAAAATTTCCACCAGAATTTATTAGAGCACTCGCTATTGTTAAAAAAGCAGCAGCCTTAACCAACAAAGAACTTGGAGTTTTGTCATCAGAGAAAGCAGAATTAATTGTCAAAGCTGCAGAAGAAGTTATAGAAGGAAAACTAAATGAACATTTTCCTCTTGTCATCTGGCAGACTGGAAGTGGCACACAAACAAATATGAATGTGAACGAAGTGATTGCCAATCGTGCAATTGAGATGGCAGGGGGTGTTCTTGGAAGCAAGAAACCGATTCATCCGAATGATGATGTTAATAAGTCCCAGTCAACTAACGATGCATTTCCAACGGCAATGCATATTTCTGCTGTTGAAGAAATTCACAGAAGATTAATTCCGATGGTTACAAAACTGCGTGATGCTTTACAGAAAAAAGCTGAAGAGTTTAAAGATATTATTAAAATTGGTAGAACTCATCTCATGGATGCAACTCCATTAACTCTGGGACAAGAATTTTCTGGTTACGCTCAACAACTAACAAATGGTCTTGAAAGAATTGAAGCATGTTTACCGAGACTCTATGAAATTCCTCTTGGTGGTACTGCTGTTGGTACAGGATTGAACTCTCATCCTCAGTATGCAGAAAAGGTTGCTCAAAAGATTTCTGAGATAACAGGAAAACCATTTAAAACAGCACGAAATAAATTTGAAGCTATGGCAGGCAAAGATGCTCTGGTGGAGCTCCATGGTGTTCTTAAAACTTTAGCTGCTTCGTTGATGAAAATAGCAAACGATATTAGATGGCTTGCATCTGGACCAAGATGTGGAATTGGGGAAATAAATATTCCAGAAAACGAACCAGGTAGTTCAATTATGCCCGGTAAAGTTAATCCAACCCAATCAGAAGCAATGACAATGGTTTGTGCACAAGTTTTTGGAAACGATGTAACCATTAACTTTGCTGGGGCAAGTGGGAATTTTGAGTTAAATGTTTTTATGCCTGTAATAATTTATAATGTACTTCAATCAATCAGATTACTTGCTGATGCATGCGAAAGCTTTACTGATAACTGTGTTATTGGAATTACTCCGAATTCCGAGCGTATCAAAATGCATCTAAATAATTCGCTGATGCTGGTGACAGCATTAAATCCAGTGATCGGTTATGATAATGCAGCGAAAGTTGCAAAGAAAGCACACAAAGAAGGGAAAACTCTTAAAGAAGCAGCTGTGGAATTAGGATTATTGACTCCAGAAAAATTTGATGAGGTAGTAAGACCCGAAAAAATGATTGGACCAAATCTTTAGATTAGTTGAGCAAATACTTTAAAAATTCAAATCCCGGGACTTCCCGGGATTTTTTTTGTGCACCCTGCGAGACTCGAACTCGCGACCCACTGATTAAGAGTCAGTTGCTCTACCAACTGAGCTAAGGGTGCGATGCAATTTAAAAAAATGATATGTTTTATAAAAATTAGTTGAAAAGAAATCTTTCAGTCTACAATAAAATTCACATACATAAAAAATATTATAATGTACGCGGTGAATCAGTTGAAATTTTAAGATCAGTTCTTCAGTTAAATCTTGAAAAGAATTTCCATTTTAACGAAATGAAAAAATTTGTTTTAAAAGTAACATATAAATATGATGAAAGTTTCCTGGAGTATTTCGTCCTATCTATGATTAAAAATCCTTTATCCTAAAAATGGTCAATTTCGATTATTTTTGAATCACCAATAAAACGATTTTATTTAAATGATAAAGGAAGGAGTTAAAATGAGGAATATTAAAATATCATTTATTTTTTTCTTTCTTTTTATCAATTCCCTTATTGCACAAGATAAAGTTAGAGTTGTTCTCGATAGCGTTTATTCTTATGCCGTAGGTGGTTATAAAAAATTTAATGTGATTTTACCAAAAGATTACTATCGCACAGAATATCGATACAATGTAATTTTTCTTCTTCATGGTTATTCAGGAGATCATAATGATTGGATTAATAGAACGGATTTAGTTGAATATTTAAACAAATATTCTTTTGTTGTTGTTACTCCATCAGCTGATAATAGTTGGTATACAAATTCACCATTTGTTAAAAATCGTAATTATGAAGACTATATCATAAAGGAACTCATTCCGTATGTTGAGAAAAGATATCGTGTAATTTCCACAAGACATGGCCGAATAATTGCAGGACTCTCAATGGGAGGATATGGAGCTATCAAATTTGCGTTAAAATATCCTCACTTATTCTATTATGCGGGTTCTTTCAGTGGTGCTTTTAGATGGCCCAGTCTAATTGAGAAAAATAGGGGAATGCTAAGTCAGAGTTTGAAAGAAGCATTTGGGGAAAAACGAACAGAACATTGGAATCAAAATGATGTGCTTGCTATTGCTGATACAATTAAACCTATTAATTTACCATACCTGTACATCTCATGTGGTGCAAATGATCCTCTTGAAGGGTTACTTGATTCAAACAGAAAGTTAGTGGAGAAGTTGCAAAATAATGGTGTACTCTACGAATATCATGAATTACCAGGAGAACACAACTGGATGTTTTGGGATAAAGAAATAAGAAACTTTTTGCAGAAGTGTTCAGAATTCAAAATAAAATAACTAAGAGGGCAAATATGACAAAAAAATATTCAATTCTATTATTTATCATTTCATACTTCATACTCTCAATTGATTTACACTCACAAAAAATAGAAATTCCTCGAAATATTCAACTTGCTTATGACAAAGGCACAAGATCATTGGATGGTTCACCAGGACCAAATTACTGGCAGAATTCTGCTGATTACTTTATTGAAGTAATTTTCATTCCTTCTGAAAGAAAATTAATCGGTTCTGAAAAAATAATCTATTATAATAACAGTACCGATAAATTAAATCGAATTGTAATCCGTTTAATGCAGGATTTATACAAGAAGGGCTCTCCGAGAGATTTTCAAATTCATCCTGAGGATATTCATGATGGGATGGTAATAGAAAAACTATCTCTAAATGGTAAAATTTATAACTTGAATGATAAAAATAAAATAAATCAATATGGCACCAATTTAATCATAAAACTCGATAGTGTTGATTTCATTCCATCGAGATCAAAATGTGAGATGGAAATAAAGTGGGAAGTTGTTTTGCCAAAAATTTCTAATGTAAGAATGGGGACATATGATTCCACCACATTTTTTGTAGCTTATTGGTATCCACAAATTGCTGTTTATGATGATGTTTATGGCTGGGACGATTTATCTTATACAGGTACAATTGAATGTTATAATGATTTTAATAATTACGATGTAAAGATTTCCGTCCCAAAAAATTTTGTAGTCTGGGCAACAGGAGTACTTCAAAATCCAGCAGAAGTTTTTAGTGAAGAAATTTTGCAAAGATATAAACTTGCTTTAATGAGTGATACAATTATCAACATTATTACACTCGATGATATTCTGAAGAACAACTTAAAAACAAAAGATAATGAAAAAATAACATATCATTATAAAGCTGAATATGTCCCTGATTTTGCATTTGCATTAAGTGATCATTATTTATGGGACGCTTCTACAATGATAGTTGATAATGATACCAGACGAAAAACATTTATTTCTGCAGCATACAAAAAAGAATCGAAAGATTTTTATGATGTTGCTAAAATTGCTCGAGAAGTGATTGGTTATTTCTCCTTCGAATTCCCACGAATTCCTTATCCATACCCATCAATGACTGTTTTTAATGGTCAGGGAGGAATGGAATTCCCAATGATGGTCAACAATGGTTCAACTCAGACTTATGCTGCTACAGTTGGATTAGCATCCCACGAAATAGCACATACATACTTCCCTTTCTATATGGGAATTAATGAGAAAAGATTTGCATGGATGGACGAAGGATTTGCCGTGATGCTCCCATTCGATTTACAAGAAAAATATGCTGAGGGCGATGGACCAAGAGCTGGTAATTCTATCTCGTTTGAAAATTTTGCTGGACATGAAGAAGAGCTACCGGTTGTTACACCTTCATTTTTGTTGACAGGAAACTCTTATAGAGTTGCTTCATATCGTAGACCGGGTTGTGCATATGATTTTCTAAGAGATATGCTGGGTAAGGAAAAATTTATTTCTGTTATGAAAAAGTATGTCAAATTATGGAACGGTAAACATCCTCTTCCATATGATTTCTTTTTTACTTTTAACAAATACAGCGGTGAAGATTTAAACTGGTATTTCATCCCCTGGTTTTTTGAAAAAGGGGTTCCTGATTTAGCAATTGAAAATGTTAAAGTAAAAAACAACGAATTATCATTTGATGTTGTGAAAGTAGGAAATTTACCATTACCGGTTCAGTTGAAGATTGTCTTTAAAGATGATTCAAGAAAAGAATTTCATGAAACTGCACTTATCTGGAAGGATGGTAAAACACGGGTTAACTATAAAATTAAAATCGATAAAGAACCAATATCAATTGAACTTGGTTCCAGAAAAATTCCTGATGTGAATCGCAGCAATAACGAGTACTATTTTGTAAAATAATCACAGTTACAGGCGATGATTAAATTCATCGCCTTTCTATTATTAGTGCTTAACCAGAATAATAAAATGATTAATGTCCTTTTAAAAATCACTAAATCAAATTTATTAGTTCTAATTGTTTTAACTATTATCAATTTCCTTCTCTTCTTTCAATCTCTAAAATTCCAGTTTACTGCACTTGACGATTACGAACTCATCTTAAACAAAAAACACATACTGAGTGATATAAAAAACATTTCATTTCTATTCAAAACAAGTTTAATCTTATCGGAATCAGGTGCTTACTACAGGCCTGTTGTTTCGCTAAGTTTCATGATCGATACACTGATGAGTAAATCAGGCTTTTCGATTTATTATTTATCAAATATCTTTTATCACATTTTTGGTAGCTTTTTATTTTTCCTTCTCATGATTCATCTCATGAAAGATAAAACCAAAGCATTTTTATTCACAATAATATTTTCAGTTCATCCTGCTAATGCTCAGGCAATCGTTTGGGTGCCAGGAAGAAACGATTCATTGGTGTTTATTTTTATGGCATTGTTTTTTATCACGGTTGTTAAACTCATTTACAGCAATAAAAAAAATTATCCTGCCATTTTATTGGGTGGAGTTTTTTATTTCGTTGCACTTCTGACAAAAGAAAATGCTTTTTTGATTTTACTGATGGCTGTAGTTTATATCGTATTATTTAAACAAGATAAGTTGATGAAACAAAAATTGATTCTACCAATAACATTATTAGTTATAATTACAATTTTATATCTGATATTAAGACATCACTCTTCAACTCAGAAACTCTATCTGGATAATATTACTCTATCTTTTTTAGACTATGTGAAAGGATTGATTAATTACATTGGTAAGATAATATTACCATTGAATTTGAATGTCATAACTACTACAGAAAACATAAATCTCGTTTATGGTTTCATATCTTTAATAATTTTTTCAACTTTAACATTCATAGGAATAAAAAATTTGAAAATGTTCTTTTTCGGTTTGATGTGGTTTTTCGTTTTTCTGATATCCGGGATGGTGGGTATGATAGGTTTTACAAATTTTCTGGATCATCGATTATATGTCCCGCTATTCGGATTTTTTGTTGCATTAGGTCAATTAAAAATTTTAGATAAATTTTCTTCTCGTGTATCGTTCTTAATTTTTCTATTTGTGTTTTTGATTTTTACTTATTTGAATGTTAATCACTCAAAAAAATTTTCAAGTCCGTTGATTTTTTATGAATCTGCATTGCAAAGCTCGCCAAATTCTTTTTTTATAAATCGAGGATTGGCTAATGTTTATCACAGGATGAAAAATTATGAATTAGCAGAAAAATATTATTATAAATCAATCGAATTAAATCCAACTTCAACCGAAACGCTCAATAACCTTGCTATTAATTTTAAAAGAAAAAATCAGCCTGATAGTGCTGAATATTATTTAAGAAAAGCTCTAAAAATAAATCCATTATCTGCTACAACACAGAATAATCTTGGTAATCTTTATCTTCAGATGAATCAAATTAAAGCAGCAGAGTTTCATTTGAGTAAAGCACTGGAATTGAATCCTGATTATTATGAAGCATACAATAATTCAGGAGTTTTATTTGCAAGGTTAGGTAATGATTCTCTCGCTTATGAGAATTTTGTTAAATCAATACAAATTAATCCGTACTTCGCAGAAGGATATTTCAATTTAGCACTTTATTTCTACAATAAAAGCAAAATTGATTCATCAAAATTTTATTATCAAAAAGCAATCAAGAATGGTTTTCCCACGAAGAATGTTCTATCAGAAAAGCTAAAACACTTTTAGAAATTTTTATATATATAGATCAGATATGCAGACAATGCCAGTAAAAAATTCGTTGCTGTTAGATAGAAAAAATTTTGTGAGGCTAAATTAAAGTTTCGATACAACTCATCCCATTTCTCAATAGGATTCTTTAAATCCCAATGAATAATTCTTCTAACTTTTGGATATAGATAACCGATAAAATACAATCCATTAAATACGCTAAAGAATAAATTCCACCACCATAACCATTCAATTTTTATCTTAAGTAACATAGTAATTATTATGAAAGCAACAGGAACGAAAATCATCAACGAACTTAGAGCAATAAAAATTTTTAAAGATGCGGATAGAACCAACTTCATTGGAATTTGTTTATGCTTGGAGGTACTGTAGATGTTCCCTTTAACGAAAGATAGATAGTAGAAAGACACATAACCGGTTAGAGAAGTTACTAAAACAAGCATGAATGAATAGAAATATACCAATTTTTAGTCCACCTGTTTTACATTAATAAATTAAAATCAAAATATTTTAGGTAACCATTTACTAGTTCTTTTTTTATAATCTGAGTAACCTGAAAGATTTCTTTCAAGCAATTCTTCTTCCCTATTTGCTCGCGCTAAGTATAATGGTGTTTCAACAAATATTGTTAAAAGTATTATTGGTAGATTAATTAAAGCTATTCCTGCAAAAAAATCCTGAAATAATTGCGACAAATAGATTGGGTGTCGAACAATTCTGAATAATCCCTTATCAATTAGTTGGTGATTTTTATAGATGACTAAATCTGCAGAATAAGATTCTTTTAATTGTTTGATTGCGTATATCTGAAGCCATGAAAATAATACATACATCAATGCAGAAATTACACGAATAATATTCAAGGTTAAACTTTGGATTTCCATTTTTCCAAGTCCAAACAATCCTGCGATTATCAAAAGAAAAATTAGAGAAGAAATATATTTGGGGAAACTTTGTAGATAAGTCTTATTTTTCGTTAAAACAGGTTGGAGCTTTTTCTTAAACGATTCACCAGCTATTGGGATATTAGCTGAAAGTGAAAGAACTATGTTGATAATGATTATTAAATTTATCAGGATATTGAAATCCATAATCAACCTGCTTTTATCCTAATTTAAGAAATAAATTTCTTTGAGATTTTAATTTTTTTAATTTTATTCATTAAATTTGTTAGCAAAGTTTTGATAAGAATAACACATAAATTCAAAACAAAAATATGAGCAACGAACTAACATTATTAATTGCAACGGCAGCGACTCTTGGTTTCGTACACACTTTACTGGGAGTTGATCACTATATCCCTTTCATTGCTCTCGCGAAATCTTTGAAGTGGTCCAAAATAAAAACGATTTTAATTACAACTATTTGTGGATTGGGACATGTACTTTCCACAGTTGTCATTGGTTTAATCGGGATTGCTTTGGGAATATCTCTTACAAAGCTTGAATCGATTGAAAATGCGCGAGGAGAAATCGCCGGTTGGTTGTTAATTGCATTCGGAGTTGGTTATACGCTCTATGGTATTATCAAGTCCAGAAAACACACACACGCACATTATCATCCTGAAATAGAGTTAATCCACACTCACGAGCATAATCATATTGAAATAGAACATAAACATGTACATAAGGAGACAGATAGAATAACAGCATGGACATTATTCATAATATTTGTGTTTGGTCCATGTGAAGCCTTAATTCCCTTATTAATGATTCCCGCTGCACAGCATAGCATCTCTGGTTTGATAGCAGTAATTTCAATTTTTGGTACAGCTACAATTTTAACAATGTTGCTCTTAGTTGTGCTTGGTGTTTATGGAATAGAATTGCTTCCTCATAAAAAAATGGAGAAGCACATTCATACTTTTGCAGGGTTGACGATTTTAGTTTGTGGAATTGGTGTACAATTCTTCGGACTTTGATATCAAACTTTCTTCTCGTTATTCTCTTTGATCAACGCTGAGGCAATGATAGAAATTGTCAGCGTTAAAGCTATAACTGACAATGAAATGTAAATCGAAACATGATAAAAGTTTGATATCAACATTTTTATTCCGATGAAAAATAGAAGGAACGCAACACCATACTTCAGGAATCTAAACAATCGCATTATTCCAGCAAGGGCAAAATAGAGAGCTCTCAAACCAAGAATTGCAAAAACATTTGAAGTAATCACGATAAATGGGTCTCGAGAAATAGCAAGGACGGCAGGTATAGAATCGATTGCAAAAACAATATCCGTTGATTCAATGAGTAACAATGTTAAGAATAAATTTGTGATGTGAATCTTCCCCTTTTCTTTTACAAAGAACTTGTGAACATTATCAGTTTTTACCGGAAAGAACTTTTCTGCTATCCTTACCAGAAGGTTTTTCTCAGGCTCTATTTTTTTCTCTTCGGTGAAAGCCATTTTGTAAGCAGTGTAAATTAAAATCGCACCAAAAATGTAGATAATGAATTCAAACTTTTGTATTAGTGCAACACCGACAAGGATGAAAACAATTCTAAAAAAGATCGCACCAAGAATTCCCCATTTTAATATGTGAGGTTGATCCCTGTCTTCAATCCCCATGATTGTAAATATCATTATAAAAACGAAAAGATTATCAACAGATAAAGATTTCTCGATCAAATACGCTGCAAGAAATTCCATTGCTTTCTGATGACCATCAGGGAATTTCCAGTAGATCGAAACATTATAAAGCAGTGCAACACCAATCCAGATAGCACTCCATATCAAAGCTTTGCGAATACCAAGTTTCGTCTTGCTGTGGTCAGTAAACCACAAGTCAATGATGAGTAATATTGTTACTATAACTGAGAAGATTATCCAATACCAGAGTTGTGTTGTCATTTCTTTAAAATTTTTTACAAAGATAAAAGTTTTTGTGGTATTGAAGTCAAAATATTTACAATTATTAGGACACGATAATTTATGAATCTTCTTATGCTCAAGTTAAATTTTTGTTTGTAGTATCTTAGGCATTCAAAATGTAATTTTATCCACGGCATGTTTTGAACTCACAAACAAAATTATTTCAAAACAAGATTACTCTTCCTAAAACATTGTCTTACTAATTTTTATAGTAAAGTATTCGAAATAACATATTGATCCAATAATATAGAATCAAATAAAGTGATAGTTCTTCGAATTATTCGATTTAAAGAACATCTGATAAAAACAGGACTGAAAAGCATAATCATTTTCATTAAATATTTATAATTTTGAAAAAAATGAGATTTGACAATGAACATTTACGATTTCATAGGTGGTGTTGCAGTGGCTTTAAGTTGTTTCAACTTGCTGCCACAAGTCCTGAAGGGATTCAAAACTAAAAGTACAAAGGATATCTCCTGGATTTTCATTATCATGATCATTCTTGCAACATTTTTCTGGTTTATCTATGGTAAATATCGTAACGATTGGGCAATAATGCTTACAAATTCAATAATCTTTGGATTTGCTATCATCCTGCTCGTCCAAAAAATTATCTATGGAAAGTCATAATCATAATTGAATGAAGACAGTTTAAATTATCCTGAGCTTTTAATTTTATAATTTTTCTCTATAGGAAATTTTTTCGTCTCTTATGAGCACACAATTTTCATCTTCTTATCTTTGTAATAAAAAATTTAACTTATGGAGTCCTGATTCATGAAAAAAATTCTCTTTCTCGTAATTCTTCTATTTAGTTTTTCCTTCGCTCAAAATAACTTTCAAACTTTTCTGAACAATTTGAATTCCGCTTTTAACGATTCAATAAAAATGAAAATGATCGACTCGTTCATAACTGTTGCGCGTAATCAAGGTATACCTTACATAGAAGATACTGTTGTTAATTTCATTTATCGTGGTACAGGGTCAAATGTATATCTTGCCGGTGATATGAATGGCTGGTCTACTTCAAGCGATAAATTCAATCGTGTAAGTGGGACAAATTTTTTTTACCTCACGAAAATTTATGAGCAAGATGCACGACTGGATTATAAATTCATTGTCGATGGTAACTGGATACTTGATCCTTACAATCCCAAAACATGCCCAGGTGGATTCGGTCCTAACTCAGAACTTGCAATGCCAGATTATATTCAACCACTTGAAATAAAATACTATCCAGATATTCCTCATGGCACTTTAACAGATACAGTTATTCATAGCAATTTCTTGAATAACTCGAGAACAATTCGGATTTATTTACCACCTGGTTACGAAACCTCGAACGATAGTTTCCCGATGATTTTGATGCACGATGGGCTGGAATACATATCACTCGCGTCAATGCATAATGTTCTGGATTATTTAATTGCTCATAATCAAATTGAACCTATTATTGGAGTTTTTATCCCACCTGTGAATCGCACTCCCGAATATGCAGGTACTCAAATCAACTCCTTCAGTCAATTCATTGTGAATGAAGTAATCCCTTATATCAAAAACAGATATCGAGTAAAATCTGGGGCTGAAAATTGTGCAGTTGCAGGAGCTTCGAACGGTGGAAATATATCACTATATCTGGCGCTTAATTTTCCCCATGTTTTCGGAAATGTTGCTGCTCAATCGAGTAATGTTATTTCAAGCATTTCACAGGGATTTCAAAACAATCAAAAACTGAACCTCAAAGTTTATCTTGATATCGGTAAGTATGATATAGCGATTTTAATACCACTCGTTCGAAACTTAAAAGCAATTCTCGAATCGAAAGGCTACGAATTGATGTATCGTGAATTTAACGAAGGTCACAGTTGGGGCAACTGGCGCGCTCATATTGACGATTTTCTAAAATTCTTCTTCCCAAAAAATCCAACTAAAGTAAATTTCGATAAAGGCAATCTAATCCCAGAGAAGTTAAAACTGCATAATAGTTTTCCAAATCCTTTTAACGATAGATCAAAAATTAGATTTGAACTTTTCGAAGATGGTTTTATTCAGTTTAAGATATTTGATTCCCTCGGTAATGAAATCTCAAATTTATTAAACGAACAAAGAAAAGCAGGTTTACACGAAATCACTATTAATCTAAGTAACTATCCTTCGGGAGTTTACTTTTACCAGTTGACTTATTCTTCAAATCAAAACTATGGCAACAAAGGAATCACCAGAACACAAAAAATGGTTTATTTGAAGTAACAACCAGAATGAGGTGACCGATGAAAAAAATTTCAAGAAGAGATTTCATTAAATCTTCCACCTTTTTAGGTGGGGGGATTTTATTTTTCAATACATCAGATCTTACGGGACTTTTTACTCAAACAAGAGCACTGGATATCTTAATTAGAGATGGATTTATTATTGATGGTACCGGGAAAAAAGAATTTATTGCAGATATCGGAATAAAAAATGGTCGCATAGTTGAAATTGGAAAACTTAACGATGTAGAAGCAATACAAATTATTGATGCTAAAGGATTAAAAGTAGCGCCCGGGTTTATTGATATTCACTCTCATACCGATGCCGATTTAATTATCAATCCGAAAGCAGAAAGTAAAATCCGTCAGGGAGTCACAACAGAAATAAACGGTCAGGATGGATTTTCATGGGGACCACTTGGAGGCCCTGAGTTTGAAAGAACTAAAAAGAATTTCTTTGAAGATTATGGTGAAGAATTGAAATGGAGAAGCATTGGTGATTTTGTGAACGATTTCTCTTCAAGAAAATTTTCTGTAAATATCGCTACAATGGTTGGTCTTGGTACAATCAGAGAATTTGTTGTAGGACTTGATAATAAATCAGCTACAGATGAAGAAATAAAAAAGATGCAGAAAGAAGTCATAAAGGCAATTGAAGAAGGAGCGATTGGAATATCTACTGGACTTGAGTACACACCTGGCTCTTTTGCTTCAACCGAAGAATTGATAGAACTATGCAAAGTTGTACCCGAAAAATTTCGTCTTTATGCTTCACATATAAGAAATGAAGATAATTTTGTCATTGAAGCAATAGAAGAAGCAATCCAGATTGCAAGTAAGTCAAACTCAAGACTTCAAATATCACATCTCAAAGTATCTGGAAAGAGCAATTGGAGGAAAGTCGATGATGTGTTAAGTAGAATAGATGATGCAATTAAATCTGGTATTGATGTTCATGCAGATAGATATACTTATGTGGCATATCATACAGGACTTGATTCACTTTTCCCACTCTGGGCAAGAGATGGAGGAACTGAAAAATTTATTCAAAGACTTCAGGACAGTAATTTGATTTCAAGGATGAGAGAATATGTGGAGAAAAAAGTTTCGAACTTAGATGGTGATTGGAACGGGGTTTTAATTTCCAGTGTGGCAGGTGATAAATTAAAAAGTATTCAAGGAAAAACAATTCAACAACTATCGGAAGAAAATGGGAAAGATAGTTTTGATGTAGTGGTAGAGATAATTATTGAATCGAAGAATAGAATTATGATGATGGGTTTTGGAATGGAGGAGAAATCGACGGAAAAAATTTTAGCTCATCCTGTAGTAATGATATCATCTGATGCAGGTACTCACGCACCATATCCACCGATGAATAGAGAGATAGCACATCCCCGTGCATATGGCACATTTCCAAGAGCAATAGCAAAGTATGTAAAAGAAAGAAAATTGGTTACCCTTGAAGAGATGATAAGAAAAATGACATCAATGCCTGCAGAAAAAGTTGGATTAAAAGATAGGGGGAAAATTTTAGAAGGATTTTATGCTGATATAGTGATATTTGATTATGAAAGAATTCAGGATAGAGCAACATATGTGGAACCGCATCAATATCCGGAAGGAATTCCATATGTAATTGTAAATGGAGAAACAGTTATATCCGAGAGTAAACACACAGATAAGCTGCCAGGAGTAGTGATAAAATCGAGCGATTTAGTTTGAATGTAAAAATTACCGATTGAAAAAAGTGCTAAAAAATAGTGATTTAAAACCTTGAAAATTTGCAAAAAAATTGAGGTTCAGACTTGAACCTATGTAGAAAAATTCAACAGAGGGTTTAAAAAAAGGTCAAAACTGGGAAATTTTAAAAAAATCGACACTTGAACCCCCCCTACTTTTTAAAGAAAAATAGGTTCAAGTCAACGAAGTGATAGAAGAGAGAAAAAAAGTTTTGATTTTAATCAAAAAATAGTATTTTTGCTTGTAGAAGAAACCAGTTTTAATCGAACCATAGTGGAATTGAGACCCTGACCCTAAATTACCACCAATTTCGTCGGAGTACCAGGTTTTAATCGAACCATAGTGGAATTGAGACGATTTTGTTCATTAACTTTTATTATTTCTGACATAACTGTTTTAATCGAACCATAGTGGAATTGAGACTCCTCCCAATCTATTACATAGGCTACCCTATGCAATAGGTTTTAATCGAACCATAGTGGAATTGAGACTTTTGATTGCTTTTTCTTGAGCTGTTGCCAGCTCATTAAAGTTTTAATCGAACCATAGTGGAATTGAGACCCAACTTTTTTATCTATAAGCCCGGTCTCTTCAAACATGGTTTTAATCGAACCATAGTGGAATTGAGACGATACATCGTCCCCCTTTCTAAGGGCTTTTTCGACCGTTTTAATCGAACCATAGTGGAATTGAGACATTTCCTTTTTTATAAACCCATTCGGGTCAGATAAGTTTTAATCGAACCATAGTGGAATTGAGACTCTTGTGTAAGAGATTCAATTTACAATTTTTGTAATTTATAGTTTTAATCGAACCATAGTGGAATTGAGACAAACTCTGGCTCGAAGGAAAGTTTATTGTATTTATTTGTTTTAATCGAACCATAGTGGAATTGAGACTAAATGTACGCTTTACGATGCAGAAGATTCAGTTTTTGTTTTAATCGAACCATAGTGGAATTGAGACCCGATGCAATAAATTCAATCTATAACCTTTAAAATTTATAGTTTTAATCGAACCATAGTGGAATTGAGACTTTAATTTCTTTAGTATTTGGGGTGAGCGGATCCCCCAGTTTTAATCGAACCATAGTGGAATTGAGACACGGAAGCAAGTCTTGTAACTTCTTTGTATTCGGGAGGGGTTTTAATCGAACCATAGTGGAATTGAGACCCATTCGGATCTGACAATAAATCGCCTTTTCCTAAATTCGTTTTAATCGAACCATAGTGGAATTGAGACAACACAAAAAAACCCGGCTTGCGCCGGGATTAATCCGGTTTTAATCGAACCATAGTGGAATTGAGACTCGTGGTGGTCTTTCACCACGAACTTATCGAGGTGTTGTTTTAATCGAACCATAGTGGAATTGAGACTTATGTTGCAGAGCCGAATTTACTTAATAATTCGACTCGTTTTAATCGAACCATAGTGGAATTGAGACGATGCAATAAATTTAGTTTTTGTCCTTTGTAATTTATAATAGTTTTAATCGAACCATAGTGGAATTGAGACGTGAGATTTGTGAATAATCATACCAGCCCTGGTACTGTTTTAATCGAACCATAGTGGAATTGAGACTAATTAAGGATAAATTATAATGGAGATTAAAATATGAGTTTTAATCGAACCATAGTGGAATTGAGACATTATTATTAAGTAATTCGTGAATCTCATCGGGTTTTTGTTTTAATCGAACCATAGTGGA
>FWPU01001024.1_pt1 | contig 87128 bp, 57 predicted proteins | sample 2228361 | NCBI WGS metagenome assembly FWPU01 (sample SAMEA103939777, study PRJEB20133) | metagenome
CTGGCCGAAACGTCTTGACACCCATGGTGCACGTCCGTCAACCGACCAACCGCATCAGAAAGCGGCCTAGCAAAAACCCTACACTTGAGAGCGGGAGCCGACCGGCTGACGCCGGTCGTACCACCCCGTACCACCGCCTTCAGGCGGTCTCCCGTACCGCCGCCTTCCGGCGGTCTCCCGTACCGCCGCCGTCCGGCGGGAGCCGACCGGCTGAAGCCGGTCGTACCACCCCGTACCACCGCCGTCCGGCGGGACGCGACCGGCTGAAGCCGGTCGTACCACCCCGTACCACCGCCGTCCGGCGGGACGCGACCGGCTGACGCCGGTCGTACCATCCCGTACCACCGCCGTCCGGCGGGACGCGACCGGCTGACGCCGGTCGTACCACCCCGTACCACCGCCGTCCGGCGGTAGTGGACAGGCTGAAGCCTATCGTACCACCCCGTACCGCCGCCTTCAGGCGGTCTCCCGTACCGCCGCCTTCAGGCGGGACGCGACCGGCTGAAGCCGGTCGTACCGGTTTGTACCACCGCCTTCAGGCGGTAGTGGACAGGCTCAAGCCTATCGTACCACCCCGTACCGCCGCCTTCAGGCGGGACGCGACCGGCTGACGCCGGTCGTACCACCCCGTACCGCCGCCGTCCGGCGGGACGCGACCGGCTGACGCCGGTCGTACCACCCCGTACCACCGCCGTCCGGCGGGACGCGACCGGCTGACGCCGGTCGTACCGGTTTGTACCACCGCCTTCAGGCGGGACGCGACCGGCTGAAGCCGGTCGTACCCGTCCCACCCGCCATCCGGAAGCCACCGCGCGTGCAGGGGGCATTATTGCGTGCAATGAGTGTGTTCGGTTGCGCAGCGCGCGCTGCACCACGCGCGCCTTTGCTGCCACGCCAAACCCCTACGCTGCTCCCTCAAGCACCCGTCGCACAAAGGCTTCGAGGTCGTCCGACGGGCTCAGCCCCAGTTGACTTCGGAGCGCCGTCACGCACACCTGATACTGGCGTATCGCCAGGTGGCGCAACCCCTGTGCGGCATAGCAGCCGATCAGCACCCGATGCGCGTCCTCATCGCAGGTGTCGACTGCGAGTGCGCGCTGGCTGAGCATAATCGCGGTTGGATAGTCTTTTCGCTCCTGGTACGCTCGCGCCAGCTGGTGGAGCGCTTCGAGATACGCCGACTGGAAGACGATCCGCCGTTCTTCCGCCCAATCCTCATAGCGTTCTTCCGCCATGTAGTCGCCCTGATACAGATCGATGGCGCGCCCATACGCCTGAATGGCGAGCTCGATATCGCTGCGGCTCCACGCGGAACGCGCCGTTGCGATCGCTTCCTCGAATGCATCAGAGTCGACCCACAGCGACAGGTCGGGCGCAAGCAGGTAACAATCATTGACGAACAACACGACCGGGAAGTCCCCCATCACACGCTTGAACGTCTGCCGCAGACAGTAGACCGCCTGATGGAGGCTGCGTCGCGCCAGTTCCGGTTCCGAGTCGGGCCAGAAGAGCGTTGCCAGGCGCTCTTTGGCAATCGGCGCCTGACGATGGGCGATCAGAAAACGAAACAACGACCGCGAGCGCACCCCTTCCCACTGATCGATCAACACATCGTTGCAGTAGACGCGCAACGTCCCAAAGGTATAGACTGTCAATCCGGTCGTGTGCGACACCGCATCGGTCGCCGCCGGCATATCGGATGATGCCGCAGCAGGCGCTTCATCTGCCGGAGGCGCTGCTGCCGCTGCCTCCACGACGGTCATTGTTTCATCAGCAAGAGTTGCTTCCGCTGCCGGGCGATCATCCTGCACATCCGCAGATGACGCCATCCTCTCGCCAGACAGGTGATCTTCGACAATGACCGAATCATCAATTGTCAGGTCACCGGCAGCGGCGCGCCTGTGCGCGCCGGGAGGCGCGAGCGCTGCGCGCCACCAGGCAAGGAACCGTTGCACCAGCGACGGTGAATGGTCGGTGAGCATGGGTGGCGGCGGAGGGAGAAGTTCGACATTGATCCAGGTCCACACGTCGGGATCGGTCTGACCTTGTGCGGCGATATGCCGATGGATGGCGATCAGATGGCGCATGAGTTCCGTGCGAACCTCATTGATGGCCGCTTCCCCCTCAGAACGTCCAATGCGCCCCTGTTTCATAACCTGCTGCCAGCGCACCACCTCTGCGCACAGTTGCGCTGTGGCCGCCAGCAGCCCGCCCGGTGGTGCGGCATCGGCCATATCGAGGCAAAACTGAGCGCGCTGCAAATAGGCGCCTGCAGCGCGATAATCCCCCTGGTGCAGCGCGATCAGCGCCACACGCCACGCCAGCAGACCACAGACACGCGGGTCATCGAACTGTTCGACGATCACCAGTGCTGCCAGCGCGCGCGCCATCGCCAGATGGGCATGCCCCTGACTGAGATGCAGTTCCGCCTGCGCTGCCAGTGCGCGCCACTGCCCATCCGTGTCATCCGTCGTTCGAAACGTGACTTCTGCTTCCGCAAGCAGGTTGAGCGCACCTTCCCATTCTCGTTGCTGCAGGAGATCCAGCGCCTGAAGGTATGCCTGCCAGCCGGGTCGGTCGCGTCCGGTTTGTCGAGAGCGACGCGACGCAGCATGATTGGGAGAGGTCATACGCGCTCTTTTCACGAAGTTCCGGTCTATCATGGCCAGCAGTGACAAAACATCGGGTAAGCCTGCACACACGCAGACCGCGAATGATGCACCATCGAAAACCGGGCAGATCAAATGCCAACCGGAATGTGTCCGGTTTCTGGTATGCGCCTCGTTGCAGACGGAGTACAGGGGGAAGATGGAGTATCTGCAGCGGATCGGGCGCATGATACTTCCGCATATAGTATAACGCACCCCCACACGGAATCAACGTTGAGGTTTGGTTAGAGTTCTGGAGCAAACGGCAATGCCCGCCGCCGCAACCCAGCATCCATTGTCCGTCCGGTGTGACCGGACAGGCAACCACTCATACCATTATTAGATTGGAGATTGCTGCGATAGCGTTGTAATGCGCTCTGATGAGCGTGCGCATGCGGCTTGTTCAATTCCAATTGGTATCAGAGCTGGCTGCACGTCTCTCGGAGCGCCATCGATGTCTGCCGGAACTGTCGATTGAGGAGAACGTTGTTTCAACGAGGCAGGCGCAACGTCTCGCAATCAGGACGTTGCGCCGTGCAAATCCCGTCCTCTAGCGGCCATACCCATGCGGGCGGCGCCGATGCCATTCCCAGGCGCTGCCAATGATCTGTTCCAGATCGGGGAAACGCGGAGTCCAGCCGAGTTCACGGCGGATCGTTTCCGAAGAAGCGATCAGCACTGCCGGATCACCGGGACGGCGGGGACCGAACTCGTAGGGGATGGGGTGACCGGTCACTTTTCGCGCTGTCTCGACCACCTCCAGGTTGGTAAACCCATTGCCGTTGCCCAGGTTGTATTTGCGGCTGCCGAGCCGGTCGAGCGCTTCAAGCGCCAGAATGTGCGCCTGCGCCAGATCGAGCACGTGAATGTAATCACGCACACAGGTGCCATCTTTCGTCGGGTAATCGTTGCCGAAGATGACCACTTTCTCACGTTGACCAAGCGCCACCTGCAGCACAATCGGAATCAGGTGGAGTTCCGGCTCGTGGTGTTCACCACGGTTGGGTGTGCCGCCAGCTGCATTGAAATAGCGCAGGCAGGCGTATTTCAGACCGTAGATGCGCTCGAACCAGTAGAGCGTCCGTTCAATAAAATATTTCGACTCGCCATACGGTGAACCCGGCACAATGCGCTCGTCGGCATCGATCGGGATTCTTGCCGGGTCATCGAACAGATTGGCAGTCGAAGAGAGAATGAAACGCCCGACACCGTGAGCAACGGCGTGTTCCAGCAGATTCGCCGCCGCCACCAGATTGTCGCGCAGATACTTGAGCGGCAGCTGCATACTTTCGCCCACCAGCGTAAACGACGCAAAGTGCATGATCCCGTCGAAGCCGCGGTGCTGCTGAAACAGGCGCGCGACCGCATCGGAATCGCGCAGATCGCCTTCCACAAAGGCAGCCTCGGACGGAACCGCTTCGCGATGACCCTGGTAGAGATTGTCGAACACAACGACATCGTGGCCTGCTGCAAGAAGTTCGGCAGCGCAGATGCTTCCGATATACCCGGCGCCGCCGGTCACAAGGATTTTCAAGATGGTCCTCCCTGGTGAGGCGCCGGGCAACGGCGCCAGATTCGAGTGATAACGACCCCAAGGCATGGGCAGCGTAGCCATGCATTTCCAGTATAGCGTAACCGCATACTATTGCAATCCACGGTACGTGTGACGGTTTTTCAGGCGGCGTATGTACAACATTGCTCTTTTATGCTATGCTACGCACAGGTATCTACGATACTGCTACGTTCAGGAACATTGCCATGACCATCACCGACCGCATGCTCATCGGCGCGATTGCGAGCAACCCGGCTGATTTCGATGGAGCTGGCGAGTATCGTTGCTGCCGCACGTGCATGGCGATCTACTTCACATCGGCCAAAAAGCCCGATACCACCCACGAAGGGCACGACACCTTCGCGCTTCCTGCGCTCAACCCCGATGGATCCGGCATCCTGGTGCGCGCATTCCGACGCTACATCGAACGCTGGTCACCGGAGCGGCGTGAGCAGCTGGAACGCTTTGCGCAGCGCAAAGGGTGGGATATGGCGATGGAGTTGAAGTACGGTGGCGGGGCGCTCGAGGATCACGAAGCCGCCGAATGGCAGGAGATCGTCAACGCACGGCTCGAGCAGTTGATGCGTCAGGCGCGCCAGCAGATCGATTCCGGCGCACCTGCGCCCCAATCAAAATAGCATCACGCTGGCCTCGCGCGCCAGCTGGCGCAGACGCTCCCCCGCAGGCTTGCGCCCATTCTGGTCCATCTGATCCGCCAGTTCGTTCAGGCGTTTGACAAATGCCGGCGTGATCATCGCTGGATTCTGGCGCAGCAACTTCGCGGCGCTCTGCGGCGTCTCCGCCTGGAGCAACTGGCTGATGAACCGGTCCTCCGGCGACAGCGACTCCTCGACAATGCCGGTTGCCAGGTGTTCGATGGCGCGCAGACGTTCCGCCAGGTCTGCCTGACCGCTGCGCTCGGCTGCCGCCAGATTCGACTGCAACACCAGCATGAATGCTTCGTTGATCTGATCGCTGCGCTCGCGCAGCACCTGCCCGGGATCCGCAGCGTCGAGCGTCTTACGCAACAGGTCTGCCCCGGCATCGAACATTTCCTGCGCCTCGCGGTCCATACGCTCGACGGTTTCGAGGATGACGCTGCGCCGCGCCGTCAGGCGTTCCGCCGTGGCACGGTCGCCAGACTGCTCCGCCTGATCGATGCGCGCCGTCCATTCCTCGAAGAAACTGTAGTCGATGACCGGACGCAGTTCGGCGATCATCCCTTCCAGTTCATCGTCGCCTGCAGCCATCAAACGCTCGACCGCCTCTGCGGGCGCAATGTCCGGCGCTTCGCCGGACAGTTCATCACCCATGCCGGTGAAACCGACCATTTCCGCCAGGCGCTGGCGCAGCGCCAGCAGAATCTGCGCCGAGTCGGCGCGCCCGACCTGGCGGCTGGCAGTGATGAACGTGTCGATCGTGGCGAAAAACTCGTCGTCGATCTCGTTGCGATGCTGGTCGACAAGCGCTGCAAGCGCATCATCGCCGCGTTCGGCAGCCTCGGCGAGACGGCCAATCAGATCGACGCGCTGACGCTGCGCCTCGATCGTCTCGCGCGACACGCCATCCGCCTCGAGCACGGCGTCGATCAATGAGTTGAGCGTCAGAAAGCGACGAGGAGCAAGTAAATAGCCACGTGGCGCATTGGGCGGCAGGGTGCGCATAATGAGCGACGTGGCATCGCCAATGAAACGTTCCTGCTCGTCCTGACGGGCGTTGAGTTGTTGCGGAAAATGCACGAACGCCAGTTGTTTGGCGGCATCGTGGTAAAACAATGGCGCACCGATCATGAACGCCATACCGCAGTTCGGGCATATGGCCAGATTCAACTGCCCGGCGATCAGACGCGCTTTCAATTCGGGATGCTGCGCCGCATCGACAATAGTGCTGATCGACGCACGCAGCGGCGCGCGGCAGGATGGACAGGCCAGCTGAAGCGTCTGTGATGATGGACCGGTGGTCACACGAAGCCCTTTCAGAATCGTGCGCGCCGGATGCACCGGCGCGACGGATAACCAGTCCTTTGTATTATAGCACGGATCGCACCCTGATGATCATACGTGCACTTGACGCGCGTCATGTTGAGACGTATACTTTCAATGTTACGTAACAAAAATAACAAATGAAAGAGGAATGTATGCGCATCTATGGCAGCATTACCGAACTTGTGGGCAACACGCCGCTTGTACGCCTGAATCGTGTGAATGACACGCACGCCACGGTGGTTGCCAAACTCGAATGGTTCAATCCCGCCGGCAGCGTCAAAGACCGCATCGGTCTGGCGATGATCGAAGCCGCCGAGCGCGACGGTCGCATCCATCCTGGCGAGACGGTCATCGTCGAACCAACGAGCGGGAATACCGGCATTGGGCTGGCATTCGTGGCGGCGGCAAAAGGATATAAGGTCATTCTGACCATGCCCGAGACGATGAGCATCGAGCGGCGCAGACTCCTGCGCGGCTTCGGCGCCGAACTGGTGCTGACTCCCGGCGCCGAGGGGATGCGTGGCGCGATTAAGCAGGCGGAAGCCATTGCCGCTGAACTGCCGAACGCCTGGATTCCCCAACAGTTCCAGAACCCTGCCAACCCCGACATCCATCGCCGCACAACCGCTGAGGAGCTGTGGCGGGATACCGACGGGCAAATCGACATTCTGGTCTCTGGCGTCGGCACCGGCGGAACGCTCACCGGCGTGTCGGAAGTGATCAAGCCGCGCAAGCCATCGTTCTATGTCGTCGCCGTCGAACCCGAAGCATCACCAGTACTGTCGGGAGGCAAGCCCGGTCCGCACAAGATTCAGGGGATTGGCGCAGGGTTTGTGCCCGATGTCCTCAACACCAGCGCGTATGACGAAGTCTTCCGTGTGTCGAATGAGCATGCCTTTGAGATGGCGCGTCGCCTGGCGCGCGAAGAAGGGCTGATGGTCGGCATCAGTTCCGGTGCGGCGGCGTATGCAGCACTGGAGATCGCCCGCCGTCCCGAAAATGCCGGTAAACTGATCGTGTTCATCTCCGCCTCGAATGGCGAACGCTATCTGAGTACGCCATTGTACGGCGACGATGTGTGACAATCGGGTCAATACAACCATTTCTGGCTTCGATGCGTAGAATGATGTGTACCGGCAGTGCCTTTATGGTGCAATCATCACGCGATGTCTCATTGTCGTACTGATCGCGCGAGCGCAGGTCTCCGGACAAAAGGCGCGTGAAGCGCACAGGCGCCAGGAACGTGCAGTATCATGGTTGTTGTCTGGCTGCAACAGTGCACGGCACGGAGAAGAGGACGGTCGCCTCTCCGGGATCATCAGACCGGCGGACAATCTGCGCAATGAGGTCCAGCAATGCACAAGATACCATCGTCCGAGATCACACCCGAACACATCTACCGCTCACGGCGCCGGTTTCTGCGTGGAATCTGCGCTCTGGCGATTGCAGGGTTGGGCGTTGCAGCCTGCGGCAACACGGCGGATCCGCCGCCGGCGCGCACACCGGGACCGGTCTCCCGCCAGTCCGACGAGTTTGGCGACCCGCTCAACACCTATGAGCAGATCACCACGTACAATAACTTCTACGAATTCACGACGAGCAAAGAAGGCGTTGCACAACTCTCACGCAACTTCCGCACCACCCCATGGACGATCGACATCGGTGGGCTGGTGCACAAACCACAGACCATCGCTATCGAAGACATCCTGAAGCGATACCCGTCGGAGGAGCGCATCTACCGCCTGCGATGCGTCGAAGGGTGGTCCATGGTCATTCCCTGGCTCGGTTTCCCGTTGCGCAACCTGCTGGCGGATGTCGAGCCAATGGCGAATGCTCGTTATGTCCGCTTCGAGACGCTCTACGATCCAGAGCAGATGCCCGGTCAGCGTGATCGCTGGTACACCTGGCCCTACGTGGAAGGGTTGCGCCTCGATGAGGCCATGCACGACCTGACCATCCTCAGCGCCGGACTGTACGGCAACCCGCTGCTGCCGCAGAATGGGGCGCCGCTACGACTGGTCGTTCCGTGGAAATACGGGTTCAAGAGTATCAAGTCGATTGTCAAAATCGATCTGGTCGCCGATCAGCCAACCTCATTGTGGATGGCTGCCGCCCCCCACGAATACGGCTTCTACGCCAATGTCAACCCCAACGTGCCGCACCCGCGCTGGTCGCAGGCGACCGAACGGCGTATCGGCGAGTTCGAGCGCCGTCCGACGCTGATGTTCAACGGCTATGCCGATCAGGTGGCGCACCTCTACGCCGGAATGGATCTGCGGGCGAATTATTGATCGAGCGACGCGGCGTTGAACGTCGGGTCAACTCCGCTCTCTCCAGGAAGGAAGCGTTCACGCCTCCACGATGCTTTTGCGTCGGCGGGACAACGTCCCATAGCGTTTGCGACAGCCATCCCGCCGCCGATTCTTAATCTCAGGAGCTTCCCCCGAATCTTCAGTTGTGAACCGTTTTAGTCCGCGAAGATGGGCTTTGCCCGGTTGGGGCGTGGCCCGCCATGCCCCGATGGCATCAAGCGCATACGAACTAGTTGCTCAAAGACCATCAGCCCGACGGCAGCCGGCGTACGGCGGTCATTCCCTTATACCCAGACCTGTGTGCGCATACGTAAACGGATTGTAACTGCCAGTTACTGAAGCGCGCGCGTCGGCGCAGGCAATGCTGGACGGTGCGCTAGGCGCTGAACGATTGGCACTGGTCGACGCCATGCAGGAATGGCTCGATACAATGGGCAATCATACGCAGGAAGACATCGATACATGAGGTGCGACGTATCCCAGGGCTGAGCGACCTGGCACGCGGGTTGCGGCTGGAATACCTGGCAGCTCGACGCACCAGCGATCAGGATGCGCTGCACTATCTGGCGCTCGCGGCAATCAGCGACATCACTGTCGCCGATACGATACTCACCTGGCTGTGCAACGGGGCGATCTGCGGGAGTGCAGCTCGATAGTCTGGCAGATGCGCTACAGCTGCCTTCGACCGGATGAAAGGGGAACACCTGCACGTTTCCGTGATGATCTCTCCGCCTCTTATTGCGTTTCCGGCGGAGTAAACGGCATCGGTGCAAGATAATCGAAGCGCAGATTGCTGACGCCTTCGCCGCGCCCGGTGGCTTTGCGTGCGCCAAACCAGACGACGCAGCGACCATCGTGCCAGCGCGTGCGCTGGAAGGTCTGGCGCAGATCGACCCCGGCGCGGGTGATGGCTTCTTCGTGGACGAAGTATGGCTGGCCATTTGCCAGGCCTTCGCGGAGCACTGTCGTGCGTGGGCGAATCTTCTCGGGGCGGTTCGGGTCGCGCGCGATCATGCGCGGCAACGCGGCGCGCTGCAACTGGATCTCGCGATTGCTGCCCGGCACACGAACCGGAATGAACGGGATCCAGTTTTCGGGTACGTTGTTCGACATCACCCGGTAACGCACCGGCGCGGCGGCATCTGGCGGCGGCGGCGCGGGAGCCAGATTGACCAGGCGTTCGTAGAAACGCCTGAGATCGACGCCAGCTTCATAGCCCGGCAGACTGTCGCCGGTGACCATGGCGATCCGCGTTTCGATGCCCCAGACCATATTGGACATTTCATCACGGATAAAAGCGACTTCTTCAATCGGGCGGCTTTCCTGTATCTTGGGCACGGTTGGCAAGAGGATGGCACGCATATCGGCCTGAACGTCATCGTCGCCATAGACTGTGTGGGTATACATGCTCCAACGCTGCCAGTCTTCGTCCTGGCCGCGTCCAGCTGCTTCGATCCAGATCCGTTCACCAAACACATTGGTGACCGCCAGACCCTGGATGCGCGTGCTGACACCGACTGGCAGGGTCAACGGAAAGAGAAACCAGTCGTTGGCATACAGCAGGCCGAATTCGAGCAACATCAGTTGCGCCAGGTCCTCTGTGCCAGCATTGATATTACCGAAACTGGTACGCGAATCTTCAAACGTCCACCAGCGGGTGTTGGGCATGCCTTCGAACCGTAACTCCGTGGGAATGAACGACTGGGTTGGCACGGGCAGTGCGTCAGGCGGCGTCGCTGGAACATCAGGCTCGAGGCGCGCGCGGGTTGGGTCGATATCGAGGTTGTACCAGTCCAGCCGCCCATGGTAATACTCCTCGGCTTTGAAGACGCCCGCACCGCTTGGATCGGGCGTGGAAACGCTGAGCTGGTATTCGAGATGATCAGGCCGCCAGGCGTCGGGTTGCGCCGTACCAGGCTGGATCAGTAATCGTTCGAACCACGCGATAAATCTGGTCTCGAGATCCTCGACCGCTGCATGGTTACCAACAGGAATGCTGGTTCCCTGGTAGGCATGATGGTTGGGATCGCTCTTCAGAAACCGGTAGAGCTTATAGCCGTCCATCGCGCGACGCGCCACTGCTGCAACGGTCTGCCAGGTTGCGGCGTGCGAGCAAACCTCGGCATCAGCCTTTTGCGCCGGGTCGGGCGCGTCGATAGGATACAACGCATAGAACTCATCGCGGAAATCGCCGATCGGGGACAGCAACTTGAGCCACTGCCGTCCCATCAGCAGGCGAATGTCGAGCGCAATTGGCTGGGCGCCGCGCTCGAATGGGATGGGACGCCGTTCGACCTGCGTTTCGAGCGGCAGGCTGTAGTCGAAGGGCTGCGGTGGGTGCACACCAGCCTGGTAGGCGTCGAAACGCAACATCTGCAGGTGAATTTTGGCAAAGACCGGTGAGCCGGCGTCATCGCCCTGGAATTCGCCAACCTGCCACTGACGGGTGAGCATCCAGAGTGCATCGCGTATCTCGGCTTTGAGCGAGCGCTGGAAGTCGTGTGTGCGCGGGCGACCCTCCAGACGGTTCCAGAGCGTGATGGTCGGCAACAGGCGTCGCGCCAGCGTTTGCTCGATATTGTCGATGATCATTTCAGGCATGGTCACCCTCGCTTGCGACAGCCGAGTACACATTATTGACTAGCGCATAGTTCATGGCAATGGTGATGGGGTGCATGGTCACCGCCGAGATGGTTGCAGGCAGGTAGCGACCATAGTCAGTGCCGGCAATATGATCCGGTTCGACCGCCCGTCGCTTGGCAAGTTCCAGAGTTTCGTGCAGGGTATCGACCAGATCAGCCCACTGCCATTTGCCATCAATCAACGGCGGTACCGCGAGGAGCATGACTTGCGGCGGTTCGGCATTCGGTCGATCGTAGTGGAAGCTGACGCCGGTGGTTTCTTCGGTAGTCGGGATGACTTCAGTCCATTCATCGAGAAGAAGGCCACACTGTGCCGCGTGTCCGTCAAACGACTCAACATAGTGCGCAGTATACAGCAGTTTTTCGCTCTCGAACGGATAGTCCTCCGGATAGGGTAATGCCAGCCAGCTGTCATTGTCCATATATGGCAGTTGCAGCGGATGCAGATCCAGCGCTGTTTGTGCAAGTGCATCAGCCAGCATGGTCGCCGCTTCCCAGCGATGTGGCATTTCGCGCACTCGAGCGATGCCATAGAGCCATTCGTCGACCGGGAAGTCATTGCCAAGCGTTACGTGCTGGTACTGGAGTAGCGTTGCGTGGCTATCGTAGGCTTTCTGAAGTTCACTGGACTGATTGGCAGCAAGGGTAAACTCCGGTACAACCACGAAATCAGGCGAAAGGAGCGTGTGTGCGGCGTGGGTGAAGGCTTTGGCGCGCGCATTTTCACTGGTCGCAGCGGCGTAAGCCACCAGATCGTCGTTCGCCGTCCGGATGCGGTTATCGATGTCGGCGATCAGTTGCTGAATGTGGCTGTCGACATCCTGGGTGAAGCGGATGATTTCGTCTTTGTCGTTGTCGAGCTCGAGCCTGATGAAATCGAAGGTCTCCAGGCCCATGGCGGCGGTTTCGACGCTGGCAAGCAGACCGGAGAGGGCTGACGGCGGCGCGCTCAGGATGTCGGTAAATTCGGCGCGTTTGTTCGCGAATACCAGACGGCGCGCTGGTAACAGCGCCAGATAGTCGGCGGGTGTAGCGCCCGGCGCCAGCTGGGTTGGAGTGATTGCAACCTGCTTTTCGATGTCCCGCAGCCGCTCGAAGCGCACCTCGTCGCTGGTTTGCGGGTCGAGCGCGGCATAATCGAGCAGCATTGCGTCGAAGGTGTCGAGTTTTGCCTGCCAGCGCGCCGCCAGGTCGCGCACTTTGCTCATAAGCGCGGTATAGCGCGTCTGACGCCATTCAAGCAGGGCGCCAAAACCGGTCTGGGGCATGCCATACAGGTTGAGTTCCGCAAGGGCGTCGATAGCGATATTCAGGTGAGCGTCGATACTGGCGACCAGCGTGTCACGTTGAACCACCGTATCGGTCAGCAAAGTCGCCAGCGTCGTCGCCAGATCACGGAGGCGAGCAGGCGCGCCGACGGGATCAGTGAGATTAGAAATCAAATGGTTCAGACGATCGGTATGGTAGACCGGCGCGGCAGCCTGAGTCGTGCCGGTCTCGGTTGGGAGCGAGAGGTCAGTGGATCGCAGCGGGCGGGTTTCCAGCACGAGCGGTCGCACCTGATTGACAAGTGCACCTACTTCGAAGAATGAGCGGAGCGGCGCGATCGACTGTGTGTAACGGATCGACACCGTCGCATCGAGCGCCAGCCCCGCGCTGACATGGCGGCGAATCGCGTCGTCGAGCGCTGTCATAGCCTGTTCGTCGGTCGGCGTAATCATAAACAACAGATCGATCGGCTGCAATCCAAGTTGCGCCTGAGTGACGATCCGGACGCTTTGAACACCATCGCCTGTCGTGATAACCACCGCCGTTCCCACCTGGTCGGGTGGCGGAAAGATCCGGCTCAACCAGTGGTTGAGGGCAGGTTCGGCGCTAGCACGCGGTGTCATCGCCAGGCCCGTGATCGGTGAACTGGTTGGCGTCAGCCCTGGCTTAAGATGCAACCCAAGTCGTAAGGTCAGCCCCCGGCCGCTGCGCGGCGTTGTGACCACATCGGGGATGGGCGGCAGGTTGTCGCTCGATAGTGATTCCAGCGTCGCCGCAGCACGATCGTAGTTGCCCTGGACGACCTGGTGGATCCCCTCGGCAAGACCAATGTCGGCAACGGCGTCGTTGGTGTCGAGCAACCGCAGCAGTTCGGCGGCGAGAACATCGCCGGCGGGCGTCCCCGGCGCTGGCAGACCGGCGATGCCGTAGGGATAGGCGCGGGGCGTGGCATTCTCGATATGATGGATCAGGGACTCGCCATCAACGACATTCCGCGCTTCGATCGCGGCGATCGACTCATGGTCAGTGGTTTTGGTGTCTTTCAGCCGGTTTGCCACCAGCGGGAAGCGATCGCGCAGGAGATAGATATACCGGTCGACTTCCGCCAGCGCATGGCGGTCGTGCAGACCACGTTCGAGTTGATACCCCAGCAGCGCACCAAGGCTCTGGCCGTTGCGCAGGCCTTCGATGATCGCCATTGCGCGGCGCACCCGGTCCGAGGAGAGATTGACCGCAAAGACTTCAGGATTGTCGGGAGAGGCGGCGCTGATATAAGCGTTTCGCAGCACAGCAGCGGTGACGGCATGATTGAGCGACGGTGCATGGATATAACCGGCATTGGCAGAGTCGCGCAGTAACGGTGGGTCGCCATCGCGCTCAAAAATGGCGCGTAGTTCGTCGTTGTCCAGGAGCACTCGACTCAACCGGACAGGATTGGGACGCAGGTTCTCCACCCAGCCGTATGCACCGATGTACAGACCGGTGCGCGGAGATCCTTCCACACCAGTTGAGCGCATCACGCTCAACTGGTAGAGCGCCAACCCCTGCAACCAGGCATCCAGACGGTAGGAGCAGGTGTCGAGGTGTTCGACAAAGACGCGTTCCAGCACGGCAGTTGGGCGGTTCTTGAGGCGTTCGAGCGCGGCGATCTGTTCGCGCAGACGGAAGGCCTCGTTCAGTGTTGCCAGGCGCGAGGTGATGTAATCGGCGACTCTGACATTCGGCTGGCCCTCCGCGATCGCCGGTTGCACGTCGTAGAGCCGTTTGAAGCGACTTTCGCTGAACTGGGCCTGTTGTTTGATATGGATGAACGGCGCTTCGCGTCGCGCCAAGAGCACCGCGTCGCTATTCAGCAGATCGGCGCGTTGGTAGAGGCGGATGCCAGTATCGTGGTAGCCGAGCATCAGCGCGTGGCGCAGCATCAGGTACAACAACGCAGCTGGCCGGTCGGTTGCCGGAAGACCCGTCTGGAGGCGCAGGGTTTCCAGTGATGTCTTCGCCGCATCGATCAGCCACTCGATATAGTTGCGACCGTCGGCGGTATAGTTGCGAATGGGTTTATCTTCAGCGAGTGGTTGATCGTCGACCAGTTTTGTTTCGTCGATTGGAAAAGGCTTCGCAAAGAAGAATTTATCCAGCAGATCGGGACGTTCGCGCTCGTCGGGATTGTAGCCATGGTCGCGCAGCACGTCCAACCCCTGTTCGAGCAGGACGAGCGCGACGATCAACTGCTCGATGAAACCACTAAGATTCATGGTGTTGAGCGTCTGCGCCAGGCTTTCGGCATAGCGCTGGTCGAACTCAACCGAGTTGGGATGCAACCCAAGGATTTCCAGCAAGATCTGGTGCGGATCGCCAGAAGCGCCGACATGCGCCACACGGTTGCGTAACGTTCCCCAGACGCCGTAGGCGCGCATCAGCACTTCATAGAGCTTGTTCAGATAGACCGAACCGGCGGAGATTCGCCCGGCGGCGCCAATGTTTGCGGCAAGATTGCCGCCCGACGGCTGTCCAAACGCCATACGACGGTAGACGGTGGACGGCAGGATACCGTATGGTTGCTGACCGATGCGCAGCACTGGTAGCATGCCACGCCCACTGACCAGGTGGGTGTAGAACGACCGTACAAACTCAATTGCGGCATCACTGAACACTGGTGCGAGCATGGTATCCAGAGTATAGCCCAGCGTTGCCGGAAAGAGGGCGATATTCATTGCCTGAGCGTCGCGAACATCACTATTGGTTGCACCGGGAACCGTACTGACAATCGAACTATCCAGCCCGAGCAGGTGCGTCAGCCAGACGCCGTCATACCGTTCGAACCAATCGGCAGCCGGATCAAGCGCACTATTCCCGCCATTGAGGATCTCGTAGCTGGCATCTGCCTGTTCCTTGCTCGAATAGCCGGCTGACACATCGTCGGTGTTGTTGGTCGGCGTTCCTTGTGGCAGCAGGCTGAGACCGGTGCGACTGTGGTGATGGCTGGTGAGCAATTGTTCGAAGAGTTGTCGGCCTGCCTCTGGATCAGCCGCAAGACGAACGCCGACCACCATCAGTTTATCAAAACCACGGTCGTACTGCTGCGGGCTGAGGTTGACACGAAACGCCATACCTTTGGTCAGCGCTTCTTCGAAATCGACCATCCAGCGCATCTCGGGGCTTACCTGAATATCCGCGCCATCCTGGCGGATCTGGTCGCCTTCGGCCGCCAGTGGATCCGGTCCAATTATCAGACTTGCAGGGATTGGGGCGCCAATCTGTTCGAGGGTCAGGGTTTCACCGTTATAGCCGAGCAGCACCAGGCGTTCGGGCATAACATCGACATGCGGCGCCTTCGACCAGGCACGGCGCCTGGCGTTGGTGTCGTCGGGGGAGGGAAAAGTTACAAACGAGACCACAACGGTGGTTGTGTTGTGGGTATGCCCGGCAGGCGGGTCGTCATCCAGGTTGATTGGCCGGTAGTCTCTCAGAATAGTGGTCGCTGTATCATCGTCGGTCGCCGCGACCAGCGCCTGGTACGCAGCGTTGATCGCAACCGCGTCGCCAGCGGCGCGCCAGTAGGCGCGCCAGTAGGCGATGGCGTGTCCCTGAGTGGCAGCATCGAGCGGGCTGTCGGTGGCGATTGCCAGCACGCGGGTAGCCGCATCGGGCGCAGGTTGGTCAGCCTCGTTCACCGGCCGGTAGGTACGTTCGATCCAGAGCGCACGCCCGACGCCATGACTGGCAACCAGGTTGCGCCACGCCGCACGGCGGAGACCCTCGTCGCCAGCAGCACGCCAGACCTGAGCCCAGTAGGTCTGGGCATTTTTGACTTCGGTTTCGCTCAGCGATGCTTCGAAGGTGTCGACCGCACAATCGTCAGGGTAGACGCGTACCCATAACTGGTGCAGCGTCCCATCAGGCGTGGCGATCTGTTTGAAGCGAGTTTCGAGGTGAAGCGGAAGCAGCAGGATTGGATACAGATCATTGAGTTGTTCGATCGCCTTCCGCGGATCGGTGAAGGGCAGGAAGGCATCGAGCCGCCCAGCCAGGTTTTCACGCAACACGCCGAGCCGCTCGCGCAGCGCTGCGATTTCACGGACTATTGCGTCGTGCTGCGCCGCCAGTTGTTTTTTCTGGGCACGATGGCTTTCGTTCTCTGGGTCAAAGAAGCGTTTCAGCCGCGCCTGGCGGGCTTCAATACGCTTGAGTTTTTCACTGGCAAGGAAGAGCGCCTCGTCGCTGGCTTTCAGCGCGATTTGCGCCTGCTGGAGCTGTTGCTGAAGCGATTGGAAACTGGAATCGGACATTCGTCTGATCCTCTACTGGTAGGAGATACGCCATCAAGAGCAGGTATGCCGGTTCGCTCGCGTGTGACACAGCGTCATGATCCTGGTATCATCTCCGATGCATGCACGGCGACCATCACAGGCGCCTGATACAGGATGTAGGCCACCTCGGCGGAGTGCATGTCTTTGTGCCAGCGCACACTCCGGTCGTCGTTGGCCTGTTCGCTCTTCTCGCTCTCGCTGGGCGGCAGCGTCTCCAGAACGATCGTCGGCGTGGTGCCGGTGATCTGGATGTAATCGCCAGCCTGGGCGTTTGGAACGAGATTGCCCCAACCCAGGTCATTCCAGACGTAAATATGCTTAGCAGTTCCGATATCCAATCCAAAGCGCGGCTCACCGGGACGCTCCTTGATGACAAAGAACCATCCTGGATCATCGGTCTCGTTTTCGCCAGTGCCGCCGATTGCCGCTTCGGCAGTCAGGTCGAAGCCAAAGAAGTAGATATCCGGTTCGACTTTGGCTTCGTAGAGCGGCGTCTTGACCTTGTCGCGCGGCGGGTTTGCGGCCAGCGCCAGGCCAACATCGTCCAGCTGGCGCTCGACAGTGTTGTCGATCGTGCCATCCGGTTTGCGCTGCCATTTCGCGCGGTGGGCATAGATCACCGCCGTCGGGTATTTCTTGAGCAGTTCGCCGCGAATCACCAGCACGATTTCCTCTTCACTCGCACCGCCGGTTTCGCGATTATCGTGGTCGCCCAGTTTCGAGAATTTCGACCAGCGATGCAGCGGCGGTATATCACGCAGTTTTTCGCGTAACGCTTCGGGATCTGCGGCGCTGCCATGGAGATAGCCGGTGACATCCCAAAACTGGCGGAAATAACTGCCACGCTGGTCGGTGACATATTCGCGCCAGAGGAGTTCGCGGGCGAACTCATGGTTCAACCCGACCATGTAGGCTTCGATAAAGGCCTGGTTGGTCTCGAGCAGCGAAATGCTGTTCTGCTGGATAAGGTTGAGATTGGGCAGGAAGTTGTCCTGCGACTTCCTGACCAGCGGTTCATACATTGGCTGGTTGATAACGGGGTATGCCATGGCCTCGACGAACCGTTCGCCAATCTGCTCACGAATATGTGGCGGGATGAAGATACCGCTGTAGACGTGGCGGGGTATCGTCACTGCCGGATTGACGGCTGTCACCAGGGTCGCCGTGAGTTGCTCGAGGTTTAGTGACCTGCGCGGCGGGCGTAATGGCGCGGCAACCTTCCGGCTGGCGTCGATCAGGGCGTAAGCATCCTTGAGGGCAGTCTTGTAGGCTACGGCTTCGGCGCTGTCGCTCGCGCCAAAGACCGGCCGGAAGCTATCGCCGCGGTCGACAATCCGGAAATCGGGGCTCTTCGGTAAGCGATCGACCACTTCCGGTTTCTGGTTGTCTTCACGCAGGCTTTCCGAAGGGCGCAGCAGGCGCTGCCATTCGCCAAGTTTGTAGTAGAACCAGGCCAGCGCCAGGATCGCCAGTATGATGATGATTGCCAGAATAACGAGGAAGAACAGCAACACGAATAGCGCGATCAGGGCAATCAGTACAATCGTGCGCAGATTGGGAAAACGGCGCAAGAGTTCGACAACCCAGGACGGCACGGCGTCCGCTGGCGGTTGAATGGCATCGGCCAGTTCATCGAGCGTCGGCGCGCCATCGAGCGGCGGTTTGGGCGGGTTGGCAGTGACTTCGCCGCGGTTAACCCGATCGATCAGGTTGCCGGCATGTGCCCTCTCCGTAAATGGCAGCGACGCCATCAGACGACCACGCGGCGCCATGATCCGGCGCGCTTCGCTGGTCATCAGCGCACGCGGCACAATGCTCTGCTTGACCTGCTGAAAGACGGTCAATCCCTGAGAGACGACGCGGCGCTGCACCGGCATGGTCATCACCAGCGCACGCTGGCGAGTCTGTGGGTTGGCCTGCAACACCAGCAGGCTGCGCTCATACCAGCGCATGCTGGCGTAACGCGCGAACTGCGCCAGCCGAATCCGGCGGTTGGCCGCCAGCACGTCGCCGATCTGCTCCCAGGCGGCGCGCATATAGGTTTCCTGGTTCTGCTGCACGACTTCTGTGCCGAAATTGGCGGCGACCCGGTGGCGCGGGTCGAGGTTGAGTTGATGCACCCAGTTCTGGTTCTGCGGCGCAGGTAAGCCGTCGCGTTGAGTCAGAACCCGCTCGACCATAGCGTGCCAGCGGCCATAGATTGGCGGTGTAATCAGCGGATCGGGGTCGTTGATCGTCGTGCCAGGGTTGTCGGGGTCGGGGATGGCGGTGTCATAACCGGTATCGTTATGCGCATCGCTGACCTGCTTCTGGCTGTAGTCGTCGGCGAGATTGATGAATGCAGCCAGATCCGACTGGAATGGATGTGGATAGGAAGTCTGATCCCACTGCTCGTATTTGTTGAACTCGGCCAGCTCATCCGGCGACAGCGCAGCGAGCGGGACGCGCAGCGCGCCTCCCAGGCGCAGCACTCCGCCAAGTTCGGCGTCGCTAATACCGCTCAGGTTCATCCCCGGCGCCTGCACATCGATGTCACGCCGCCCCACCCGGCTATCGACTGGTTGCGGCTCCAGCAGGCGCACCAGATATTCAAAATCGCCAACCGTACCGGTCTGGAATGTCCAGCGATAGTAATAGGGAAAGTGCTCCATTCGCGGTTTACCGGCATAAGGTTCCCAGGCGCCGTGATTGACAGACGGTGTTCCCGCCGGGTCGAGGCCCAGGCCCGCCAGACGCCCGCTTTCGAACACCGGTATCAGAAACGCATGGTAGGTTGAACTGACATCCAGTTTACGCGGGCAGAGAATCCGCGAATACGCGATATCGGGGTTGGCTTTCAAGGCAGACTCGAATTTTGGCAGCACTGCATTCATATCGTCGGAGGTTATCTCAGTGGGCGCAGCGGCCAGATCATGGTTCACATGAACATGCGCCCATGCCCAGAGCCGGTCGATCGGCGGGAAGATGGTGTCTGCAGACGATACAACGACATATGGCAGCGGACTATCGGCGGTGCGGGCGCCATCTTCGAATTCGCTTTCTTTCAGCACCACCAGCATAATCCAGGGACGCAGGCGATGGTTGGCGGGGGTTTCTGGTGTATAGCGCCAGGGAAAATCCTCGTCGTAGAAGTCGATATACGGCAGGTAATTGGGTTCGAAATTGGTCACCAGCGGGCGCGGTTCGGTTTTGATGATCGCGCGGCGATCGATGCCAATAACATCACCGGGACCGTAGAGTTCGACATCACGCTCGATCGTCTCGCTGAGCGGCACACCCTCCAGCGCCTGGCCAACCGCGCGTAACCGGATATGGAATGTCGCGCGGCTGCGACCGGCGGCCGATGTACTGGCGGGATCGATCTGGTTGGCAAGACCGTGGCGCAACCAGGGCAGAAATGAATACACGCCGATTTGATCGCTCATACGCTACTCATTGACCTCGTACTGCGGAACGACATGGAGCGACTGTGCCAGGTACGGGTTGGCGGCGACCTGCTGATTGAGATATTCCCGGGCGAGCGCCTCGCTGCGAAAGTTCGTCTGAGCGCCTGCCACCCGCCTGTTATCGGCAACATTGACCACCGCATATCCCGGCTGGCCCGCCTTAATCTGGCTGTCGAAGGGTTGAATCTGCCGCTTCTGATGAAACGACACTTCGATCCTGGCAACCGCCGCACCAAGGCGGAAATGAGCGAATAACGCACCCCAGAAGACGAAGAAGCTGCGAGTGACACGCTTGAAATTATTGTCGATCGTCGTCAGTTCATACCGCACCCGGCGTTTGACCATGCGGCTGGAGCGCGACTGGCGGCCGGCGACCGAGAGCCGCAACCCGCCGGCGAGCGGCTGGAATGCCGGCAATGACAGTTTCCTGGTATCGTCGGCATCCTGGTACTGCGCGAGCGCAAAAAGTTCGTCCTGATCGCCGACTTTGCGAAGATCGGCACCATCGACTTCAAGCGAGAAACGATTGGCATCGGTCGTCTTCTGATTGCCAATCTTTTGAATCGTGACATCCAGTGGCAGTTTGCGCTGGCTGACCTTCAATTCGCCCAGCGGGTGCAGCACCAGGCCATCACGCGCGCTGTCGAGCGCGCGTAACGATACCAGCAGATTATTGACAGCAGGAATATCTGCCTCCCAGTTGCTGCTGTCCTCCAGTTCGGCGCGTAGCAGCGGCATCGCAGCGACGCCTGGCAGCATCGTGTCAGCCTCTTCGCCCCAGGTTTCGCTCACGCTGACATCGATCGAAAAGAACAGGATCGACACCGACGCCGTGCCCGCGATCCGCCAGGGTGTTGGACCCTCCAGCGAGCCTCGCAGCCGTACCGAGAACAGACCGATACCGAAAACCTTGAGCGAGACCGACGCTGAGATCTGGACAATAAAATAGAATGGCGAGAACTGGAACAGCGCATCCAGCCCCAGATGCCCTTTGAGTTTGACGCTGTCGAAGCCGAAGAAAAGTTCGGCGCGCGCGCCGAACTGCACTGTGTTCGACGTCACCGCGAAATAGGCCATCACCCGGATGCGCGCCAGCGGATAGTCGAGAATATTGATCGACAGGCGATCAGGCGTGGGAAAGGGCAACGGCGGCGGCTGGAACTGTGGATGGAAGCCACCGACCGAGATCACGAAGTTGCTACCGGCGCCCCATGCGATCAGCACGCCCATGCCACCTTCGATCGTCATCACCAGCACGCGCGAATCATACAGAGTTGCAAAAAACCAGGCACGTTCCCTATCGGGCTCATACGCGCCAATAAAGCCGACTTTCAGTTGCAGCAGGGCTGCATCTTCATCTGGCAGAATCACCTTCAGTACGCCAAGGATCGCGAATGTCCCCGGCGGAATCTGGATCACAACCCCCAGCGCGAGGCTGACCAGTGTGGGCGTGCCCCAGCCGATCTTAAGCATGCCGCCGATCAGGAAGGTGTCGTTTTGCGGCGGGAAGAAGACTCGCAGGTCGCTGATGATGCGCGCAGCATTAGCGACGATGTTCCGCGGGAACAGAATGCTCTCGGCCGCACCCGACTTGATGCCAGCTGCCATCGCCTCTAGCCGCATTGTGCGGTTCAGACCAAAAATGCCGCCGATGCCGATCCAGGTAAAGCCCAGTCCCAGCTGGATGGGCGTACCGAACTCAACGGCCAGAATGGCCACCAGTGCGAAGCCGTCGCTGCCATCAGGCATTCTGGTGGTAATCACCCCCAACGCAGTCAGGGTAATGATGCCCGCGATATCCAGCTCCAGCCCGCCGGCATATTCGCCCCGGTCATAGTCGAAATTGAGGAAGCCACCGCCGCGTACCGGACCGGCGTTCACTGCCAGGCCCACGCCGTTGGGCGGCTTGAAGCCCAGGGTAAATTCACCGCCATCGAATAGAATCAACCCTGAAAGACCGATCCGATCGACCGAAGCCTGCAGCACGCCAAGGTCAAGACCAAAACTGAGCGAACTCTCCAGCTTGAAGCCGGGTTTTCTACCTGCCTTTTCGCCCAGCGCCAGGCCGACAGTTAGCGTATTGAACTGGAGCGGACTAAGCGTTTCGTGCAGCGAAATGCTGACCATTAAACCGGCGCCGCCGCCGATGAAGAAACCCTTTTTCTTCGAATAGCCGATGTTAAAGTCAAACTTTGTTTCCAGTTTGCCATCGCTGGTGATGGCATTGAGCACCGTTCTCAGAAACCCATCGGCAGAGTCGGTCTTCAAAACGAATGCACTGTCTTTGATTTCGCCTTTAATACTTTGATCGGTAATGCCGACTTTGCCTTCGATCTTGCTGCTGCCGATCCGCAGATGGACACCATTGGCATCGCCCCAGATGATCTCTTCGGAAGGCTTTGACTTGTAAATCAGACTCATTGCGACCGAGGCGTCGGTCGAGGAGGGAAAGTGATGCGAACCTTCACCGATGTACACCAGGAAATCGGGACCGTCGGTTGTGAACTGGAAACTGAGATTATCGGTAATCGGAACCTCAAGCGAGCCATCGCCTTTGATGCGCATCAGCAACCCCGGTCCGCCGTGCTCGCGCGGCAACAGCGTCATGCTCAGCAACAACGCGCCTTTCACAATATTACCGGACAAATCTCTGGCTTTGCCACTCAGGCGGATCGTCAGAGTGCGATTATTGGCGGCGTCGCCGATCGGGCTTGTCGAACCCGGTCCCGCATCGTAGCCATAGACAACATCGGCTTTCACCAGCGACGCCACGATAACGCCGGACACAAACAGGAGCACATCGGATACCTGTTTGGCGTGGGCTTCAGTCTGCAGATCGAGCGCATCGCCAAACACTTCGTCGAAATAGTCGCCGATTCGAAAGAACAGATTGACGATACTACCGAAATGAATCGCCTGATCCTCGAGCAATCGCAGCGCTTTGGCGGTGATATACACACCCGGCATGCGCACGCGTAGATAGGCAATCGTGGCTGCCTGCAAGAAGAAACTGACCGCCTCTTCGACGATAAATCCGGCTGGGGCGTTTGAGTCGGCCGCTGCCGCCGACTGAACAAAGTCGATCAGCGCCTGGACAATCTGCGTCAGATCGGAGAGAGTGCTGATAAACGCCTGGAGATCAACGTCATCAGCGGCCTGTTCGCGATAGGCGTCGATACTGGCGAGCGATGAGGGCGGGATCGTCAGAGACTGCGATGCCTGCGCAGGATCCAATCCGAGCGCCAGCAGAATCTCGCGGCGGATGGCGCTATCGCCCATGCTACGCGCGATCGGATCCAGAATCTGACGCAGTTCGCCGATCAGACGCTGCAGATCATTGCGGGTATCGCCGCTCACAGGCGTGTCCTTACACTATCGCCGGATTTCAGCTGATTGCCGGTTGTGGGTCGGACGTCGATGCCAGGCTGAGTTCGTACACTGTGTATGCCTGGGGGTCGGCCGGTTTTGCACCCTCGGGATGCTGGTACATAAGAGTATGAGTAACTTTCAGCGTTGTGCCGGTTCCCGAAAATGAGACCAGCCCAAGATTCGACGCAAATACTACCGAACGCGCGATCTTAGCTTTCAGCTGCTTTTCGGCGCGTTCCAACACCTTGATATAGCCTTCGTCAGGGCTGGCAGGAACGATATCGGGGCTGATCGGTCCCACACGCCCATCAGCCGGGCGAGCGTTGGAACTGCTATCATCAGGACGCAGATCCTTAACCAGGCTCACCCGCCAGGCCCAATCGGGCTCGAACGTGATACTGCTCCCTGGTTCCCAGTTGTCAGCGGGTAGCACCACCGGAGTGCGTCGAAGCATCGCCCGGATGTTCCGGGGCAGCGCCCCGCCAGGAACATGTACCTGCCCGATGAGATCGGCCGGGTCGCTCCAACCCAGCCGTGACAGCGGGTAATACGCGTTGTGCAGGATCTCCTGGGCTGCAACCGTTTCAAGCGCGCGTTTGGCGCGTATACCCCATTCGTTCTTGAGCGCGCTGGATGTGAGTTGCACGATGCGGCTTGGTTGTTGATGCTTTTTCCAGTAGTCCATTTCCGCACTGAAGCTGTAATGCACATCGCCGGAGAGAATGACGACCTTACCCATCTCGTTGAAGCGCGCCAGCAATGCCTCGAAGCGTTCGGTATGCAGCGACCAGGCTTCCATATCGAATTCGAGGTAGCCGGTGATTGCAGGTTCGTGCTTGATGACGACTGAAGAGATGAAATCGAAATAGCCGCGCGCGCCGATCGGTTGCGCCAGTTCCTCGATCACTGCCAGACCCAGCACCGGCGCAGCGGAAACCACAATCAGCACTTCGGCGCCAGGCGAAGGCGCGAATGAGGCGGGCAGTTGTTCGTCGAGGGCGACATCGGAAATCAGACCAGGCGGCGTATAACGACCACTGAACGCCCGCCGGGTGCGCGTATCCAGCACCACGGTCTTCGTTGGCCCGCTGGGGACGTCGAAATGCCACTTGACCTGCGGATCGGCGCCACCAAAGCCATAGAGCCTGTCAATCTCGCCGGCTGCTGATTGCACCGGTCCACCGGTTGAGGGAAACAACGCCTGCGCATGGGTCAGCAGATCGGCGTGAACGCCGGTCGTATAGCGTTTCGGGTCGTTGCCCCACGCCTGAAACAGTGCGAACGCCGTTAGAGCATTTCGCACGATCGTGACACCCAACGGACTGGTCAGCACCCGGTCGCGCCAGTCCTGGGTCAGATACCAGTCGTCGGTGACCTCGTGGTCATCGAAGATCATATAAGTGGCAATGTTCGCCAGCGCCCGCTGCACATTGGGCAGCGTTTTCTTAAATGCCTTAATATCCTCGAGTTGATCCGCGAACAGATCGCGCTGTTTGTACCATTGCTTGATCTGCTCTTTGCGTTTGTTGGCAGGATAGAGCGGCTGAAGATGGGACGGTAGTCTATTCACCATCGTGTCGGCGTCGGGGCAGTCAGTGCTCGAACCGGAACAGTCGGGAAAAATGTCATCAACTGCAATAAACGAATCCCAGAGGACATTCGACCAGAAGAAGAGGTAAAGCGCACAGTATTCACCGAACGAGAGCGCATGACAGTCAGCCTCGGTACTGGAAAACTGCGCCTGCTGGCTGATCAGTTCCTGGCGCCACGAGGTGGGGAAATTCGTGCTGTTGGCAACGACCCTGATATCACCGGTGGACGTTCTCAGCGGCAGTTCTTCCGAAACTCCAAGCAACTCATTACCGGCAGTAGTCAGCTGCGGCAGCAGCATGAGAGCAATGTCGTCAGCATAGATCTGGTCGCCAGTCAGAAACAACTGTTGTGGCCGGGCGTTGGCGTCGGTCTGGGTACGCTCGATAATCTTATCCAGCGGCGCCAGTCCATCGACACCGAAGCCATGCGCTTTACGGCAGGAGCCGTGAGCGATTTTCAGATTATCGAGCGACAAAGCAGGCAGCGTAAAACTCGGCAACTGTCCGGCAAGATAGCCAAGCGCCAGCCTGGTTGGTTCAGTCGCTGGACCGGCATCTTCCAGCAGACGCAGCGTGTTTAGATCCTGCGACGAACTTCCGCCGGTGAAGGTCAGATTATAGCTGTAGATATTCCCTGGGATCAGCGGGCTTGCGGTAAGGTCGAGCGTGACCAGCGCGAGATGCAGTTTTTCGCCAATCCGAATGGACGCAGCCGTTGCTCTGTGGCTCGCCGACGAATTACCGAAAAAGACGCCGGAACTGCCAGCGTTGGTGATGCCGGTCCAGACGCCAAGTTCTACCGTGCGCGCAGCGGACAAAGCGACCCAGATCGCCACCAACGTTGGTTCAACGCGGCGCACAATCGGCCCCGCCAGAATGAGCGGCAGGTTGTTGAAATCCGGCATGGAGGCGCTCACTCCATCGACAACGGCTGACCAAACAGGACTGAAGACGCAGAGGCGGAATGCAACGAGTGAGGACGACGGCGGAATGCTGGACTTTTTCGAAAACTGCCTTGTCTGACGCGGAGTTCCGGCAGTTCAGTATGCGGTGTCGACAAAACATCGACGATGCACCGCGCAATCACTTCATATTATATCACTCGTGTCAAGGCGACATCAGAGATAACTATTCACAATCGAGGCTTCGAGGATGACTCATCAACATCGCCTATCGCCTACCGGCTATATTCACAGTCACCCGCTGCCTGCGCTCCGAACGTCGCCGCTATACCCCGTGCAGCGGCGCGTACCACCCGACCGATCGCCTGGAGCCATCCTTCGGTCGTTGGGTAGGTGTAGCCGATGCAGACCAGCTGCGGGTTGGACAGTGACCGCCAGTGCCGGTCGAGCAGCGGTCGCCCTCTGGCATCGCAGTCGATCAGATGGGCGACCGGATCGAGCGCCGGACGGTAGCCGGTCGCCAGAATGATGGCGTCGAACGGGGCGCGCCGTCCATCGCGGAAGGAGACTGCCCCACGCTCGAGATGTTCGATTCCGGGATAGACCGTGATATGCCCTGCCGCCACTGCCTGTGGCAATTCATAGCCGACGACAGGGTAGTGCGTGAGCGGCGAACCTGGAGGAAGCGGCAGACCCACATGTCGAAAGTCGCGCCGTCGGAGCAGGCGCGCTGTCAGTGGCGCGGGCAGCGTGCGAAGCAGCCATGCGCTGGCGCGCATGGCAGATGCCGAACGAGGTCTGGGCACACATGCAACACCACTGCGAACAACAATTGACGTTTCAACCCCGTACCCGGCAAGATCGACGGCGATCTCGGCGCCGGAGTTGCCCGCGCCCACCACCAGCACACGCTGTCCACGGAACGGTTCGGGGTTACGGTAGTCACGACTGTGCAGGATCGGACCGCCGAACCGCTCTTCGCCCGGCAGACGGGGGCGCACGGGGGCGCTCCAGATGCCGGTTGCCATCACCAGCGCCGACGCCTCTGTTTGTCCGTTGCTGGTTGTGAGTATCCAGCGACCTCCCGCGAAATCGGCGCGGCGCAGATCGATGCCTTCGTCGATGCGCAGGTCGAAGTGACGGGCATACTGCTGCAGATACGCCAGAACCTGCGCGCGACTCGGAAAGTCCGGGTAGTCTGGCGGCATCGGAAGATAGGGCAATGCCGATACCTGCTTCAGAGTGTGGAGTCGCAGTCGATCATAGTGGTGATGCCACGCCTCGCCCACCCGCCCACGCTCGATGATGCGGTGCGGCAGGTTGCGGCGCGCCAGTTCAGCAGCCATTGCAAGCCCGGCAGGTCCGGCCCCGACGATGACGATCATCGCTGTGCCTCACGATCAGGACCGAACCATGTCTCCGGGTGCGGCAGCTGTTCAATAATCGCCTTGCGCATTGCACAGATCGTCAGCGCCGGCGCTACTCGACCGGCTACTGCAATCAGGCGATTGGACATCCCCGGTATCACCTCGGCGCGTCGCTGTTCGACTGCTGCCAGAATCGACTGCGCCACACGCTCCGGCGGCATCCGGCGCTGTTCACGACGGTTGTCGGGACTGTAACGCCGCGCATGTGCGGTGCGGGTCGGTCCTGGATAGACAGTTGCCACGTGGATCGCCCGTGATGCCAGCGCCACCCGCAGACTCCGCGCATAGGCAGCCAGTCCTTCCTTGGTGGCGGCATAGACTGCAGCGCCAGGGTAGCCGGTGTAGACCGAGAGTGACGCAATGAAGACCAGTGCGGCACGAGGCGCGAGCAGCCCGTTCCGCAGCAGACCGGCTGTCAGAAGCAGCGGCGCACGCAGATTGACATCCAGTACAGCCTGTTGCACGTCGAGCGGAATCGCCGCGAATGCGCCGACGGCATTGATCCCGGCGCTGTGCACCGCGACGCTGGCAGGGGGGAGCGCTGCGAGCCGGTGCACGACCTGGTCGATGCTGAGCGGTTGCGCCAGATCAGCCTCGATGAAGGTTGCAACGACGCCCGAGTCGCACAACGCGCGGCAGAGCCGGGCAGACTGTGCTGCGTCGCGGTCGATGATTGTGATCGACCAGCCGGCGCGAGCGTACTGTTCAACCACAGCCTGTCCAATACCGTGTGCGCCGCCGGTAACGACACAATGCCGTGTGGCGCCTGAAACGGAGGAGTAGTGGTTGACCACATCCCGCGATGGTGGAACGATGCTGCGCGCGGCAACGACATCCGCCACTCTGCCGGCGTATCGCCCAGCGAAACGCAACAGGCGATTGGTTACGCCAACCGTCGCCACCGACGCACCATGATCGATTGCGTCCACGATTCCTGCAGCCGTTTTTTCGGGCGAGGGGAAGCGTCGCCACCCGATGCGGTCGAGCGGCGCGCCGGACGTTGCATGCATGCCGGTGCGCGTCGCCCCCGGATGCACCACCTGCACCTCGACCGCTCCCCGCAGTTCTGCGCGTAGACTGCGCGCAAACCCTTCCAGCGCCGCTTTGGTTGCGCCATAGACGGCATAGTTGGGGGCGGGCAGGGCAGCGACGACCGAACCGATCATCACCACGCGCCCACGCGCTGCTGCAAGCAAAGGAAGAAGCGCGTGGGTGAGCGTGATCGGCGCGCGCAGGTTGACATCCAGCAACGCCTCGATCTCTGCTGACGACTGGTCATCGACCGCGCCATAGGAGCCGATACCGGCGCAGTGGATCAGCAGGTCGAGTCGTTCGATGCCACGCTGACGCAGAGCATCGGCGATGATCGCCGCTGCATATGGCTGCGCCAGATCAACGCGGCAATAGTCGTCGCACAGACCGGGTGGAACCAGTCCCCGCATCCGCCGTCCCACACCGACGACACGCGCTCCCCGTGCGCGGTAGATGCGCGCCAGCGCCCGACCAATCCCATCGCCTGCCCCGGTGATCAGAACGACCGGTTGTGCAGGAGGAGAAAGACGACGTGTCACAGCTGCTGCTCCCTGCGGCGCAACACGCGCGATATCACGATCCCGGCAACGAACAGAACTGCGGAAAGCGCCAGCATCCATGGGTTCACTGCCGAGACACTGAAACGTCCGGCGACAATGTCATCGAGATCGAGCGCAGCGCCTGCAAGCACAAAGGTGAGCGTACCCGGCAAAGCCCCCAGCACCGATCCAAAGAGGAAGGGACGATACGGAATGCGCAAAAAGCCCGCCAGATAATTGACCAGATCATACGGCAGATAGATCAGACGCATGACCAGAATTGCAGTAAACGCATTTGCTCGTAAGCGGGCAGCATACCGACCGACAGGTCCTTCGCTCGCTCCGCCATCCGACAGCACCCCATGCCCAAACACACGTCCGAAACCATACGCCAGCGTCGCTGACAGATTCGAACCGATCACGACAAACAACGTCCCCCACACAGGTCCCCAGATCGCCCCGCCTGCCAGCGAGACGATAACTGCCGAGAAGAACGCCAGCGGGCGCAGGGTATAGAGCAGCACATAGATCAGCGGACCGACAGGTGTGCGCAGCAGATCGACGAGCGCCCGGAATGTTTCCAGCGGCGTGCTGCCGGTCACTGCGGAATAGCCGGCAAACCCGCCAGCCAGCGCCAGCCAGATCGCGGCAGCAACCAGCTTCTGCCAGTGACGCGCCAGAAAACCACTGTTCTGCCGGCCAGACGGCGATACCGGTCGATGTTGCAGGTCAGTCATAGCATCTACACATTCCGCACAGCCCAGACCACTCGCTGCCCGGCAGTGACCAGCGTCAACACCGCCATCAACCCGAACAGAAACACAATGGCGCCGGGGAAGAGCAGGAAGAGGGTGTACAACAGAATGGTTTCCGCCCCTTCGATCAACCCCGACGGCATCGTGACCGATGTGGATTCGCCGCGCGCTGCAGCGCCGACACGCCGCTTCTCCAGCACTGCCGCCAGATACATCCAGCTGGCACTGTTGACATAGAAACTCGCCAGGAGCAGCGCCAGCGCCACCAGCGCAGCGGTCGTACCATCCGCCAGCGCCAGCCCGAGCGGCAGCGCCGCGTAGACAACGTAATCGAGCACAATATCCAGGTATGCCCCCAGGTCACTCTGCTTCCCGGAAGCGCGCGCAATCGCGCCATCCAGTCCGTCGAGCGCCCGGTTTGCCAGCCAGAGCCCCACAGCCACCCAGGAGGCGCTCTGCCAGGCAGCTACGGCGGCGGCAAGACCAACCACTGCCGCCAGCACGGTTATCGCCGTCGGGTGGATGCGCCGAACCGGGCCACGCACCAGTGATGCGAAAAAGGCGTCTTTTGATTCACGCAGCGATTTGTCGATCACCTGTTTACTCTTCGTGCGGGTGCAAGGGCATCTACCATCTCGGATTGAAGATATTATACCATTTTAGATTGTAGATTTTGGATTGCAGATTGCTGTTATCGCATTGCAGTGCGCTCTGATGAGCGTGCGTATGCGGTTTGTCCAATTCCAATCGGTATCATACCATTTTAGATTTTAGATTTTGGATTGGAGATTATCGCGCAGGGCGTTCTGATGCGATTTGACGGAACTCCGTTTACGGAGTATTCAAGTGAAATTGGTATCACATCCTGCGCGAACGTAGCAAAGCATTACAGATACAGGCTATTACTCCAGTTGTCCTTCGCCAGATGATCCGTTTCGGTGAGCGAAAACGCCTCGGCTCTTGCGGGCGAAGGCCATCTTTATGTCCTATGAAGCCCACAAAGGTGAACTTTGCCAAACGTAGCCGCAAGCCTGGTGGTGTTCCAGTCCATCATCCCTGCCAGCCCGCGCCGGCGGGCACGCCGATGCTGTGGGTCGCACCCGTCTGGCTCGCCTGGTTGGGGCACGGCGGCGCCGTGCCCCGACGGAGTTTTCCCCGGTGCGGATGGGCGTGCCTGTGGTCATAGCTGATAGGCGATAGCCCCACGGCAGCAGGCGTATTCCGAATTCGTTTCTGAACGACCATTCAGCCCGACGAAGAGCAAACCTCCAACTGTGTATTATCGACTATCGGCTATCGGCTATCGGCTATTTTCACCTCAGGTGCGCAACGTGTCACGATGCCCCCGATAGCGGTTTCGCCCAGCGATAGCGCACATAGGCAACCAGTTCATCCTGCAACGCCGGCAGGGTCTCGCGCAAAAACGTATCAGCTACCTTCTGAAAACCGCTCGAAAACGTCGGATACGGATGCACAACGCGGTAGAGACGGTAGAGCGACACCCCCTCCTGAATTGCCAGCGTGAAGAACGAAATCATCTCCGAAGCTTTCGGCGCCACAATCGTCGCACCCAGAATCCTGCCTGTCAGACGCATGGCGTCCACAACGATAAACCCGCGCTGCACATCATCAGTATAGCCCCGGTCGGTCTGTGTCGCCAGATCGACATGAATCCGCCTGATCAGATTCGGGTGATAGCGCCGGGCAATCTGGTGCGGAAGCATGCCCACCGACGCAACCTCCGGATCGCTGAACACGACGTCGGGATAGAGCGGCGCCGGGTCACGCAACGGCAACCAGGGAAACGCAATCCGCTGCACTACACGCCGTCCCTGCGCATTCGCCGAGTGTGTGAAGGTCGAGGAAGGGGTCACATCACCGACGGCATAGATGTGCTTCACACTGGTTCGCCCATACGCATCGACAGCAATTCCGTCATACGGCGTGAAGCGCACCCCGACCGTTTCCAGCCCAAGCCCGTCCAGATTCCGTTCACGCCCCACAGCGATCAGCACATCGTCAACCTCTTCCAGCGCCACAACCTGCCCCTCACGTTCGACACGCAGCGTCTGTGAAGCCGCATCATACGAATGGGCGCGCGCATTGGCATAGAACGCCACACCCTTCGCGCGCAACGATTCCTCGATTGCGCGGGATGCTTCGGGGATGGCGCGGATCAACACCCGCGGTGCGATATCGATGATGCTCACCCGGCTGCCCAGATTGCGAAACGCGCATGCCAGTTCGACGCCAATCGCCCCGCCACCGATGATTGCCAGATGACGCGGCGCGTGATCGATCTCAAAGATGCGCTCATTGGTCAACGCACGCTCAGCCGGCAAACCCGGCAACGATACCATGCGCGGTCGCGCACCGGTCGCAACCACAAGATGGTCAGCAGACAGAACACGCTCCTCACCATCGGGCAACATCACCGCAACCTGCTTCATCCCCACGATGCGCGCCCGACCGTAGATCAGGCTCAGATTGGCAACTGCCTGAAACTCCTGCGTTTCCCGTTCACGCAGCGCATCACGCTTCCGCCGGACCGTGGCGAGAATATGCTTTGCATCGCCAGAACCCTGCCGGGACAGATGAATCAGCGTTTTCGAGGGAATACAACCCACATTCGTGCAATCCCCGCCGACATGGCGCGCCTCGATCAACGCGACAGGCTTCCCCAGACTGGCAAGCCCATAGGCGACGGTCAAACCGCCGGACCCGGCGCCGATCACGATGGTATGGAAGTGAGTGGTCACACATCGTTCCCTTCTTAATACACTATCAGTGTATACGACATGCGCATCGCCATCGATCTAGCAGATCTGTCGTCTTCTCCTTGATCCCACAACCGTGCACCCGGCATGCTCGTCTGCTGACCCGCAGCGACATTCCCGAAACGGAACCACTCACTGCCTATCAACGTCTGTACACCGAACACATGATTGTAACTCTCAAAAGGAAACCACGTATGAGCATACACCCACTACTGCCCCTCGTCATACTCGGCACGATATTTGCAAGCACAGCCTGTGGAATCGCCAGCGACATCAATCTTGCCGGAACAACGTGGCGTCTGGTCGAACTCAACGGGCGCACACCGCTGGCAACAGGTGAAGACATAACCCTCCGCTTCGAGACACAGGAGCGAGCGGGAGGCAATTCTGGATGCAATCTCTACAGCGGCGCATACCGCATCACCGGCGCGACCATCACCTTTCGCAATCTCGCCAGCACAAAGCGCGCCTGTCTCGACCCGGCGCTCAATACGCAGGAGTCGGAGTTCTATCAGGCGCTCGACGCAGTGACAACCTTCGAACTGACCGGCGGGCGGTTTCTGCTGAAGGATAGCGGCGGGACTGTGCGATTACGCTTCGAGCAGTAGCGCGGTCGAGCCGTCCAGCTGACGAATCCAGGGACAATCCTGCCCGGCAGGCATGGTTGCAGCCCCCAGCCAGGGTCAGCCCGGTGTTCTTCCACGTGGACGCCCCTGGTCGCTTTGGCGGAAACACACCCCACGCCTATTGCCGCAACGGCAGCGCGCCGCGCAGCGCCCAGGCAGCGCAGAGGAGATGCAGCGCGCTGAGCGCCAGAAGCAATGGCGTCACGCCGGTTACGGCTACCAGCAGACCGCCAAGCGCGACCCCCAATGGCTCAACGCCATAGGAGACGGTGCGGAAGGCGCTGATCACGCGCCCGTGGAGGTGATCCGGCGTCGCCGCCAGCCGTTCCGTCACCACTGTGACATCATAAGCCGGCCAGCAGAGATGGATAAACACCCAGGCTAATGTGAGCGCCGCCATGCCATCGGCGAGCGCCAGTATAGCAATCGCCGCAACCCATACGACGGATGAGCCGGCAAGAATGGCGCGTAACGGCATCCGATGATAGATCGCCGGCGCGATGGCCGCGCCAAGCACCGCCGCCGCGCCGGCCACGCCAAACGCCAGCCCCAGTTGCGGTGCACTCAGATCCAATCGGTTCTGTGCAATGATCACCGTGAGCAGATAGAGCGGCGCCTGCAGGAAATTCAGGCTTGCGGTCAGCAGCATCAGAAAGCGTAATGGTTGACTGCGCCAGAGAAACGCCATCCCCTCGGCAAGTGCATCGCGCAACCTGCCGCCAGCCGGGCGCTCCGCCGCCTGCAGCTTCCGCCGCACCGCCAGCAGCGCCCCGCCCGACGCCAGGTATGAGACGCCATCAACCAGATAAGCCAGCGCCGCGCCAGGAATGCCACCGCCGCCCACGCCAATCACCAGGCCGCCCAGGCTCGGTCCCAGCACCTCAGCCGCCGACTCAACCCCCTGATTGACTGCGCGGGCCGGGGCAAGCTGGTTGCGCGCGACGACGCTGGGCAGCGCTGCAAGCTCGGCAACGGCGAACAGGACGGTACAGACGCCTTGAAGAACGACAACCACAAACAGTTGCGCCACACTCAGAGCATTGAGCGCATAAGCCGCTGGAATGCTTGCTAACAGTAGAAAGCGAAGAAGATCACAGGCAACCAGCACCTGTTTGCGGTCAGCACGGTCAACCCATACGCCGGCGGGGACGCTGAAGAGCAGATAGGGAATCTGCTGCGCTGCGGCAAGCAGACCGGCCAGTGCCGGCGAGTTGGTCAACGCGAGCGCCAGGATCGGCAATGCGAGCTGCGACACCCGCCCACCAATCGATGAGATCGCACCGGCAACCGTCAGGAGCACAAAGTCATGATTGCGGTGCAACGGCGAATCAGTGGCTATTGCGCGCGGCACATGTTCAGTATTCATGAAACAACCGTAACTGACGGCGCCGATATGAGGCTGCGCTAACCATCAACAGTGACAGAGCCGGTAAATCGAGCAACACACACATCACGGTTGTTTACCCTTCAGGGCGTTCATCCCACCGGCTTCAGCGGTGGGATGAACGCCCCCGCTTCAGCGGCTTCAGCCCACGGTGGTGTGCTGAAGCCGCTTGCCAACATCCGCTTTTTGTGGTACATTTGTTCGTGTGCAAGACACTCCGATGGTACAGCGGAGCAACGGTTCGCACCGTATCAACTCAAGGTTGGCGGTTGTGGCAAGAACGTTCCGTTGCCACGGAAAACCTTGACGGGTTGTACCAATCTGGCAGCCTGTCAGCCTGCCAATGGTCCTCCGTTCCAACCGCCTGCCTGTCGGCAGACAGGCGTGTAGGTTGGCGTCAGGTCGGTGGGTCAACCGATGCTACGAAATCTGGAAGGACAAGCCCAATCCGTTGAGGATTGGGTAGCTGACTCACCTCGTCCAGTGTGTACGTAGCCGGGCGTCCCAGGCAGGGATCGTCACGCAGTCCGACCAACCTCAGCGAATTGAAGCGCTTGAACCACAGGTACACCTCGGGACGGCTGAAACCATGCCTGCGGGATACGGCGACGCCGTCCCCCAACCGGGCTACGTCCGTCGGCGCAGGCAAGAACAGATAACGTCGCTACACGGCAATGATCGGTCACCCGCACTGCATAGCGCGGTTTGCACGGCAGCATCAATGCCTACCGACGCTGCCGGCGCCGCGAGGGATCGCGCGAACCCCAGATGCGCTTCCCGGCAACAAGGCGCACAACCAGGTCGCACGTGACGCTGATCTGGCAGGAGAGCCGCGGATACCCGAAGTGCGCGGCGAGCCGGTCGTGCCAGTGGAACGGCGCCGGCGCTTCGTCCTCAAGCCAGACGCCGCAGGTGGCGCAGAGACCGCGACCGCCGCAGTTAATCTGACGGGTGAGCACGGCATAGGGTGACAGACCCGCACTGAGCAACACCTGACGAAGGTTGGCGCCGTCGGGCGCCTGCAGCGTGCGGCGCCGGTCACCAAACCAGACAGTGACCGTATGGATCGTTTCGTTCTGCATCGACGATCGTACCTCTTCTCTGAACGCGCCGCCGCAGCATGGTATCGCGGTAGGGGTGTGGAGAGTACGCGCCTGCTCTCTGGGGGCGGAAACACTGGTGCCGGAGACGGGACTCGAACCCGTACGGGGTTGCCCCCATCGGTTTTTAAGACCGAAGCGTCTGCCATTCCGCCACTCCGGCACTGCATGGTCTATCTTAACACAGCCGGGCAGAAGTGTTCAAGTCCTGTCGTTCGTACACGTCAGGTGAAACAATCGCCGCGTAGCACGCATCAGCGGGTTGTATGCCGCAACATTGCCGCGCAGCACGACAGCGGGTAGTACCATTTTAGATTGTAGATTTTGGATTGGAGATTGCTGCGATACTGCAGGGAGCGAACCGTCAGTCCGCCCTGACTACGCCAGCGAACATGGCACTGCAACGGACTCGCCGGGCCGGCTGCTCGTGAAATCATTCGCCAGATCGACAGATTCGCATCCAGCAGGGGGCGAGTGACGATTCAGAAGAGATAGGACAATGTTCCACATTCCCACGTTCAACGTTCAACGCTCAACGTTCAACGCTCAACGCAAACATCAACTCCCCCTCACACACCACCTGCCCGTTGACAGTCGCCACCCCCGTTGCTTTTCCAATACCGCGTCGCATTTTCTCGAAACGCACCTCCAGCCGCAACGTATCGCCCGGATAGACCGGCTTGCGAAAGCGGACGCCATCGATCCCGGCAAAAAAAGCAATCTTCCCCCGATTCTCCGGCAGACTCAACGCCGCCACAGCACCGGTCTGCGCCAGCGCCTCGACGATCAGCACCCCCGGCATGATCGGCTGATCAGGAAAGTGACCCTGAAAATAGGGCTCGCCGATCGTCACCAGTTTCTCGCCAACTGCGCGCTGCCCCGGCTCCAGTTCGAGAATGCGGTCAACCAGCAGGAACGGATAGCGGTGCGGAATAATTGCCATAATGTCCTGGATGTTCAGCATATTTATTTCCTTTTCCTGAGTCATAAAGTCGCCATGTCCCTGTCTCCTGTTCTTCCCCATCTATTCAAACATCAACTGGCGGAAGTCTTCTTCGATAGGCGCACCTCCCGGTCGTCGCCTCCAGTAAAGGCGTCGCTAGCAGACCCCCGCGACCGCACTGCTGTCTTGATAAGGCAGAGGCAGGAGAAAACATCATCACGAAGAGCGCCGCCTGTTTCACGTTGCTCACATTGTAGCACGAACCATTGTTTCTTCTCTGCAACTGCACGGATTCGGCGTTGCTGTCGGCGACAGAACGTTTGCTTCACATAGAATGTTCGTTTGGGACAGCGTCGGCGCGCCAGCGCCGTGCAGGCGCAGATTAATCTCACTCACGCGGTATAATCAAGGCGCAACCGGTATAACAGCAGACAATGGTTCAGCCCCGATCACAACCAGCCATCCATCTCGCCATCAGCGGCATGTTCTGGTCGCAGCCGACCGTCGGCAGCGGGCAGTATCTGCGGATGCTCGTGCACACCCTGCCGGATGTCGCGCCCGATATGCGGGTGACATTGTTGCTCCCTGACGATCATCCGCCTGCGGAACCGCCGCCGGGAGTGCAGGTTGTTCGTCTGCGGACGCCGTTCGACCGGCGCAGCGCGAACCTGGCGAAGGTCTGGTTCGAGCAGATCGCCGTTCCGCTCGCGGCAATGCGCCTGAACGCCAGTCTGATTCATGTGCCCTATTTCGCGCCGCCGCTCGTTTCGCCAGTACCCACGGTCGTGACCATTCTCGATATTATTCCGCTCCTTTTGCCGGAGTACCGCGGCAGCGCAGCAGTGCGCCTCTATATGCGACTTGCGGCGCGCGCCGCGCGGCGGGCAACGCAGATTATTGCCATTTCGCAGCACAGTGGCAGCGATATCATCCGCCATCTCGGCTGCCGCGCGGCGCGCGTGACTGTGACCCCGCTCGCCGCCGGCGCGCAGTTTCGTCCCTGTGAACGCGCCTGCGCGGAACAGGAAGTTGCTGCACGGTATGGGGTGACAGCACCGTTCGTGTACTATGTCGGCGGGCTGGACGCGCGCAAGAACCTGGCGACACTGGTGCAGGCGTTCGCCCGTATGCGGTACGCCGGCGGACCGTCCGCCACACTCGTGATCGCCGGGCGCGCGCTCGGCAACGATCCGCGCATGTTCCCCGACCTGGATGCAATCATCGCATTTACCAGAGCACATGCGTTTGTGAAACGTATTGACGTGCCGTACCAGGACGCGCCGCTCCTCTACTCCGCCGCTACACTGTTTGCCTTTCCATCACGGTACGAAGGGTTCGGTCTGCCGCCACTCGAAGCCATGGCGTGCGGTACGCCGGTGATTGTCGCCGATGCCGCCAGCCTCCCTGAAGTGGTCGGTGATGCAGCATTGCGCGTCCCCCCTGACGACATTTCCGGCTGGACGACGGCGCTCTGGCGGGTACTGGCGGATGGCACGCTCCGTGCCGAACTGTCGCGCCGGGGACTGGAGCGTGCCACGCGCTTCACGCCCGAACGCCTTGCGCGCGAGACACTGGCGGTCTACGCGCGCGCCCTGAGTGAGCACGAGTGACACAATGCGCATTCTGATGCTTTCCAAAGCGCTGGTCAATGGCGCCTACCAGAAAAAGTGCGAAGAACTGGCAGCGCTGCCGGACGTCGAACTGATCGTTGCTGTGCCTCCTGCCTGGCGCGAACCGCGTGTCGGCGTCATTCCACTCGAACGACGCTTCACCCGCGGCTATCGTCTGGTCACCCTTCCAATCATCTTCAATGGTCGCCATCATCTACATTTCTATCCGACGTTCGGCAGACTGGTGCGCCAGGTTCGTCCCGACATTCTGCACGCCGACGAGGAGTCGTTCAACCTGGCGACGTTTCTGGCGCTGCGCGCCGGCGTGCAGTACGGTGCACGCTGCTGCTTCTACAACTACGCCAACATCGACCGCTTTTATCCGCCGCCGTTCAACCTGTTCGAGCGCTACGCCTTTCGCCGCGCCGCACACGCCTTTGCCTGCACGACCGAGGCGGCAGCAATCATACGTCGGCATGGGTATACGGGACCGCTCACGATCCTGCCGCAGTTCGGCGTCGACCCCGACCTGTATGCGCCGTCACACTGCAATCTTTCCTGCCGGCGCAACCTGGTCGTCGGCTACATCGGTCGGCTGGTGCCAGAAAAAGGGGTACTCGATCTGGTGGAAGCCGTGGCGCATCTGCCAGATACGATCCACCTGCGGTTAATCGGCGATGGGGCATTGCGACCCGTAATCGAGACGCGGATCGCCGCACTCGACCTCGGCGCACGGGTCGAACTTCTCCCATCGATTCCCTCGACCCGCGTTCCCGACGAACTGCGCCGGCTCGACATCCTGGCGCTGCCATCGCACACAACGCGCACCTGGAAGGAACAGTTCGGACGCATCCTGATCGAAGCGATGAGTTGCGCGGTACCGGTGGTCGGCGCCTCGTCGGCAGCCATTCCCGACGTTATTGGCGACGCCGGGATCATCTACCCTGAAGGAGATATCGTCGCACTCGCCGCAGCGCTGCAGCGGCTGGCAGACGATCCGGCGCTGCACAACGACCTTGGACAGCGCGGAAGAGAACGTGTGCTGGCGCACTACACGCAGGCGGCAATCGCCCGTTCATACCACACTGTATACTGTTCGATGCTGAAATGAGATCCACAAGATGCTCCGCATACGTTATACTGATGACGCTGCGATCATCAGCATCGAGGAACAGGCGACCAGATTAGCGCATATGTGACACTCATTCCGACAGAGCGATGAAACAGATTGTTCGCGACAACAGCATCACCACGCAGGGACTGCTCAGGCTCCGCAGTTTTGCAGCACCGCTCCTCCGACGTGCGCCGCGTCACAGCGGCACACTGACCACGCCGCGCCAGAAACTCTACTGGACGCTCGGCAACCTGCTGATGCTGATCGGCGCCATCCTGCTCGCGTATGTTGGCGGAATCTATGCCCAGGCTGACTACAAGCGCTACGCCGCACGCGGCGACACCGACGTACCGCCGCCTGCACCCATTGCCGCGCCACGCGCCCCTGATGCAGAACCGGCGCCGTTCGTCGCACCGCTGCCCTTCGTTGCGCCACGCCTCAACACAACCGAGGGTCAGATCATCAGCGACATTCCAGACAGCCCCAGGTCACCCGCCCCGTCGCAGATTTCGCGCATCATCATCCCGAGCATCGACGTTGACTCAAAAGTCGTCGAAGTCGGCTGGGAGGTGCAGGAACAGAACGGACAACAGGTCGCCGTCTGGCAGGTCGCCGAATATGCCGTCGGGCACCACCGCGGCTCCGCCAACCCCGGCGAAGGGAGCAACATTGTGCTCGCCGGTCACGTCGGCGGGTATGGCAAGGTGTTCAGAAACCTGATCAACGTCAAAGAAGGCGACATGGTTACTCTGTTCGCCGGCGGTCAACAGTACCTCTACGTCGTGCGCGAACACATCCTGGTTCACGAAGAAGGGGTCTCGCCGGAGCAACAGGCGATGAATGCCCTCTACATCGCCCCAACCAGTCAGGAAATGGTCACCCTCATCACCTGCTGGCCCGACCGCGGACCGGACCGATTCAAGTACCGGATCATCGTGCGTGCGACGCCATACGGCACAGAAACCGGTGCGCCATCCACAACCGCTGACGGCCCAACTATACGCTGATGGCGGTACAGAATCGGCTGTCCCATAAGACATTCGGAACGGATCGAGCGAACCAAATAGACCACTTGTGCGAAACGAACCTCCGTGCTATAATGCCTGCATAGTTCGTGGCGCCGCTTTGACAGCGCAGGCGCGATCAGGTAGAGTCGTAAGGAGAAGCACGAGTGAACACACCACATGGAGGAGCGCAGGTCATGGCCCTCTCCCCGGAGAAAGAAAAGGCTCTGGCAGCTGCCATGAGCCAGATCGACCGCAAGTATGGCAAGGGCTCGATCATGCGGATGGGGGAAGTCAGCTCCAAACTGGCGATCGAAGTGATCCCCACCGGCTCGATTGCGCTCGACATCGCGCTTGGCGTCGGCGGCGTACCACGCGGCCGGGTTGTTGAAATCTACGGTCCGGAGTCGAGCGGGAAGACCACCCTGGCGCAACATATCATCGCCGAGGCGCAGAAGATGGGCGGCGTCGCTGCATTCATCGACGCCGAGCACGCCTTCGATCCAGTCTATGCAGCCCGCTGCGGCGTCGATGTCGACAATCTGCTCGTCTCACAACCGGATTATGGCGAACAGGCGCTTGAAATCTGCGAGACTCTGGTGCGCTCGAACGCCGTGGACGTTGTGGTTGTCGACTCGGTTGCTGCACTTGTGCCACGCGCCGAGATCGAAGGCGATATGGGCGACTCGCTCCCTGGCCTGCAGGCGCGCCTGATGAGTCAGGCGCTACGCAAACTCTCCGGCGCCATCAGCAAGTCGCGCGTCGTTGTCATCTTCCTCAACCAGTTGCGTCTGAAAATCGGCGTGATGTTCGGCTCACCAGAAACGACCACCGGTGGTCAGGCGCTGAAGTTCTACGCCTCGGTGCGCATGGATATTCGCCGCATTGAAACCCTCAAGAACGGGCAGGAGACGATCGGCAGCCGCACACGGGTCAAGGTGGTGAAGAACAAGGTCGCGCCTCCCTTCCGCCAGGCGGAGTTCGACATTATGCACAACGAGGGCATCTCGCGCGCCGGGAATATTCTCGACGTCGGCGTTGAACTCGACATCATCCGCAAGAGCGGCGCCTGGTTCTACCTCGGCGAAGACCGCCTCGGGCAGGGACGTGAGAACGCCAAACAGTTCCTCAACGAAAATCCTGCGCTGGCGGATGAAATCGAGCGCCTCATCCGCGCCCATGCCACGATGGCGCCTGTGTCGATTGCAACCTCAAAAACTGACGACACTGGCGAAGACGGAGGACTGTTCGAGGAGTAGAGACGCTGCGTCCACCATGCAGCGGTGGACGAATGGCGAGCGGAAACAGACGGGATTGCAGGCGCTTCATGGGTTCCCGTGCGCAGGGTAGCGAATGTGAGTGTGCCCTTTGCCTCACGTTCATCGATTGCAGGCGCCCGACGTTACGCAGGCGGCGTTTGAGATTGAACAGATTGCCAGGCGCTTCGCCTCACGTTCATCGATTGCAGGCGCCCGACGATATCTCGCACGCGAGACGGTTTATGCCCGAAGGAACGATCACCGGGCTGCGCGCCCAGGAACACGATGCACAGCGCGTCAGTGTCTACATCGATCATACGTTTGCGTTTGGGGTCAGCCTTGCAACGGTTGCACGCGAACGGCTGTATGTCGGCATGCACCTCGACGCTGCGACCTGCGCCCGCATCGAAGCCTCGGAAAGCGTCGAGCGCGCGACACAGATCGCAGTGCGCGCTATTGAGTCTCGTCCACGCTCGGTGGCTGAGATTCGTGACCGCCTGCAGCGCAAAGGGTTTGCGCCCGAAACAATCGACGCTGCCGTCGAACGACTGCACGCCAGCGGGTTGCTCGATGATGCCGCGTTTGCGCGCTTCTGGATCGAAAACCGGCAGATATGTCGGACACGGGGACGCCACGCCCTCGCCGATGAATTGCAACGCAAGGGCGTGAATGCGGAACTCGTCGCCAGCGCACTGGACGCAATGCTGACCAGCGATGAAGCCGCGCGCGCCGAAACGCTGGCGCGCGCCGCAGCGCAACGCTATGCCACGGTCGCCGATTACCAGACATTCCTTCGCCGACTCGGCGGCTACCTGCAACGTCGCGGGTTCAGCGCCGCAATTATCCTTCCGATTATCGAACGCCTCTGGCGCGAACGCGGCGGCGATCCGGACGTCGTTGATCGCTCGCTTCTCACGGAGCAGTAACCTATATCTGAGCATACCTATGGCCGACATTCAATATCTGGGGCATTCGTGCTTTCGCCTGCGCGGACGCGACGGCATCGTTCTTACCGACCCGTATGACCGCTCTGTCGGGCGCGATCTCGGTCGCCCAACCGCACACATCGTGACGATCAGCCACCACCATCCCGACCACGACAATGTCGGCGCCGTGCGCCCGGCGCGCGACCGTGTCATGGTGATCGACGGACCGGGTGAATACGAGGTCGGCGGCATTCTGATCACCGGTGTGCGCACGTTCCACGATAAACGCAAAGGCGCCGAACTCGGGCGGAATACTGTCTATGTCATTCACCTCGATGACATTGTTTTCTGCCACCTCGGCGACCTGGCGCACGAACTGACTGCGCAGCAACTCGAAGAGATCGGCAGCGTAGACGTGCTGTTCGTGCCGGTCGGCGGTGGTGAAGCGATCGGTCCGGCAGAGGCGACGCTGGTGATCAGCCAGATTGAGCCACGCATTGTGATCCCGATGCACTACGCGGCTGAGGGACAATCTGCCATGGATCTGGCGCCACTCGACAGATTCCTTCACGAACTGGGTATCAAGGAGCATACTCCAGAAGAACGACTGTCGCTCAACGCTGGCAACCTTCCAGGAGACGACGAGCAGACCCGTATCGTTGTTATGCGACCGTAACGAGGACACCCAATCAGCGGCTTTTACGTGACGCCTGTCAGGGCGCGCAAAGAGATGCTTGTTTGAGGGAAAACTCCGGCGGGGCACGGTGGCGCCGTGCCCCAGCCAGGCGAGCCGGGCGATGGCGACTTGCGGGCGCACTGAGCACGCCCAGCGCCTCGCCGAGCGCCGTGCCCCAACCAGGCGAGCCGGGCGGCGCCGCGCCCGCCGCTGCGGAACGCAGGAGGACTTATCGGCTATCGGCTATGACCACAGGCACGCCCACCCGTTCCGGGGGAAAACTCCGTCGGGGCACGGCGCCGCCGCGCCCCAACCAGGCGAACCGGGCGGCGCCGCGCCCCAACCAGGCGAACCGGGCGACGCCGTGCCCTAATACCAATTTCACTTGAATACTCCGCAAACGGAGTTCCGTCAAATCGCATCAGAACGCCCTGCGCGATAATCTCCAATCCAAAATCTAAAATCTAAAATGGTATAACCAGGCGAAGCGGGCGGCGCCGTGCCCCAACAAAGCCCGCCATAACACGACCGATGAAGATTGTGCTATAATGCGCGGAGTATGGTCGAAATACCCGGAATGTACAGGCAAACGCTCTGGTCTCAACGGTGCGCATGGTCGCCCGTGAGATACGAGTCTCTCGAGGGGAAGGCAGCACTGCCTTCCCCTCAGTCTATTTCCTGCAAGATAGCCGTTGTATAAACTGGAACGACAATACCGCACACAGTTGGGAGCAGGAGATTCATGGCAAAGTATATTTTCGTGACCGGCGGCGTTGCTTCATCCGTCGGCAAAGGCATCACGGTCGCATCGATCGGGCGCCTGCTGAAGGCGCGCGGGCTGCGCGTCTCGGTTCAGAAACTCGATCCCTACATCAATGTCGATCCGGGAACAATGTCTCCTTACCAGCATGGCGAAGTGTTTGTCACTGAGGACGGTGCCGAAACCGATCTGGACCTCGGGCACTACGAGCGATTCATCGATGTGAGTCTGACCCGCCTCAGTAATGTGACAACTGGACAGATCTACTCGGCGGTCATTCAGAAGGAACGCCGCGGGGATTACCTTGGCGGCACGATTCAGGTCATTCCCCACATCACCAATGAGATCAAATCCCGCATCGCCGCTGTCGCCCGCCAGACAGGAGCAGATGTGGTGATCGTCGAGATCGGGGGAACCGTTGGCGACATCGAAGGGTTGCCGTTCCTGGAAGCCATCCGTCAGATGCGCAAGGACGTCGGGCGCGACAATGTGCTCTACATCCATGTCACGCTGCTGCCTCACATCGGCGCCACCGGCGAGGTCAAAACCAAACCGACGCAGCACTCGGTTATGGAACTGCGACGCGTCGGTATTACGGCGGATGTGATTGTGTGCCGCTCCGATTATCCGATCGCCGATGAAATCCGCGATAAAATCGCGCTGTTCGCCGATGTCGATGTCGAAGCGGTGGTGCCGCTGCACACTGTCGAGTCGATCTATGAAGTGCCGCTGGTGCTGGAAGAAGCCGGTCTTGGCAACTATCTGACGTTGCGCCTGGGGCTTGGCGCACACGAGCCGAACCTCGACGACTGGCGCGATCTGGTGGCGCGTATCAAGCAACCCAAACGCAAACTCGCGATCGCACTGGTGGGAAAATATGTCGAACTCCACGATGCGTATATCAGCGTCGTCGAGGCGCTGCGACACGCTGGATTACATCAGGGGGTCGATGTCGATATTCGCTGGATTTCATCTGAGCAGATCGAAGAGGAAGGCTGCGACTCGCTGCTCCACGATGTCTACGGCATCGTCGTGCCTGGCGGCTTTGGCGACCGCGGTATCGAGGGGAAGATCGCAGCTGCCGGGTATGCGCGTGACCAGGGTGTTCCGTATCTGGGGCTCTGCCTCGGCATGCAGGTGGCGACGATCTCGTTTGCACGGCATGTAATGGGTCCAGAGAGCCGCGCCAACAGCACCGAATTCGACCTGCACACGCCACATCCGGTGATCGACTTCATGCCCGATCAGCTCGATATTACCGATAAAGGCGGTACCATGCGCCTTGGAGGGTATCCATGTCGATTGACCCCCGGCACCCGCGCTTACGCTGCGTATGGCGTCGAGCAGGTGGTCGAACGGCATCGCCACCGCTTCGAGTTCAACAACAAGTACCGCCGTCTGTTCGAGTCGGCCGGTCTGGTCGTCAGCGGGCAATCACCCGACGGTCGCCTGGTCGAGATCATCGAACTGCGCGACCACCCGTGGTACGTCGGCGTCCAGTTTCACCCGGAGTTCCAGTCCCGTCCCGACCGGCCGCATCCCCTGTTCCGCGACTTCATCGCCGCTGCTGCCCAGACCTTCCGCGAAGGCGACCAGCGTCCGCTGCCGCTCGAATCGAATGAAGCATCGGTTGAAGCGTAGCGGCGCGGGGGCCGAAACCCGGAAGGGTGCGCTCAAAGAGAAAAGCGAACACGCACTGCTTTCGATCTGCGCCCGCTGCAGCGCCAGGAGATCAGGATGACGCCTCTAATACTGAGACTCATCTTGCTGGCAATCATTGCTATTGCACCCGTCGCCTGCGCGCTGCCGGGCGGATCGCCGACTGCCACCAGTGCAATTTCGTTCATGGTGTTCGGCGATGCTGCCGAAAAAGCCGCGTATGAACGCCTCGTCGCCGAGTTCCGGCAACGCCGCCCCGACATCGACGTAACGCTCATCCACATTCCAGGGCAGAGTGATTATCGGAAACGCCTCGGCGTCGATTTTGCGGCAGGAACGCCAGCTGACATCGTGCTGCTGAATTATCGCCGCTATGCCGCCTTTGCCGCTAAAGGCGCCCTCGAGCCGCTGGGTCCCTATCTGGACCGGAGTCCGCTGCTCAGTCCAGACGACTTCTACACCGAAGCCATGACCCCTTTTATCTGGAAAGGGGTCTTGATGTGCATTCCACAGAACCTCTCCAGCCTGGCAGTCTACTACAATCGTGACCTGTTCCGCGCTGCCGGGCTTCCCGACCCATCATCCGACTGGACGTGGGACGATTTTCTCCAGACAGCGCGGGCACTGACGCAAGATACCGATGGTGACGGGAACATCGATCAGTACGGTCTCGGGACGGAAGTGTCGCTGTTCCGCGTCGCGCCATTCATCTGGCAGAATGGCGGCGACCTGGTCGATCATCCGCAGGCGCCGACGCGCCTGGCGCTCGATACACCGGCTGCGCGCGAAGCAATCCAGTGGTTCGTCGACCTCCAGGTCAAACATCGCGTGACGCCCGACGCTGTGGCAGAAGCTGCCGAAAGCAGCGAAAGCCGCTTCCTGAACGGTCGTCTTGGCATGTTCCTGAACAGTCGCCGTGGTGTGCCGACATATCGGACAATCACAGGTTTCGATTGGGATGTCGCTCCATTGCCGCAGGGCAGACAGCGTGCTGGCATTCTGCACGCCGATGCCTTCTGTATGGCGCAGGTCAGTCGCCAGAAAGCGGCCGCGTGGACGTTTATCGAGTTTGCAAACTCTAGCGAAGGACAGCATATCATTGCGACCACCGGTCGTACTGTGCCGTCGCTGCGCGTTGTCGCCCGATCGCCCGCTTTCCTCGATCCACAGGCCCGACCGACAAACAGCCAGGTATTTCTCGATGGTATTCCGTTCATTCGCACCGTGCCCATTATGGAAACCTGGGTGGACATCGAAGATCTGGCAGGAGAAGAATTGAAGCGCGCCTTCTATGGTCAGGCGACCGTCGATCAGGCGATCGCTGCAGCCATCGCGCGTGCTCAACCGTTTTTTGGGGCGTCGCAATGACATACTGTGCTGCAACATCTCTCCGCAACCGACGTATTACTATCAGGTATGAAAGGAGAGAACCATGCAGCATCAACCTGTGGTTATTGAGCAGCGCAGCGGACCCAACCTGCTGATCCGCGCGTTGTATTTCATCGTCTTTGGATTGTGGTTCAGCAGTATCTGGACGGTCATTGCGTGGGTATTGTGCGTCACGATCATCGGGCTGCCGCTGGGCTTGTGGATGCTGAACCGGCTGCCGCAGGTCGTCACGCTGGCGCCGCAACGCAATGATCTGGTGATCGCCAATGGTCGCGCCTATTACGCCGATGTGCCGCAGCGACCATTTCTGCTGCGCGCCATCTGGTTCGTGCTCATCGGATGGTGGCTGAGCGCGCTGTGGCTGACGCTTGCCTGGGCATTGTGCGCTTCTGTCATCGGTATGGTCGTCGCCTTCTGGATGTTCGACCGTGTGCCGGCAATCATTACCCTGGCACGACGTTGAGGTGACCAGAGCCGTCGGGTGCGCGGGCTGATTCCGCCCCGGAGTCACCGTAAAGGCGCGAAGAACGCAAAAGACGTGGCGCCTCCCCATTGCTTGTGCATTCTCCTCTTTGGTAGAAGATAGACAACAGAGCGCCCAACCCCGTTGCGCAGTGCGTCATGGAGCGGTATAGTAGAAAAGGAACTGTGATCGTTCACAGGGAGACACCCATGGCGCACATCACACTTGCTCGATCCGCCGCAACAACCTACGCTCAGGTCGGACCACTCACCGACCTGTCGATGTATCGCGCTCATCTTGCCTGCCTCCCGACGACTATCGCCGAACTCTGGCGCGTGGTTCAAGGGATAGTGATTCATGTATTCTGGCAGGGAACCGACGCCATACTGCTCGATGACGAGCGCAGACGCGGCGCGGCTGCACGATCGGCGGCTGCAAAACTGGCGACTATTCTGGCGCTCGACGATCGCCCGATCACGGTCGCTCGTCCGCCGGATCGACGCCTTCCAGCCACATCGCGCGACTATAGCCTGCTCCTGGTCGCGCTGCTCCGCCACCAGGGCATTCCGGCGCGATCACGATGCGGCTTTGTCACCTACATCGCGCCGCAACGCTACGAAGACCACTGGCTGGTCGAATACTGGAATGGCGATGAGGATCGCTGGGTTCTGGTCGACCCGCAAATGGATGAAGTGCAGCGAGCAGATCTGAACATCTCATGTGATCCGCTCGATGTCCCGCGAGTTCGATTCTTGAGCAGCGGAGCAGCCTGGCAGCGCTGCCGGTCGGGCACGCTCGATCCCACACTCGTTGGGCGCCTCGAAGATCGAGGGATGCATGCCATCCGCTGCACCCTGATCCGCGATCTGGCAGCGCTCAACCGGGTCGAAATGCAACCGTGGGATCGCTGGGGGCTTATGCTGCCACCCGACGAGATACTGAGTGATGCTAACATAGCGCTGCTCGATACCATTGCGCACGCGACCGTCGGCGCTCTGGCAACCCCTTCCGCCGATGCGGTCGAAGCGCTTTATGCCTCGGATCCGCGGCTGCGCCCACCCGAGGCGTGGCTGACCGATCCAGACATCACCCTGTGGCCCGTAAACCAGCTGCAATCGCGTTGATCAACAGCAGGAGCAGGCGAAGCTGCTCTTCGCCTGCTTCCGGGTCGAGATTGCGGACGGTGCGCCAGGAGCGCAGGCGCATGATCTGTTCGCGATGCAGCGCATACAGACCTTCGCGGCGCAGTTCCAGTTGACGGGCAATGTAGGGGCGCTTTTCTTCGAGCTTTCCGCCGTACACTGCCTCGAGCATGGCGCGGGTGCGCGCAAATTCATCGAGAATGGTGTCGAGAATGACCGTTCGGGTGATCGGATCGTGCACCAGATCGGCATACGCGCGCATAATGGTCTCATCGGCGTTCATGACGCTCGTTGCCGCATTCCCAAGCAAATAGTGCAGCGGCGCCCATTCGCGCATTCCGCTGCAGATAGCGTCGAAAAGCGCAGGTTCCTCCGCCTGCACCATCGCCAGCCCGCTGCCGATGCCATACCACCCCGACAGGTAAAAACGCGCCTGGTTCCAGCTGAAGACCCACGGAATGGCACGCAGATCGGCGAGGGATTGCGCGCCGGTACGTCGCGCCGGGCGCGAACCGATGCGACTCGCCTCGATTGCGTCGATCGGCGTCGCTTCGCGAAAGAACGGAATAAAACGCTCATGCTCCACCAGCGCTCGATATGCACGCTGGCTATGCCTGGCAAGCCGATCGAGCGCTACAGTCAGATGATGCGGTGGCGGCGTATGAGGCCGGAGCGTGGCGCCGGTGACGCCGGCCAGCAACAACTCGAAATTGTAGACCGCACTGATGCGATTGGCATACTTTTGAGAAATCGTCTCGCCCTGTTCGGTCATGCGCAGGTCGCCCGCCAGCGCTTCAACCGGCAATGCCCTGATGAAACGTCCTGTCGGTCCGGCGCCACGGCTCAGGGTTCCGCCGCGACCGTGGAAGAAGCGAATACGCACCCCTGCTGCCCGTCCTTCGGCGGCAAGCGCGTGCTGCGCCTGCTCCAATGCCCACAGACTCGCACCGATGCCGCCATCCTTATTGCTGTCGCTATACCCGATCATTACCTGCTGCACGCGCTCTGTCGCTCCTCGCGCCTGCCGTTGCCACTCCAGGCTGCGCTGCACGATCGGATGCGCCAGGTAATCGCGCAGAATCGTCGGGCTGCGCTCCAGATCATCGATCGTCTCGAAGAGTGGCACAACCGGCAGCGGACAGACAGGACCTTCCGGGGCGCTGATGATCAGCCCGGTTTCGCGGGCAAAGAGGAACACAACCAGAAGATCGGACAGATTGCGCGTCATGCTCACAATCAGCGTGCCCAACCCATCGGCGCCATAATTGTGGAAGTATTCGACCAGCACCCGGTAGCAACTCAGCACCGCATCGGCTTCCGGTCCGACCGGCATCCCCATTCTGGTAAAAGGACGCGGCGACTCCAGTTCCGCCTCGATCAGCGCCATGCGCCGGGCTTCATCCCAGGAGGGGTAATCGTTGCCGTCAATGCCAGCCGCTGTGAGCAGTTGCGCGAGCGCCCGGTCGTGAAAAGCGCTGTTCTGCCGAATGTCGAGCACTGCCAGATGAAAGCCGAATGTGCGTACACTGCGGATCAGTGGGCGCACATCAGCATGTGCCAGGCGTGTGGCGCCCACGGCAATCAGCGCCTCATCGAGCAGGCGCAGGTCGGCGATGAGTTCGGCGGCGCGTGTGTAGCGACCAGGTTCGGGCGCGCTGGCAGGTTCCGGTAAACGCGCCAGCATGATGTTGACCATCTGGCGCCAGGGTTCGTGCGGGTTGCGATCAAGCGCACGCCGTCCCGCTTCGCCCAGCAGATCGGCATAGTGCTGCAACGCACTGATCAGAAAGTCGGGCGGGGTCTGGAGCAGATTGGACAGGCTCAGACGTCGCACCAGAGCGGTTAACTGGTCACGCAGCAGGTCGAGCGCATTCGAGCGCAGTTCCAGCAGCGCCATTCGGGTGACGTCGGCGGTCACCAGCGGGTGCCCGTCGCGATCGCCGCCAACCCATGTGCCGAAGGTGAGCGAAGGCAGCGTGTCGGGATCGCTCAGCAGCGCAGGATCATTGCCAACCGCCTCCCAGATCTGGCGTAGCCGTTGATCGTGATACGCCAGCGCTTCGGGAAAGACATTGCGAAGGTAATGGATGGCATTGCGCAGCTCAGAGGCGACCTCGGGTCGCTGGAGAAAGATGTCACCGGTGCGCCAGAGACGCTCCAGAATCGCGCACACATCGTCGGCGATCCCCCGCCGCTCCAGCGGCGTCCACATCTGGTTTTCGGCTTTGACCAGTTGCAGGTAGAGTTCACGGTAGTGCGCCAGCACCGTCGCGCGTTTGGCTTCCGTAGGATGCGCTGTCAGAACAAGTTCGACATGGATGCGCGGCAACGCTGCGGCAATCTGTACATCGCTCAGACCTGCGTGACGCAGCTGGACGAGTATCTGTCCCCAGAGACCGCGCAGCGCGGCAGGTCCTTCAACCGTTTCGGCAACGCGACGCGTTTGCGCTTCAGCGTTCTCTTCGACCAGGTTGAGCAGTTGAAAGGCAATCGCATACGCCTGCGGCGCGCGTTCGGGCAATTGCACCGGACAGGCCGGATGCCCCGTCCAGGGCAACAGCCTGTGAATATCCGCAGCGCCGGCAGCATCCAGCACTTCGTAGAAACGATCGAGCAGCCAGCGCAGATCACGTTCGATGCGTTCATGTGCCGGTATGTCACCTATACCGATGCTCATGCGTTCACAACCTTTCACAACAGAATTATCGCTCACTCAGGGCAATCGCTGATAAATCTCGGTCAGATCGTACAAACGCCTGGCAAGACGCTGATCGAGCGCACCCGATGGCATACGCCAGGTCCAGTTGTGCGCCCCAAGGGTGCCGGGCAGGTTCATCCGCGCCTCGCTCCCCAGACCCAGCAGGTCTTGAACCGTTGTCATCGCTGTATTGGCGACCGACATCCAGGCAGTGCGGATGAATGCCCAGGCAATGTCATCGCCGCCGCCACAGAGGTAGCGCAGCGCATCACGACGTTCGGCGTCGGTCGAACTGTTCGTAAACCAGCCAACGAGCGTGTCGTTGTCGTGGGTGCCGGTATAGACGACGCAGGTGCGCGGGTAGTTGTGCGGGAAGAAACGGTCCCCTTCGCGGCGGTTGAAAGCAAACTGGAGGATGCGCATCCCCGGAAAACCAAACTGCGCCATGAGCGCATCGAGACCGGCGCGCGACTCGGGAGTGAAATCGCCCAGGTCCTCGGCAATGATCGCCACCTCGCCGAGCACCGCTGTGACCGCTGTAAACAGATCGGCGCGCGGACCGTCAACCCAGCGTCCGTTGATCGCGGTCGCCTCGCCTGCCGGAATTTCCCAGTAGTTGTAGAACCCACGAAAATGGTCGATACGCACGACATCGGCAAGCGCGAAGGCGGCACGGAAACGATCGATCCACCAGCGGTACCCATCGGCAGCCATCACATCCCAGCGGTAGAGCGGATGCCCCCAGAGTTGCCCTGTCTCGCTGAAGTAATCCGGCGGCACACCGGAGACTACCGTTGGGCGCAGGTTCACATCGAAGTGAAACAGATGCGGATTTGCCCATACATCGGCACTATCGAGCGCAACAAAAATCGGCACATCGCCGATGATGCGGATGCCGCGACTGCCGGCATAGCGCCGCAATTCCTGCCACTGGGTGAAGAACACCCACTGAACATATTTGTGCGCTTCGATTACGTCTGCGAGTTCGGCGCGCGCCAGCGCCAGCGCGTTCGGATCGCGCGCTGCAAGCGACGGTGACCACTCCGTCCAGGCGCGCATGCCATGCGCCTGTTTCAGCGCCATAAAGAATGCTGCATCCTCAAGCCAGGCGGCCTGCTCCGTGCAAAACTGCTCGAAGGGTGCGCGATCAGCAGCAGGGAACGTCTGAAACCGCGCAAAGGCACGCTTGAGAAGCGCGGATTTCCAGGCAATCACAGCGCCAAAATCGACCCGCTCATCGGTGAACGCAGGTCGATCTGCGACATCATCGACGGTCACATGCCCGGCGGCAACCAGGCGATCAGGGCTGATCAGCATTGGATTACCGGCAAACGCCGAGGTTGCCTGGTAGGGCGAGTCGGCATATCCGGTCGGGCTGAGCGGCAGAACCTGCCAGTACGTCTGCCCGGCAGACGCAAGAAAATCGACGAAGCGATACGCTTCATCTCCCAGGTCGCCGATGCCGTACGGACCGGGAAGGGATGTTGGATGCAGGATCAACCCGCTGCGGCGCGGAAATGTTTTCATAAACGACTCGTTGACAAATGGTTGCCATTTTGACTTCGATACTGCAATCATTCCCATCTTGCTGAATGTCGCAGGTCTGGATTACATTGAATTGACCGTTTTTCGCCTGAGATGCCAGGCTGAATTGCGGACGAGTCGCAACGAAGCATCATCGCAGACAATGCTTGAGAAGGAAGGAGTGATCTGTGCTTCGACGCTTCCGCTCGCGCACACCTGGATTATACACCGGCACTGCGCGATCGTATCAGCACACAATGCTCGTACACGGTCTTGTGCTCATTGCTCTCATCCTGGCGTTCCGCTGACCTGTCCCGCTACGAGGGACGCCGCATCCGGCAGCCGTCTGAGCGACGCTCAGACGGCTGCCGGCATCTGTGCTACCATGGGCAGGATTCGGTTAGCCTGGAAGGAGACCAGCATGCCAGACCTCGACCTGACCTGGATCCGCGCACAATTTCCGGCTCTGGCGCAGGAACTGAATGGACGTCCCGTCGTGTTCTTCGACGGTCCCGGAGGAACACAGGTTCCTCAGCGGGTGATCGACGCGATCGCCGGGTATCTGACCCTTCACAACTCGAATACGCACGGCGCCTTTGCGACCAGTCATCACACAGATGCAACCATCGACGCCGCGCGCGCTGCGATGGCTGATTTCCTGGGATGCGACGCCGATGAGGTGGTCTTCGGTCCGAACATGACCACGCTGACCTTTGCGATCAGCCGGGCATTCGGGCGTGAGGTTCGTCCCGGCGACGAGATCGTCGTCACCCGTCTCGATCACGACGCGAATGTGGCGCCCTGGCAGACGCTCGAAGAGCGTGGCGCGATCATTCGCATGGTCGATATCGATGTGGAAGATTGCACCCTCGATATGGCGGACATGGCGCGCGCGATCAATCCTCGCACGAAACTTGTGGCAGTCGGGTATGCGTCGAATGCCGTCGGTACGATCAACGACGTGGCGACCATCACGCGCATGGCGCACGATGTCGGTGCGCTGGTGTATATCGACGCGGTGCACTACGCGCCCCACGGTCCGATTGATGTACGCGCGCTCGACTGTGATTTTCTGGCGTGCTCGCCGTACAAGTTTTTTGCGCCGCATATGGGGGTGCTCTACGGAAAGCGTGCGCATCTGGAGCGTCTGCATCCGTACAAGGTGCGTCCCGCCTCCAATGCCGTTCCTGATCGCTGGGAGACCGGCACGAAAAACCACGAAGGGCTGGCAGGGGTCACAGCTGCGATCGACTACCTGGCAGAACTGGGGAGGCGTCTGAGACCTGCAGAAAACCGTCGCGCGGCACTGCTCCACGCCATGGAAGCCATCCAGACGTATGAGCGAGACCTATCACGCGCCCTGATCGCCGGTCTGCTTGATATTCCGGGGTTGACCTTCTACGGCATCAGTGACCCGGCACGCTTTGCATGGCGCACCCCAACGGTCGCTGTGCGTATGGAAGGGCACACCCCGCACGAACTTGCCAGCTATCTGGGAGAATGCGGTATATTCTGCTGGGACGGCAACTACTACGCGATCAACCTGACCGAACGCCTCGGCGTCGAGACCGACGGCGGCATGCTGCGGATCGGGCTGGTGCACTACAATACCGCGGAAGAGATCGACCGACTGCTGGAGGCGCTGCGATCGAAAACCAGGAGCCGGATTTGACAAACCCTTCGGTCTTGCGTATGATTCACAACGTCATCACGGGGCGTGGCGCAGCCTGGTAGCGCACAGCGTTTGGGACGCTGGGGTCGTGGGTTCGAATCCCTCCGCCCCGACCATACATCGTTGGCATTTCCCTCGGGCAGGCCCGCGCAGACGGGTTATATCAGTTTACCCCAAAACTGCATCCAGACAACGTTTTCTATCGTATAATAGAACGAATGGGAGTTGCTGCCTCAGCTCGCTGAGGCTACATTCGTGCATTCTTTATCTTTTGATCATTGACAAGGCAAGCGCCCTGAGTGTATGATTATGTCGGGTTCTTGTCATCAAGAGCCTGGTGGGTTCGACGCCCCCTTACATGAGCATAAGCGCTCGACCAGGCTCGTTGGGCGCGCCTGATACAGGATAGGAAGAGGGCGCGGCTCCTCCCGGCATATTGGAGGGGCCGCGCTATGTCTCTCTAGATGGAGTTGCGCCATGAGCCGAATGATACGGGAGCGACATCCGTGGGATGAACTTGACGAGCGCCAGGAGATCGTCAATGAGGACGATGCGGCGCGCGTGACAGATATTGAGGAGATCGCAGCCGAGAACCTGGAGGAAACGCTGGAGTCGGACTCGACGCTCGATTCGATCCAGCACTACCTGCAGGAGATCGGTCGTGTTGCGCTGTTGACGGCTGCAGAGGAGATCGAACTCGCCGAGCGCATGGAACGCGGCGCTGCCGCCGAACGTCGCCTGGCGTCGGCGGAAGATCTCAGCCCGCAGTTGCGTCAGGCGCTGCTCGCCGATGTGGCCGCCGGTCAGGAGGCGCGCCGCCACCTGATTCAGGCGAACCTGCGCCTGGTGGTGAGCATTGCCAAGAAGTATGTCGGGCGCGGGCTTTCGCTGCTCGACCTCATCCAGGAAGGAAACATCGGCCTGATGCGCGCTGTTGAGAAGTTCGACTACCATAAGGGGAACCGCTTCTCGACGTATGCGACGTGGTGGATTCGTCAGGCGGTGACCCGCGCGATCGCCGAGCAGGGGCGCACGATCCGTCTGCCAGTGCATATGAGCGAGTCGGTCGGGCAGGTCAAGCGCACGGCTGATCGCCTGGCGCAGGCGCTGGAGCGGCAGCCGACGCCTGAGGAGATCGCAACAGCGCTTGGACAGCCGACCGAGCGGATTGAGCGCGTGCTCGAAGCGTCGCGCCGTCCGGTATCGCTCGAGACGCCGGTTGGTGAGGATGGCGAGCATACCCTTGGTGATTTCCTGCAGGACAGCGAGCTGCCGACACCGGTTGAAGCCGCGTCGCATCAGCTGCTCCGTCGCGATCTTGCCGCTGCGCTCGATCGCCTGAATGAGCGCGAGCGCCGGATCATCGATCTTCGCTATGGATTGGTGGACGGGCAGCGCCGCACCCTCGAAGAGGTCGGGCGGGTGCTGGGGATGACCCGTGAGCGCGCACGCCAGATCGAGGCGGAAGCGCTGCGCCGCCTGCGCGCGCCCGACGTCGGGCTGCACCTGCGCGACTACCTGGAATAGGATGCGGGTTCCCTCTGGTCCCTCTTTCGCAGTGCGGAAGAGGGACTTTCTTTTTGTGCAACCGTGGTCTGTCTTCCGACTGCGATCCTTCACGCCGTAATACCATTTTAGATTGTAGATTTTGGATTGGAGATTGCTGCGATAGCGTTGTGATGCGCTCTGATGAGCGTGCGCATGCGGCTTGTTCAATTCCAATCGGTATAAGTGGTTCGACATACTGCGGCAGAGCAACGTCTCCTGGCGCTGGCACAAGCCAGGAAGCATAGCCGATAGCCGATGGCCGATAGCCGATAGCGGTGCATGCGCGCAGCGCTGGCAGCGGGTGACGCCTGCCGGTGCGCCGTGGGGCTGAAGCCCGCGGCTCCCAGGACGAAGCCCGCCGGTGAGCATAGCCGATAGCCGATAGCCGATAGGATAGCGGTGCATGCGCGCAGCGCGTGGCGCGCGGCGCTGGCAGCGGGCAACGCCCGCCGGTGCGCCGTCGGGCTGAAGCCCTCGACGACCAGGACAAAGCCCGCCTTCGCGGGCTACCGGGGATTATTTACTGAAAAACCATAAGCCCTCAACGACCAGGGCGAAGCCCACCTTCGCGGGTTAGAGGGAATGTTGCTTCACGCCTTTTTCCTGCCCCCACTCCATCCCTGCGCCTCGATCCAGAAGGCGCGTTGCGCTCCAATGAACAGGAGTATGATCGGCGCTGTCATGATCGTCGCACCTGCCATGAGCAACGACCAGCCGGTAAGATCCATCTGCTGCAGGATCCGTAACCCGACCGGCAATGTGTAGCGAGACTCAGATTTAAGGTAGAGGAGAGGATTGATAAAATCGCTCCAGTATTGAACAAATGTCAAAACACAGACAGCGCCGGTTGCAGGATGCGCCAGCGGCATGGCAATGCGCGCCCAGATAGCGAACGCACCCAGTCCGTCAAGACGCGCCGACTCGATCACCTCAGTCGGAACGCGGCGAAAACTCCAGTAGAAGATCAGCACAAACAGCGGACTCGAGCCCATCCACACCGGCGCCAGGAGCGCAGCGTAGGTATCGATCAGGCGCAGTTCGTTCAACACCAGAAAGCGCGTCAACCAGAGCGCCGTGACCGGCATCATACGCACAATAATCGCGCCGGCAAGCAGTGCGTTGCGCATGCCTTCCGGCAATTGCGCTATGGCGAACCCTGCCCACGATGCAATGATCACGGTGAGCGGAACCGCCAGTGCAGCGACGATCATCGAATTGAGCAGATAGCGTTCGAACGGAAGCAGATCAAAGAGGCGCAGGTAGTTCGACCATTCGAACGAGTCGGGCAGCTGCGCGAACGCGGACGGCAACGGCGCACCTGGAGGACGGAGCGACGCGATGATTACCCAGAACGCCGGCGCCGCGAAGACGAACGCGACACACAGCGCCGCCAGATGAAACCATGCGCGTCGCCAGACAGATCGGTCAAACGGCATCATCGTATCCCCACCCGCCAAGCGCGCGCCAGACCAGCGCAATCAACACGCCGACACCCACAAAGAGCACTGCCGTCATCGCAGCGCCTTCTCCGAAACGGAAACGATCAAATGCAGTCTGGTATATCAGCAGTGGGAGAAACAGCGTTGCATAGTACGGACCGCCGCCGGTCATGATCAGCGCAGGCGTGAATGTGTTCTGCGCACTGACAATCGTGTCTCGAATGATAATCAGCAGCAGCCAGGGCATGATCAACGGCAATGTCACAAGCCGAAACGTCGCCAGGCTTCCGGCGCCATCGATCGCGGCGGCATCATAGTACTCTTCCGGGATATGACGCAACCCGGCGATCAGAACGACGAACCCTTCACCGATCTGGAAAAGCGCCGCAAACACCAGCGCCGGCAGAGCAGTCCGGGGATCGACCAGCCAGGCTGCTGTCGGTAAGCCAAGAGCGCTGAGGATCAGGGTGAGTGGACCGTAGACCGGATTGAGAATCCAGAGCCAGATCAGCGCATACGCCACCCCCGGTACAACGGTCGGCAGATAGACAGCAGCGCGGTACAACCGGACGCCACGCCGCGAACGGTGGAGCAACAGTGCCAGTCCCATCGTGAGCAGTGCGCGCAACGGTACGGTCAGCGCCAGAAATGTCAGTGAATTCACAGCGGCGCGCCAGAAGATGTCATCGGCGGCCAGCCGGCGATAATTCTGCAGTCCGCGCCACACCGGCGGCGAAAGCCCATCATACGTCGTGAAAGCGAGCGCGAACGATAACCCCGCCGGAACGACCACCAGCATGATGATGCCGGTGAGAAACGGGAGCAGCAACAGGTAGAGCGAAAGTCGGTAGCGTGTCTGATAATGCATGGCTGTCAGTTTCTTGTGATGGGAAGCGATGATACTTTTCTCATCCGCAGCGATGCTGCTGTCATCGCTTTGTCTGCCGGACACCATACCATAGGCAAGGCAATATATGCGCTCTGAAGAGACCATGCAACAAATACTGAACAGAATACCTTTTGTGAGGCCGCTGATTCTGTTTGCTATCGGCGGCGTGGCGGGAACGTTTGTCGCCTACGATCCGGCGTTGAGCCTGGCATGGCTGTTTCCCATGTTCATGGGAGTGCTATTATACCCTGGCATCGTTGCTGTGCTACGTCATCGATTAACGGTCGTCGCCACGGTTCTGGCGTTTTGGGGCGTCGGTTACAGCGCCATGCTGGCGACTCAGTATCGGCATCTCGGGTTCGGTGAGAAATTGGGGCTTGCCGCCTGGCTTGGGCGCCAGATCAGCGCACCTTTCCCGGATGTGACGCCGGTGTTCATCGATGCCAATGCAGCAGCGTCGTTCCTGGCGCCGGCGATGCCGCTCATTGTCGGGCTGGCGTGGAACGCGCGCGGCGCATATCGCATGGCCTGGGGAATCGCTGCCGGTGCGGTCGCTTTCGGCGTATTGCTCACCTCCTCACGCGGCGCATTCGTCGCGCTGGCAGCAGCGAGCATCCTCTGGCTCCTGATGCGCGCGCAGGAGCAGGCGCATCAGTCCGGCGCCCATCTGCCACGTTTCGACCGGCGACATGCTATCGTTGCAGGTGCAGTTATTGCCGGCGTCGTCGCCGGCAGCGTCCTGCTGGTCCAGCATCCGCTGGTGCAGGACGCCCTTGCCTCGGCGATGGTGCGTGCTGAGGATCGGCTGGCGGTCTATCGCAACAGCCTGTTTCTGGCGCTCGATTTTCCGTTCAGCGGTATTGGACCGGGGGCAGTGTTCGGGCAGATGTATTCGCGCTTTCAGTTGCTTATTGCGCCGACGTATATCGGCTATGCGCACAATCTGTTCCTCGGCGTCTGGCTGGCGCAGGGCATCATCGGTCTGATCGGCTTCCTGTGGTTGCTCATCGCGTCACTGCGACACGTCGCTCCTGTGCTGCACGCGCAGTCGCCGCTCATTCAGGGCGCAGCTATCGGGTGCACTGTGCTGTTGTTCCATGGTCTCACCGATGCACCGCAGTACGATACGTCCTGGGCAACGCTGATCATGGCGTTCGGTCTCTTCGGCATCACCGCCACCGCTGCCTCTCGTCCAATCGACACACCATTGGATACTGCCGCACACTCACCTCCCCGCCGCACCCTGCGTTCTCTGGCAGTCGCTGCAACCAGCATCATTGTGCTCACCCTGAGTGCGCCACACCTTGCCGCCGCGGGTGCAGGCAACTACGCCGCCTGGCTCCAGTCGCGCGCCATGCTTGCGAAAGGGCTGGCACAGGAGGAACGCGCTGCACTGATGCGCGAGTCGGTTGTCTGGGTCAACCATGGCTTGCAAATGGCGCCAGATTCGCCGCTGATCCAGAAGCGGCTGGGCATGCTGGCGCTCGATTTCGGCGATTATCCGCGCGCTGTTCATGCCCTCGAACGCGCACAGACGCTGCTTGCCAGTGATCAGGCGACCTGCAAGGCACTCGGTATGGCATATATATGGAATGGCGAACCCGAGCACGGCGCTGAAATCCTGGCGCATCTTGATTATGCCGATGAAGTGCGCGAGGAACTGAGGACCTGGATATACGCCTGGCAGGAACGAGGACGAAACGATCTCGCCGCGTATGCGGAACGCACCGCACAGGCGATGACACCTCGGAACAATAACGAATGAGCCGGTGAGATGAACGTTCATACGTGAACGTCTCGCACCCCTCCGCAACACCGTTCTGGTGAGCGCTCGATGGACTGCTGAAGCCTGGCTTCAGCAGTCCATATACAACCGTGGCGCCAGCACAACTCCCTTGCTGCTGGAACCTTACCTTCGCGCACCAGATCGCCCTTCATTCAAACGCTCCCACCGGTGACCGAGAAGATGGCATGACGGATGCTCCTCACATCTGAACACATTTGCCGCCAGAATCATGCAACGTATCCCACACTCCAGCGTACATCCTGGTGGAAGCAAATGAAACAACGTCCAATATCGTCCCCCCGGCTTCCATCCATACCACCCATACCTGACAAACTGCAGCTGAAGGAGGATGGCGTATCTCCGCACATTCGTTGCCCAGAGAGACAGAGAGGAGGAATTCGTATGGGCTGGTCCCTCGCTCACATCGGCTGGTCCCTTCCCATCGCTCGCATCGCTGGAACGACAGTGTATGTTCACTGGACGCTTGCTCTGCTTATCGCCTATGTACTCCTGAGGATGTGGAGAACACATCGCGCGCAGACGAGTCTTCGAAGCCGCCGGATACCGCTGCCGTTCTGGTTGCTGATAGACCTGCGGGATATACTGTTTTCACCCAGCCGTCCAGACTGGCGCCGGCGCTCTCTACCGCTCCGGCTGCTGAAGCGCCGGTTCTGCACATGGCAACGCCGCGTGAAAACCGCTACAAGACCGGACCGCTGCACGAGTCGCAACTGGAGAGTCATAAGCAGCCGGTTGCCCAAAACGCTCCAACTGCATCGGGCACGATCGCGGTTGAAGTCTTTGCGGTGTTGAACCTGATCCTGGCCGGTTTCGTCTTCATTGGCTGGACGCTGATTTGCCTGGCGCTGCTGTACGACATCTTTTACTCTGAGATTGAGGGGGAGACGGTCATCGGCGTCTCTCTGTTCCTCATTCTGCCTGGCTTTATCGGCTTCCTCCTCTTCCTGCTGTCCGGCATCGGACTGCTGCGACGCAGCGTCTGGGGCTACTACACGCACCTGGCGGTTGCGATCCTGATGGCGCTCACGATTGTGGGTCTGATCTACGCGGTACCGGCGCTGATCCTGATGTTCAAACCGGCGTTTCGCGCTCGATTCTTTCCGCATCAGGTTCATCAAACCTGATGGGACGCGGGGGCACGGCGCGCCGTGCTCCTACAGGGGGTTCGTGGCGGACGCGGGCGCGGCCCGCCGTGTCCCGACATTGTCGGCGCCGCCGTGCCCCGACAGGGGGTTCGTGGCGGACGCGGGCGCGGCCCGCCGTGTCCCGACGATGGGGATGCCACGTCCACCACCCGCCCCATTCTTTCAGGTGTAGGGTTTTTGGCGGATGGCGTCCTGATGCGCTGTTGGTCCTCACCCCCCTGCCCCCCTCTCCCGCTCAGGGAGAGGGGGGTATGTGGCTGACGCTGCGATACACCGGTTCTGCTGACGCGCCGCAACGCCAGATTCTGACCCCCTTCCCTGGCAGGAGAAAGGGTAGGGGGGTGGGGTATGCGGGACCCAGGGGTTGCACCCCCCCAAAACCCTACACCTGAGAGGGGAGGGGAAGGGGGGCGCGACCGCATTCGTTTATTCGTTGCCCATTCGTTGACAGCGGCGATGGAACGTGCGCTTCTACAGCAGGCTCTTCAGTTCCTCAGCAGCCTTGCGCGTCATCCCCGGCACGGCGGCCAGTTCGTCGATCGTGGCATTGCGGATGCCGTCAAGGGAACCGAAGCGTTTGAGCAGCAACTGGCGCCGTTTCGGACCGATGCCGGGGATCTCTTCCAGGCGCGAGGCGGTCGCCGATTTGCTGCGCAGTTTGCGGTGATAGTCCCTGGCGAAACGATCCGCCTCTTCGTCGATCTGTCGGATCAGACGCAGCGCAGCGCTGTCACGCGCGAGGACGATCAGATCGCTGGCGCCTGGCATCAGCAGATCGAAGCGATCGCGGTTGGGTCCCTTGACGACGCCAACCACCGGAATATGGTCGAAGCGCAGTTCGCGTAACACCTGCAACGCCCCATTCACCTGGCCAATACCGCCATCAATCAGAATCAGGTCTGGCAGTTCAGCCCAGGTTTCCTGCTGTTCGAGATCGGCGCGAGAGTCTGGCGCGCCAGTCTGCTCCACACCCTTATCATCGCTATTGTCCTGATCGAACGGCAGAGTAATGCTCTGCTGCGCATCCAACGACGTTTCCTCTCCCATAGCAGCTGCTGCGCGTCTGAAGCGCCGCCGCAGCACTTCCTGGATCGAAGCGACGTCGTTTGCGCCCTCGACCGTTTTGATCCTGAACTTGCGGTAGCGGCTCTTCTTTGGTTCGCCATGCTCGAAGACCACCATCGCCCCAACCGAATGGCTTCCCTGGGTGTTGGACACATCGAAGCACTCGATCCGCGCCGGCAGAGCGCTCAGGCCGAGCAGATCGCGCACCTCGGTCAGCCCCGCCACAGCGCGTTGTTCGCTGTTGAGCCATTGCAGGCGCAGTTCGTCGAGTTTCTGGCGGGCATTCTGTTCGGCCAGTTCGACGAGACGGCGCCGTTCGCCGCGCTGCGGCACGTGCAACACGATTTTGCGCCCGGCTTTCTGCGCCAGCCATTGCTCGATGATTGTCGGATCATCGAGCGGCATGGGCAGCAGCAACGTCGCCGGGAGTTCAGCAGCTGCATCATAGAACTGCGTCAGGAACGAGGCGAGCAGGTCTTCACTGCGCTCCCCTTCGGCATTCTGCAGCGGGAATGACTCAGCGCTGATCAGTTTGCCAGCGCGAATGCGCAGGACCTGGACGACCGCCATTCCTTCCTCGCGCGCCAGCCCGATCACATCCTGATCAGCATCGTCGTGGCGCAGCACCTGCTGGCGCTGGCTGATCAGGTCGATGTCGCGGATGCTGTCGCGCAGACGCGCGGCGCGCTCGAAGTCGAGTCGCTGCGCCGCTTCTTCCATCTGGCGGCGCAGCGTCTTCACCACCAGGTCACTCTTGCCTTCAAGAAAGCGGCAGACCGACTCAATCGTCGCGCGGTACTCCTCCTGGTTGACCAGACCCGGCACGCACGGACCCAGGCACCGTTTGATGTCGTAGTACAGGCACGGTTTGCCGAGCCGTCGATGGCGGTTGAACTTATCGTCGGGGCAGCGCGACGGCGGGCGAAAAGCGAACAGCCGGTTGAGCTGGTCGAGGGTGCGGTAGACGGCGCCGGCGCTCGAATAGGGCCCGAAGTAGCGCGCGCCTTCTTCCCAGCGCGGGTTGCGCGTCGCAAAAATGCGGGGCCACGGCTCGTGCAGCGTTACCTTGATGTACGGATAACTCTTGTCATCCTTCAGCATCACGTTGAAGCGCGGACGGTGCTGCTTAATGAGGGTCATTTCGAGCAGCAGCGCTTCGAGTTCAGTAGATGTTACGATCACCTGAAAATCGGCGATCTGAGCGACGAGCCGCGCCGTTTTACCGTAGAAGTCACCGGTGTGATTGAAGTAGGAGCGCATACGATCACGCAGCCGCTTGCTCTTGCCGATGTAGATAATCTTCCCCTGAGCATTCTTCCAGAGGTAGACGCCGGGAGCGAGCGGCACGGCGCGCAGCCGTTCTTCAAACGCAACCGGATCGGCAATGTCCGTATGGGTGAGGTCGGGCATGGCATCATCAGGACGTGTGCACACTCGGATCAAACGGCACGCCCGGAAAAGCGGCGGCGCTCTGTACGAGGGCACGATACCTTATACCATTTTTGATTTTAGAGAGTGCGCATCTACCGTCATTATACCATTTTCGGGCATGACCAAAAAAGAAACTGTTCACGATTGGGGGTTCGGAGCAGACCCACGATCAAGAATCGGCGGCGATATGGCATCTGCAGGCGCCACGAAATGTTGCCGCCGACGCCAAACGTCACAGGTGCGGTACAGCTGAACACGTACTGAAAAAAGTGGTACAATCGCAGATGCACCTCGCAAGTCTTTCAGGATAACCATACTATGACGGAAGGACGGAGCCATGTCCAGCGACCTCAAACGTCACAGCCGCACGATTACCGATGGGCGTACCCGCGCAGGGGCGCGCTCGATGCTCAAGGCGATCGGATTTACCGACGAGGACCTGGCAAAGCCGATCATTGGCATTGCCAATACCTGGATTGAGACGATGCCGTGCAACATCAACCTGCGCGCACTGGCGGCGCGGGTCAAGGAGGGAGTGCGCGCGGCAGGCGGCACCCCGATGGAGTTCAACACGGTCGCCATTTCAGACGGCGTCACCATGGGCACGGAAGGGATGAAGGCGTCGCTGATCAGCCGCGATCTGATTGCCGATTCGATCGAACTGATGGGACGCGGCTATATGTTCGATGCCATCATCGCTCTGGTGGCATGCGACAAGACGATCCCTGGCGCAGCGATGGGGTTGACGCGCCTGAATATTCCTGGCTTCCTGCTCTACGGCGGCTCGATCGCTCCCGGTCACTGGCGTGGCAAAGAAGTCACCATTCAGCATGTGTACGAGGCGATTGGCGCGGTCGCCGCAGGCAAGATGACCGATGAGGAACTGAAAGAGATCGAAGATGCGGCGTGCCCCGGTCCGGGCGCGTGCGGCGGTCAGTACACCGCCAATACCATGGCGACGGTGATGGAAATTATCGGGTTATCGCCGATCGGCACGGCAGCAGTGCCGGCTGCCGACCCACGCAAAGACTCGGTGGGCTATCGCGCGGGTCAGTTGATCATGGACGTGTTGCGCCGTGATCTGAAACCGCGCGACATTCTGACGCGCGCTGCGTTCGAGAATGCGATCGCCAGCGTGGCGTTGACCGGCGGTTCGACCAATGCCGTCCTCCACCTGCTGGCACTGGCGCGTGAGGCAGGGGCGCCCCTCACGCTCGACGATTTCGACGCGATCAGCCGTCGTACTCCGCTCTGCTGCGACCTGATGCCAAGTGGAAAGTATTCGGCCATTCATGTCGATCAGGCTGGCGGTATTCAGGTGATCGCCAAACGGCTGGTTGATGGCGGCTTTGCCCACGGCGATGCGATTACCATCACAGGGCGCACACTGGCAGAAGAGGCGGCAGACGCGGTCGAAACGCCGGGTCAGGATGTGATCCGTCCGCTCGACAATCCGATCAAACCAACCGGCGGGCTGCTGGTGCTGCGCGGCAATCTGGCGCCTGAGGGATCGGTTGTCAAACTGTTCGGCTACGAGCGCACCTACCACCGCGGGCCGGCGCGGGTTTTCGACAGCGAAGAGGCGGCGATGGCTGCAATCGTCGGCGGTGAAATCCGGCCAGATGACATTGTTGTTATCCGCTACGAAGGTCCGCGCGGCGGTCCCGGCATGCGCGAGATGCTCGGCGTCACATCAGCCATCGTCGGCGCCGGTCTTGGACAGTCGGTGTCGCTCATCACCGATGGGCGCTTCAGCGGCGCAACCCGCGGGGTAATGATCGGTCACGTGGCGCCGGAAGCGGCGCGCGGCGGACCGCTTGCAATTGTGCGGGAAGGCGATGAGATCGAGATCAACCTGAATGAGCGCCGCGTTGATCTCGTGCTCTCGGAAGAGGAGATCGCCGACCGGCTGCTCGCCTGGCAGCCGCCAACGCCGCGCTTCGAATGGGGCGTGATGGCGCGCTACGGCGCGCTGGTGTCGTCGGCGTCGGAAGGCGCAGTGCTGGTGACGCCGTAAGGACGGCGTGCGAATGCCCCGGCAGATTGGATAACCCCAGACGATGCCTTTCAGCCCCCTCTTTCCCGCGCTGCATGAGAGAGGGGGCGCCGTAACAGGTTTGCCGCATTCCCGTGAGCCGCAACGGACTTGCACGGATTGTCTGCTCGCCCTACAGGGAAGAAGAAACGGAGTCGCTCCATGCCTTTCCCTACTGATTTCACTGGCTTGCTCGAATGGCGCTGCATCGGACCGTTCCGCGGCGGCAGGGTGGTTGCCGTCGTGGGAGATCCGCGTGATATTGGAACCTTCTACTTCGGCGCGTGCGCTGGCGGCGTCTGGAAGACGGTCGATGGCGGCATGTACTGGGAGTGCGTCTCCGATGGCTTCTTCAATACTGCTGCAATCGGCGCGATTGCCGTCTCCGAGTCAGATCCCAACGTCATCTACGCCGGCACAGGCGAAACAACAATCCGGATCGACGTCTCGCACGGCGATGGGGTCTACAAAAGCACCGACGCCGGCAAAACATGGATACACGCAGGTCTGGCGGATACACGCTTCATCGGCAAAATCCGCATCCACCCACACAACCCGGATGTTGTCTGGGTTGCGGCGCTCGGGCATGCGTTCGGACCAAACGATGAACGAGGGGTGTTCAAGAGCATCGATGGCGGGACGACGTGGCGAAAGGTGTTGTTCAAGAGCAATAAGGCCGGCGCCGTCGATCTTACGCTCGACCCGAACAATCCGCGCATCCTGTACACCGCCGTGTGGGAAGCGTACCGCAGTTTCTGGCAAATCTCTTCGGGTGGACCGGATAGCAGCCTGTGGATGAGCCACGATAGCGGCGAGACCTGGATCGATATCACGGATCGTCCTGGGTTGCCGAAAGGACTGAAGGGCAAAATGGCGGTTGCCGCCTCGCCGGCGCAATCCGGGCGTGTCTGGGCATTGATTGAGCACGCAAAAGAAGGCGGTCTCTACCGCTCCGACAACTACGGCGACACGTGGGAGAAGGTCTCCGACAATCAGAACCTGATCTCGCGCGCCTGGTACTACATGCATCTGACCCCCGATCCGCTCGACCCGGAAACCATCTGGGTCAATAACCTCAGCCTGTGGAAATCGACCGATGGAGGTCGCACGTTTGTGGAAATAGCCACTCCTCACGGTGACAACCACGACCTCTGGATCGATCCGCGCAACAACCGGCGCATGATCCAGGGGAACGACGGCGGCGCGTGCGTTTCGTTCAACGGCGGCGCGTCCTGGTCGAGCATCCACAATCAGCCGACGGCACAGTTCTACCATCTGGCGGTGGACAATCGGAAACCATATGTCGTCTACGGCACGCAGCAGGATAACACGAGTATCGCCGTACCGAGTCGCAGCCGGTATGGCGGCATTCTGTGGGGCGACTGCTGGATCGCCGGAACGGGCGAAAGCGGTTACATCGCCGTGCGCCCCGATAACCCGGATATTGTGTACGTCGGCGCGATTGGATCGTCACCCGGCGGCGGCAACTGCCTGCAGCGGTATGACCACAGCATCCGACAGATTCGCCTGATCACCACCTGGCCCGAATATATGGGCGGGTATGGCGCGATCGATCACACATATCGCTTCGCCTGGACCTACCCGATTGTCATTTCGCCGCACGACCCCAATACGCTCTACATCGGCGGGAACATGATCTTCCGCACCACCGACGAAGGGCAGACCTGGGAGGCGATCAGTCCCGACCTGACCCGCGCTGACCCCACAACCCTGCAACCGACCGGCGGACCGATCAACCGCGACTCGATCGGCGCCGAAGTGTACGCAACGGTATTCGCCTTCATCGAGTCGCCGCACGAACGCGGTGTGTTCTGGGCAGGGTCCGACGACGGGTTGATCCACCTCTCGCGCGATGGCGGCGCAACCTGGCAGAACGTCACTCCGCCCACCCTGCCGGAGTGGACACTGATCAGCTGCATCGAACCTTCACCCTTCGATCCGGCGACGGTCTACGTGGCGGCGACGCGCTACAAACTCGACGATTACCAGCCCTGCCTGTACAAAACCACCGATTATGGCGCAACCTGGCAGCGGATCGATGCCGGCATCCCGACGCACGATTTCACCCGCGTCGTCCGCGCCGATCCGGTGCGCCGGGGGCTGCTGTTTGCCGGCGCCGAGACCGGACTGTACCTCTCCTTCGATGATGGCGCATCGTGGACGCGCTTCATGCTGAATCTGCCGGTGGCGCCGATCCACGACATTCTGATCAAGGACAGCGATCTGATCGCTGGCACGCATGGTCGTTCGATCTGGATCCTTGACGACATCACGCCACTGCGACAAATGCACGCAGAGATCGACGAATCACCCGTGCACCTGTTTACGCCGCGCACGACCGAGCGCATCCTGCCCGGCATAGACTGGACGGGCAACAATCCTGGCAAGGAATACCTGACGATTACCGGCGGCGCGTTTGTTAACGAAAAGCAGCTCGATGGGACGATGAAGCGGCGCTATCTCGACGTCGGACAGAACCCGCCGCGCGGAGTTATCATGACGTACTATCTGAAGGAGACGCCGGCTGAGCCGATAACACTCAGTTTCTACGACTCGCAGGGCAATCTGGTGCGTCGTTTCCGCAGTAAAGCGCCGGAGAGCGCCGAAGCGCCAGCGGAAGGGGACAGGAAGGACGACAAAGAGCCGAAAGTCCCGGCACACGCAGGATGGAATCGGTTTGTCTGGGATATGCGTCACGCGCCTGCGCCGCGAATCGAAGGAAAAGATCCACCAGCCGAGATGGTCATCGAAGGTCCGTTCGTGGCGCCTGGAACTTTCCGCGTGACATTGCAGGTCGGCGATACTGACGTGATGCAGGAATTCGTCATCGTCCAGGACCCGCAATCCGCTGCCACGCCCGACGACCTGAAAGCGCAACACGATCTCGCCATGCGCATGCACCAGCTCATCGATACAACCGTGCGCACAATCAACCGCATGCGCGACCTGCGCGCCCAGCTCGACGGATGGGCGAAGCGTACAGCGACACTGCCCAATGGCGCACCAATTGCTGCTCAGGCAAAAGCGCTGCGCGAGAAGGCGCTGGAAATCGAGAAACAACTCCTGGTTCCCGATCTGCGCCCCGGTTGGTCGGATAACCTCAATCAGGGAGTGCGCTTGCTGGAAAAACTGGTCAATCTGACCGAGGTGGTTCAACTCGGCGACTACCGGCCAACTGACGCGGCGGAAGCAGTCTTTCAGGACCTGTCGTCGCGTATCGCAGACCAGATAGCGCGCTTCGATGTCCTGATCGAGAGCGACCTTCCTTCACTGAATGCAGCGATTGCAGAGAGAGGGTTTGGAGCTGTGGCGCTATGACATCAGACGCCTGGCGCTTGCACCGACCGATGCGCGAGACAGGCGCATCGGTCGGTGACGCTCTGTCATCGTCCATCCGCATACAATTCGGTAATCCCATCAGGACCGGCAATCACTGCCAGCGACGCCATGTCGAGGAACAGTCCATGCGCTACAACCCCCGGAATAGCGCAAATTGCGGCTGCGAGCCCTTCGGGATCGGCAATAACGCCGAAGTGGCAGTCGAGGATCAGGTGTCCTTCGTCAGTGACAAACGGCGCACCGGTGTGATCGCGGCGTAACATCGGCTCTCCGCCGAGCGCCGCCAGACGCCGCATGCAGAGCAGCACGCCAAACGCCACCACCTCGACCGGGAGCGGTGATCGCTCCCCCAGCCGTTCGACACGCTTGCTGGAACTCGCCATCACAATGAACCGTTCTGCCGATGCTGCGACGATCTTTTCGCGCAGCATCGCCCCCCCCAGCCCTTTGATCAATCGCAGATGCCCGTCGACTTCATCGGCGCCATCCAGCGCCAGATCGAGGGATGGATGCTGATCGAGCGTCGTCAGTGGAATGCCCAATTCGCGCGCCAGGACTGCCGTTCGCTCCGACGTCGGCACCCCAACAACGTGCCGGAGACGTCCATCATCCAGACGCGCTGCAAGTTCACGCAGCATGCAGAAGGCCGTCGATCCGGTGCCCAGACCGAGCGCCATACCGTTCTCGACATAGTCAAGTGCGCGTTCTGCTGCGAGTTGCCGATACAGCGTTTCGTCCACATCAGCCCCTATTCGCGTGATACAACAATGCGGAGGCGTTGCGATTCGTGAAGCGTGCAAACCAGCTCATAGGTTCCAGGGTTGTAGTAGCGCTGTTCAAACTGTTGACCCGGATCGATCTTGAATGGTCCGACCTGGATCGGCTGAACATCCTCATTGCGGATCACGAGCGTATCTTTGCCCCGGAGCGACAGTTCGATGGTTTGCGGGAGTATCTCGAGTTGTTCTCCAGCTGCGAGACGCGCCACACTGCCTGGCGGAACCGTGAAGACCAGAACCCGGCTGGCATTGCGCTGCTGGTTCTCGTACCAGAAGCCCGCACCGACGCCGCTGATCGCAACCAGCGCCAGGATCACCAGCGCCACGCGATGAACTGCCCCCATGACTCAGGCGCCTCCCCGCCGCACAAGGTAGCGCAGATCGCTGACAATGTCGTCGACCGGCATCCCATGGGTGAAGAGCAGACGCCAGTTGCCTGCAGCGTCGATCACGTATATGAAGGTCGAATGGTCGATCGTGTATCCAAGTGCTGAGCCGGGCAGGTCGCGCCGCATGGAGGTCACACCATAATCTTTGATGACCGGATCGAGTTCTGCCTCACTCCCGCGCACTCCAATGAACGTCGGGTCGAACGCCGTTATATATCGCTTGAGGCGTTCCGGCGTATCGCGATCTGGATCGAGCGAAACGAACACCCCCTGCACCTTTTCAGCATCGGCGCCGAGTTTGCGCCGCGCTGCCGCCATATCAGAGAGCGCAGCAGGGCACATATCGGGGCAGTTGGTGAAGCCAAAAAACAGGATGACCACCTTGCCGCGATGGTCGCTCAGATGGAACGGCTGACCGTTGAAGTCGGTGAGTGTAAAATCAGGCGCCTCTTTCGGCGGGTCCAGAGTAACGCCACGGAACTCATAGCTGCCACATGCGCTCAACATCAGCGCAAGCGCAAGCCACACAAGCATCTGAAGGCGATATTGCACTGTTTTTCCTTCTAGAATATTCTATCGACCTGACGCAACATTATGTTATGTACGGTATGCCCTGCCATAGTATACCACCCCTGGAGACGCTGCGGATGATGGACAGTGTGAACATGGCCAATAGGCGATAGCCGATATGCTGTCGCTGCTCGCATCGAGCGGCGTGCGGCTCGCCTGTGTGCAAAAACCAGAAGTCCGCCAGACGCGCGAGCGGCTCGCCCGCATCCCCAGATTTGTGTTCATGCGACGGTTATACGCCCGCAAATGTGGCATGAAGCGACGTCTCATTGTATGGGCGAAAGCCGTACTGCCGCCGATTCTTGATAGCAGACGTCTGATTTCCTCTGGCAAACGTAGTGTATTATTGTATCGAAACCGCATTCTGAATTGCTGGAGGTTTGAGCGCCTATGCCAAAACTGACAGTTGCCGGGAAGACCGCTGAATGGAGCACAGACAAACGGCTGGTCAACGCGATCGAAGACATGGGCATTCACATCGGGCATCGATGTGGCGGCATTGCACGCTGCACGACCTGCCGCGTTACGTTCATTGCAGGCGAACCCGACACCATGACCGAAGCAGAGTATCAGAAATTGAGTGAGCGCGGGTTGCTCGGGCAGTATCGTCTTTCCTGCCAGATTCTCTGCACGCACGATATGGAAGTCGAGCCGGTGATGACCCTGGAGAACCAGGAGGGATGGAGCGACACCGGTCCACGCCCGGCGGATACTGTCGAACCGGCAGCCGAGTGGTTCCCCAAATTGAAGTTCGGTGTCGCCTGACGCCGTCGGGCTGATGGTCTTTCAGAATAGCCGATATTCGATAGAATCACCTGCCCTCTGTATACCTCTTACAAGTAAGAAGGTGGGAGTATATCGGCTATCGGCTATTACAACAGGCAAAGCCCACAGGCGCGAGTAGATTATTTTCTGGCAGACTATGAACCCCGTCGGGACACGGCGCACCCTTCACCCGCCATCTCCAGCGAAGAACCCGTCGCGGCACGGCGCACCCCTCACCCGCCATCTTCGGAAGAGAACCCGTTGGGGCACGTTGGGGTACGGCGGCGCCGCGCCCGCGCCTCACCCGCCATCTCCAGCGAAGAACCCGTTGGGGCACGGCGGCGCCCGTTGGGGTACGGCGTGCCGTGCCCTCACCCATCATTCTCAGAGCCGAGTCACATCAGCGCATTCGCTTCCGCTTCGATCATCGCCAGCGCCGCCCTGCCGGCATCATCGCTGATGGATGCGCGCCCGGTTGCGATCCGGTAGCGCAGCGCCACCAGGACGGCAGTGCGGCGCACCCCTGGCGGTTCGCTGCGTGCACGCGCCAGCTGCCGTTGCAGATCGTCGATGAACGCTGCACTCGCCGCATTCCTGCCGAAAGCGCCTGGCAGCGGCGGCGCATGCCCGGTCAGCAGCGCCGCGAGCGTCGCCGCGCCAATCTTCGACAGATGCTGATTGGCATTCCCACACTTCGGCGACTGGATGCATGCCGGGCATCCCTCACTGCACGGACAATCGATCAGTAATCGCCACGTCTGCTCCCACCACTGCGCCGCCTGTTCATACCCGACTTCGGCAATCCCCACACCTCCCGGCACGCCATCGTAGACGAAGATCGTCGCCGCGCCAGTGTCAGGATGCGCATCGGTCGACAGCCCGCCAATATCGGCGCGGTCGCACTGTGCAAAGAGCGGTAGAAGAGCAATGGCAGCATGCTCCATGGCGTGCAGCGCGTCAAGCGCATCGTCACACACCTGCGCCACCCGGCGGCAGATCGGTTCGGGGATAGTCCACCAGACCGCGATCGTGCGAAACGTCTGCGGCGGCATGGTCAGATCGTGCTCACTGATCACCTCGTCGGTGTAGTGCTTCTTGCGTTTGTAACCGACGACCTTGCGGGTCACGTCAACCACTCCCAGCGCGAGGGTCGCCGGACCAACCTGGCGCTGCTGGCGCACCTGTCGCACAGCGATCTCGGTTTCATCGATGGTGCGGGTGTAGTACTCGACCCGTGCGCGCCGCGCCAGCGCCTGTCGGGGCGTCAATTCTGCAACGAGATATGTATCACCCTGGTGCATATAGACGGCGCCGGGAAAAACCTCGAACGGCGCGCGGTTGGCAGCAATCTGCTCGATCCGGCGCCCCGAATCGCTGTCTATCAGGTCAATCGGATTGCCGTCGGCGCTGCGGATGTTCACCTGTGCAGCGGGGCGAGCAGTGCCGGCATATGCCGCGCGACCGTCTGGCAGCGTTGTCAATTCACCGTGCCGCAGCAGCCAGTCGCGCAGTTTTGCAAAGGTTGCGCCAAACCAGATCTCATCGGCGTCGTGCAGCGGAAGTTCGGCGGCAGCGCAACGCAACTGATCACGCAGGATGTAGGGATTATCCAGCGCAACCCGGGCGTGTTCGTGTGGTCGACTGAAGAACTCCGCCGGATGCCGCATATAAAACTGATCGAGCGGATCGTCCTGCGCCACAAGCGCTGCCAGGCTCTTCCCCGCGGAACGTCCGGCGCGCCCTGCCTGCTGCCAGGCGCTGGCGATCGTCCCCGGAAAACCGCCGATCACAACTGCATCAACACCGCCGATATCAACCCCGAGCTCGAGAGCATTGGTCGACACCAGTCCACGCAGATCGCCGCGAGCGAACGCCTGCTCCAGACGACGGCGATCCTCGGCAGTATACCCGGCACGGTAGGCAGCAATCTGTCCGGCGAGCGACTCTGACGAGTGATGACTCTGCGCCCCAGACTCGCCATGTTCGAGCGTCTCACGCGCATAGCGCAGCACCAGTTCCGCACCGCGCCTGGTACGCGCAAATGCCAGCGTCTTGACCCCGGCGCGCACCAGAGTCGCCAGGAGACTCGCCGTTTCGACATTCGTACTGCGCCGTTGACCATGTTCCGGCAGAAAGGCGCGCATCCAGCCCGGAACGCGCTGATTGTCGATCACCGGCGGATTCCAGAACAGAAAGACACGCTCTCCCTGCGGTGCGCCATCATCATCGATCACCCGCACCTCATCGCCGATGAGCGCCGTCAAATGCTGCTGCGGGTTGGCGCTGGTCGCCGAGCAGCAGATGAACTGCGGTGCGCTGCCGTAATGGGCGCACAATCGCCGCAACCGCCGCACGATCAGCGCGACGTGTGTACCAAACACACCACGATAGGTGTGCGCTTCGTCCAGCACCACATAGCGCAGATGAGCAAGAATGCGTTGCCAGCGCGCGTGATCGGGCAGCAGCGTGCGGTGGAGCAGATCAGGATTGGACAGAATGATATGGGTTTGAGTACGCACCCGATCACGCGCGGCGCGTGGCGTATCACCATCGAGCGTTGCTGCTGACAATGTCGGACCGCCTGCAGCGCGGAGCGCCTCCAGCAGCGCATTCAGCGCGCGCAACTGGTCAGCGGCGAGCGCCTTGGTGGGGAAGAGAAACAGCGCACGAGCGGCATGATCGGACAGCGCCGCTTCGATCGCCGGCAACTGATAGCAGAGCGTCTTCCCTGAAGCTGTTGCCGTCACAATACCGGCATGATGGCCGGCGCGCGCGGCATCGAGCGCAGCAGCCTGATGCGTGTAGAGGCGGAAAACCCCGCGCGCAGCGAGCGCGGCGGCAAGCGGCGGCGGCAGGGGCGCGGCAGGTTCTGCAAAACGCGCGGCGCGCGCGGGCAGACGCTCGACGTGTGCAATCTGGTTATTGTAACCGCGCGCGCCGCGCAGAAGGGTGATGAAATCCGTCATAGCGCCTGGATGGCAATCGCAGAAGTGCTGAACCCGGCGGTTCAGCATGTCTGGTATCACTCCGATGTCGTTTAGCCGCCGGTTTATGTGTTCGGAGAGCGCGCCCGCCGAACATACCTGTTTTGGAATCATTGCACAGCGGGGAGCAGATGTCAAATCCAGATAGTACGATGCCTATGCGTTCGATATCGCATCGTAATCAGCCTCATGCGCATTTGCCCTGGTTACGATCCTGTTCTACCATCATGATCAAACAAATCTATAACTTTTGAAACTAAGCCACGAAACCCGTACCAATGTTTGTACCGTGGCAGACCACGAGGTCACAATGAACCAGGCACGTCTGACGCTCTTGCGCAGCGACTCCTGCACACAACCGCCAATGCACGACCATGAGGTCACCATGCGCCGCGTCTGCTCTCGACCATGCCCGTGTGTGCAACGCCATCGTTATGATCTGTTCAAACTCCGCGACCATCTGGCTGAGGGACATCGATGCGCCGACGCCTGGGTAGCGCTGGCGCACCTGGTACCTGAGCCCTGGCAACGCCTGGATTGCCTCGAGCGCGCCTCCGCCATCGACCCCGATGATCAGAATGTGCGTATTGCGTACCTGGAACATTATGTCGTGCTGCACCCGAATGATGAGCAGGCAGCCGGGGAACTGCGAGAGGCGAAGGCGCGCCGCGTTCTCGAACGCTACAAACCACGCATCTTTCGCCATCAGGACGCTTCACAACCGATTGGCGTCATCCTGCGCGCACTCCGCGCGATCAGCGACGCCGACCTCGAAGTGGCGCTGGAAGAGCAGGAACGACTCCGCCGCCTGGGGCGACCGATGCTCCTTGGCGATCTGCTCGTTGTACGTCGAAAGCTTGCTCCAGAAGCGCTGGCGCGCGGGCTGACGCTACAAAGCCGCATTCGTGCTGCCAGTGGCGCAACCCCACGAACCCTGAGCGAGTACCTGATCGCAAAAGGTCATGTGACGCCAGAACAGCTCGAACGCGCCCTGCTCGAACAGATCCGGATGCACACGTCAGGGAAACACGAACCGCTCGGCGAAATCCTGCTGCGCCATGGCGCGGTCGATGCAACGGTGCTGCAGCACGCCTTCCAGCAGCAGATGCACGATGCAATGACCGCGTTTGTGTGAAGCGAAAGGGGCAAACCTGAGCGCCTCCGCCATAACTGCTCCCATCCAGAGTTCGGAGCAAGCCCCCGAGAACGAAGATCGGCGACGCTGCGCAGCCAGTTGCGATGGCGCCGGCGTGGGAAGGTTCGGAGCAGGACCCCGAGATCAAGCAGTCGGCGGCGGGATGGCTTCTGCAAGCGCCACAGAATGTCGCCCCGCCGACGCACAAAACCATGGGGATAGCACGCGCGACCACTGATCCTGTGACCTGAATTGCGGCATCGCTCCAGGCGCGGTATACTTTGAGCCTATCCGAATAACCCGGGATACCAAACAACCGCATCCTGAGGAGCGCGCAGCGCGTATCGAAGAGACGGTTGTTCGGACAGGCTCTTTGAACCAGGAGATACAGAGGAACATCGGTATGGCGCTCGCTGCAATTCTATTCGACCTCGACAGTACGCTCTACCCGCGCTCTGCAGGCATTCAGCGCGCCCTCGACGAGCGGATGAACACCTACGTTCAGCAGGTCACCGGATGCGCCCCCGACGAAGCGCCCGTGCTGCGCCATTCCTGGTTCATCCGCTACGGGACCACTCTTGCCGGATTGCAGCGCGAGTACCATATCGATGCCGAAGACTACCTGCGCGTCATTCACGACATTCGTCTGGACATGTTTCTGACGCGCGACCACGAACTCGCTGCGCTGCTCGAACAACTCGACCTGCGACGTGCGGTTTTCACCAATTCACCCGCCGAGCACGCCGCACGAGTGCTGCGCACACTCGGTGTTGCACAGCACTTTCCGCTCATCTTCGATATTCGCTTCTTCGAGTTCCAGCCGAAACCAAACCAGACCGCCTACACCCGCGCCCTCGACGCCCTGGGTGTTACTGCCGGCGAAACCCTGCTGATCGAAGACACGCCGCAGAACCTGCCCCCGGCGCGTCAGATCGGCATGCACACCATCCTGATCGACGAACAGGGCATGCATAGCCGCGATGGCATCGCCGACCATGTCGTTCCAGATATTCACACTGCACTGCGTATCGTGCTGAACGGTAGCTGCCACTGATATCAATTTCACTTGAACACTCTGCAAGCAGGGTTCCGTCAAAGCGCATCAGAACGCCCTGCGCGATAATCCGCAATCTAAAATCTAAAATGGTATGATATCTACGCCACGTACACCATGTGCACACCGATACGCGGACAGGGGCAGGCACATTGCCTGCCCCCGATGTGCCTGCCTGCGATAGGACTACTCTACGGTTAACTACGGCGATGCGGCCGGTTCTGTTGCCGGCGCGGGCGCCGGTTCTTCGGCGGGTGCGCGCTGCGGTGCAGGCGCTCGATCCGCAAGCACCTCGCTCGATGGAATGTTCAGCATCGGCAACAGACTGTTCTCACCGCCGACGAAGCGTGGCATGACGCCATCCCAGCGCTCGATAAACCGCAGTTGCAGCAGTTCTGCCGAAATAACTTCGCGCTGCAGACGCAACGCCTCCGCCTCGGCGCGCGCGATTTCCAGTCGCGCCTTTGCCTCGGCTTCAGCACGTGCCACCTGCTGTTGCGCCTCGATGCGCGCACGCTCCAGTTCACGCGCTGCGCGCAACGCATCCTGCTCAGCAACCTGCTTCGCCTCGATGGCGCGTGCAAACTCCGGGCTGAAGTTGAAATCGGTGATCGACACGCTCTCGACAATCACACCGCGCGGGGTCAACCGCTCGCTCAACCCGCGCTGAATCAAATCCGACACCTCTGGACGACGGGTGATCAGTTCTTCCGCTGTAAAGCGCGCCGTCGCCGCCTTGATCGACTCCTGGACCGCCGGATCAACCACTCGCCGCTCGTACTCGATGCCGATCTCGCGCACCAGCCGGTCAACCTGGCTTGCATCGGGGCGGTAGTTGATTACGACCTGGGTCGTGACCGTCTGCAGGTCGCGCGATGCCGCGCTCGAGTTCGACTCGTACCGCTGGGTGCGCACATCGACCACCGTCACCGATGTGATGAATGGCATACGGAAATGCAACCCTTCTTCGAATACCCCTGTGATCTCGCCAAACGTCTTCAGTACGCCGCGTGTTCCGGCTTCGATTGTCGTGACCGCGTTGCTGACGAGAAAAATGGCAACAATCGCGATCACACTCAGCAAGACCAGCGCTGATACCGACCGTCCCCGCGTGTCGGGATTCTGAAACGTTCTTCCTTCCTGTCCTTGATTCATCTCAAACCTCTTTCTATGTACACATACTCACGTCGTCGCATATGATAACAAAACCCGGAGAGAAACCCTCCGGGCTTCTATCCACGGCATCACTGCTGTCCTGCTACAGTATACTCGATCCTGATGCCGTGTGGATGGAAAGAATAAGCAATTCCCCGCTTATACTGAGATAACCCCGTAATCAAAACGCCTTCCCCTTCACGACCACGCTCACATATAGTGCATATCGGAGATAGAAGACGGCCCCAGCAACCGAAACACGTCGTGACTGCGCCGTCGTTGCTCCAGATTCGATGATCGCTCACAGGAGAAGACTCATGCGCATCCTGCTGATGACAATCATGATGATCGCTACTTTCTTCCTTTCGCCAGCGCCAGCGCATGCCGCCGGCATCGTCGGTGATGGGACGCCGGGGAGCTGCACGCGCGACGCGCTGGCGGCAGCATTGGCGAGCGGTGGTGACATCCGCTTCAACTGCGGCAGCGCTCCGGTGACAATTCCCGTTCCTGCAACGCTCGACATCCGCACAGCGGCAATCATCGATGGCGGAGGACTGGTAACCCTCGACGGGCAGGGAACAACGCGCATCATGTATGTCAATAAACTCAGCGCCGGCACGAAACTGGCGCTGCGCAATATCACGCTGACCAACGGAAAATCGAGCGGGTTCGAGCCGTCGTTCGGCGGCTGTATGTACTCACGCCAGAGCGCCGTCGAACTGGAGAATGTGACGTTTACCGGCTGCCGTGCAGGTAATGGTGCAGCGATCTATCTCTATGGGGGCTCTTTGACAATCGATCAAAGCACTTTCAGCGCCAACCAGGCCAGCGATGGCGGCGCAATCTATGCACTCCAGGGCGGGCGCGTCATTGCGCGCGGTTCGTCGTTTATCGCCAATACTGTCACCGGCGATGGCGGCGCACTCTTTATGGACAATTCGCCCCTCGAAGTTTCCAGCTCGCGTTTCGAGAGGAATCAGGCGCAGGGCACGCAACAACAACCGAATATCGGTCTCGGAGGAGCAATATACGGCAACAACCCCGGCGCAACTATGACAATTGCCGGCAGTCAGTTCCGCGAGAACCGCGCAAGATTGCAGGGCGGCGCCGTGTTTGCCGATTACAATGCACCCCTCACCATTACAAACAGCAGTTTCACCAACAACCGATCAGACTCGCAAGGTGGAGCAATAGGAACCTGGAAGACGCAGGCATCGCTGTCTGTCTGCACCTTTACCGACAATTCCTCTGGCGGCGGCGGTGGCGCAGTGTTGAGTGGCGAAGCCACGACGATGTCCATCAACCGGAGCGTGTTCACCAGAAACATCGCCGGTCGCGATGGCGGCGCACTCTACAACTACACCGGGCCGCTGACCGTCAACGACTCGTACTTCGAAGCCAATCGCGCCGGTACAGATGGGAGAGGCGACACTCGCGGCGGCGCAATTGTCAATTACCGCGCTTCGATAACCATCCAGTCCAGCACATTTACGTCTAATGTGGTTGAGGGAGGCAACGGATTCGGCGGCGCGCTTGGCAATGCGGGCAGCGCGACCATCATCAACAGCACGCTGTACGACAATGCTGCAGAGTATGGCGGAGCGATCTACGGGCTCCGCGATACACGCATAGTCAATACGACCATCGTGCGCAACCGGGGAACGAACGGCGCCAGTCTGAACTGGGAACAAACCACAACCATGACGCTCCGGAATACGCTGATTGTTCACAGCGGCGGCGGGCGAAGCTGTCGTCGCGCTGTATCAACCGATGAGGGCGGTAATCTGCAAGAAGGCGACATCAGCTGCTTCCCCAATCAACCGGCAGTATCCCTGGGGCTGAACGTTCCTGCGATGCACGGCGGACCCACATTCACCATCGCGCTGCCGCCTGGCAGTCCGGCTATCGACGCCGGACGCGACTGCCCAGCCTACGATCAGCGTGGATTTCCACGTGTTGGTGCATGCGACAGCGGCGCATTCGAGTTTGGCAGTGAAGCGCCCAATCTGAGGGTATCAGCGTTCCTGCCGCTCGTCGTGCGCTAAGCAATCCTGACGGCATTCCTTATGGTTCGTTCGCCGATCGGTCACGTTGCTGTTCTGCTTCGCGCGCCTGCGCCGCACGCGACTGATCGACGGCTTCTTTTGTCGTACTTATATGTGGACGTTTTGCCAGGTACACGACGCGAAAGGTGTCACCTTCGTGCAATCGATGATACTCTGACGGAAAGACCGCTTCATTCTTGCGATGGGTCTTTCCAGAAGCATCACGATACTCATAGACCAGCCGATGCCGGTTGCCCAGTCTGGCTGGACTGTAATATTTGCGTACAACCAGCGCATCCGTCTCGATGCCGTCCGCCAGGATTGCCTGGAAGTGATACATGCGCTGGATGAACCCGAACGCGACTAATCCGACAATAATGATCGGAAGGACGCAAAACAGAAGAATGAACAGAACTTCGCCACTCATTGCATACTCCTGTCGTCATGATCGCAACTGCGCCTCCAGATCTGCAGGCTCGGTCACCGGCAGCTGGCAGGCATACTGCTGACACACATAGGCTGTGGCCCTGCCATCGACCTGCCCGCGACCCGCAAGCAGCGGCGAAGGAATGCGCGGCGGGTTTTCACTATGTGAAGCCTGCACGACGACTCGATTGGGCAGAAATGGCTTCAAGACGACAGCTGCCAGCGCTCGAGCATCGGCAGCGTCCCGATCACCAATCAGCGCAATTTCACGCGGCCGGCTCAATGCAAATTCGGCAGCCGCCAGGTAGCGCCCGAAACCGGTCGGATAGCGCTCCATAAAGGGAACCATCGCACTGAGTACCGTCAGCGCCCGTTCGCGGTAGCGCGGCTCATCGAAGATCAGCGCCAGGCGCAGCAGTACATCGGCGGCAGCGGAACTGCCGCTTGGGGTAGCGTTATCGCCCGTGTCGCGCGGACGGATGACCAGCTGCTCATGGTGAGCGCCAGTATCGTAGAACCCGCCGATACCATCATCCCAAAAGCGCTCCAGCAATCCATCCGCCAGTGACCGCGCCTCCAGCAGCCAGCGCGGTTCAAACGTCGCTTCATACAGTGCCAGAAGACCATCCGCCAGCAGTGCGTAGTCCTCCAGAAATGCCGGCGTGGGATTGGCGACCCCGCGCCGCCAGGAGCGCAGCAGTTCGCCATCGGCACGCCGCAGTGCGCGCAGGAGAAACTCAGCGCAGCGCACTGCCGCGGTGCGATACTCCTCACGATCAAGAACAACGGCGCCCAGCGCAAACGCGCGCAGCGCCATGCCATTCCAGGCAGTCAGTATCTTATCATCGAGTTCAGGCTTCGGGCGACGCTGGCGCACCTCGAACAACACCCGTCGTCCGTGCGCGGCAATCGCCTCTACCCGTTCGACCGGCATCCCCATCACACGCGCCGCTTCCACCGGGGAACGCCGCACGTGGAGAATATTCTTCCCCTCGAAGTTTCCTCGCTCCGTCACCCCATACAGCGCCGCGAACACCGTCGCATCAGCGCCGAGCGCCTCACGGATTTCGGCAGGCGTCCAGACAAAGAACGCCCCTTCGTGTTTATGAGTCGCATCCGGCGCCGGGAGCGAGTCGGCGTCTTGCGTGCTGAAAAAGCCTCCCTCCGGATGCTGCATTTCGCGCAGCATATACTCCAGCGTTTCCTCAGCGATGCGGCGGTAGAAAGGGTTGCCGGTCGCCTGAAACGTCTCCAGATAGACCCGCGCCAGCAGGGCATTGTCATACAGCATCTTCTCGAAGTGTGGCACGAGCCATTGAGCATCGACGCTGTACCGGTGGAACCCGCCACCAAGCTGGTCGTACATGCCGCCTTCCGCCATAGCCCGCAGCGTCTTTTCGAGCATCTCCATGCCTCTTCCGGTGCGCACCGCATAGCGCAGCAGAAATTCCAGCGTCATTGGCTGCGGGAATTTGGGCGCACGCCCAAACCCGCCGTATTCCGGATCAAACGCCTGCTGTAAACCCACGAACGCAGCGTCAAGTACGGCAGGTGTGAGCGCGCCGCCGGGCATCTGCATCCTGGCTGCCTCACGCATCCGCTCCACCAGCTCGCGCCCGCGCGCCAGCAGATCATCGCGGCGGGTCGCATATGCCTCGGCAACAGAACGCAGCACACGCTGGAACGACGGCATCTGCCAGCGATCGTCGGGCGGGAAATAGGTGCCGGCGAAGAACGGTTCACCATCGGGGGTCAAAAAGACTGTCATCGGCCATCCACCACTGCCGGTCAACGCCTGCACAGCCGTCATATAAATAGAGTCGATATCAGGCCGCTCCTCACGATCGACTTTCACATTGATGAAATACTGGTTCATCAACGCAGCAGTCGCTTCGTCCTCGAACGACTCGTGCTCCATCACATGGCACCAGTGACACGCCGCATATCCCACGCTGAGCAGAATGGGCTTATCCTCCGCCTTTGCCCGCGCAAATGCTTCCTCACCCCATGGATACCAGTCAACCGGGTTGTACGCATGCTGCAACAGGTATGGGCTCGTCTCGTTAATCAGGCGATTTGGACGGCTGGCTCGCTCAGTATTCGACATGATCGCTCACTTTCTGACAACCATAAACTGCCGGAAACGCATACTTCCAATCAAGTCTACCACACTTCACGCAAATCCAAAGGTTCTGTCACACCATTGTCAACTCCACAGCGCCAATCTCTCGTGCTATACTCAATCTGTCGTCCGGGAAGATCGGATATGCGCGTGTCTGTATGTTCCTGGAGGAGGAGATCAATGCAATCGCTCGAAACCTGGCTTGGCGCGCGCGGTCATATACTGGCGCAGACGCTCGACCTGCGACGCGACGCTATTTGTGAGCAGGTGACGCGCAAACTGGCAACCAGTTACCCCGATCTCTGCCCCAACCTGCCTGCAGAAGACCCGGAGATCTCACAGCAGATCATGTTCCAGCAGACACCGCAGCGTTTCCATACCATGCTGCTGGCGGCGCTCCGCTTTGGCACGCTGGCGATCATCGAGCGAGAATATCGCTGGCTCTGGGGCATTGTGCAACGTTTTGGCGTCGAGCGTCTGCACTTGCTGCAACAGGTACGATGGTATTTCGAGGCGGTGGACACCCTCGTCCAGCTCTCTCTCGAAGATCGCGCCTGGTTACACGCGCTCGAGTCAGCCATTGAGCAGATCGTTCTGAGCGCCACTACCATCCCGCCTCAACCACCATCCTATCCTCGCATAGCTGCACATCCGATATAATCGGTCTGGCGCTCGCAGCAAAGGGCTTGCATTCCTGAAGAAGGTTTCCACATCTATGCGCATGTCATCCATGTTTGGACGCACCCTGCGCGAAACGCCCGCCGACATCGATCATCCATCGTTGCGTCTGATGATGCGCGCAGGTCTGGCGCGCTTTTCCGAAGGCGCCATCGCGTTTCTGCCCATCGGCACGCGCGTCCTGCACCGTCTCGCGACTCTTGCCCGCGAGGAACTCATGCACATTGGCGCTCAAGAACTCCATCTTCCGCTGTTCCAACCGCGTACCCCTCCAGATCGCGCACAGAGCCGTCTTTTGCCTGCCGCTTCGAACCTGCACTGCACTGACCAGTCCGGGCGATCCCTGGCATTCGCTCCAACGGACGCATCCGCTATCGCCAGCCTTATCACAGGCGAGATCGCCTCATATCGTCAGCTACCTGTGCTGTTGTATCAGATACACCCCGTTTATTACGGCAACCGCCGCTCATCGTGGTTGCGCGAAGGAGTCGCTCTCACCGTTTACGCGCTCGACAGCAGCGCCGTTGAACTGGAAACAACGAGCGCCCGGGTGCATAGCGCCGTCGAGCACATCTTCCGTCGCTGCGACATCCGCATCGTATCTGTGGAAGGGGTTCCCGGTGACGAAAGCGCTGCCACCCATACGTCTGTTGCCATCTCTGAACACGGCGATACCGACGTGATGATCTGTGAGTCATGCGGCTACGCTGCAGTGCTGGAAGCGGCACGAACCGCAATCGACAGCATGACCGCAGCATCTCTGGCGAAGAATGAACCGGATCCACTGGAAGAAATCGCCACCCCGAACTGTGCCACAATCGCCGACCTGGCGCGGTTTTGCGGCGTGCCCGAGTCGGCAACCGCCAAAGCTGTGTTCTTCGACTCACCGGAGCGCGGGCTGATCTTCGCCGTGATCCGTGGCGATCGCGATATCAATACACAGAAACTTCGTCTCGTGACCGGCGTTTCGACTCTTACGCCAGCGCGACCTGAGCAGATCGATGCAATCGGAGCAGTTGCCGGATACGCTTCACCGGTCGGGTTGCCCAGCCGCGCCTCCAGCGATGTGCTGATTGTCGCCGATCGATCGGTAATCGCCGGAGCGCCGCTCATTGCAGGCGCCAACCGTCACGGCTACCATCTGCGCAACGTTGTGTACGGGCGTGACTGGCGCGCCGATCTTGTTGCAGACATCGCGCTGGCGCACGCTGGCGATCCGTGTATGAACTGCGGCGCTCCACTCCAGCGAACAACCGGACTCGCAGTCGGCTACACCTCGCACGACGGCACCCTCCTGCCAGGCACAACATTCCTTGATCGGGATGGGATGACACGTTCGGCTGCCGTGGCCTCTTTCAGTATTGATCTCCAGCGAATAATCCTGACCGTCATCGAACAACACTATGATCAGTCAGGAATGGTCTGGCCATCGGAAACGGCGCCTTTCGATGTCCATCTGATCCGTCTGGGTAAACAAGACGCGACGCGCCAATCCGCCGACGCGCTCTACGACGAACTCAGCGCGGCGGGAATCACCGTTCTGTACGACGACCGCGACGACACGGCCGGTGTCAAGTTCAACGACGCCGACCTCATTGGCGTACCACTCCGCCTGGTCCTCGGCGATCGCTTTTTGTCCGACGGTCTGGTGGAAATCAAACAACGCGCAACCGGTGTGATGACCAAAACGCCGCGGCAGGAGATTCTTGCAACAGTTCGAAAAGTGCGTCCACCACTGATACCATTTTAGACTTTAGATTTTAGATTTTGGATTCCAGATTATCGCGCAGGGCGCTCTAATGCGCTTTGACGGAACCCCGCTTGCGAAGTATTCAAGTGAAAAGCGATCTGATCGCAGCGTGCGCTGGCTGGCAGTCTGGCAGGCGTTTGATAGGGTCACGCTGGCGGACAGCACCCGGATGCTCAAGCGCTCCAACGAAGCAGGCACAGCAGGGCTGCAGGATCGCTGCTATCAGCACCCGGGCTGCGCGTCCACGCTCACCGCCGACGAGACCCGCCAGCGCCTCCACTCCCTGGCGAACCCCCTGCCCAATGGCGGCGAGGGGACCGGGCCCAAACTGCAGGACTGGGGCGCGCAGCGGTTCCAGAAATGCCTTTCGCTGCACCCTATCGACCGGTTCCCCCATGAGGCCGGGTTCAGCCGGCAACTCCCGCGGCCCCGCCACTGCAAAAGGAACGCGGAGGAACACGCGGCGTGTACTACAATCTCCGCGCGGTGGTGACGCGCGCCGCCGCAGAGGGGCGGTGGATGCGGCTGCTTGCCTGCAATGAGCACCGGTTGGGGCTTACGCCGATCCGGCGGTGGTTGGGGCGACGCAGAGGGCAGCGACCGCGGAAGGTGGTGGAACATCGTTCGTGTATGGACTGCTGAAGTCTGGCTTCAGCAGTCCATGGAGCGCTCACCAGCACATTGCTTCGGCGGGGTGAGAGACGTTTACGTCATCACGTTCATCATCGACCACCAAGGGGCAGCGTTTGAGTGAAGAGCTATCTGGAACGTGAAGGAAGGATACACCAGAAAAAGAAGCGCATCTGGGCGACTTGCACGCCCATCTGCAAACAGTTCCCTGCTACGATACCGGCGCCGTTGTTCGCAGCGCCAGGTAGACGCGCGGCGTCATGCCGCCGGTTCGCACCCGCACGACATTCGTGAGTGTCCAGACATCAGCGTACTGCTCAAACACACGTTCAATCAAACGCACTTCGTGGGTCAGCAGACACATCCTGGCGCCAGGCACCGCAACCCGGGCAGACTCGGCGATCAGCGCCGGATAGAGCATCTCATTTCCCTGATGTGAGCCGATCAACTGACCAAACGGCAGATCGGCGCAGAGCACATCGACAGACCTGGTCTCAAGCGGCAATGATGTGGCATCCCACTGTTCGAGTCGCGTCACTTTTGCCAGCCCAGCCGCTTCCAGATTACGCTGCGCACACTGCAACGCTTTCTGATCCAGATCACAGCCGATCGCCAGACGTGCCGGGGCAAGGAGCAATCGCTCAATCAAAAGCGTACCAGAGCCGCACGCCAGATTAAGGACGCGATCGGTTGCAGCGGGTTGCGTCATCCGCATCATGACAGACGCAAGCGTCGCATTCAGCGATCCGGGCCAGTTACACACCCGCCACGCACGGGTTGCGAGGGGGCGCGGTGACAATCGCACAAGCACTTCCCAGCCATGATTCGATGCCGCACGACGCAGACGAATGAGAAGATCCCCTTCATCCGACGCCACAGCCAGCCCGGTATGGTGCGCCAGGGTCTCTTTGAGCCGGGTCAACACCGACGAGTCCTCGCCTGCTGCACTCAGACGCATCGTGCGATACTGGTCTGGTCGCTCCAGAGAACGCACCATTTCCAGCGTTCTGAGCAGGCGGGTCAGGTGTTGATGCCCCAGGAACGCACGAGGGCGCGGCACGTCATACGTCACGACCAGATACACTGCCAGAACCGAACGCAACCGGAGCAATGATCGCAACTCACCCGCATACAACGTCCGTATTCTTCCCGGGTGCAATGTCACCGACGAACAGAGGCGTCCGAAGCGCTCGCGCATTTCCTCAAGCGCATACGTTTCCAATCCTTCAAGCACATCACATTCGATATCGAACATAGGCAGCGTTTCTGACAGCAGAAATAAAAAAGTACAGGCGTGTACTTCATTGTACACGCCTGTACTGTCTGGCAGGTGGTAGCGGCGGGTGGATTCGAACCACCGACCTTCGGGTTATGAGCCCGACGAGCTGCCACTGCTCCACGCCGCGCTCTGTCGGGCGCAC
>FWPU01001025.1_pt1 | contig 87105 bp, 65 predicted proteins | sample 2228361 | NCBI WGS metagenome assembly FWPU01 (sample SAMEA103939777, study PRJEB20133) | metagenome
CCTCCGTTGCGAGAGGGGCGCGGTCACATTCGTTTATTCGTTTTCCATTCGTTGACAGCGGGGATGGTACGGGAACGTGCGAACGTGGAACGTGGGAACGTGCGAACGTGGAACGTAGAACGTGGGAACGTGGAATGTAGGAACGTGGAACGGGGAACGTGGGAACGGGGAACGTGCGAACGGGGAACGTGCGAACGGGGAACGTGCGAACGTGCGAACGTGGAATGTGCGAACGTGGAACGTGCGAACGTAGAAGCGGAGGGGCAAAGTGTGGCCTCCGTTGCGAGAGGGGCGCGGCCACATTCGTTTATTCGTTTTCCATTCGTTGACAGCGGGGATGGTACGGGAATGGAGGAACGTGCGAACGTGGAACGTGGGAACGTGGGAACGTGGAACGTGCGAGCGTGGAATGTGGAATGTGCGAATGTAGAAGCGGAGGGGCAAAGTGTGGCCCCCGTTGCAAGAGGGGCGCGGCCACATTCGTTTATTCGTTTTCCATTCGTTGACAGCGGGGATGGTACGGGAACGTGGAACGTGAAACGTGGGAACGTGGAATGTAGAATGTGGAATGTGGAATGTGGAATGTGGAATGTGCGAATGTAGAAGCGGAGGGGCAAAGTGTGGCCCCCGTTGCAAGAGGGGCGCGGCCACATTCGTTTATTCGTTTTCCATTCGTTGACAGCGGGGATGGTACGGGAACGTGGAACGTGGGAACGTGGGAACGGGGAACGTGGAACGTAGAACGTGGGAACGTGGGAACGTGGGAACGGGGAACGTGGGAACGTGGGAATGTGGAACGTGGAATGTGCGAGCGTGGAATGTGGAATGTGCGAATGTAGAAGCGGAGGGGCAAAGTGTGGCCCCCGTTGCAAGAGGGGCGCGGCCACATTCGTTTATTCGTTTTCCATTCGTTGACAGCGGGGATGGTACGGGAACGTGGAACGTGGAACGTGGGAACGTGGAACGTGGGAACGTGGAACGTGGGAACGTGGAACGTGATCATAAGACAATCACATAATCACGTAATCACATAATCACATAATCACATAATCGAAACACGGCAGGGTCAGGTCATACAATCAAACCCCGATCCAGGGAGGGCACATCAATGAAAGTTGACCAATATCTTTCGACGCTGGCGGCAACGCTTGCTGCAACGCCCCGTGAACCATTGCGCGCAATCGAAGAAGCGCTGTGGCAAACCTACCTGCGTGATGGAACGATCATCATTTGTGGGAATGGCGGCAGTGCCGCCAACGCATCACATTTTGCGTGTGATCTGGCAAAATGGACGATCAGCAACGGACGTCGTCGATTGCGCGCGCTCGCGCTGACTGATAATGTGCCGGTGATGACAGCCTGGTCGAACGATGCCGCGTATGATCGCGTCTTCCTCGAGCAGGTCATGTCGCTGTACCGTCCTGGTGACACACTGGTGGCGATTTCGGGAAGCGGCAATTCGCCGAATGTGCTGCGTGTGGTCGAATGGATGGCGGCGCAGGGCGCTACGACCATCGGATTGACCGGTTTCGACGGCGGCAAACTGGCAGGTCTGGCACAGATCGCCGTTGTCGTCCCCAGCCACTTTATGCCTGAGGTTGAAGATGTCCACGGCGCCATCTGCCATAGCCTGGCGGTGGCGCTTGGTGAACGGATCAGCACTGAACCCATATGACACTGGCGCTTGGTCTCGATTTTGGCGGCACGAAACTGGCTGCCGGTCTGGTCGATCTGGTGAATGGCGTGGTGTTGGCGCGCCGTTCGATGCCGACGCCGGTAGCCGGCGGAGCGCGCGCCAGCCTGGAGGCGATGCTGGCAATGGCGCGCGAGTTGATTGGCGGCGCATCAGCGCCGGTGCAGGGCGTCGGCGTCAGTTTTGGCGGACCGGTGGCTGCGGATGGACGCACAGTGCGTCTCTCGATGCATGTCGCCGGATGGGAGAACCTTCCACTGGCGGCGCACGTCGAGGCAGCGCTTGGATTACCTGCCATCGTCGCAAATGATGGCGATGCCGCTGCGCTGGCAGAGTTCCATTTCGGCGCAGGACGAGGTGTGCACCATCTCCTCTATCTGACGGTGAGCACCGGTATCGGTGGCGGCATTATCATCGACGGGCGGTTGTATCGCGGCGAGCGCGCCTGGGCAGGTGAGGCCGGACATCAGGTGCTGAAACCGGACGGACCTCCCTGCCCATGTGGGCGCAACGGCTGCCTGGAGGCGCTGGCGTCGGGGTTGTCGATTGCCCGTGAGGCGCGTCTGCGGTTACGCGGTTCGGAAGGCGCGTCCAGCGTGCTGGCCGCCATCCCGCCCGACTCGCTGGCAGCGCACCATGTCGCGGAAGCTGCTGCCGCTGGCGATGCACTGGCGCGCGCCGTGTGGAACGAGGCGATGGGCTGGCTGGGGATCGGCATCGCCTCTGCCGCCAATCTGCTCAACCCCGGACGGGTGGTGCTCGGCGGCGGGCTGACCCGCGCCGGCGCCCTGTTGTTCGACCCGGTGCGCCACGTGGTGATGCAACGCGCCATGGATCCGGAGTTGACGGTTGTCCCTGCGGCATTTGGCGATGATGTCGGCATTCTGGGGGGCGCGGCGCTGCTGCGTGAATCTTGACAGCCCTGGATGCGGGTGCTAGAATGCCAGCAGTCACGGCCCCGTAGCTCAATTGGATAGAGCGGCAGCCTCCGGAGCTGCAGGCTACTGGTTCGAGCCCAGTCGGGGTCACCACTCCACTGCCATATCCCTCCCCCGCCGTTCGAGCGCAACAATGAGGATTGCCACGTCGGCTGGGTTGATGCCTGCCAGTCGCGCTGCCTGACCCACAGTCGCCGGGCGAAACCGCTCGAGCGTCTGTCGCGCTTCGTTACGCAACCCGCGCAGTGCCGCGAAGTCGAAATCTGGAGGAATGCGACGTGACTCCATACGACGCAGCCGTTCGACTTCGCGTTGCTGTTTGTGCAGGTATCCGCCGTACTTTGCTTCGATCTCGACCTGTTCCGCAATGTCATCATCGCATGCTGGCAGGTCGAGCGCCTGCCGGAGTTGTTCGTAGCGCACATCGGGGCGGCGCAACACGTCTTCGGCGCTCATTTCACTGCTGAGCGGAGCAATGCCGGCATCGCTCAGGCGGGCATTGGTTGCTGCCGACGGAAACAGACGTTGCCCACGCAGCATGCGCAACAGTCGCTCACTCTCCTCACGTTTGCGTTCGACCGCTTCGACACGCTCGCGGTCAACCAGTCCCAGTTCGCCTGCCAGCCGCGTCAATCGCAGGTCGGCGTTGTCGGTGCGCAATAGAAGGCGGTGCTCTGCGCGCGAGGTGAACATGCGGTATGGTTCACGGATCTCTTTGGTGATCAGGTCATCGATCAGCACGCCAATATAGGCTTCGTCGCGGCGCAGAATAACCGGCGGTTTTCCCTGAATGAAGCGCGCCGCATTCACGCCTGCCATCAACCCCTGCGCCGCCGCTTCTTCATAGCCGGTCGTGCCGTTAATCTGACCGGCGAAGAACAATCCGGGCGCGCGACGTGATGACATATCAGCAGCGATCTCGCCGGTTGCGAGCGCATCGTATTCGATAGCATACCCGGCGCGCATCAACTCGACGCGACGCAATGCCGGAATGCTGCGCAGCATCGCCCATTGTACATCTTCCGGCAGTGAGGTGTTACATCCCTGCACATAGACCTCATGCGTTGACCAGCCTTCGGGTTCGAGGAACAGACCGTGACGTTCCTTATCGGCGAAGCGCACGATTTTGTCCTCGATCGAGGGGCAGTAGCGCGGACCCACTCCCTCAATGATGCCGCTGAACAGCGGCGCACGGTCCAGGTTGCTCCGCACAATGTCGTGGAACTCCGGCGTTGTATGCACCAGGTAGCAGGGGAGCTGCGGTCGCCAGGCCTCAAGGAACGGTTCCGGGTAGGCGGCGGCGGGTGCGCCGGCAAAAGCTGGTTCAGGGGGCGTCTCACCCAACGCGCGATAGTAATGACCGAAGAAGAGCGGCGTTGCACTGCCGTGTTGCACACTGGTCTGCGAGAAGTCTATGGTGCGTGCATCGATGCGTGGCGGTGTGCCGGTTTTGAGGCGCACCAGCGGAAAGCCGAGCGCTGCCAGGTCTTCACTGAGCGCCGTAGCCGGGGCTTCGCCAGCGCGTCCCGCCCCCCAGATCGCTTCGCCAGTGATCGCCCGACCGCGCAGGAAAGTGCCGGTCGTCAGCACGAGCGCTCTGCTCTGGTACACTCTGCGCGTGTGGGTAACGACCGCATAGAGATCGGGTTGCACGCCTGCCAGATCATCTGCCGGTCCATCGCTGCCATTGCGGTTGAGTGGTCGCGGCGGAATGATACGCTCAATCATCGCCTGCCGCAGATCGAGGTTTGGCGTCGTTTCCAGCGTTTCTTTCATCACCTTCGCGTAGAGGCGCTTGTCCGCCTGAGCGCGCGCTGCCTGCACCGCAGGACCTTTGCTCTCGTTGAGCAGGCGTATCTGGATGAACGTGCGGTCGGTCACACGTCCCATCAATCCGCCAAGTGCATCGATTTCACGAACCAGGTGCCCTTTGGCCGGACCGCCGATCGATGGATTGCACGACATATGCGCCAGTTTGTCGAGGTCGATAGTCAGCAACAGCGTGCGGCATCCCATGCGTGCCGCAGCGTGCGCAGCTTCGCATCCGGCATGACCGGCGCCGACAACGATCAGATCGTATGTGTACGGATGGATGCTATACATAATTCCATTATACATGGTTTGATGGAGAAGATCAGGACGATATGCTACAATGAGTGCGTTGTAGTTCAGCGTGCTTGTTTCCATATGTGCACGAATTTGTGTCGCATATTTGGTTATGTGCTTGTCGTGTATCTCCTGGTCGGGTGTGCGGTTGCTCCTGCAGCCGAAGAAGGAGTGGTGGGAGGCGGTTTTTCGCCGGAGTCGGTGACCGAGAGTTTCTTCGAGGACTTGCAGCGAGCGCTGCGCGACCCGAATCTGCAACAGGAAGAGGCGCGCAGTTTCTGGGCGGAACGTCTGGCAGGGTATTTTGCACCTGCTGAACGTGATACGCAGCGAGTCGCGCTGCGCCGTGCACTGGCGTCGTTTGCGAGCGGTCTGCGTCAACTGGCGGATGACGAGACTGCCATATTCGAGCTTCGTGGTCTTCAGCCGACAGAAAAGGTTGCCGACGATGGCGAGCGAGCGCTGGTGCGTCTGCCCTCTGCTTCGATTTCGCTGACACTCGTGCGGACCACAGAGCGAGGATCATTCGTGTTCTATGAGCAAACCATTGGACTCAGTCAGGTAATCGGACGTTCCGATGGCACGGTTCCACTCGTCAAGATCGATGGACGCTGGTATTTGACCGAAGGATGAGCGCGTATGGGGTCGAAGAGTGCATCGTTCGAGCGTCAGAGGGTCGTGACATCATCGAGCGAGGCGACATTACGCTATCGAGAGCAACGTCAGCAACAGACGCAGATGCTGGCGCGTCTCGATTGTTTGCGGGGTGTCGCCCCCGATACGCTGATGCGCCTGGCAACCTGCGCAACGCTACGTGCATTCACGCCTGGGTCGGTGATCGCAAACGAACAGCATCCGCTTGCCTTTCTCATGCTCATCGTGCAGGGCTCTGTCGGTTTGACGCTGCACGACCGCGCCGGGCATGAGGTCTTGATCGGCGTTCTCGAGCGCGGTGATTGCCTGGGTGCGGCGGCATTGTTTGGCGACCGGTTTCGCGGAGCAACAGCGCGCGCCGAAACGGTGTGCTACCTGGTGCAGATTCCGCTGGCGGACGTGCGGGCGATACTGTCCAGCGCACCAGAACTGGAACGAGCGCTGCGTCAGATCTATCAACGGCGGCTGGTCGAGGCTACACTCGGACGGGTGCCGCTTTTCAGTCGCTTATCACCGGTTGAACGCATCCATATTGCCAGAGCGCTTCGCCCAATGCAGTACGGTCGTGGCGCAATTATGCTGCAACAGGGCGATATTGGTCATGCCCTGTATATCGTTATGTCCGGCCAGGTGGTGGTTGAGCAAAACGGTCAGGCGATCGCCTATCTGGAAGAGGGTGACTTTTTTGGTGAGATGTCGCTGTTGACTCGCCAGCCGCACAATGCTGACGTGCGGGCGCTGACACCGGTCGAGGCGCTGGCATTGCCTGCGCGCGACCTGGAGGATCTGCTGGCAAACCAGCCTGAACTGGCGATCCAGTTGCGTGAAGTCGTCGAGCGACGGAAAGCGTCCAGTCGGGCCATCCAGAGCGATGCAGATCGTCAGGCGCAACTGGCGACGATGCTCGACCATGGATTACGCCGGGGAACTCACATTCTGGTGCGTGATCTAAGCCTGTGCAAACCGGGATGTAAAATCTGTGAAGATGCGTGTGCATCACGCCACGGGTCTGCGCGTATTCATTTTTCCGGTCTGACGTTGAATGGGATGGAGATCGCCGATGCGTGCCGGCAGTGCCGGGTAGGCGCCGAATGTGTCGAGGCGTGCCCGGAGCAGGCGATTGTCTGGAATGAGAGCAGGGCGCTGATGATCACCGATGCCTGCACCGGTTGCGGCGAATGCGTCCCGGCCTGCCCCTACGATGCAGTGCACCTGGCGCCGATTGCTGCAGCGCATCGGTCGCCGCTGTGGGGGTTGTGGCAACGGTGGCAGCGCTGGAGAACGCCGGTCATTCAGCTGGAAGCGACCCATCAACCGCATCAGCGCGCTCATAAATGCGACTTCTGTTATGGCTACAACGATCTGGCGTGTGTCAGCGCCTGCCCAACCGGAGCGCTGCGTCTGGCGCCGGTTGAGGAAGTGTTCCCATTGTAGCGGGCTGTATGCTTGACATGAGCATGCAGTCGCGTTATGATGGCGCGCAGAACGGGTAAAAACACGTTTACGGTTGTGCCGCGTACAGCACGCGAACAGTCGCGTAAGGGGGCGCGATGGCGACTGGAACCCAACGACCGGCAGGCCTGGCGCAGCGGGTTGGCGCCTGGGTGAGTGATCATCAGGCAATACGGTGGTGGTTAAGCGTCCTGCGCCTGGGGCTCTTCCAGCTTGGCATGGGGATTGCACTGGCGCCGATCACCGGCACGCTTAACCGTGTGTTGATCGGCGATATGTATATCCCTGCCGCTATCGTCGCATCGCTCATGGCTATTCACTACTTTGTCTCGCCGGTGCGCGCGATTTTTGGTTATCAGTCGGATGTGCATCGTGCGAAGGGGCGCTGGCGCACGCCATACGTGGTGCTGGGCGCGGTGCTGACGTATGGGGGGCTGGCGACAGCGCCGTTTTCGTTGATTCTGCTGGGCGCCGATAGTTCAATGCCGTTCGTCATAGCGCTCGTGGTGTGCGCTGCCATCTTCCTGGCATATGGCATCGGCGTCAATATCGTCGAAACCACGTATCTTGCGCTGGTCAGCGATATTACGCCGCCGCGCGAACGCGGTAAGGTGCTGGCAGTGCTGTGGATGATGCTGGTTGTCGGGACGATTGTCAGTTCGATCATTGTCGGCGCCATTCTCGAGAACTATACGCCGGTGCTGTTGATCCAGGTGATGCAGGGTTCGGCGGTGGTCTTTGCAGTACTGACCGTCGTCGCTCTGCTGGGACGTGAGCGGTTGCATCCGGATGGGACGCTCGTCAGCCATACCGATGATATTCGTGTGCGGTTGACGCTGGTCGAGCAACTGCGGGTCGTCTGGCAGCAGCCGGGGCTGCGCGCGCTGTTCGTGGTCTTGTTCGGCGGAACGCTGGCGCTTGCCACGCACGATGTGCTGCTCGAACCCTATGGCGGTCAGGTGCTCGGCATGAGTGTTGCAGCAACGACGCGGCTGACGGCGCTCTGGGGTGTGGCAATGATCGCGGGTATTACAGCAGCCGGTCTGCTCCTGTGGCGCGGGCGGTCGCCGATTGGTCTGATTATTGGGGGATGCGCGGTTGGCGCATTGGGGTTCCTGGTTGTCATTGCTGCCGGCGGAAGTCTCGATGTGACCGTGTTCCGCAGCGGCGTGGTCTTTATCGGCATCGGTCGCGGGTTGTTCATCGTTGCTTCGGTAGCGCTCATTATGACGCTTGCCGATCGGGCGCATGCCGGATTGTTCATCGGTCTGTGGGGTGTGACGCAGGCGCTGGCGCAGGGGTTTGGCACGGTGGGCGGCGGTCTGGCGCGCGATATTGTGCAGTTGCAAACCGGGAGCATTCTGCTGGGGTATACCGCAGTCTATGCAACATCATTCGTCATTCTGCTGATCACACTGGGGCTGATCGCAGCATTGCGCCTGGGACGACAGTTGCGTGAGGGGGCAGTTCGTTCGCCCTGGTCAGGGTTACAGGATTTGCCCGGCGATCAGATTTTGTTCTGAGAGGCGAGAGGGGTTGGAGGGCGGGAAGGTTGCACGTTCCACATGCCCGACGTATCTGCCATACTTCTGCGTCACCTTGCGCCGTTGCTCTATGCACTGGCGCTCTGGTGGGTTTCGACCGCCGTCATCATTCTGCTCTATCGTCTACCGCATCGCACCTATCGCCTGAGTTTCGCCGTCATCACTCTGGTTGCGCTTGTGTCGCTCTCTGGTGTGTGGCTAGCGCGGGATGATACTGGCGTGTGGGGGGCATATCTGGGGTTTACCTGCGGCACGCTGGTGTGGGGATGGCAACTCGCCGGATTTTATATGGGGTTCGTGACGGGACCGCGTGAGGAGCCGTTCGTCTGGCATCCGAGCGATATTGTGCGTTTTGGGCAGGCGGTGCACGCGAGCCTGCACCACGAAATCGCAGCGCTGGCAGGTGTCGGTGTCCTGGCGGCGCTCAGCTGGGATGCACCGAATATGCTGGGGTTGTGGACCTATCTGTTGCTCTGGCTCATGCACCTGGCCGCCAAGATTAACATCTTTCTGGGAGCGCGTAATTTCCACGCTGGATTGCTGCCCGATCACCTCCGTCATCTTGGGGTTTTTTTTCGCTATCGCTCGATGAACCTGTTCTTTCCCGTCTCGGTAACCGGCGCTCTCGTGATGGCGACATTGCTCTGGCGTTGGGCACTGGATCCGAACGCAACCGACTATCAGGCAGTCGCAGGAACGCTGCTCGGTTTTCTTACGTTGCTCGGCCTGCTCGAAATCTGGTTGCTCATGACCCCGCCGGTAGGCAAAGCGTGGGGTGAGCGTCAGGCGGATGCCGGGTAGCAATTCACCAGTAATGGACGAGCGGTATGTCGGTCATGCTCAGCAATCCCGGTTTTGTCTGGCGTATGCTGGCAATTGCATTGACTGCGATGGCGGCGGTTGCAATGTCGCCGTGAATGCCGCCGGCAATCGTCATACGCAGCGGCGGATCGCCGTCGATTTCTACAGTGTCCTGCGGGTCGGTTGCGCCGACATACATGCGCAACTCGAGCGTGATGACTTCGCGCTCGCCAATATAGCCGCGTGCAATCTGATGCACGCCGGCAACCTGTCCGGCTTCCACCACGACATGCTCTGTCACGATGGCATGCGCGGCAAGGATTGGCATAATTGTGTCACTTCCAGCATCAAGTCGCCATCTAAGGGCAGCAGCGATCATGTGCAGCGACTCAGGCAACCCGACGTGGCGCACAGCGCCGTCGCGTACACGCTGCGCGAACTCATCCGGTGTCAATCCGGCGCCAATTTTGCGCTGCAAGGGACCGCGCCGCTGCGCCGCATCCACGATGCGCACAACGCGAACTGCGTGCACCTCAGCGCATGCCGCTGTGAGCATGACCGGCAGCGCATCCATCGCATAGCCGGGGTTGACCCCGGCGCCGAGCACCGTCACGTCAGCTGCACGTGCAGCGGCGTCGAGGTCTGCTGCAAGTTGCGGCTGCCTGCCCCACGGGTAGGCAAGTTCCTCGCATGTCGAAATGACATCCGCTCCGGCGGCGATACACTCCTGGAGTTGCGGCGCTACGGCGGCGAGCGACGATTGCGTGGCGTGCAGCACGACATCGGGGTGCACACGTTGCAATGTTCCGGTTGCATCGGCGCTGACCGTAACACCGATAGCATTGCCCCCCAGCAGTTCACCGAGGTCGCGTCCAGCCTTCTGCGGATCGACATCGATCGCGCCGACCACCTGAATGCCGGCGCGCATACATGCCAGACGAGCAATGCCGGCGCCGATAGGACCGAGTCCGTAGCACACGACGCGAGTCGTCATACGTTTTTTCCTTATGGATCAATACAGGTCATGCTATAATAGCGCGCTATCAGGAGAAATGTCAATTTCTTATGAATATTCCGACCATTCTGATCATCGATGACGATGTGGTGTTGCTGGCGCGGCTGGCAACACAACTGAAAGAGGCTGGTTTCGGAGCAGTACAGGCGACCAGTGTTCGGCAGGCGGAACAGGCGCTTGCCAGCGCAGCAGTCGATCTGGCGCTTCTGGAGCCTGCCATTGATCGCCGTGCCGGGTGGGAGTGGCTCCCGCACCTGGCAACGTGCGTCCCAACCATTGTGATGAGCGGTGATGGTCTCGAAGAAGACATTGTCCGCGGATTCGACGCCGGCGCTGTGGATTATCTTACGAAGCCGTTTCGTACTGGCGAATTACTGGCGCGTCTGCGTGCGCATCTGCGACTGCGATCTGGCAGTGATGCTGCACCGCCCGGCGTTTCCGCTATCGGGCAGCCGACGTCCGAGTCGTTTTCAGAGCCATCTTCAATGACCGCCAGGGTTATCGATCTGGGTGACGATGACGACATGCTCAACGCAACCGTGGAACGCAGGTCCGACGCGCCAGAACCTCCTGCCCGGCAACCGGCGCCGATATCGTCCACGGAACGTCTGCGCCGTTCACGTTCCTCTGAAGAGGACGAGCCGGTTTTCATTCCTCATGCCGAAGAGCGCGGGTTGATCGTCGATCACACGCCGATGGATGTCGATGATCTGCGGGCAAGTGAGCTGGAGCAGTTGCCGCTTGGCGCTCGCCTTCGCGCTGCGCGCCAGCGCCGCCGTATTACGCTGGTGCAGGCGGAACTCGATACCAAAATTCGGATGTCGTACATCCAGGCGATGGAGGAGGAAAAGTTTTCCCTGCTGCCGCACGGTGCGATGACCGAGGCGATGGTCAAGACATATGCCGCATATCTCGGTCTGAATGTGATGAATGCGATTGAGGAATATCGTCAGCGGCACTACACCGCGCCTGTCGAACCGTTACCTGCGCTGGGCGGCTCGTTTCTGCCGCGTTCCGCGCTACCATGGTGGATATGGGCAGCCGTCGTCGTACTGGCGCTGGTCGTTGGCATTGGCGGCATCCTGGTGCTCGATCCGGCCGGTGTTGCTGCGCTCGGCGATCGCGCGCGCGCGCTGTTTGCACCGCCAACCGCAACGCCAACACCTTCTCTGACGCCAACGTTCTCGCCGACGGCAACATCCACACCAACGGTAACGTCGAGCCCGACGCCAACGGTGACGCCAAGCCTGACTCCGGAGCCCACCGCAACACCAGAGCCGACCTTGACGCCAACGCCCACAACGCGGCCACAGCCAACACCGCGCCCACGACCAACACCCGTTCCACCGACACCCGTTCCACCGACACCTGAGCCGCCGCCTGAACCGCAACCCGAACCGCCACCGGTTCAGCCATGACGGTGCGCAGGTCGTTGCCTGATGCAGGCGGCTGTGTCTGGTACAATAATTGTCGTCTATGATGTACGACGATACCATCGCGGCCATTGCCACACCTCACGGCGAAGGCGGAATCGGCATTGTGCGCATCAGCGGGAAGGATGCGCTGCACATCCTGGAGCGCATCTTTGTGCCGGCGCGCCCTGGTTCCTGGAAGCCCTATCGAATGCGTTACGGGCACGTGGTCGATCGCAACGGCGTCAGCATCGATGAAGCGCTTGCCGTCTTCATGCGCGGTCCGCGCAGTTTCACTGCCGAGGATACGGTTGAAATCTCGGTGCACGGCGGTCCGCTGGTTGTTGAGCAGGTGCTGCAGCAGGCGCTGGCAGCAGGAGCGCGAGCTGCCAATCCCGGCGAGTTCACCATGCGCGCTTTTCTGAATGGACGGATCGATCTCACGCAGGCGGAAGCGACGCTCGATATCATTACGGCGCGTACAACGGCAGCGCTGGCGCTGGCGGAGGCGCAGTTGGGCGGATGGCTTTCCCAAGAGTTACACCGCATACGCGACCTGCTTATGGACCCGCTGGCATATTGCACGGCGCTGGTCGATTTCCCCGAAGACGACGTCGAGATACAGGATATCATGACGCCCCTGACGGCGGCGGTCAAGGCGCTCGATGCGCTGGTTGCCACGGCACAGCAGGGGGTGATCTACCGCCAGGGTGCGCGCGCCACGCTGGTCGGTCGCCCAAATGCCGGGAAGTCGAGCCTGTTAAATGCACTTTTGAGGATTGATCGGGCGATTGTGACGCCGATCCCCGGCACGACACGTGATACGCTGGAAGAAACCGCCAGCCTGGAAGGTGTGCCGGTGGTTCTGACGGACACTGCCGGGATTGTGGAAAGCGCCGATCCGGTCGAGCGCCTCGGCGTGGAGCGAAGCCGACGGGCAGTGGCGCTGGCAGATCTGCTGCTGCTGGTTGTTGATGGATCAACTCTCCTTGCCGCTGATGACGACGAGATTGTGGCGTTGACCAGAGGCAGACGCACGGTTCTGGCAGTCAACAAGATCGACCTGATCGAGGGCGACGATGCGATGCGGGAGCGTGTTGCATCGCTTGAATGCGCCTATGAGCGTCTGCGAGGCGCGCCATTCGATGCGACTGTGGCAGTCTCGGCGTTGACCGGACAGGGACTGGATGCGCTTGGTGCAACGGTCGCGCGCCTGTTGCTCGGTGAGTCGCCGCCTGCCGATGGTCGTTTGGTGACGAATGTGCGGCACCGCGATGCGCTTGCACGTGCGGCGGACTATGCACGTGACGCGCTCAATGGTGTTCGGCGCGGTGTATCGCCCGATCTGCTGGCGGTGGACCTGACTGCAGCGATCAATGCGATCGGTGAGGTGACCGGTGAGACGGTCGGCGACGATCTGCTGCACGCCATCTTCAGCCGGTTCTGTATTGGAAAGTAATAACGCCATGCATTATCTGCGTCCCCTCGGTCTCGTTCTGCTCGCGTTGCTGCTCTTTGTAGCAGCGCAGGGCACGGGGATCGAGCTCTTTTTCCACCTGAGTTACCTCCTTATCAGTATTGTGATTGTGGCGTACCTCTGGGCATGGCTCAATCTGCGCGGCTTGAGCATACGGCGCGAGGTCTTCACGCACCGCGCGCAGGTCGGTGATGTCGTGCGCGAGCGGGTAACGTTGATCAATCACTGGTTTCTGCCCAAACTCTGGATTGAGGTCATCGACCGTTCGAACCTGCCGGATCACAGCGCCGGCTTCGTGACCTATCTTCCAGGTTATGAGCAGCGACGCTGGGTTGTCCGAACTCCCTGCACCATACGGGGAAAGTTTCGTCTGGGTCCGGTAACGCTGGCAAGCAGTGATCTCCTGGGTCTGTTCCGTCTCCAGCGCGACATTGCCGGTGATAACGAGGTTCTGGTTTACCCGCGCACTGTTCCGCTGCCGGGGTTTGTTCTGCCCGGTGCAGAATTGCCCGGTGGTCAGGACCTCAGGCGACGCGCGCATCATGTCACGCCGAATGTCGCCGCCGTTCGCGACTATCAGCCAGGCGACAGTTTCAACCGCATTCACTGGCGAAGCACGGCGCGCCTTGGCAGATTGATCGTGAAAGAGTTCGAACTCGACCCGACCGCCGAGGTGTATGTGGCGCTTGATATGCACGAGTCCGTACAGCAGGCGTGGTGGTCAGCGGAAGGCAGATCGGCTGTACGAGGTCAACGGACAGTCGAGTCCACTGAGGAGTATGCTGTGCATGCAGCGGCATCGATTGCACGTCACGTGCTCGATCAGAACCGTGCAGTGGGATTGATTGCCTGGGGGCAGCGCCGCGAAGTCATTCCGCCCGAGCGCGAGGCGCGGCAACTATACAAAATCCTGGAGGCGCTGGCAGAACTGCGTGCGTATGGATCGACGTCGCTGGCGGAAGCGCTCAGCGCCGAGAGTGCGCGATTTGGGCGCAACTGCACGCTGGTGATCATCACTCCATCACCGGACGGGCGATGGGTGACAGGAGTACAGCACCTGCTCTACCGTGGTGTGCGCGTTGTTGCTGTCCTGATCGATGCGCGATCGTTCGGTGGTGAACGTGGTAACGAGTTAATTCGCGTGCGTCTGGCGGAGTTGCGCGTGCCAGCCTATACCTGCGAACGCGGGCAGTCGCTGGAGTCGGCACTTGCTCACACGCCGCTTATCGCGCTCCCCAAGACGAGTGCAGCAGCAAACGTTGCGCTGTCGTAAAAAATCTTCGGTAACACGACATCCGCTCACCATATCGGTTCGTAGAACACGGTACACGGAATAGATACCATGCAGTTCCGGAGTGCCGTAATGAACCAGGTCCGAACCACCCATCCCCGCTCACCACATCGAGATCAGGATGCCGATCCTGACGACGATGTCTTCTGGCAGATCGACAGCGTTGATGTTGCTGTAAAACGACCCTCTTCCAGCGAAACGCTCGACGACTCAACGCAGATGTACCTGCGTGAAATCGGGCAGGTTAGTCTGTTGAGCGCTGCCGAAGAGGTTGCGCTGGCGAACGACATCAGCGCCGGTCGCGAGGCGCAGGAGCGATTGCACGCGCAACATTTCGAGTCGCCAGCCGAGCGTGTGCTGCTCGAACGGCGCGTTATACAGGCAGAAGAGGCGCGCCGTCGCCTGATTCAGGCAAACCTGCGCCTGGTCGTCAGTATCGCCAAGAAATATATCGGCGGCCCACTCTCGTTTATGGACCTGGTACAGGAAGGGAATATCGGTCTGATGCGCGCCGTCGAGAAGTTCGACGCCAGCAAGGGCAACCGCTTCTCGACCTACGCAACATGGTGGATTCGCCAGGCGATCACGCGCGCTATTGCCGAACAGAGCCGCCTGATCCGGTTGCCGGTGCACCTGAGTGACATCATTGCGCAGGTGCGACGTGTTGCGCGGCGTCTCGAACAGTCGCTGGAACGTGAGCCGACGATTGAGGAGATTGCTGAAGCGGTCGGCATGCCAGAGCGCAAGGTGAAACTGTTGCTCCAGGCGTCGGCACAGCCGATTTCGCTGGAACAACCGATCACGAGCGATGGTGAGGGGCATATCAGCGAGCTGCTGGCAGATGATGGCGCCGATGCGCCAATGGAGATTGCGACGCAGCGTATGCTTCAGCACGATCTGGAACAGGCATTGATGGAACTGCCTGACCGTGAACGGGCGGTGCTGCAGTTGCGATATGGTCTGACCGATGGACGTCGTCGGACGCTCGAGGAGATCGGTTCGACGTTCGGGATCACCCGCGAGCGTACCCGGCAGATCGAAGCCGATGCACTGCGGCTGCTGCGGCGTCCCGGCGTTGGTGCGCGGTTGCAGGGGTATCTGGAGTAGAAGATACCATAAGCGCCTATCCGAAAGATCGCTCCTTCGATACGCACTGCGCGCTGCTCAGGATGCGGTTTTTCGGTATCCTGCGTTATTCGGATAGATCCAGGTCTCTAAACGATCATCAGACCGGTTCTGGGGTCCCGTTTTCGATATCGAAGGGGACTTTTTCGTAGATTTCCGCAAGATGCAATCGGCACTCGATGGTCACCAATTCCAGCATGCCATCGTCACCGTTGATCGACGTCAACACCCACAGATGCTCGGATTGTCGTCGATAGTGATCGATATGTTTCGCGTCCTGAGCTACCAGGACGTATTCCTGCACAGTTGCGATACTTCGGTAGTACTGAAACTTTTTGCCTCGATCATATTGTTCTGTGCTTTCTGAAAGCACTTCGATAATGATCACAGGATTGAGCAATACCCGTCGTGTGGCGTCTTCGAACTGCGATTCGCCACAGACCACGGTCAGATCGGGATACATATACGTTCGCGGTCGATCTGCCCTGATTTTCATATCACTGGTATAGATGACGCACGGACGTTTGCGCAGATGGCTGTGGAGCAGTCCGTTCAGGTTGCTGCAGATGATGGAATGCGCCTGATTGCCTCCCGCCAGCGCTACAACCCGCCCTCCGTAATACTCGTGCCTGTCGCTGCTCTGTTCTTCGAAGGCCAGGTATTCTTCAGGGGTCATGAGCCGATGGGGTGGCGCCGACATAGGGGCCTCCGTTACGCGCCTTGATGACTGTCATTCTAGCACAAAACAGGTGCACAGAGATGTGCCGCCGGATGTCGTCGAGCATCGGCAGGGGAATCACCTGATCCCTCGTGCAGTTTCGACACTGATCGCCTGCCAAACGCTCCGCGCTGCCCGACCTTCCTGCAGACGCAGAGGCGCAGCACTGCTGCGCCTCTGCCTGCTCTGCGAGGAGTCTGATGGGGTTGGTATCACTCCACTTCCGCCATCACAACGCCGAGGGTCACACCCTGTCCGGGTGCGACGTGGATCTGCGCAACGCGACCGGCGCGCGGTGCACGGATCTCGTTCTCCATCTTCATCGCTTCCAGCACCAGCAGCGGCTGCCCAAGCTCGACCAGTTCGCCAGGCTTGACGAGCACACGTGTGATCAGTCCCGGAATTGGCGCCTTGATCCGCCCATCGCCGCTTGCCGGGCGCGCGACCGTGGCTTCCAGGTCACGCACTTCCACCTGATGCAGTCCGAAACGTGAGCGTATCCAGCGCAGGTTGGGATCGACCATCAGTTCGTATGGTCGTCCATCGACGATGAGCCAGTCGAGGAGTTCGGGGCTTCCTGTGTCCGGCGCCAGCACATTGACCGTTTGCCCATCGACCCGTACCGTGATCTGGCTGGTCATCCGGCGCAGCGGCGGCGCTTCGACGACAAAGGTGTGACCATCGATGGTAATGCTCAGTTTGCTCATTGTTGTTCCCTCTACTGTGGCAGTTTGCGCGAGTCGCGATGCCAGCCGGAATGAGCGCGATCCGGCAGGGCGCCGCTGGAGTCGATGCCACGCCGGATGTACGCCAGCGCTGCCGCGATCGCCAGGTTGCGGAGGTGTTCGGGAGGAACCTCGGCGCCCGGTAGCGGTCGACGGGTAAACTCCGAATCATACGTGCCGGCAGTGAATTCGGGAGCGTCCAGAATGCGCTGGATGAGCGGCAGGTTCGTCTGTACGCCGCTGATCGCAAAATCGGCGACGGCGCGGCGCAACCGCCCCAACGCACCCGCGCGCGTGTCGTCCCAGGCGACGACTTTCGCCAGCAGCGGGTCATAGCGCACCGGAACGTCGCAACCACCGTAGGCGTAGGTGTCCACACGCACCCCTGGTCCGCCAGGGAAGCGGAAACGGCGCAGATGGCCGGGGCTTGGCAGGTAATGGTTCCAGGGATCCTCCGCGTTCACCCGCACCTGGATGGCGCATCCACGCAGTGCCACGTCGTCCTGCGACAGCTCAAGCGGCTCACCGGCGGCAATCTGGATCTGGGTGCGCACCAGATCGATGCCGGTGCGCATTTCGGTGATCGGATGCTCGACCTGAATGCGCGCCTTGACTTCGGTGAAGTAGAAGCGCCCCTGGGAGTCGAGCACGAACTCAACGGTGCAGGTGCTGGCGCATCCCAGCAGACGCCCGATTGCCAGCGCCTGTCGCCAGAGTTCTTTTCGTTGTGCATCGGTCAGGCAGGGTGCAGGCGATTCCTCGACGACTTTGCGATGGTTGTGCTGGATCGACCCATCGCGTTCGCCCAGGTGGATGAGATTGCCGTGCCGGTCGCCAACAATCTGCACTTCCAGATAGTGCGCCGGAAGAAACGCTTCTTCCAGGTAGAGTCGTTCGTCGCCGAAAGCGGTGAGCGCTGCCGAATGCGCGTGCTGCACCATGCTCTCCAGCTGGGCCGGTTCGCGCACCAGGCGCGTGCCGTGGCTGCGCCCGCCGCTGTATGATTTGAGCACCAGCGGGTAGCCAAGGCGTTCAGCTGCGTCGTGTAGCGCCTCCCATTCCGACGCGCGGTAGGCGTGCGGTGAGTGGCGCGGTACAGCGATACCGGCGGCGCGTACCGTTTCGAGGGTGGCGATTTTGTCGCGAACCTTCTCCAGCGTCGTGCTCGATGGTCCAATGAACGTGATCCCTGCGTCCTCGCATGCGCGGGCAAACGCGCTATGCTCGGCAAGGAAGCCATAGCCAGGATGGATCGCATCAGCGTTGCAATCGCGCGCAATCTGAACGATCGCTGCTGCGTCGTGGTAGAGCGCGCCCGAACTCAGTTGCACACATTCGTCTGCCAGGCGCACGTGAAGCGAACTGAGGTCGGAGTCGTCGTAGAGCGCGACCGTTCGGATGCCCATGTCGCGGCAGGTGCGAATGATGCGAACAGCAATTTCACCCCGGTTGGCAACGAGAATTGTGCGAAACATGGGTCTCCTCTCAGGACGGCGAGATACCGTGCTTCCGTGGCACGTGACGTTCACGCTTCGACAGGGTCACTTCCAGCGCCTTGATCAACACCCGGCGCGAGTCGCGCGGTTCGATCACGTCGTCGATCAGCCCGCGCGCAGCTGCAACATATGGGTTGTTGAAGCGTTCCTGATATTCCTCGACCAGTTCGCGCCGCTTCGCTTCCGGGTCGGGTGCGCTCTTGACCTCGTTACGGTACAGGATGTTCACTGCGCCGGCTGCGCCCATCACTGCGAGTTCGGCGTTGGGCCAGGCGTACAACAGGTCGCCGCGTAATCCCTTGCTGCTCATAACACAGTAGGCGCCGCCGTAACTCTTGCGCAGAATGATCATCAGTTTGGGGACGACGGCTTCCGAATAGGCGTAGATCATGCGCGCACCGTTGCGAATGATGCCGCCGTACTCCTGGTTGGTGCCGGGGAGAAAACCAGGAACATCCTGCAGCGTGATGATCGGAACATTGTAAGTATCGCAAATGCGAATAAAATGTGCTGCCTTGATCGATGCCTTGATGTCGATGCAACCGGCCAGCACCATCGGCTGGTTGGCGACGATGCCGACGACATAGCCATTGAGGCGACCAAAGCCGACGACCATGTTTTGCGCCCAGAGCGCATGCACCTCGAAGAACCGCCCATCATCGAGAATACTGGTGATCACCTGGCGCACATCGTAGGGTTTGGTCGGATCGACCGGCACAATTTCTTCCAGTTCCGGGCACCGTCGCTCCGGATCATCAACCGGACGGACGTAGGGCGGGTCGTCCTGATTGTTGAGCGGCAGGTAACTGAGGAGTTCACGCGCCATCGCCAGGCATTCCTGATCGTCGCGCGCCAGGAAGTGGCTGACGCCGCTCTCCTCGGCGTGGACGCGCCCGCCGCCAAGTTGATCCTGGGTGACATCTTCCTGCATGACAGCGCGTACCACTTCAGGACCGGTGATAAACATATAAGCATTCTCGGTCATGAAGATGAAGTCGGTCAGCGCCGGTGAATAGACTGCGCCGCCGGCACACGGTCCCATGATCAGCGAGAGTTGTGGTATGACCCCCGAAGCTTCGCAGTTGGCATCGAAGATGCGCGCATATCCGCCCAGACTATCGACCCCTTCCTGAATGCGCGCGCCGCCGGAGTCGTTGATAGCGATGAAAGGACAGCCGTACTTCAGCGCCATGTGCATCGCCTTGACGATTTTGTTGGCGTGCATTTCGCCGAGTGAACCGCCCATTACCGAGGCATCCTGCGCCGCGACGAAGGCGCGTCGCCCGTTGATCAACCCGAAGCCGGTAACAACGCCATCGCCGTACCGGGAACGCTTTCCGCCGGGGTACACCTCATAGCGCGGCATCACCAGCGTGTCGATCTCTTCGAACGTACCCGGGTCGAAGAGCAGATCGACCCGCTCACGCGCCGTCAGACGCCCTTTTTTGTGTTGTGCATCGGCGTCCTGCGCTGTGCCGCGAGCGATCGCTTTGCGCTGGCGTAGTTTCTCGATATACTCCTGCATACTCGTCATGGGACAACTCCATCTCCAATCCGTCTTGCTTCTGCAATGGAACCAGCAGCGTTCATCGAGAACCCGATATCCGCTGTGGCAAGGGTCAGCACAAACCTGCCCATCTGCCGCCACCAGCCACGATTGACCTGCGCATTCAGTTCGGGGCAGCACTGCACCATCACCGGCGCCCATCCATCGACAGCTGGTTCGTCTGGCAGGCAGACGATCTGGCGCGTATCGACGGTCAGACCGCAGCGCAGCGATTTGAGCGCGGCTTCCTTGGCGCTCCAGATGACGGTCGTCAGCAGTGGCTGCGCCGAGGGCGGCGCGTGACGCACCCGCGCAATTTCGGCATCGGTGAAGAAATCGGTCGCGAACCCGGGGTCGCGCGGCTCGACATACTCGATGTCGGCGCCTGGCACGTATCCTGGTGCGGCGGTCAGCGCGCAGAAGGCGTGATCATGGCTGTGGCTGATCGAGATGGCCAGTCGATCAACAATCGAAGCGTAACCATTCTGACTACGGAGACGCGGCGCACCGTCCGGGTCGGCAGTGATGACAATGTCACGCAGCGCGGGACGCCGTCCAGTAACCAGTTCAATGTAGTATGCCGCCAGATGCTTGGCCGTCCAGCGCCCGAGCAGCCAGTCGCGGCGGCGCTTTTCGCGAGTCAACGATCGGAAGCGCGCCTCCTCGACACTGCTGAGCAATCCCTCCGGAGCTTCAGCGCGGGCAAGTGCAGGGTGATCGGCGAGCGTCTGAGTCAGCCAGTACATCATGGTGTCCAATCCGAACAGCGAGGCGTCAGGGTACGGCGGAGAAGACTCCTGACGCCTCGCATAGGATGAGATTACACAGTGACGTCGCCCGGCAACCGCGAGGTGCGGTAGCCGCGCAGGTCGACATAGACGTTGCCGTCGGTATCGACCACCTGCACGTCATATGACGCTCCGCTGTCGATGGCGGTGACGAGTGCATAGAGGCGTCGCCCTTCGGCGCGTTCCGGCTGCCGGTGGATTGTGACGCTCTCGATGGCGGCTGGCAATGCCATCGCCCGTTGGGTCGCCATCTCCCACATTCCTGCGGCCTGGAAGCAGAGTTCGATCAGCCGCGGCGCGATCAGCATCGGCATATCGGGTGCACTGTTTGGCGGCAGACCATCCGCCATCAGCGCCACCGCCCGATCACCCATGATGCCGATGCGCTCCATCACCTGGTACGCCGGGCCATGGAAGTAGACACGGTAGATGCGTTCCCGGTCGATATCGAGCGCTTCGGTCGATGGTGGCACGAAGTCGATCTTCCGCTCCTCGACCGGCTCTGTCGTGAGGTAGACCTCACCGACAAAGTGGGTGTCGAAGCGCGGCGGCAGTTCGGGTCGTGGTTGCACCATGCCGCGCAGCGTCGTCTTCGCTACCAGCATCCCATTCCCGGTTGGGTGAACTGTCGCGCTCAGATAGAGTGTGCGCGGCTGGTTACGATGGAACTTGAACGGGCTGCTGAACTGCTCACTGATCGATGCAACCCGGAAGCCAGGCGTCAGAAGCGTCGCCAGTTCCGCGAACGCCTCGGTGCCCATGACACCGGGCAGCACCGGCACACCATCGATCTGATGATCGTAGAGGAACGGTTGCTCCTTTGGATCAAGGGTCGTCTCCACCTCGATGCCGCCGTACAGTTTGAAGGCTTTGACGCTCCCGATCATCAGGCGCCCTGCAGTCTCGACTTTCGCCGGGTCGAGACCGCCGGTTTCATCGAACTCCGCCGCCAGAATGCCGAGCCGCTGCCCGACGACGATCTCTCCGCGGAAGGCGCTCTTCGTCAGTTCGCGGCGGATGGTCGGGATACCCGCCTCCGGCGGCAGCATGTCGATGCCTGCCATCTCCATAATCTTTGGAATGGAACCGCGCGTTGCCATACCGATGCCGCCCCAGGCCGTCCAGTCGATGGCGATGCTGCGCGTCTCCGGTCGCCAGGTGCGCATGCTGCTCGTCACTTTGCAGAGCAGGTCGTTGGCGGATGAGTAGTCCGACTGACCGCTGTTGCCGAAGCGACCGGCGACCGAGCTGAACACCACCGTGGCGCCGATCGGCATGCCCTTCGCCGCATTCAGAATGCTGAAGTAGCCGTCTGCCTTGATGTCGAACACCAGATCGAACTCTTTCGGCTCTTTGTCGGGCAGCGCTTTGGAGATCTCAATGCCGCCGGCGTGCAGCAGCACGTCGATCCTCCCGTAGCGTTCGCGTACATCGGCGATGACCGCCGCCACACCCGGACCATCAAGCAGGTTGACGCTGAAGTAGTGCGCCGTGCCGCCGGCGGCCTGCACCGCTTCGATGGCGCGCAACGCCGCTTCCTCACGCTCGATCGCCAGAATCTTGCGGTCGATCATCACCGGCGTCGGGCGTTCACCCGCTGCGCGGAAGTCGTCGATCAACTTGCGCTTGAGCGCTTCTTTATCCTGACGGAACAGCGCAATGTTCGGGGCGTCCGGGTCTGGTTTCGGCGTCAGGTCGAGCAGGTAGAAGATCCCGCCCGACGCTGCTGCCAGGTCGGCGGTGATGGCGGAGGTGATGCCGCCTGCCGCACCGGTGACAACAAACACAGTCTCCTTGCCGAGCACCATGCCAGGCGTCCCATCGACAGCCGGGCGCTCCTCAAAGGTGACCGTGAAGCGCAGGCTGTCACGGTATCCGACTTCGACAACACCAGGGTCGAAGAGGGTTTCGGCGATCAGCAGGTCTGCCGGTTCTGCCGTCTTGCGCCCTGGCTCGAAATCGACCGCTTTGACCAGAATGTTCTGCCGTTCGCGCTTGTACGACTTGGTGCAACCGACAACGGCGCCGCCGAGCGGCGCGGATGCGCCTTCCGGTCCGTATCCGTGCAGCCCGCCAAGCCGTGTGGCAGAGACGAGGAACGTTCCGGGTCCGACGAGCGTGTCGTACAGTGTTCGGAGGGTCAGGTACAGGTTCTTGACACGCACACGGTTCAGTTCGCGCCAGGTCGCCAGGTCCATATCCTCGATCGCCGGTTCGACGTCGAGTGCTGGCAGCCAGTAGACGCCGTGAATCGGTCCCTCCGCCAGCCATCCTTTGAGGCGCTGCTCCAGTTCTTCGGCGGATGGCGGCTCTTCGATGACCAGCGTGCCAACGCCACGTTTCTCCAGGCGGTTGAGCAACGCCTTGCCGACGCCGCCGCGGTCCATCATCACGATAACGCGGGTGTTGCTATCGAGCACCACGCCGGTTGGTTTGCACAGTTCGATCGCCGGACGCAACGCCGGAACGACGACGCGGCGCGGAACCATGTCGGCGTTCTCGACTGGCGCAAGGGTAATGACCGGTTGCACAGTGGGCGCGGGTATGGCAGGGACCGCTGGTGCAGCGGAAGCTGCAACCGGAGTCGCTGACGCTGCTGTCGCCCCATCACCGGGTTTGAGATCGGGTCGGCGATCATAGACGAAGTTGATCACATGGCGCAGGGTCGGATAGTCGCGCAGTTTCAGGTCCTCGACGCGCTCGATGCCGAACGCTTCACGAATGGCGGCGAACGTTTCCGCCTGCTTGACCGTATCGACCCCCAGGTCGGCTTCCAGGTCGAGGTCGAGTTCGAGCATCTCCGGCGGGTAGCCGGTCTTTTCGGCGACCACCTCGAGCACGCGCGCAGTCACCACGTCTGCTGCAGGCGTCACCACAGACGAAGGCGCCGCCGGAGCAGGCGCTGTCGGAACTGGAGCGGGCGCTGCTGAAGGCTTGAGATCGGGTCGGCGATCATAGACGAAGTTGATCACATGGCGCAGGGTCGGATAGTCGCGCAGTTTCAGGTCCTCGACGCGCTCGATACCGAACGCTTCGCGGATGGCGGCGAAGGTTTCCGCCTGCTTGACCGTATCGACCCCCAGGTCGGCTTCGAGGTCGAGGTCGAGTTCGAGCATCTCTGGCGGGTAACCAGTCTTCTCGGCGACCACCTCGAGCACACGCGCAGTCACCGGGTCGGCGGCAGGCGCAGGCGCGGGTGTGGGTGCTGACGCGACAGGCGCTGCTGCGACAGGCGCCACTGTTGCCATCGCCATTGCCGGCGCCGGTGCAGGCGTGGGCGCCGCTGCGGGTGCCGGCGCTGCCGGGACTTTGAGGTCGGGTCGGTGCTCATAGACGAAGTTGATCACGTGGCGCAGGGTCGGATAGTCGCGCAGTTTCAGATTCTCGATGCGCTCGATGCCGAACGCTTCGCGAATAGCGGCGAAGGTTTCCGCCTGCTTAACCGTATCGACCCCCAGATCGGCTTCCAGGTCGAGGTCGAGGTCGAGCATCTCCGGCGGGTAGCCGGTCTTCTCGGCGACGACGTCGAGCACCTTTGCCGAAACCGGATCCGCTGCCGTTTCGGATGTGGCGGGGACTGGCGCGGCGACTGCCGGCGCAGCAACTGCTGGTGCAGACGCTGCCGGGACTTTGAGGTCAGGTCGGTGCTCGTAGACGAAGTCGATCACGTGGCGCAGGGTCGGATAGTCGCGCAGTTTCAGATTCTCGATGCGCTCGATACCGAACGCCTCGCGAATAGCGGCGAAGGTTTCCGCCTGCTTGACCGTATCGACCCCCAGGTCAGCTTCGAGGTCGAGGTCGAGGTCGAGCATCTCCGGCGGGTAGCCGGTCTTCTCGGCGACGACGTCGAGCACCTTTGCGGCGACCGTATCAACGGCAGGCGCAGGCGGTGCAGCGACCGCCGGTGCGGGTGCAGCAACCGCCGGTGTGGGTGTGGCGACCGCTGGTGTGGATGCAAACGCAGGCGCGGCAGCAGCCACAGGTGCAGCGGATGGTTTGAGCTCCGGCTTCTGCGTGTAGACGAAACCAACCACGTCGCGCAGGGTCGGGAAGTCGCGCAGGCGCAGATTTTCGACCTGCGGAATGCCGAATGCCTCGCGTACTGCAACGAACGTTTCCGCCTGCTTGACCGTATCGACCCCCAGGTCAGCTTCGAGATCGAGGTCGAGGTCGAGCATCTCCGGCGGGTAGCCGGTCTTTTCGGCGACGATCTGCAGCACTTTTTGGGTGACGCCATCTGTTTCGGGCGCAGATGCGGCAACCGGTGCAACCGGCTCGGGTGCAGGCGGTGGTACAGGCGCTGGAGTTGCGGCAACTGGCGCTGGCGCAGGCGGTGGAGTGACCGGTTTGCCGTTGGTTGGCGCCGGCGCAACCGGTGCAGGCGGCGGTGGTGGCGCAGCCGGTGCGGGCTGTGGCACTGGTGCGGGTTGCGGTGCAGGCGCATACTGGATCGCAGCCGGTGCAACAGCCACACCATCACCAGGCGCGGCAGCGCGCATCGTCGGACCGGTGCCTGGAACCCATGTGCTGGGCGCAGGCCGGCGCACCGGCGCTCCTGTCGCCTTGACGCGCAACACGCGCTTCACCACTTCGGTTTCGGCGTGGTCATACCCGCTTACCTGATCGAGCCAGTAATCGTAGCGTGCACGGTTCTCGATGCGCTCGACGCTGCCAGGGATGCGGCGCAGCAGAGTCATTGCGATCTGCGAACCAAACCCGGCCGCCAGGTGGAGTGCGTACTGCACCGGATAGCGTCCGCCACGACTCAGGTTGAGCGTGCCGAGATCGGGATCAACCTCCTTGTAGTTCGGAACGGGCGGCACGATGCCGTGTTCAAGAATCTTGACCGCGATGACATCTTCAATGCCGACTCCCATCGGGTGCCCGGTGAATCCCTTGGTATTGGCGACGATCACCTGGCTTGCCGCATCACCGAAAGTCTTGCGCAGCGCAACGACCTCTGCCGACGCGCTGCCGCCGCGCGCCGGGGTGAACGTCTCGTGCGAAACGAAGACCAGGTGCGGCGCAATCGTCCGTCGGTCGATGCCGAAGCGCCGTTCGGCGGCGGTCATCAGGCTGTTCATAACACCCGAAATATGCTCGACATCGAGGCGTGTGCCGTGGAAGGCGCTGTTTGCCGTCTCACTGCTGAGCACCTCGACAATCCCGCGCATACCGCGTTCGCGCACTGCGTCTTCGCTCTCGACCACCAGGGCGCATGCCCCCATTCCGAGGATCATTCCATGGCGGCGGCGGTCGAAGGGCAACGCCGCTTCTTCGACACGGTCGTCGGTTGCAGCGGCGCCGGTTGCCAGAAAGCCTGCACCGATCCATCCCAGCACATGGTCGCTGGTGACATTATCGGCGGCGATTACCAGCACACGGCGGCAGCGCCCGGTGCGGATCCAGTCCTCCGCAATGGCGATTGCCTGAGTAGTGGCAGCGCATGCGGCGTTGACGTGCGTGTTAGGACCGCGCGCGCCGATGTACTCAGCAAACTGGCTATGCCCCATCGCCAGAATGCGGAAGATGAAGCGTCGGTCGAAGACGTAGGGTTCACGCTCAAGCAGATCGCGCAGTTCGCCGATGCGCCGGACGATCTCCGCCAGTGTTGCAGGATCGGTCGTTGCCTGGCGCAGAGCCTCGAGCGTCTCCAGTTGCTCGCGTCGATGTTCGTAGGTGTAGTAGCGTTCGAACTCTTCGGCGATGCGATCCAGCCCTGGGAACGCCGACGCGAAGATAACGCCGGTTTCGTCACGCAGCGCTTCGGGCAGCATCCAGCGATCCGGCAGATCTTTCCCGGTTGTCGTTCGTCGATACGTCTGCACCAGTGGAATGCCTGCCTCACGCAGAGCATCGAGACCGGCCGCCATTGCCATCTGGGTCGTCGAGTCGAGCGCCTCGACCAGTTTGGCAGGCACGCCATACTCCTCGGTCAGATTGAACGGTCCGGGGCGTCCGGCGAGGCGGATGACCTCATCGGGAGTGGTGAGGGTCTCAAAACTGCCGCTGCCATCTTCGCTCTTCACCACGCGCGTGATGTTACGCGCCAGCATCTGGCGACGGAAGCGCTCTGGAATGAGATCGATGAACTGCTCGCCGTGCAGGATGCGCAGCGCATTCTGCTCGTCCATCACCGGCTTTTCTGCGCCGGGCAGACCGAGTCCTGTGCCGGAGATGACGACCGAGCCGGTCGGTGGCAGGTTGCGGTCGTACACCTGCGCGCCAGATGCCAGGTGGTGCGTCGTTTGCGCTCCTTGCAGCGCCTGGGTGAGCAGTTTCCCAAGCGTATCGAGCGGAATGCCGTTGACCATAGTCGCCTCTTCGATAGTCTGGTTTACAGCAGTGCCTGCAACGACCTGCGGAACAGCAGGCGCGCTGGCAGCGGCGGGCGCCGGCGCGGGAGCGCTGGCAGGAACCGGTTGTGGCGCCTGCGCAATCGCAACAGCGGCAGTCGTCGCACTGGTCTGCACACTGCCATCCCTCTGCACCTGCACAGCGGTCGACTCCTCAACGAGACCATACCCGGCAGCGTACAGCCCACAGAGCGCCTGATTGAAACTCTGGATCGTACCGGTCTTCGGGTGGTTCGTAAAGAGCGACACGACATCGGGCTTATTGCCGAGCACATCGTCCACGAACCCCTTGAGCGCCTTCTTCGGACCGACCTCGACGAAACAGCGCGCCCCTTCACGGTAGAGGGTTTCGACCCCTTTGACCCACTGCACCGGCGAGGCGATTTGTTTTTCGAGAATATCCTTGATCTCCTCGATCGTCATCGGGTAGAGTTCACCGGTTACATTCGCAACCATTGTGATACGCGGCGGCGCGATGTGGAAGCGGTCCAGTTGCCTGCGCAGCGGACCGGACGCCGGCGCGACGATGCGGGTATGGAAGGCGTGGCTGACCGGAATGCGCTGCGCCTGATACCCTTTCTGGGTGAAGACCTCGATCGCCTTTTCGACCGCCTTGCTGGCGCCGCCGATCACGACCTGGTTGTACGAGTTGATATTCGCGGGAATGACATATCCATCGATTTCCTCGAGGGTGCTCAGCACCACATCGAGTGGCGCCATGACCGCAGCCATCCAGCCGTTGTCATCGACCTTCACTTTACTCATCTCGGCGCCGCGCGCAGCCGACGCTTCGAGCGCCTCGGCGAACGGCATGATGCCGGCGGCGTTCAGCGCCGCATACTCGCCGAGCGAGTGTCCCATCACCATATCCGGCTCGAACCCATATTCCTTGAGCAGACGGCAAAGCGCCGCATCGAGCGTCAACATCGCCGGTTGCGTGATCGCCGTCTGCATCAGGTTATATTCGGCCTGCTTGATGGCAGCGGGATCACTGGCATCGACATAGATATAGCTGCTCAGCGGCTTCCCGAGAATCGGCGTCATGACGGCATCGCTCTCTTTGATCACCTCGGCGAATGCCGGTTCGCTGAGCAATTCCCGCCCCATGTTGACATACTGGCTGCCCTGACCGGGGAAGAGGAAGGCAATTTTACCCGGTTTCGGACCGCTGCCACGGAAGACGCCCTGCGCCTGCAGCGCCTTCCATGCGGCGGGGTTGTCGAAGCCTGCCGCCTTCTGCGCTTTCTTCAAGCGGTCGAGCAACTCATCGTGGTTGCCGAAATCGATCACGACGCGCTCCTGCTGCGCCAGTTCCTGCGGATCAGGCGGTTCGACCGGCGGAGTCCAGCCGCTTTCGACCTTCTGGAAGATTGCGTCGATCTTATCTTTGAGGTCCTTGGGCGTTGGCGCACCGATTGCCAGGATACCACGCAACGGCTTCTTGTCGGAGCGCAATCGTGGTCCGGCAGGAGGCGGCGTACTGGCGGAAACTGTCGCCGTTGCCATGCTCATCGCTGTGGTTGTGTTGCCGGGTGCGCTTGCCGGTGGCACGGCGGCGCCGGCGTAAACCTTCGGCTCGGTGCGGATCATGCCGGGGATGTATTCCTCCAGCACAATGTGGAAGTTGGTGCCGCCGAACCCATAGGCGCTGACGCCGGCGCGGCGCGGCGTGTTGCCGCGGCGCTCCCATTCGCGCGCCTCGGTGAGCAGGTAGAACGGCGTGGCATTGAAGTTGATATTCGGGTTGGGCTTTTCGCAGTTCAGGGTTGGCGGCAGAACCTTGTGATAGATCGCCATGATCGCCTTCAGCAGGCCCGCTGCGCCGGCGCCTGCCTTCAGGTGCCCGATATTGCTTTTGACCGAGCCAAGCCCGATGCTGCCGCGTTCGGCTTTGCCAAAGCAGGACGACAGGCTTTCGACCTCAACCACATCACCAACCCGTGTACTGGTGCCATGCGCCTCGACGAGCGTCGCCGTCGCCGGGTCGAGTCCGGCATCCTGCCAGGCGCGCTCGACAGCGAGGATCTGCCCGATCGGGTTTGGCGCGGTAATGCCTTTGCCCTTGCCATCGGACGATCCGCCGACACCGCGAATGACCGCATAGATGCGATCGCCGTCGCGTTCCGCATCGGCAAGGCGCTTGAGCAGGAAGGCGGCAGACCCTTCGCCCATCACGAAGCCATCGGCGCCATCGCCGAACGGTCGCGTCCCGGTAGCCGAAAGCGCACCGATCTTACAGAACTTCACAAACGTGCTGGCGCCCATATTGCGATCGACGCCGCCAGTGATGATAGCATCGCACTGACGCTGAATGAGTTGCTCGCACGCCGCATCGACCGCTGCGAGCGTCGAGGCGCATGCAGCGTCGGTAATGAAGTTCGGACCGCGCAGGTTGAGCACATTTGCCACACGCCCCGATACGATATTCGGCAACTCGCCAGGCATCGTGTCTTCGGTCACCGGTGGGAGGGCATGATCGAGTTCTGCGTGCCACTGCGCAATCAGCGCCTCCTGCACGTCCCTGGGCAACCGCCGCCAGGCGTCGGTGCGTTCGAGCAGATGAACATACTCGGGGAACACCACGCGCTGATGGGTGATATAGTGCAACTCACCACCCATCGCCGTGCCCAGAATAACGCCGGTGCGATCAGTATCGAGCGCGCGCTCGGGGTACCCATAGTCGGCAAGCGTTTCGGCGGCAATCGTAACCGCCCACTGCTGCCCCTGATCCATTGCGGCAGCAACGCGCGGCGGGATCTTGAAGCGTTTCCAGTCGAAGGTAAACCCGCGCACCCAGCCGCCGATCTTCGAGTAGGTCTTATCCGGAGCGGCAGGATCGGGATCGTAGTAATCCGCGATGCTCCAGCGCTCCGGTGGCGTTTCGGCAATACTGTAGCGTTTGTTCAGAATATTGGTCCAGAAGGCGGGCGCGTTGGGAGCGTCGGGAAGTATCGCGCCCACTCCGACAATCGCAATCGCCCGTTCTGCAGAGTCGCTCATCGTTCTCTCCCTTTCAGGCTGCCGGGAATGCCTCGACCAGTTTCGCCGCAACAAAGTCCATATCCGCAATCTGCCCGGCCTGTGCGGCAAAGATGGCGGGCAGGTTGAGCGTATTCGCCAGGTTCGGGTCTGTTTGACCGGCGCCGATCAGCCAGGCGAGTCCATCGGTGGCGACCTTGTAGGCGGCCATGCGTGCAAAGATACGGGCCAGCGCCTGTTCAGTCGGCAGATCAAGACCGGAGGCGACCGTGGGCTTGCTGGTGACGCGTTCACTGAAGATTGCTGCAGTTTCCGCCCAGGCGATCAATTCACCGAGACGGAACAGAATATGCTGATTGCGCGTCAGGCGGTCGATCCGTGCGCGTTCCAGGATGTTCGCCAGCGCGTGCATCGCCAGCGCCGCCACATTCGCGCCATTGTTTGGTTCACGCTGATGCACCTGCTCGACGCGCGCGGCCCAATCGTGGTAGTAGGCGCCTTTCGTCTTCAGATGGAACTGCCAGCGGTCGCGCGCGATCGTCCATTCCATAATCTCGGACGTGCCCTCATAGATGCAGGTAATGCGCACATCGCGTTTGATCTTCTCGACCATGTACTCTTTGGTGTAGCCGTAGCCGCCGTGCACCTGAATGGCGTCTTCGGCAGCCTTGTTTCCGGCTTCGGTCGCCATATACTTCGCCACGGCGCCTTCGGTCTGCTGTTGATCATTGCCGCCGTCAATCGTTTCGGCGACCCATTCGATATAGTGGCGCGCCGCTTCGAGGCGTGCCACGTTGGGCACGATCAATTTGTGCGTCAAGCCCTGCTGCTGGCTGAGCGGCTTCCCGCCCTGAATGCGCGTCTGCGCATAGCGGATCGCGCGACGCATCGCCTCCCACCCGGCGCCAAGACCGAACGAACCGACCATCAGGCGGGTATAGCCGAAGACTGCTGCTGCCTGCGCCAGCCCTTTGCCTTCCACGCCGCCGACCAGCCGGTCAGCCGGAACGAAGACTTCATCGAGGAACAGGGCAGCGGTATTCGAGGCGCGGATGCCGTGCTTATCTTCCGGTTTGCCTTTGGTGAAGCCAGGAGCATCATGCTCGACAATGAACCAGGAGATGCCGCCGGGAGCATTCGCAAGGATTGTATAGATTTTGGCGACGCCGCCGTTCGAGATCCACTGCTTGCGCCCGCTGATCTTGTACCCGATGACCTTGCCATCTTCGACCACCGGCACAGCTTTGGTCGTCAGGGTCGCCAGGTCGGAGCCTGCCTGAGGCTCGGTGGCGCCATACGCCACGAGCAACCCTTCTTCGGCGATGCGCCCCATCCAGTATTTCTTCTGCTCTTCGGTGCCGCCGACGGTGATCGGGTCGGTGCCGAGGAACGTCGCCAGGACGCCAGTTGCAATTCCGAGGTCGATGGCGGCCATTGCTTCCGAAACGCGATAGATATCGTAAGCCCCGCCGCCCAGACCGCCGTACTCTTCGGGAATGAACAGCAGGTGAATGCCAAGTTTGTTGGGGTCGTACAGGTCTTTCAGCACATCAGCCGGGAATTCGTCATTATGATCGAGATGGCGGAGATATTCGGGCGTCAGTTTCCGTTCGGCGTACTCGCGCAGCGTCGCCAGAACCATATCGAGCGTCTCGACATCCAGAGTGGTCATTGCAGGCTCCTCCTCATAACGTACCGCATGGTACATGCTCCAAGCTTGTACCCGACTTCACGGAAATCCTTGCAGATTGTACCGATACGCACTGCATCATGCAGGAAAGAACTATCTATCGTATGGAAAGAACTCTTCACCTGTCTGTAACTTTTGCGGTACACTGCTGTGTATGATGATGACGAAGCGCACCGCGATGTATCTTACAGGTCTGGCGCTCCCTCTGGTGTTGTGCCTTGCAACAGGCGTCTGGATCGGCGCCGGCGAGCAGGCACAGCGCGCCAGACAGCGCGACCTCGCGCACGCGCGCGCGTTATGGGAACAACGTCCATTCCGCGACTACCGCCTGGTGGTGGAGGATGGCGATTGCACCTACGACGTGGTGGTGCGTCAGGGACAGGTGACCGGCAGCTATCGCGACAGTTGCAATCTCCGCGCGCGCACAATCGAGACATTGTTTCTTGTCGCCGAAGGCGACGGAACAACCACGCCAGTGTGCGGCGTGCGCGGGTGCGTATGTGAAACGTACATCCACACCCGCGCCGACTACGATCCGGCGTTGGGTTTCCCGCGTTTACTCATCATCGAAGCGACGCTGCGACCGAACTGGCGCCACCAGGACTTCTGGCGCAGCATGCTGGCGGACGGTGGTGCAGTCCTGTGCCGTGGCGCAAACCGACGAACGATCAGCGTGTTGTATGTTGCTGCAGCACCGTGAATCATCGGAAGAGCGCCAGTGCCGGATATTTGCTATTCGCGAACTGCTGTACGCTGGCGGCCTCGGGATCGCTCGTGAATGGTTCGATGCTGCATCTGGGTTCAGGAATGCGGAAAGGGTGAATGACGGTTTACTGCTGATTCGTCGTCGTTTACTATTCTTACATAAAGCGCCAAAGATTGCAACCTTCTCTTGTGGTCAGGTGACCGCGATCGTGGGTTGAAATCGGCGATGTGCGTTGAACGTTGTGCGTTGAACGTTGCACGTGGGCAGGTTGAAGGGGGGAGGGTGAGCCTGCAGGAAGATTGCAGGTGGACGGCAGGCGTTGAACGTTTCGTGTTTCATGGCGAAGGTGGAAAGACGGGAGTGGTTGCATCACAGCAGTTCCAAATGGAAACCTCATATGAGCATTGATGCCTGCTGCGAGCGCAACGGTTTATGCAGACAGGTCGCTACCGGTTGGAATTGAACAAGCCGCACATGCATGCTCATAAGCGCGCATCGCAAATGTCATCACAGCAATCTACAATCTACAATGGCAGCAATGCACCTGACGCATGATCTGATTTCTTCCTTTTTACACAATACGAGGGCAGATAGCAGGATCGCGGGATTTCATGCGTTCGTCGCCGTATCTTTTCGGCGCATTTCTGCATTGTTATTGATCAGGAAAGGAGCCATGAGGAGGAAGAGCTTATGTCCCGCATTGTCTGCCTGTCGGATACGGTTTCGCTGGTGCGTCTGGTGCGTGAGGAAGCGACCATGAGAGGTCACCTGCTGTTTCCTTTTCCCGGCTCACAACTCAACGATGCGCTCCGTCAGGCAGTGCGGCAGGCGGCGCCGGATGTGGTGCTCCTCGAATTGACCAGTACTCTCGATAACCCGCATATCTACTTCTTCCTGCGCTCCGATCGTGCGATGCGGCGCGTCCCGGTGATCTTCCTCTCGTCTCGTTCCGATCTCGAACTCCTTGCCACAGCGCTCGGCGCCGACGGCTACCTTCCCCTTCCTCTTGATCGAGCGGCGTTTCGTGTCACTCTGAGCGCGTACCTGGACACCTCTGTTCCGTCGGGTGCGCCGCATATCGAGGTTCCCCATTCAACCGTGCAGCGGTATGCTTCGTTGATGCAACGTCTGCCGTTGATGACACGGGTGGCAGCTGGTGTGCCAGCAGTGTAGGATTCGTCAGGATCACTCCGCTCCTCTGGAGGTGTGGATCATCGGCAGTGAGGCGATCAGTCCAATGCTCTGGCAGGGGAGCACGATGCACATAGACGCACTATAGACTACCCCGGCGTCTCTGTCGTTGGTTCTGGAGGTTCATCGGTCTCGCCGGATGGCGCGGCCTGCCCGTCCGGTTCAGGTGATGCGCTCTCTGCGCGCTCATCGCTGTCCGGCGCCATCTCCTTCAACCGTTGCTGCACCAGTTCGTGCAGAGCTGCCAGTGTCATGTCGGCTGCCGCCGGATCATCGTGCCGTTGCTGACGTACAGTGTCGAGGTGCAGATTGATGTACGCCAGTGTATGGTGCATGCCATCGCGCATATCCGCCAGCGCCTGTTCGCGTCTCTGCAGTGCGTCCAGGCGATGCAACAGCGGCGTCACCCGTTCGATCTCGGCGTGTGCCGCGTGCAGGTCGCGCTCCAGTGCTGCGCGTTCCTCCCGCTCGTCGAAGAAGAGCCGGATGTACAGGAACAGCACCGGAAGCCAGGCAATGATCGCCACAAGCCCGGTGACGGTTCCCCAGCGTTGCGTTGCCAGCGCATCGTACAATCCGATCGGTTCTGCCAGCGTCAGCAGGATGACCGAACCCGGCAACCACCAGCGGCGGATGGGCGCTGCGGCTGCGACCTGCCCCAGCATAGCCAGGAGCAGCAGGGCGAACCATGCGCTCACCGGCAGCAGTGCCAGCACCAGGACGAACTCGACTGCCAGGACAACCAGCAGATCGCGGTAGAGCGGGGGCCACTCGTCGCCGGCGTGACGCACCGGCGCCCAGAGCCAGCGGTGCGCAACCAGGAATGCCAGCGCCAGCAGCAGCATCCAGAGACCACGTGCATTCCACAGACCGCTGCGCTGCGCTGCGTCGAACAATCCCGTCCCGATGACGACTGTCAGAAATGCATCCCAGAAGATCGCGAAGTGGCGTCGCCACGATGAGTGGCGAGCGATGGGTGACGGGTCGTGTAGTTCTTGAAGCGGCGTGGTAGAGCGCCAGATTTTTTTCTGCATCTCGGTGACGATCCGCGCAAGATTCTGATAGCACGCGGATGCATACGGATGGGATGGATCAACACGGATCAATGTGGCAATCCGTTGTTTCCGCGCTCATCCGTGTCCATTCTGACAACTGGCGGACGCCGCCGCCAGTGACCGGTCGCCTGCTCGAAGGCGTATGCCAGCTGCAACACGCCGAAATCGTTGTGGTAGCGCCCGACCAGTTGCAACCCCACCGGCAATCCATCGCGCGTGAACCCGGCGGGAACCGAAATAGCCGGAAGACTGGTTATCGAAATATAGTAGCACGACCGCATCCAGTCGATGTAGGTTTCCATCGGGATGCCGTTGATCTGCGTCACATACGGTTGCTCGATCGAGAAGGGCGGAACCTGGACAACCGGCAGTGCCAGGAATTCATACGTTTTCATGAATCGGCGCATCCGGTGGTAGAGCGCAGTGCGCAGCCGTTCGGCGCGCCCGATCTGCGGTCCGGTGAGTATGCGTCCGCGTTCGATCTCCCAGAGAATCGTCTCTTTGATGCGATCCCGATGCATCTCGGCAAGATCGCCCAGTTTTTGTTCGTACCCCCAGGCGCGCCATACTTTGAATGCTTCATCGGCGCCGCTGAAATCCGGATCGATCTCTTCGACGCTGCAACCGATCGCTTCAAGTGCCGGTCGTGCCTGTTCGAGGACAGCGGTCACCTCGGGATCGACCGGCAATTCACCGAGGTTTCGGCTCCACGCCACCCGCACGCCGCGAACATCCCGCTCAAGCGACTGGCGAAAAAATGCGCCTGGCTTCTGGAGAGCAATCGGTGAGCAGGGGTGCGGTCCTGCAATGGCGCTGAGCATGAGCGCAGTATCTGCGACGGTGCGCGCCATCGGACCCAGGACACTGAGGGTTTGCCAGGCAGCGCGGTCTGAACAGGATGGCACGCGCCCCGGCGAGGGGCGGAAGCCGACCACATTACAGAAACTGGCCGGGTTGCGCAACGACCCGCCGGTATCACTGCCGTCAGCGATCGGAATCATGCCGCACGCCAGCGCTGCCGCTGCACCGCCACTGCTGCCGCCGCAGGTTTTCGTGAGATCGTAGGGATTGCGGGTTGCGCCAAAGATTGGGTTGAAGGTCTGGGAACCGGCGCCAAATTCGGGCGTATTGGTTTTGCCGATCATAATGGCGCCGGCTTTGCGCAATCGGGTCACAATCAGGTCATCGGCATCTGGAACGAAATCGGCGTAAATTGGCGATCCGAAGGTCGTTCGTACCCCTTTCGTCTGCACCAGGTCCTTGTGCGCTACCGGCAACCCGTGCAGCGGTCCTACGGCATCGTCGCGTTGCAATGCAGCGTCCGCGGCGCGCGCCTGTTCGATCGCCCATTCCGGCAGCAGGGTGACAATTGCATTGACGAGCGGGTTGGTGCGTTCGATCTGGCGCAGGTGCGCTTCCATCACCTCGACGCACGATACCTCGCGGCTGCGGATGCGCTGCGCAAGTTCGACAGCAGTCAGAAAACAGAGATCACACGCATCGGTCATATCGGTCGGTTCTGCAAATAGAAGACTGTTCCTGTCAGGCAGGTGTGAGGGTTGGTGTATCGAGGACTGCGCCGACGCGCTGTGTTGGTTTGCCAGCGCTCGAAGCGCGCATCTGCATGCCGCAGAACGGGCAGAACTGGACATCCGATTCCTCAATCAGACCGTTCCAACCAGGACACCTCATATGCGTCCTCCCAGTTCGCGCACTTTGCCGGCAATATCGGGCGCCGTGACCAGCGCTTCGCCGACCAGCACGGCATCTGCGCCCCAGGAGCGCACCAGTGCGACATGGTCAGCCGTGAAAATGCCGCTTTCGCTGACCAGCAGCGGACGGTTCTCTACCGGCAGGAGCGCCGCAAGCTGACGGGTTGTTTCGAGGGTCGTCGTGAAACTGTGCAGGTCACGATTGTTGACGCCGATGATGGTTGCGCCGACATTGAGCGCGCGTCGAAGTTCGTCGTCGTTATGCACCTCGACCAGCGCCTGCATGCCGAGTTCGCCTGTGAGACGCAGCAATGCTGCAAGGGGTTCATCGTCGAGTGCGGCGACAATCAGCAGAAGCGCATCGGCGCCATAGGCTCGCGCTTCAACGACCTGATACGGGTCGATAATGAAGTCCTTACGCAGCAGCGGCAACGGTGGCGCAGCGCCCCGGTCGAACAGTGATCGAATCCCCTCCAGGTACTTGAGGTGTCCCTGGAAGAAGCGAGTATCGGTCAGCACCGAAATGGCAGCAGCGCCGTTGTCGGCATAGATCCGCGCCAGCGCCAGCGGATCGAAGTTTTCGATCAGGATGCCCTTTGAGGGCGAGGCTTTCTTGACCTCAGCGATCAACGCGATCGGTTGGGCTGCACGCAGCGCAGCGCCAAAGTCGCGCGGCGGCGGGGCAGCGTCCGCGCGAGCCAGCATTCGGTCATACGGTATTTTGATGCGCTGCCGCTCGACTTCGGTGCGCTTGTGCGCAAGAATGCGGTTAAGAAATGTTTCCATGTCCTGCGTTCCACATTCGCACGTTCAACGTTCAACGTTCAACGTTCCACATTCGCACGTTCAACGTTCAACGTTCAACGTTCAACGTTCGCACGCTCAACACGACCGGCAAGATAGACTTCCTCGACCGCCGCCTGAATCTGCGGGTCTTCTTCGAAGGAATAGCGCCACCATTCGACTTCGACGACCCGATCAGGTTGGACTCCCGTTCCTTCGAGCAACGAACCGTCGGGCAGGCGGAAGACCAGTTCCGCCAGCCAGAAGCGTGAGCCATCGTCGAGATCATACCCGATGAGATTTTCGGTATTGCCTGCACTGGGTGTCCCGACCACCCGCGCCCGTCCACGCATCTGCATGCCGGCAGCGAACATCTCGGCGGCGCTGGCAGTTTCATTGCCGGTCAGCACAACGATCGGCACCTGTTCAAGCAGCGGCAACGTCTTGCCAGACGGCACATCGATGCTGAAGGTGCGATCCCGTCCACTGCTGCTGCCGATCGTCCCGCCGTCGAGAAATAATCCGAGCGTGCGCCGCAGCATGTCGAGGCGTCCCCCGCCATTCGTGCGCACGTCCAGGATCAACCCATCGAGCGGACCGGATTGATAGAGTGACATAATAGCGTCAGTCACACGCTCATCGAGGGCTGAGACGTTGAAGGTGTCGATCAGGACCACGCCGACATCGGTTCCCGGCACACGGCGCGCCTCAACGGTCGGAAAAGCGTCGGGAGGGATGACCTGGCGAATGATCGTGACATCACGGGTTGCGCCGCTGTTGTCGATGATCCGGAGTTGTACCGGTGTTCCGGGTTGCCCGCGCACAACGGTGACCGGTCTGCCCGGACCGAATGTGACAGTGTCGCTCACCGGCACGCCATTGACCGCAATAATCAGGTCGCTTGGCTGAAGCCCCGCCTGCTCCGCCGGACCGCCAGGCGCCAGGCGGGTGATTAGAATCCCTTCCTCCAGTTCGCGGATCATGGCGCCGATGCCAGCATACGCCACTCCGCCATCGAAACGCGCTGCTTCTTCAGCCACTTCCTGCGGTGTGTCGAAGCGCGTGTGATCATCGCCGAGCAGCCCCACCATTTCTTCGATGAGTGCGTAAAATTCCTCTTCCGAAGCTGCACCGGCAATGCGCGGCTCGAACTCCCTGCGCACCGCGTCCCAATCGACGCCGCCGTAATCTTCATACACATACCGGTCACGCACCAGCGTCCAGACATCTTCAAAAATTGCCTGGCGCGCGTCGGCGCTGAGCGGCGCGAGTGTAGGGGTCGGCAGAAGCGGGTATGGCGTCACCGTCGGTGTTGCGGTTGGCGCAGGGGTTGGGGTTGACGTTGCGGTTGGCGCCGGACGTGGCGTTGCGGTTGGCGTAGCCGTTGGTGACGGTGTGAACGTCGGAGGCGGTGCTGACGTGGCGACGGGCGCCGGTCGCAATGTTACAGGCAGGTTGCCACACCCCGCCAGCACGACCACGAAGAGCACAAGTATGAAGCGGAGACAACGATTCATCATGCCATCATTGTACACGAGAACCGGCGTCTGTGGGCGCCTGTTCAGCATCAACTCCTGATATGGTGTGGCATCAACCTGCGGAGATGATACCACAGACGAAACCGCCTCTCTGCCGGGGTACGGAAGAGAGGCGGCGGATGAACAGCGCTCCGAATGAAACGACGGATCACCGTACAATCAGCGGCAGCATCACCCGGAAGGTTACCGGCTCAGTGACGAGGCGTACCTGTACCGTAACTGCATTCGATGCACCACCGCCAGGCGCGGGGTTGACAACGGTGACGCTGCCGTCGCCTGCGCTGCTGCGTTGTGCTGCCGGCAGAATGGCCTGCAGTTGCGTTGCACTGGTGAAAGTCGTTGTGAGCGGCGCTCCATTCCAGCGCACGACTGAATTCGGAACGAAATTGCTGCCCGTAACTGTCAGAACAACATTAGTGTTCCCTACCGGTATGAAATCCGGCGAGACGCTGCGGATGGTCGGCGCCGGGTTGTTGATGGTGAACGTCGCCGGGCTGGATGTCCCGCCGCCAGGAGTGGGGTTGAAGACAGTCACGTTGGCTGTGCCCGCCGTGGCGATGTCGCTGGCAGGAATGGTTGCCGTCAGCACGGAACTGGAGACGAAGGCGGTGGTGCGGTCACTTCCATTCCAGCGCACGACCGCGCCGTTGACGAAGTTCGTGCCGGTGACGGTGAGGGTGAACTGCGGACCGCCCGCTGTCGCCGACGTCGGACCGATGCTGCTGATAGTCGGTGCCGGGTTGTTGATGGTGAACGTCACTTCATTGGAGGTGACGTTGCCCGGATTGACGACGGTCACGTTCGCCGTGCCCGCTGTAGCGATGTCGCTGGCAGGAATGGTTGCCGTCAGCACGGTGCTGGAAACGAATGTCGTTGCGCGCGGACTGCCATTCCAGTGCACGATTGAACGATCCGTGCCAGCGCCGTTGATGAAACCGCTGCCGTTGACGGTCAACGTGACATCGCTGCTGCCAGCGATTGCCGAGGACGGATTCAGACCTGTAATTGTCGGAGTCGGGATTGTCTCGCCACAGATGACGAACGGCAATCCAACAATGCGATCACTGGAATAATCACCTCGTGGCGCCCATGTCCCCGGTTCGCCGCTGCTCAGGTTGAGCTGGCGCGCATTATCTTCGGTAGCGGCATTCGTCGGAGGAACCCAGGGACCACTGAGACCAGAGTCGCCTGCAATACCCCATTCGAGCCAGTATGTTCCCGGCAGAAGAGTTGTGACCGTGAAGGGCCAGGAGATCGTGACTGCCATGATCGGACGACTGGTTTGTGTCAGATTATCGGATGGCACACGATAGACATTCGTCCACTGGTTATTCGTAATCGTGCCGTTGACCGGTCCGGCGATCACCTGCCCACCATCGCCCGGAGTGCCGTTCCAGAGGCGCAGATTCACAACACCGGTAATGGTCGACGTCGTACCGCTATCGATCTGATATGCGTAGAGCGTGACAGCGGAAGGTCGCCATCCATTACCGGTGACGGTAAAATCGTCTGCCAGGCGCGCAGAGTTGATACCGTCGGGAGTGGTCTGGGTGCGGGTTGGATCTACCAGGTACCCAAAACCAGTATCGAGGCTCTGCGGTGAACTGGTGTCGGCGCCTCCCGCTCCATTGCCGGTTCCTGTAACGAATGTGCCATTGGTAAAGAGTGGTGTGGCAGAACACGATGGCTGAACATTCGCATACGCCGGACGGGAAATGAAACCGGCGCCGCCCAAAACCCCGACCATCAGACTGACAACTGTCAGTGTACGGATGAAGAGATTGAAAGAAATGAACCTCATTGCTGTTCTCCCTGCTGGATCTTCAGCGAACGCATGTACGAACAGCCGACATCATGGCGCTGAGAACTTCGTACTGTTCTTCGTGTCTGGCGCCACGCTGGTGCGCGATGGTTCGGGGAGTGCATGCATAGTCGATAATACCGATTGGAATTGAACAAGTCGCATGCGCATGCTCATCAGAGTGCATCACAGCGCTATCGCAGCAATCTCCAATCCAAAATCTACAATCTGAAATGGTATAACTCACTGTCTCGTGGTGTGCGCCGCGTTCCATGCGACTTCACACGCACTCTGCGTTCTGCGCTTGACGTAACTGTAGCGCTGCTGAATGAACAGGAGATGAACGGATTGCGATCAGGGGTGCAATGATGCGCGCGGGTTGTAGAGGTGCAGTTGAACGCTGCAGGCGCCGTTCGCTGCGTATGATTTTTTAGAAATTAATCTGGTATACGTCTGACATTGTCGGGGTACCCCCAGCGCGCCCGTCGAACCTGGAGGAGCACGCCCGCACTCTCCGGGGGAGAGCACCGTCGGGGCACGGCGGCGCCGTGCCCCAACCAGGCGAAACCCGCCCGCGTGGGCGAGAACGGATGATGCAAGACCATCAACTCCCTGCCGGGATGTACCTGGTTTGATAGCCGATATTTTTGGATGCCGCCTGTTTTCAGGGGTCTTGGGGTTGTGAACGCACCGGTGTATGAGTACACGAACCTTTCGTCCACGCAAACATCCGTCCACGTTCGACGAACCCCAGGCTGGCGTAGAACTGGCGCGCCGGTTGATCTTCCGGTTCGCTGCCGTAGAACACCGTCGCCAGATGCGCGTCATACCCTTGCAGGCGACGCATGCCTTCCAGCACGAGTGCGCGCGCCAGTCCGCGGCGGCGATGGGCAGCCCGGCATCCCAGCGGCTCGATCTCGCCAGCGCGGTTGATCGTGTCGAGCCACAGGGTGCAGAATGCCGCAACGGTTCCCTCCGCCGTAACCGCAATCAGGTCAAGATCAGGGCGGTACGCGGGGGCATGGATCGCGGCGCGGTATTTGGCGACGCTCATTCGCGACGGCGCAAAGGCGTCGCGGTGCGCCTCGACGCGGGCATACACATCCGCTTCCCCTTGAACGTGGCGGATGGTATAGCCAGCCGGCACATCCGGTTCCGGCACGTGCGCGTGCAGGTCGCGCACGCTGAGCGACAGGAAGTGGTCTGTGCGCACATACCCGCGCTGCGCCAGCAGATCGTTGCGGTACGCATCGTGCTCATAACTCCAGACCGATATATGTGGGTTCGGATCATCAACGTCGAGGCGACTCAGGTGCTCGACCCAATCGAGCATTGCCGGTTCGATGCTGCGGTGCGCCGGATGCACCAGCATGTCCGCCTGGTGCTCGCTGGGCCATGTAAACCCGACCAGCGCACCCTGATGATCGAACCAGAGCCGGATGCGTGCGCTCAGGTCGTGGGTGTCTTCATCCGTGAAACGCCACCAGTCCAGGTCGCCGACGTGGCAGTAGACGAGCGGACCTTCGAGCGATTCGATCTCCGCCAGCAACTGGCGCATTCGCGCGTAATCATCTTCACCGGCATAGAGACGTGATGTGACTGCCATACCGTACTTGCGGTCTACACTGTGCCATGGCGCGCCCATGCTTCCAGCCCGGCGCGAATGAGCGCCGTTCCCGATGCCACGCTGATGGCGCTGCCAGGACCGGCGCCGTACACCGACACGACGGCAAATGCGCCAACTTTGCCGGTTGCCATGACAGTCTCGATCGCCCTGGTCACGTCTGCCAGCCCCGGTCCGTTCGGTTCGCGGGTGGCGTGGTTAGGCACGAGTGCAGCGTCGAGGATGTCGGAGTCGACGTGCAGGTAGATCACATCGCACGCGCCTGCAAGCGACGCCAGTGGACCGACGAAATCGTGGACGTCGGCGATGGCAGTTTCGGTAGCGCGGATCAACTGCGCTTCGGGCGGGTCGAGGTTGCGCACATCGACCAGCAGAATACGCTCGGTTGGTAATGGCGCGTTCATCCCCGCCAGTTCGCGCCACCGGGGCAGCGCCAGCCCGGCGCACACTGCCACCGGCATCCCTCCGAGCATCCCGGAGAGCGTTGTACGTGGTGTGTTGTAGTCGCCGTGTGCGTCGAACCAGACCAGACCGATACGCGCATTCGGTCCGCAGGAGCGTTGCAGCCCGGCGACGACGCCGACAGCATGTGTGCAGTCGCCGCCGGTGATCAACGGTGCGCGTCCAATTCTGCGTGCCGCGGCGACATCATTGGCGATGGCGCGGCAGATCCAGCCCAGGTTCGATGGTTCATCGTCGCTGCGCTGCGCCTCTGGCATCTGTGGTTCACTGATGGTCACCGGCACATCGGCAGCGGAGTAGACGCTGGAGGCGACATAGGCGTCGAGCGCGCGCTCGTCTCCTTCGGCGGGCGCGCTGCCATGATACCGAACGCCGATAACCTGAAGTGCAGTCAGTTGATGGCTGGTCATATCATCCCTCTACTCTTGCCGATGACCGTCATCCAGCAGCCGCGCCGCCTGATCGGGGGCGCGGCTGCATCCCTGCGATTATTCCAGCCGCACGCGAATGGTTTTGATCTCGAAAGGACGCACGTTGCACTGCACGCTGCACCCATCGACGGTCACAGGTCCGGTTTCGCGCTCCAGCAGATCGACCTCCACTGCCGACTCGACCGGTTGCCCGAAGTCGAGGCGCACCTGCCCGCGCTGGTTGTGCGCTTCGTACATGCGCACGATCAGCCCGTCGCCGTCGTCCGCCGTCTTGATCGTCTCCACCACCACATGATCGCTGGCGACGCGCAGGAATGACCGTCCTTCGGTCGGGATCGCGCCGGTAACGGTTACCGGGCGCAGTGGAGCGTTGAGTTCATACGCGCGGCGGGTGACCTGCGCCTCACGCCAGTCGCCAGCATGCGGCAGCAGGCTATAGGTAAAGCGGTGCAGTCCGCGGTCTGCCTGCGGATCGGGAATGACCGCCGATTTGAGCAGCGAGATGCCGAGGGTGTTGTGGAGCAGGCTATGCCCATACTTCCCATTGTTCAGCAGCGCCACGCCATACCCGCCTTCACTCAGGTCGATCCAGCGGTGGGCGCACACCTCGAAGCGCGCCCAGTCCCAGCTGGTGTTGCGATGCGTCGGGCGTTCGACTGCGCCAAACTGAATCTCGCAGGTTGCACGGGCGGCGTTGAGCCGCAGCGGAAACAGGACGCGCAGCAGATTCTGGCGCTCCTGCCAGTCCACTTCGGTCGCAAAGTCGATCCGGCGGTTGTTGCGCCACAGGCTGATCCGCTGCCGGATCGCGCTGTTGCCGAAGCGCCGCACAATCTCGACGGTTGCACGCAGCGGTCCCTCCTCGATCACCCGCCATTCGCTGATGTCGTGAATGGGATACGGCTTTTCCAGGCAGAACGGGTCGATGTCCCAGGCGTCCCAGAACATTGGGCGATCTTCGTAGAGGACCAGTTGATTGCCGGTCGCGCCTTCGGCGATGATCTCGCGTTCGTAGCGGGCGTCGTAGAGCGATCCAATCTCCCCGTTTGCATCGAACTCGATGCGGAACTCGTCGGATGCCAGGTAATCGCGGCGAGCGATAAACTGTGCTGGCGAGCGTGTACGATGCGTATCGGTGAGCGCAGCATACCCAAATGCAGGCACGGTCGCTTCGACCAGCAGCGCGCGCGTTCCGTCGAACTGCTCGATGACCTGCGCCTGATCGTCAGCCAGCGGCTGGCGCTGGTTGTCGAGCGGAATGGCAACGCACTCGGTGCGGTCCCACGAGAGACTGTTGAACACTGCCAGATGCGGTACGGCGCCATTGCTATCGCTGCGGGTCAGATCGGTAATGGCAGCATGCCGCACCGTTTCGACCGTTTCGCGCACCTCGGCGAACTGCTGTTCACTCTCGACGTACACCAGCGGCACAGAACTGCCGGGCAGAATGTCGTGGAACTGATTGAGCAGCACCGTGCGCCAGGCAGCATCGAGGTCCGCCTGGCGACTCACCGCCCCCTGCGTGACAGCCCATGCATTGAGCCACTCGGCTTCGCGCAGCAGCAATTCCGCCTGGCGGTTGTTCTGCTTGGTGTGCGCCTGACTGGTGTAGGTGCCGCGATGGTATTCCAGGTACAACTCACCGACCCACACCGGCAGCCGCGGATTGTTCCAGACGCGCTGCCGCAACCGCTGGAAGTACTGTTCGACGCGCCCCGGCTGCACCACCGGGAACCCCGGCAGATCCGCCATCACCCGCGCCAGTTCGAGCATCTCCTCGGTAGGACCGCCGCCGCCGTCGCCATGCCCGTAAATATAGAGCACCTCGTCGTTGATATCTTTCTGCCGGTAATGGTTCCACGTCCCGAAGACTTCGGAGGGTAGCATGCTGCCGTTGTAGGTATAGAACTGGGCTTCGGTCGGGTTGGGTTTCACCGGAGCAGAGGTTGCGGTCACGAAGTGCGCCAGCACTTCGGAGCCGTCGATGCCGCGCCAGCGGAAGGTGTCGCAGGGCATGCGGTTGAACTGGTTCCAGCTGATCTTCGTGGTCATGAAGCAGGAAATGCCCGCCAGCCGCATAATCTGCGGCAGCGCCGCCGAGTAGCCGAACACGTCTGGGAGCCAGACAATGTGCTCCATATGACCAAATTCTCCCTCGAAGAAGCGCACCCCGTGGATGATCTGGCGCACCAGTGACTCACCGCTGGTGACGTTGCAATCCGGTTCGAGCCACATCGCGCCGACCGGCTCGAAGCGTCCTTCCGCCACCCGCTGCCGCAACCGCTCGTAGAGTTCCGGGTCGTCCTGCCGGAGGAACGCATAGGTCTGCGGCTGGCTCATGCTGAAGTGGTACTCCGGGTAGCGTTCCATCAGGTGTAGCGCAGTGGCGACGGTATGCGCGATTTTCTGATGGGTGCGCCAGAGGGGCCAGAGCCAGGCAACGTCCATATGCGCGTGACCGGTTGCCAGAATGATCGGGCGCTGCCCTGGCTCCAGGTTGGCTGTCAACGTCTCGCGCAGGAAGGTCAACGCAGCGCCGGCCGAGATCTCGAAGCGTTCACTCTGCCACCCTTCGCGCAGATCGAACAGGTTGTAGGCACGGTTGATCCGGTCGAGCAGTGCATGCTTCTCCGGGTCGCTGTCGCGGTAGGCAGGGAGGGCATCAAGAATAGCGTACATGGTGGCTGCCAGGCGACCGATGGTTTCATTGCGCAGTTGCAACTCCAGCCCGCCGAATGGACGTGGGTAGGGCGTGTAGCAGCGGATCAGCAATTCGTGGTCGCCCTCGTGCGCATGATCGGGGAGCAGAATCGCCGGATGCGGCTCATCGATGCCAGCAAGCGTCGTTCCATCCAGGTAGGCGATGCCTTCAACACCGCCATGCGCCTCACCCGACCAGTGCATGCGCATCAACACCTGCCGGCCGCGCCACTCGTCGGGGATGCGGATCGTGGCGCGCAACCAGTGGGTATGCCCGCCATCGACCGGCATACCCCACGGGAGCGGTTCATCGGGCTTGTCGGGGTTCTGGGGGTCGCCGCCCCACCGCTCACCAACCTTCAGCGGACGCCAGGAAGGATCGTCAGGCGGGGGCGGGGGCGCCATCGCATTATCAGGGGGGGCGCCGGGCGCCGGGCAGGTGAAGACATCGGCGATCGGGCGCGTGTCGCGGATGATGGCGGCGCGCATCTCATTCAGGCGCGCCTTCAGTTTCTCGACGGTGAAGAAGAGCATGGCAGGAGCTCCTTTGGCAAGAACGAACGAAGTCTATCATACCACGGGTTGTAGGGGCTCAAGCCGATGTTCTTCGCTCTTATTGGCAGCCTTGCGCCCAGCGCTGGCGTGCAGTATGCCGCCGGTCACTGCGATCGCGAATGCCTTCCGCCTGCCTCCTCCAGCGCGCAATGGTCAACGGTCGATACTGCTCGCAGTTATGAGGCGCTCCAGCCGTGCCAGTGCGGCGCCGCTCTCAAGGCTTTGCCGCGCCAGGTGCAACCCCTCGCGCAGATCGGCGGCGCGGTCGGCGGCAACCAGAGCTGCAGCAGCATTCAGCAGAACGACATCGCGCCGCGCTCCCCGATCTTCACCTGCGAGGATTGAATGCACAATTGCCACGTTTGTCGCAACATCGCCGCCAAGCAACGCCTCGCGCGGAGCGGGATCAAGTCCAATCTCGTCGGCGCTGATCTCATACCGTCGCAGATCGTAACCGGATCGCACCTCGATCACCAGGTTCGGTCCGCTCAGGGTCAATTCGTCGAGCCCGCCATGCCCATGAACGACCAGCGCGTGCCGGGTGTCGAGCAACTGCAGGGCGCGCGCCATCTTCTCCGCCAGCTCCGGATCGGCAACGCCAAGAACCTGGTGACGCGCCTGCGCCGGGTTGCTCAGCGGACCGAGGACATTGAAGATGGTGCGGATGCCAATCTCGCGTCGCACCGGTCCAACGAAGCGCATGGCGGGGTGAAACTTCTGTGCGAACATAAAGCCGACGCCAGCCTGCTCGAGACAGCGCGCCACCCCGGTGGCGTCGAGATCGATGTTGACCCCCAACCCTTCAAGCACATCAGCAGACCCGCAGACGCTCGACATGGCGCGGTTGCCATGCTTGGCGACGGTTGCGCCGGCGCCGGCGGCGACGAATGCCGCTGTGGTTGAGATGTTGAACGTGCCGGCGCCATCGCCGCCGGTCCCACAGGTGTCGAGCAGGGGACCGTCGAAGTGAACAGGAATGGCTTTAGAGCGCATCACGCGCGCCATGCCGGCAATCTCGGCATCGGTTTCTCCCTTCAGATGCAGCGCCGTGAGCAGCGCTGCAACCTGCGCTGGCGTCGCCACGCCGGTCATGATTTCTTCCATCGCCTCGGCAGCCTGGTCTTCGGTCAGGTCGTGGCCCCGAACGATCTGAATGATCTGGTCACGGATTGGCATCGATCGACTCCTGAGGTTCTTTGGGTTCGACAAGAAATGTGGGAGGCGCAGCGCCGCCTCCGCCTGCTACGTTCAGTGTGGCAGCAGTGGCAATGCGTGTCAGACATCCTGCTGCGCGCTCGCCGTAGAGACATGGATCGGCATCGACAGAATACGGTGTCAGCACAACCCCCTCGTCGTCCGACCAGGTCGGGTAGACTTCTTCCGGCGCGATGACGTGCTCCTGAAGCACCGAAGGCGTTTCGATCGCGCGTTCGAGAGCGCCTTCCCACGTCAGCGGCGAAGTTTCCCAGCCCGGGATCACTCCCTCATCGCCAGACGACTCATCTGGTTTGAGCGCCAGACGCTCGCGGTGACGACGGGCAAAATCGAGGAGATCGACCCGTTCGCCCTGGTAGCGGGTCGTTCCCCGCTGCACCAGCCGCGTCCACGGGATGTGGCGCGCAACTGCCATTGCCGATTCGGCGTCGAGAATACCGCTCGCCGGTCCCTCCTCGTCGGAGATCAGCCACATGATCAGTCTGGTATGCGCCGGTCTGGTGCGAAACGGATTGACGACACACACGACGCGGTCGGCATAGGCGCGAATCAGCGGGTGATGCAGGTCGTACATGGCGAGAAATTCATGCTGCAACAGGCGACGATACACCAGATCGACCGGACGCCACGCCGCGCCGCCGTCCGCCAGGCGCGTTTCGACATACAGGCGCCCCCCTTCGTACTGCAGGTCATCCGGCGTACATACAACCGTCGGCAGCCCGTCCGCCTCGAAACGTTGCTGCAAATACGCGACTTCGGACCACGTCGCTACACCTGGGAAATCGACTATAGCGACCGTCGGGGTTCCCCGTCCGCCCCAGGCGCGATAGGCGTCGAGCAGCGTCTGCTGCAATCCCTGACGCACCGGTAGCGCTGTTGTCCGAAAGGTTTCATGAAACGCCGCCATAATCTGAGTCTGCTCGAACATGCCGGCAATCGCTTCGTCATACCCGATCCCGGCGGGCGATTCGACGTTCGCTTCGATAAACCAGCACGACCCGCCGTCAGGCGCCACGAACCCATCGAGCCGTCCAACCAGTGTTGCGCCAGGGTGCCCAGGATTAATGGACAGGAGTTCACGCTCTGCCGGGGTCAGATGGTACAGTGCCAGCAGGGTCGGGTCGGCGAGGGCCGCTGCGCTCACAGCACGAATCGCGCGCCCAACGTGTGATGCTGCGCGTATCAGGGTGTCGTACTGGGCGCGGGTGATGAAACGCGGACGCAGCACCGGGCAGATCAGGCGATCGCGCTGCGGACCGATGAGCATGCCGCGCGCGCGCAACCCTTCATCGAGGGCAGCAAATGTGTCACGCGCCAGCGACTCATCGAGCAGGCTGTGATAGTGCGCAATAATGCCATCGAGGTCGGCGGTCATCTCAGCGTCCTGCCAGAAAATTGCGCAGCAATTCTTTGCCCGCCTCGGTCATGATCGATTCGGGGTGGAACTGCACTCCCTGCACCGGATAGTCGCGGTGGCGCAGCCCCATAATCAACCCATCGTCAGTCCAGGCAGTAATCTCCAGCGAGTCGGGCAGGTCGTCGCGGCGCACAATCAGCGAATGATAGCGCGTTGCCATAAATGGTTCGGGCAGACCGGCAAAGACCCCCTGTCCATTGTGGTGAATGGCAGAGAGTTTGCCGTGCATCACCTTCGGCGCGCGCACGACCGTGCCGCCATACGCTGCCCCAATCGCCTGGTGCCCCAGACAGACGCCGAGGATCGGCGCCATCGAGCCAAGTTCACGAATGAGCGCGACACTGATGCCAGCCTCGTTTGGGGTGCACGGTCCCGGTGAAACAACGATCTTCTCCGGCGCGAGCGCGGCAACGTCGCCGACCGTCACTTCATCATTGCGTTTGACAATGACCTCTGCTCCCAGTTCGCTCAGGTACTGGTAAAGATTGTAGGTGAACGAGTCGTAGTTATCAAGGAGGAGTATCATGGTTCACCCTCCGCTGCATCGATAGCGCGCAGCAGCGCTGCCGCCTTATTGCAACTTTCCTCATACTCCGCCGCCGGGTCACTGTCTGCCACGACCCCGCCGCCGGCCTGCACATAGGCAATCCCATCCTTGACGACCATGGTGCGCAGTGCGATGCAGGTATCGAGGTCGCCATTGAAACCGACATGTCCGACGGCGCCGGCATAGATTCCGCGTTGTTCGCCTTCGAGTTCGGCAATGATCTCCATGGCGCGAATCTTTGGCGCACCGCTGACGGTTCCGGCGGGAAACACAGCGCGCAGCGCGTCGAGCGCGGTCATGTCGCTGCGCAACGTTCCGGTCACATGGCTCACCAGGTGCATGACGTGGCTGAACTTTTCGACCTCCATAAATGAGGGTACACGTACCGTTCCCGGTTTCGATACGCGCCCCAGGTCATTGCGCCCCAGATCGACGAGCATCAGATGTTCGGCGCGCTCCTTTTCATCTGCCAGCAACTCCTGTGCCAGTTGCGCGTCTTCCTCCGGGTCTTTGCCGCGCCGGCGCGTGCCGGCGATCGGGTGGGTGGTCACAACGCCTTCCTCGACGCGCACCAGCAGTTCCGGCGATGCGCCGACCAGGTCGCCTTCGGGGGTATGCAGGTAGAACATGTACGGCGACGGGTTGATGGTGCGCAGCGCACGGTAAATTGCAAACGGATGCACTCGCACCGGACGGCTGAAACGTTGCGAGGGCACGACCTGAAAGATGTCTCCGGCAGCAATGTACTCCTTGGCGACCATGACACGTCGCATGTACTCATCACGCGAGACGTTCGAGGTCACAGCGACCGGCGCAGGCCGTTCGAGGGGCCAGGGTTCGTAGTTCGCCACGAAGGAAAAGGTGCGCTCCTGTGACGTGTCAGCCACCTCGCGTCCCGCAGGACTTACCGGGAGTGGACGTTGCAATCGCTCGATCAACGCCTCGATCCGCGCCGCAGCACGCTGGTACACGCCCTCAAGGTCCGGGTCGTCCAGGTGCACATGGGTGAGCACCTTGATTTTGTGGCGCAGATGGTCGAAGACGAGCAACGTATCGACAAATTGCCATAATCCTTCGGGCATGGCATAACCGCGATTCTCCGGGCGTGGCAGGCGCTCGAAATAGCATACCGTCTCATAACTGAAATAGCCGACCGCCCCGCCGACAAAACGCGGCAGATCGGGCAATCGCACCGGACGGTAGGCGCTCAGATAGGAGTGCAGCACATGCAATGGATCGGTGTACTGCAGCGTCTGCTTATACCCTCCCTGCACTGCGCTGGCGACCCCCTGATCGAACCGCAGAGTCAGATATGGCTCGGCGCCGATGAACGAATAGCGGGCAATGTGTTGTCCTCCCTCGACCGACTCGAGCAGGAAACTCCACGGTTCGCGCGCCACCTTGAGGAACGCCGACACCGGCGTTTCCAGGTCGGCGAGCACCTCGGCGTACAGCGGGCAGAGATTGCCCTGCCCAACCAACGCGCGCATGTCGTTGAGAGATGGAATAAGTTTCATAGAGTCCCTCAGATAAACTTCAACCCCATCGCTTCCTTCATCCGGTTGAGGGTTTCGTCGGCTTCGGCGCGCGCGCGTTCGGAACCGGCAGCCAGCACCTCCTCGACGATGCGCGGATTGCGTTCGTACTGTGCGCGGCGTTCACGGATTGGGTCGAGGAAGGCATTGATCGCGGCGGCGAGTTTCCGCTTCACTTCGACGTCGCCGACCTTCCCCTGCTGGTATCGTTCCTTCAGGTCGTTCACTTCATCGACGTTTGGGTTGAAGGCGTCGTGGTAGATGAACACCGGATTTCCTTCAACCCTGCCAGGAATATCGGCACGAATGCGGTTGGGATCGGTGTACATGCGTCGCACCTTCTCCTCGACGGTTCTGGCATCGTCGCTCAGATAGATGGCGTTATCCAGGCTCTTCGACATTTTTGCCTGTCCATCGATGCCAACCAGCGTCGGTACATCGCCGATCAAGGTCTCGGGTTCGGGCAGCACCTCGCCATAGAGGGTATTGAAGCGGCGCGCAATTTCGCGCGTCACTTCCAGATGCGACGCCTGATCCTTGCCGACCGGCACCAGATCGGCGCGCACACACAGAATGTCGGCGGCCTGGAGCACCGGGTACCCCAGCAACCCGTAAGACGGTTGCTCGATATGCAGGTCGTGCATCACTTCTTTCAAGGTCGGCACTCGTTGCAGGCGCGGCACGGTAGTCAGCATGCCGAAGATCAGCGCGATTTCACTGATCGCCGGTACCATCGACTGCAGAAAGTACGTCGATTTTTCCGGGTCGATTCCGACGCTCAAATTGTCGAGCACGACATGCCGGATATTCTCGCCGGTCTGGCGCAGGCGCTCAAGTTCGGTGCGTGTTGTCAGCATATGCAGATCGGCGACCAGGAAGAAGCATTCATACTCGTCCTGCAGACGCACCCGGTTCGCCAGTGTGCCGACGTAGTGCCCCAGGTGCATGCGTCCGGTCGGACGATCGCCGGTCAGAATGCGTTTTTTCGACTGATTCATCGCAGTCCTCCACTCTCAAGGTATGGTATAGTTATTGCAAGAACGAGAAGCGTATCATCAGATACATCTATGCCAACCAAACATCTTTCCCGCCGCGCGGCTCTGTCTGCCGCCGCGACGATCGCCGCGCTCGCGTCGCTTCGTTCTGCATATGCGCAGGAAGGTGCAGCACTGGCTGCCCGACGACCGGTTGTCGCACCACTCCAGCCGGTCGAGGTCGATGTCCACATTCCCGGATACACCGGTCCCGCTGCGATAGTGCTGTTCGACAGTCGCAAACGGTTTGCGGGTGTTGCTGAAGGGCGCGTCGAGAACGGCGCCGGAACGCTGACTGTCGTGCCGCGCGGCGCCCTTGGCGCGCAGTGGGCCGCATTGTTTGTCTCCGGGCAGTTCGTGGCTGCCAACCCAGTGCTGTTCTCGCTCGATGCGCGCACCGAGATCTGGACCGGACAGGAACGCTTCGACCGTTTCGTGCCGAATGCCGCCGCGATCTTTGCCGCTGCAACGCTGTCGTACACCCTCAACAATGTTCCCTTCCGTGGTTATCGTTCACCCGATAGCCCCCTGATCTGGTTGCGCGACCATGTGCACGCACAACGCGGCGCGCGCTACTTCGACGCCGACCTCAAAACCGCCTTCGATGACTTTCGCCGTTACCAGCAACCAGATGGCAGTTTCCCCGATTTTCTGCCGCGCCCGCCGTGGACCGACCGCGCGCTGCGGGTTCCGGTCGAAGCCGACGTCGAGTACCTCTACGTCCAGGGGGTCTACGAAGCCTGGCAGGCGACCGGTGATGACGCATGGATGCGCACTCATCTGGAGCCGATGCGACGCGCCGTGACCTATTCGTTGCAGCATCCGCTGCGCTGGGATGCCGAACGTGGTCTGATCAAGCGCCCATTCACCATCGATACCTGGGACTTCGAGTACGGTCCGACGACGACCGACCCGGACACCGGCAAGCCTGCGCCGCGCCACTGGATCGATGACAACACCATCTGGGGCATCTTCCACGGCGACAACACCGGCATGGCACAGGCGCTGACAATGCTGGCGCAGATGGAAGATCGTGCTGGCGATGTGAACCTGGCGCGCGTCTGGCGCGATGTCGCTGCCGGTCTGATGCGCAACCTGAATGCCCTCAGCTGGAATGGACGCTTCTTTCGCCATCATGTGCCTTTTCAACCCTTCGACATCCCCGGCGTTGATCGCGAGCGTCAGTTGAGTCTCTCGAATGCGTATGCGCTCAATCGCGGCGTGCTCACCGTTCAGCAGGGACAGGCGATCATCGACGAATACATCGAGCGCTCGAAAACGACACGCGCATTCGCGGAATGGTTCAGCATCGATCCGCCATTTCCGCCGGGAAGTTTCGGGCTTGCCGGACGCAGCGGCGAACTCCCCGGCGCATACGTCAATGGCGGCATCATGCCGATCACCGGCGGCGAACTGGCGCGCGGCGCATTCCGCTACGGCAACGAAACCTACGGCTTTGCCATCCTCGAGCACTACTGGCTGCGTATGCTCAGCCGCGGACGAACCTTTCTCTGGTACCATCCCGACGGTGCGGAAGGGGTCGGCTCGGACGACACCATCCCGACCGATGCGTGGGGGACGGCGGCGATGTTCACTGCGCTGATCGAGGGCGCTGCCGGCATCGAGGATCGCGGCGTTGCCATGCGCGATGTCGTGATCAGCCCGCGCTGGAGCGCTGCCAGTCTGACAGCGGCGTATGTCTCGGCGCGCTACCCGGCAGGCGACGGATATCTGGCGTATGTTTGGCGCCAGCATCCGCGCAGTATCGACCTCGATGTGAGCGGCGCGTTCGACCGTGTCCGGATACGTGCGCTCTTGCCGCAGGAAGCGTCTGGAACGGTGACTGTGCTGGTCAACGGCGCACCTGTGCCGCACACGACCGAAACCCTGCGTGCCAGCCGGTACGTCGTCATCGACGTGGCGGATATGGCAGTTGTTCAGGTACAGGTGCGATGGTGAGACCTACGCTACCGTCGCCCACCACGACCGCACTTTCTGCGCGCTGAGGAGCAAGAAGTCGTGATCCTGGTCGAACACTTCGAGGGTCACGACACCATCGTAACCGGCGCGTTTCAGCAGACGGATCGTTTGCTGCCAGTCGATCTTGCCGGCGCCGATCGGCATATGGTCATCCTCCTGCCCGCGGTTGTCGGAGAAATGGACATGCCGCAAGCGCGACCCCAGATCGTCAAGCAATTGCTCGAGGTCAATCCCGGCGATGAAAGCGTGCCCGACATCGAGATGCAACCCCAGACGCGGATCGGCATCGAGAATCGCGCGTATCTCAGCAAGACCAAAGCGTCGAGATGGCGGATGCTCAACAATGATCTGGATGCCATACGGTTCTGCCAGATGCGCCAGTTCGGCGAAACTGGCGCCGTTGCGCTGGAGTTCGTCCTCGTCCCCATAGAGCGGAATGCCGCGCGCGATATGCACATTGACCAGGCGCGCTCCAACCGCAGCAAAGATGGGGAGCGACGCCGCCACCTCCTCGATCGCCGCGCGCCGCACCCGCTCCACGGGTGATGCGAAGGGCAGGTACCAGGCGGTATGTCCAACCACGCGCATGCCTGTGGCGTCAAGCAGCGTGCGCAGTTCCACCGGATCGAACCTGTCGACCAGCGCTGCCGGACCCTCGATAGTCAGATCGAGCGCATCGAAGCCATTGTCTGCAGCCCAGCGCGCCTCATCGAGAATGTTGCGCGCCGGATGGTTCATGTACGCCAGGTGCATGCCCCTGCTCCTGTCTTACCCGACTGACGGCAAACCGGCGAGCGCCATCGCGACCTCTTCTTCGGAATATTCGTAATCGCGCAGTTTGCCTGCCATATAGTCGGTATACGCCTGCATATCGAAATGCCCGTGACCGCAGAGATTGAACAGGATCGCGCGACTCACCCCTTCTTCCTTGCAGCGCAGCGCCTCACGGATCGCGCCGGCGACAGCGTGGTTGGCTTCCGGCGCCGGAATGATTCCCTCGGCGCGGGCAAACTGAACACCGGCGCTGAATGTTTCCAGCTGCTGGATGTTGATCGCCTCAATCACCCCCAGTTCAAGCAGGTGGCTCACGAGCGGCGCCATGCCGTGGTAGCGCAGCCCGCCGGCATGGATCCCCGGCGGCACAAAATCGTGCCCCAGGGTATGCATCTTGACGAGCGGCGTCAGTTTTGCAGTATCGCCGAAATCGTAGGCATACTTCCCGCGCGTCATACTCGGGCAGGCCGCCGGTTCGACCGCCACCACGCGCACATCGCGCTCGCCGCGCAATTTCTTCCCGATGAAGGGGAACGAAATGCCGCTGAAGTTGCTCCCGCCGCCAGTACACCCGACAATAATGTCGGGATAATCATCCGCCATCTCCATCTGCGCCAGCGCCTCTTCGCCGATGACTGTCTGGTGCAGCAGCACATGGTTGAGGACGCTGCCGAGCGAATACTTCGCCTCCGGGTCCTGCGCCGCCACCTCGACCGCCTCGGAGATGGCGATCCCCAGGCTGCCGGTGCTCTCGGGATGTTCGGCAAGGATCGCGCGACCGGCGTGTGTTTCTTCACTTGGGCTGGCGACCACCCGCGCGCCGTAGGCTTCCATCAGCGCGCGCCGGTAGGGTTTCTGCTGGTAACTGACCTTGACCATGAAAACCAGCACCTCGAGCCCGAAGAACGCGCCCGCCATCGCCAGTGACGACCCCCATTGCCCCGCGCCGGTTTCGGTCACCAGACGTTTGACCCCTTCCTGCTTGTTGTAGTATGCCTGTGCGACGGCGGTATTCGGCTTGTGGCTGCCGGCCGGGCTCACCCCTTCATACTTGTAGTAGATGCGGGCAGGCGTATCGAGCGCCTGTTCAAGCCGCCGTGCGCGGAACAGCGGCGTCGGGCGCCACTGGCGGTAGATCGCCTGCACCTCTTCGGGAATTTCGATGAAGCGCTCGGTGCTGACCTCCTGCAAGATCAGCGCCATCGGAAAGAGTGGCGCCAGGTCCTGCGGACCGATCGGTTGTCCTGTGCCAGGATGGAGCACCGGCGGCGGCGGCGCCGGCAGATCAGCCTGAATGTTGTACCAGGCGGCTGGCATCTGATCTTCGGCGAGCAGATACTTGACGGTCTTCATGGAACGTCCCTCCTCAGCAGTGCGTGTTATTGTGCAGGCCTTATCGCAGGCGACGCGCGTCGCGCCTGCATCGAACGGCGCACGTCGGGAATCAAAAAGCCTTTCATCCCACTCAGGGACGAAAGGCTGAACCAACCTTCGCGGTGCCACCCCGATTCGCCGCGTCTCACAACGCGACGCTCTCAGCGAGTACGGCGTGCAGCGCACGCGATACCCCGCGCCCCGATAACGGCGGCGTTTCCGGCGGCTACTACTGCGGACAACACCATGTGTTGCCGGTTCGTTCCGCAACTCCCGGGCCCATTCCGCACCGTCGCCTGCACTGGCCTTTCACCATGCCGCCAGCTCGCTGAGCCGCGCCCTGGTGCGTACTCTTCCCGTTCACAGTTGTTAATTTCAGGTTTGTGTACGTGAGTATAGCAGGAAGTGCGGCTGATGTCAAACTGATGTTTGACAGCAAACCGTTGACGCCCTGGATGAAAAGTGGATGCCTGCGTCGGCGGGGCGGCGTGCGTTGGCGCTTACGGAAGCCTGCCTGCCGCCAACACGTGATTCTGGTGTCCGCCCCCTGATCAAGAACAATTACTTTTGACGGCGCACAGGCATGGGCAATATCGCCTTGGGGCACGGCAGCGCCGTGCCCCAACCGGGTAAAGTCCGCCCTGCGCTGCGCAGCGGCGATATCACTGCTGGCGTGGTCGAGTCGCTCAAACGCTTCGAGTCGGCGGTGGCGTGGGGTGATACCAATTCCACTTGAATACTCCGCAAACGGAGTTCCGTCAAATCGCATCAGAACGCCCTGCGCGATAATCTCCAATCCAAAATCTAAAATCTAAAATGGTATGAGATGCGCGCCATGCTGCCGGTCTTCGGTGTTGTCATCGCCGCAGGAGCAGTTGTTGTCATTGTTGTGCACACCATCAGGCGCGGACGTTTCAATGCTGGTGATGCCTTATCGTGGCAGTTCGACTCGTCCGACTCCTGGTGGGACTCGTCGAGCAACTCGTCATCAGGGTCGGGCTCGTCGAGTGGCAGTTCGAGCGACGGTTCGAGCAGCGGCGGCGGATCGTGGTGAACAGTCAGGTACGGAAGAAATCGATAACCGATCCGCGATCCTCTTCGCTCGGCATGATCTCGACAAATGTAATGCGCCACCAGGGGAAGATAACGCTCTGAACGCCGGGCGCCAGGTAGGGCACGTCTTTGCCGTCACGCTTGCGCATATTCGTGACCTTGATGAACATATCACCCGGCTGCGGTTCCTGATCGATATCTGCCAGAACCGGATCTTCACCGGCAATGTGCAAAATGACGGTTCTTGCCACATTCGGCTCCTTTCAGCGCTGACGATTGCGGGCTTCCAGACGTAACAACAGAGTTCCACACATAATCTCGTCGCCGTGCTTCACTGGTGTCGCGCACATCGGCTCGATCGGACGTCCATTGACGAAGGTGCCGTTGGCGCTGCCGAGGTCTTCGATACGATACGCGCCATTGTGGTAGGAAAGGATTGCGTGGCGACGCGAAACGCCGGCATCATACCCGCCGAACGGGCCAAGGTCGATGTCGGGCATAATGCCGCGGGTCGGGTCTGCCCGCCCGATCAGAACCTCATCGCTCAGATCGACCTCGATCCGCCGGCGACTGCTGATGACCACCAGGGCAACCAGGTGTTCAGGCACAGCAGTGTCGACTGTCGACAGACCTGACGCCTGACTGTCGTGGCTTTCGATGCTGCTGACATCCAGTTCGCGCGTTGACTCGCGGGGATCGGCATCGAGCAAACCGGCGCCGCACTCAGTGCAGAAAATCGTGCCATCGAGTTGTTTACTCGAACAGTTTGGACACACGATCATAGCCAGGCCACCATCATTCTACCAGGGAGAGCGCCATGGTATTATGCTGTGGTTTCGCGTTCATCACCGGCAACCGGTCCTATGAGACCGCGGGTGCCAAAGCGAATACGTTTACGCCCTTCTTCGCTCACTGTGCCGTTGCGCAGCAGGCGGGTCGCTTCCTGTTGCAGCGTATGCGCCAGGGCAGTATCACCGACATTCAGCATCCGTGTTCCTGCCATCTGCAAACGCTGGCTGGCTTCATCGAAGCGCCCTTCCGCAGCGCACTTCCAGGCGTTCGCCTGCAGGCGATACGCCACCAGGCGCTCCAGCCAGTGTTTGACGGTTGCCTCGACGTGATGGGGAACCTCTTCCGCCGGGCGCAGGCTCGCGCGAACCAGGAGTTCACGTGTCTGATCGCGCAGATTCGCGCCTGGCAGGTGATAGCGCAGCGTCAGTTTCAGCAGCGGATGGTCGCCGGCTGGCAGGGGGGGCACAACGACTTCGAGCAGCAACCCCTGTACACCGGTATCGGGCCAGTCTCCCAGGTTGGCGACCCAGCAACGTTCCGCTTCTTCGATGATCGTGATTGGTGCAATGAAAGGTCGCACCTGATCGAGCGAACGCAGCAATGCTCCAGGGCGCGTCTCAACCGACAGTTGTACCTGCTGAGCAAAGATCGCGTGGAGGCGCTTCACCTCCTCGGCGAAGACCGTAACGACATCCTGCGCGGTCGCAATGTACTGCGCCCGGCTGTTTTCGCTGGCGGTCATCGTTTCGAGCAAATCCTCGTTCCATTCCGTCCCAATCCCGAGCGCCGTCAACCCAATGCCGCGTGACTGACCGCGGCGGGCGATCTCGACGCACCGGCTCTCGTCGCCGTAGGTGCGTCCATCGGTCAGCAGGATGATTCGGCTGATGCCGCGCGTCAGGAACGGTCGCTGCACTTCCTGGAGCGCAAGCGCCATCCCCTGCGCCATTTCGGTGCCGCCGGCTGCTTCGATCTGCGCAATCGCCGCTTTCAGGTCCGCCTTTTTGAGTGCGCGTTGCGCCGGAATGACCACATCCGCCCGATCGTTGAACACCACCAGCGAAAAATAATCGTCCTGCCCCAGTTGATCGACGATGCGCGCTGCAGCGTCCTTAACCTGCATCAGGCGTTCTCCGCGCATCGACGAACTTCGGTCGAGCACCAGACACAGGTTGAGCGGCAATTTGGGCAGGTGCTGCACCAGCCCTTCAGCGTGCGCTTCCACAAGCACATAGAGCAATTGCGGTTCATCGCCGACTGCCAGCGTCGTTCGGCTCAGGGTCTGCTGCAGGTGAATGCCTGGCGTCATAGGCGTGCTGCCGATCCTTCGGTAGGGCTTAGTTTTCGACTACACAAGGCGAACCAGAATGGCCGAGATGTTATCCGGTCCGCCGGCGCGATTGGCGGCGTCGACCAGGGCGCGTACAGCACGCTGCGGGCTATCGATGCCCTGCACCATGTTGAGCATCGCCTCCTCTGCCATACATCCCCACAAACCATCGCTGGCGAGGAGCAGGTGGGTGGCGTTGCCGATCGGCTGAAACACCAGATCGACCGCAACCTCGGGATGTTGCCCGACGGTGCGGTACAGCTGGGAACGCAGCGGATGATCCCGCACCTCACCCGGATCGAGCTGTCCCATCTCGATCAATCGTCCAACCGCCGAGTGATCGGTAGTCAACTGATGTATGCCGCCAGGATCGATGAGGTACGCGCGCGTATCGCCGACGTGACCGATGTAGAGCGAGCGACCGAGCAACAGCGCTGCGGTGCATGTCGTTCCCATATCCGACCCGATCTGTCGGGCGTGCTCCCAGATAGCGCGGTTGGCTTCCTGGACGGCTTCGACCATCAACGCCTGGAGCGAGACATTGACATTTCCCTCGATCGCCGGAACGAGAAGGTCGGCAATGACGCGCCGGGCGACGGCTGCCGTCGCCATGCGACTGGCAATCTCGCCCCCTTCGTGCCCGCCCATCCCGTCGGCGACAACGAACAACCCAAGCGTGGCATCGCCCGTTTCGCGCGGGATGCTGCTGATGAGGGTGTAGATGGCGTCCTGGTTCGTGTCGCGCACCTGGCCAATGTGCCGCATCGCAGCGGCGATGATCGCTGGCGGCGGCGGCGGTGTTTCGCGCCGCATCGCGTCATCGTCGAGCGGTTCGGTCTCGCCGTGTCTGCGGTCGTGCATATCCGCCTGCGCCATCACCGCGCGCGTATCGAGTGGCCGAGTCCCATCGCTTTCATCGCTCGCCTCAGACCACCACGCAGAACCTGATTGATCGGGTGCGGGTTCCGAGGATTGTTCTGGTGGCATGGCTTCGCTCATAGGGCGCCTGCTTTCAGATATGGCACGATGCAGCATTCTGTTCCATGAATGATAAGAGCCTATCCGAAAAACCGCATCCTGAATAGCGTGCAGCGCGTATCGAAAGGGCGGTTTTTCGGCATCCTGCGTTATTCAGATAGGCTCTAAGCGCGCCGATGGGTGCAGCCGCTCCGCGTTACGCGCGCAGCGCGTACAACGCATGATCGAGTGATCCGATATAGACCACGCCATCGCTGATCGCTGGCGACGACACCACCGGGCCTTGTGTTTCATAGCGCCAGATCAGCGACCCGTTCGCCGCATCGAGACAATAGACGCATCCGTCGGCGGCGCCAAAGTAGACCCGCCCCTGCTCAACCCGGGGGGATGAGGTGATCTGGCTGCCGGTATCGTACTTCCAGGCGAGTTTGCCGTTCTTCAGTTCAACGGCGTACAGGTTGCCGTCGACGCTGCCGACGAAGACGCGCGTTCCAAAGACGAACGGTGATGAGTTGACATAATGGCTTGTGCGATACTTCCACACCGGCCATCCGCCCTCGCTATCGAGCGCATAGAGCATATTATCCATCGAGCCGACGATCACCATATTCTCGGCGAACGCCGGCGACGAGATCACCGGTTGTTGGGTGCGTTGCTTCCAGCGGACGCCGCCATTTTTGATGTTCAACGCATAGACGAACCCATCACCACCGCCGAAGTAGACCGATTCCCCTGCGATGCACGCCGATGAACGGATCGGCATCCAGGTGCGATATTTCCAGATCTGTGCGCCGCGCAGCCCATCGATCGCATAGAAGTGCTGATCGTCCGAACCGATGAAGATGACGCGATCCAGGACGCGCGGCGACGAGCGTACCGGTTTGCCGGTGCGAAACGTCCAGCGCAGGGCGCCGCGGCGCACATCACAGGCGTAAACGGCGCCATCCTCCGATCCGACGACAACGATATCGTTCCATACCGCAGGCGACGATGAAATGCCCCCTTCTGTGGCGTATTTCCAGCGAAACTCGCCGCGACCGGCATCGACCGCGTACAGGTTCGTATCGTAGCATCCGACGAATACCGTGCCCTGACTGACGCACGGCGAGGATCGCACTTCGTCTTCGCACACGAAGCGCCAGACCAGGTCGGTGGTTGGAGTATTGCTGATGCGCGGCAGCGCGGCTTTTCCTGCCGGCGCCGTTCCTCCGCTCTGACTGCCACGCAGCGTTGGCGTCTGCAACAACGCCTGGCGCATCTCATCGGCTGATGCCCAGCGTGTCGTCATATCATACGACAGCGCCTTTTCAATCACGGCAGCGAGTTCGGGGGAGATCTGCGGGTTCAACTGGCGCAGCGGGCGTTCGTGGAACGTAAATGGCGTCTCGGTGCGTGGGTCGCTGGCAGTCAACAGGTGATGCAGCGTGGCGCCAAGCGCATACAGGTCGCTCTGCGGCTCGGCGATGCCCTTGTACTGTTCTGGAGGCGAATACCCCTCTGTGCCGATCACGGTGCCGCGGGTGCGCACCAGGCTGCGTGCAATGCCAAAGTCGATCAGAATAATCCGATCATCAGGCGTCACCATCACATTCGAGGGCTTCATGTCGCGGAAGACAATTGGTTCCGGCTTCTGATGGTGCAGATACGACAGCACCTCACACAGCTGGACCGCCCAACGCGCCACCCGTTCCTCCGGCAGCGGACCTCTCGCTTCGTCGAGAACGGTTTCCAGGTCTTTCCCCTGGATCAGTTCCAGGATCAGGTAGACCCGGCCATTCTCCTCGAAAAAGTCGAACACCTTGGGAATGGCGGGATGCTGCAGTGTTGCGAGAAGCCCGGCTTCGCGCTCGAAGTTCTTGAGGTTCAACAGCCGCGTATTCGAGTCCGGCGCGCTCTGGTACATTTCTTTGATGGCGCAAGGACGGACGACATCCTTGAAGCGCAGGTCGCGCCCGCGATAGACGACGCTCATCCCGCCGATGCCAAGCGTCCCTTCGATGACGTAGCGCCCCTGCAGGATGACGCCGGGCTGCATTACCGGTGCGGCGGCGCGCCCCCCGGCGCCGGGGGCGGCTGTTCCTTGCGGGTCCGACCCGGCATTCGACGACGAGTTGAGATCGATTCCTTTGGTCGTGCCGGGCTTTTTGATCAACGCCATACAACTCCTCCGCAGCGAGCCATAACGGGGGCAGGGGCGCCGGTCCTCGAACGGGCGCGTCTGGCAGAGCGAATACGCGCTCGATCAGTTAATCTATTGTTATTATACAGGACGGACAAACCCATGCGAACAGGCAATCCGGCAGATAGACGCTGTCGCGTATGCCTGTTATTATAGGTCTTCCTGGAGTATGAATCAACAATCAACTGAGTTGAACTGCATGCACGTCTGTGCTATGATTGATGTCAAACTCTCAGGAGTGAGGAGCGAGGCATGGCAAGCGAAAGCCGCGATCCCTTCAACCGGCGTGCATCCCGATCACCGCGCCGGGAGCAACGTGATACCGAACCTCTGAGCTCCGGCGATCATGCTGAGCCGGTGAACCCGGCGTGGCGTCGTACCAGAAGCGCTGGACGTCCATCACGCGGCGGTGCATCGCTTTCTCAGGAACTGATCCTCTGGCTCCAGCACGATGGGTGGAAGTTCGTTCTGGCAGCGATGGCGATTGTGCTGTTGGGCGTTGTGCTCTTTGTGCTGAGTCAGTCTGGCACGCCCGAACCTCTGCCTCCGCGGAGTGTCGGATCCGAACCGCAACCGCCGATCGTGTTGACGCCGCTGCCCACACAGCCAACCGTAACTCCTGACCCGATCACCTCGACCCTCACTCTGACGCCCACCACGCCGGTCAACGTCCAGCTGCGCGTTCAGGGCACCGGCGCCCTCGGTCTCTTCCTGCGCCCGGCGCCGAATGTGAATAATGTCCCGATCAAAACCCTGCCTGAAGGCACGATCGTGACTGTGGTCGGCGAGGACTCAGTGCAACCAGATCGGGTATGGAAGCGGGTGCGCGACGCGGAGGGCGCCGAAGGCTGGGCGGCGGCGGATTACCTTGTGCCGGTGACGCCGTGAGATGTAGCACAGACGCCCCTGTTCCGTCGGGCGTCGTCCATCGAGCAGCATACGGTTAAGATAGGGGTATGCCACTATGTGGCGCTTGCGCTGCGGATCTCGCGAACAATCGCCTCGACCTGCTCTTTTGTCTGGCCATGGCGCGCCAGAACCTGGGCTGTCAGATCCAAAATGCGCCCGGCAAACCGTTGCGCGACATCATGCCGCAATCCTTGCCCAATATAAAGTTTCATCAACGCTTCGACCGACATATCGCGGCTGCTCGCGATTTCCTGGAGTGTCGCAAGCGTATCGCCTGGTACGCTGAGCGTGACCGTGGTTGTTGGACGTGGACGCACATGCAGTTCATCTGGGAATTCAGACTGACTCATAGTGTTTCCTCTCAGCACGGGTAGCTGGCCGTGCCGAAATGATCCGGATACGCTCATGCCGCTCAGTGTAGACGACTAAAAGTAAACGTTGTGCTACAGAGTAGCCCAGAATAAAATATGGTTGACGACATTCTGGCGTGCCTTTTGGTCATCCCACTCGAACTCAGTACCTTGTAATCGATAGAGCACATTCATGCAACGCCACATGCTCAAAACAGACCATATGCATGATACCACGAGTTCCAGCTCGGCGGACAGCTCTAAACTTGTGGCGCCGATTGGGGCTATTCTCAAGTTTGCAGAACCCATTATGGTTACGACGCGTCCGACCACGTACAAGAGCAATGATCAATCGTACACGATGTGAGAGGATGCCACGATGAAACGTCACCCTGGACCTGTGCCCATATCGCACGAACATCGTCAGACTCTGTTTATTGCCCAGGTTCTTCGGCGCGGTGCGGTGCGCTATCGAGGCGCTCCCGCCACGACGGCCGAGAAGTTGAAGTATGCACGTCAGTCGCTGACAGCTGTGGCGCTGCCGCACATGCAGCGTGAAGAAGAAATTCTCTTTCCAGCAGTCGGAGGGATCGATGATGAAGTCGATGCGCTCATCGTGGCACTAATCGCAGAGCACCGCGCGCTTGCCGAGACCATTGCGAACCTGAAGATGACGGGATCGATGCGGTAACGCTCGAAGAGCGCCTTGACTCTCTGGGCGCGTTACTCGAGACCCACGTGCGTTGCGAGGAGCGCATTCTGTTTCAGCGCCTGCAGGCAGTGCTGACCGATGAGGCGTTGCAGGCGCCTGGCGATCGATGGCGCGCTGCCAGCACAGGAGCTGCATGCCTTCTCGAAGGCGGATCCTGATCGTCGGAGAACTCAAAAGACATCGCCGCCATACTCATCGGCGTAGGGCCCGGTGTTCTCATCGTCGCCGCCGGGCGCATCTTCGGGCAGATCATCGTAGTCCATACCGCCTCCCTGGAGAATGAACGTCTTGCTTGAGAGGCAGGTCATCGCTGTTGCACGCCATAGACGTTCAATTCTCGCAGCAAGCAGGGCCAGACGTATTCTTTTCGTGAGAGATTGTACCTGATAGTACCATACTCTGGCAAGATCGGAAACAGCCTGTTCGTGCGTTTCGTACTCCTGGCTTTGTGCACTGGCAGGATGATGTTCTGCGGTGTTTTCCGCTCTGCTCTCAGGTTGAGTCACTCATACGCCAGCACCTCGCGTACTGTAAGGCGTGTCGCGTTGTATGCCGGCAGCAGGCTGGCGATAGCCGCAATGATCGTCACGAGCACGAGCCAGATAAGCGCGCCGCCGATTGAAAACGAAAAACTGAGCGGCGTCTGGAAGAAGGCCATGCCCACGCTATCGGAAATCACTTTTGCCAGCGGCACGGCAGCGATCATTGCCAGCGCCCAGCTCAATGCTCCAATGATAATACCTTCCGTGACGACGATACGTTGCACCGCGCCGTTCGAGGCGCCAATCGCGCGGAGCACGCCAATCTCGCGGGTGCGCTCGAGGACATTAATGCTCATTGTGCCCATCAAACCCAACCCGCCGACCGTTGCCAGCAACAGCGCCATTGCCAGCAGGAATGCGACCAGAATGTTGAAAAAGAGTTCATTCTGCTGCCGGATGACCGCAATCGTCTGTGTGACGCCCAGGCGTATGCCGACCGATTTGTAATGCGCTTCGAGTTCCTTCGCCGCCCGCTCCTGGTTCTCGGCATCGGCAGGCTCAATTTGAAGCGTCACGGCCGCAGCGCGCCCTGTAAATCCGCGCATGCGAGCAAAGTGTGGGTAGTGTGTGTACAGAATTGCCTGCCCGCCAACACCGCGCACGATACCCACAACTGTCCACTCTGTTTCGCGCCGGTCGATCTTGAGCGTCACCGTATCGCCAATCTTGATGTCGGGTTCGAGACCAAGCACACTCGAGTTGATCACCAGCGCATTTTCATCTTCGGGCAGCAGCCAGCGCCCCTCGAGCACGGTGGGAATGATCATGCGTGTAGCGGCAGGAACGGCGTACATGATCATCGAGTCGCTTTCGGTGTCGTTAGGGCGAACCCGACGCACCATTTCAAAGCCCCAACTTTCAGCGGCAACGACCCCAGGCACTGCCAGCGCCTCGCGTTCGATCTGCTCCGTGCGATAGAAGCCATTGAACGTACCCAGAATATGGAAATTGAAATACTTCAAGGCATCGTCCAGTGTCAGCAGCATCGAGTCGCGCACACTGAACACCGACATGAAGATGATCCCGGAGAGGGTGAGCGTCAGCATCGTCAATGCCAGGCGCCCTTTGCGCCGGAAGGTGTTGCGCAGCGACAGCATCAGGGGACGGGAGAGGCCGTGGATGCGTTGCAACAGATGATCGATGCGACTGCGACCGAAGCGCCCTCGTCCCAGACCGTAGCCGCTGATCGCTTCGTGCACCGTCACACGCGCGCCGCCAACGACTGGAAAAATTCCTGCCAGTACTGGCACTAGCAGCCCCACAGCTCCCATGAGCAGCCAGACGTCCAGCGGCATTGCCAGGCTGGTCACATCGGTGTTCATCATGCCCGAAATGAGAAGAGTCAGCCCCGCGGCAACCAGGTATGCCAGCGGCATTGCCAGCAATAGCGCCATTCCTCCCAGCAGCGCCACACCCGCCAGATACATCATAACAACGTCGCCAGTGCGTGCGCCGATGGCTTTCATCACGCCGATCTGCCGCACCTGTTGGGTCAGCAGCGCCGAAATCGTATTGACGACCAGGAAGCAACTGGCGAACAGTGAGAGTGCGCCGAGAAAGCCAAGCAACAGGAACAACGGTTGCAGCACCTGATACGCCGGGTGTCGCCCCGGTTCGGGGAGGTAAGTAAAGTAGACGGTGCGACCGCTGCTTTCGATCTTGTTCCGCACCAGCGCCGCGACCTCGGCGATATGCTGCTTATCGAACCGATCACCGGTGACTGTGATGTTCAACTCGGTATAAAACTCCGGTTGACCGAGCCATTCGAGCGTCTCGCGGGTTGCAAACGCATACGTCTGGTTGGTCAGCGCGGCTGGAACGAGATTGGGAGTTGCGACTGTCCCGGCGATCTGCATCCGGCGCAGGGTTTCATCGAACAACCGAATGGTGATGGTGTCGCCGATCTGTGCGCCGGTGAGCGGCAGCGATGCGCGTTCGACGAGCAATTCACGGGATGAGGGGGGCCAGGCGCCATCCACCGGATAGACCTTGTTGATCCTCATGTCCCTGAAGTCGCTCACGATGTAGATGGTCATGTCACGCCACTGATCGGGTCCGGTCTGCACGCGCACACTAACAGCGCGACTGCCAACCGCATCCGCAACGCCGGGTATTCGGCGCACGGTGCGTACCAGATCATCATCGAACGCATCGGGATAGATTGTGATGTCCGCCGGATTGACTGCCAGATAGGCTGCGGTCATTTCGCGGGTCAACAGTGCATTGGCGCCGGCAATCGCGCCAATTGCAAACACGCCGACGGCAATCGACAGCACCACCAGCATAGTGCGCGTCTTGTTGCTCCAGACATCGGCGAATACTTTGCGCCAGCGAGGTCTCAGCATATGGGGGACTCCTCAATGCATATCTGCTGGTGTGACGAATAGTGCGTGCAGACAGTTGCAACTGTGTGGCGTCGTTGTGATTGGGTGGTTGGTGATTACGTGATTACGTGATTATGTGATTACGTGATTATGTGATTATGTTGTGCACTCGTTTGACCGTTTGCACGTTCTACGTTCGCACATTTGCACGTTCCACGCGCCTGTACCATCCCCGCTGTCAACGAATGGAGAACGAATAAACGAATGCAGGCGCGCCCTTGCGCCACGGTGTCCATACCCTGATACCCCTGCTGTTACGTTCGCACGTTCCATATTCGCACGTTCGCACGTTCCCCGTTCGCACGTTTGCACATTCGCACGTTCCACGTTCCACGTTCGCACGTTCCACGCGCCTGTACCATCCCCGCTGTCAACGAATGGAGAACGAATAAACGAATGCAGGCGCGCCCTTGCGCCACGGTGTCCATACCCTGATACCCCTGCTGTTACGTTTGCACGTTTGCACGTTCCACGTTCCCCGTTCGCACGTTCCCGTACCATTCCGCTGTCAACGAATGGAGAACGAATAAACGAATGTCATCGCTTCCCGGATGCATGGCTTCGACTTCTTACGTTTCTGCGTTCCGCGTTCGCACGTTCGCACGTTCCCGTACCATTCCGCTGTCAACGAATGGAGAACGAATAAACGAATGCGGGTGCGCCCTTGCGCCACGGTGTCCATACCCTGATACCCCTGCTGTTACGTTCGCACGTTCGCTCGTTCGCACGTTCCCGTACCATCCCCGCTGTCAACGAATGGAGAACGAATAAACGAATGTCATCGCTTCCCGGATGCATGGCTTCGACTTCTTACGTTTCTGCGTTCCACGTTCGCACGTTCCACGTTTTACGTTCCACGTTTGCCCGGTCGCACCCCCCCAGACCCTTGAGGTCAGCGACAGGCGCATCCTGTGCACATCGCTCCTCCCGCCAGCGCAGTTCCCCCGCAGACCCCGATCCACGGTGTGAGACCTCAAGGGTCGGGGACGTTCGCACGTTCTACGTTCGCACGTTCTACGTTCGCACGTTCGCACGTTCGCACGTTTGCACGTTCGCACGTTTGCACGTTCGCACGTTCCACGTTCCCCGTTCGCACGTCACGTTCCACGTTCGCACGTTCCACGTTCTACGTTCGCACGTTTGCACGTTCCACGTTCCACGTTTGCACGTTCGCGCGTTCCACCCTGCAAGACCCTTGAGGTCGGGATGCGCTCTCCGGCGCGGTCAGGATGTGTGGCGCTGGTGAGGTGTGCTGCCGGCGAGGCATCTCTGGCGGGAGATCGCAAACCAGGTATCGTTGAGAATGCTGCCATTGCCATATGCGTTTTCAGGCTTTGTGATATTAATTACAGTATTTCAAAATCAAAAATCAAAAATCCAACATCTTGACAGATGCCACAGGCGTTCAGTATACTCCAGGCACTCCATCAACTGTTTGCTTGAATCCGATGACGGATGATCCAGGCTGATCCTGTGGCGTTTCGACAGCGGTTGACCTCCCTGGTCAATCGCTGGTCGATGTGACTGTTGCACAGCCGGAAACGCTGTGTATGCGGCTGCGTCGCTGGCTGGAATGCGAAGAGTCGTCGGACGCCGTCGAAGCAGAGATTTCATTCCTGCTCTACAATCTGGTCCGGCCAGGGAGGCCTGGAAATGGGTAGACTGCTCCGCTACATCTCCTATTCGATGGGCAACTTCGCCAACACGATTGCCTACCAGGTGTTTGGGAACCGCATCCAGTTCTACTATGTGGACGTGATGGGTCTGAACGCAGCTGTGGCAGGAGTCATCTGGACTATCTACGGCTTATGGAATGCCATCAACGATCCGCTCATGGGACAACTCTCCGACCGCACGCGCACACCAATCGGGCGGCGTGTGCCGTATGTGCTTTTCGGTGCAGTACCGCTTGGTCTTTCCTTCTTCTTCCTCTGGACACCGCCGGGGCAGTCGCCGTGGGTGCTTGCCGCCTATTTTCTGATCATCCTGTTCATTTTCGACACGCTCTACAGTCTGACAATCATCGCCTACAACGCACTCTTTCCTGAAATAGCACCCCGCCTGAATGACCGTATTACCCTGTCGGCGGTGCGCGAGATACTGGCAACGATTGCGCTGCTTCTTTCGTTCATTCTGGCGCCGATACTGTCAGAAATGCTTGGGTATGTCTGGATGGGTGCGCTCATGGGAACACTGGTGGCAGCAGGGTACCTGATCTCAATGACTGGTGTGCGTGAGGATGTCTCGAAAATGACAGATGATCGGGTCGGATTGATCGCATCGCTGCGCATTGCGCTCTCCAGCAAGCCCTTCCGCTGGTTCATCGGCGCCAATATTGCGAAAGAGTATATCTGGCTGGTTCTGGCAGCAACGCTTCCGTTCTGGCGCAAATACGCTCTTGGTATTCAGGGTCAGATCGAGGTCTTTGGCATAGAACTGAGTGGCGGCGATGCTGAAGCGATCCTGCTCGGCATACCGATCCTGCTGACCATTCCGATGCTCCTTATCTGGCGTCCAATGGTGGCGCGGATCGGACCGCGCCGATCCTGGATTATCACCAGTCTCTGCTTCATCCCGGGATTCATTGCGATGATCCTTGCCAGTGATTTCTCCACCGGTCTGGTTGGCACACTCCTGGTTGTGCCTGGACTGGCGGGCTCGATGATCATGCCATTCCCGCTGATTTCAGAGGTCATCGATGATGATGCAGCCCGGCATGGGTATCGGCGCGAAGGCATTTTCTTCGGTATCAATGGCGGCATTACCAAACTGGCGTTTTCGGCGCAGGGGTTGCTCTTTGCCGCCGTTCTCTCGCTATCGGGGTATGTGGCCGGCAGTGACACGCAACCCGAAAGCGTAGCCTGGGGGGTACGCTTCCTTATTGGTGTTACTCCAATCATCGCTGCACTGTTGATAGCCTTCTTCATGTGGAAGTATCCGCTGGAACGCACCATCGCGGGCGATCGTGCCCTGGAAAGGACACCATGGTGAAGATTCCATCAACCGGCATGGTGCCGGAAGCGATCATGGCGACGCTGCGCGGCTTCAAGTCGCACGATATGGACTGGCAGTCTGGTCGTGTTTTTGCCTACGTCTATCAGCCAGACGAGACGACTGCAACTGTGGTCAAAGATGCGTATACGCTCTACCTGAGCGAAAACTGTCTCGACCCGACGACATTTCCAAGCACGGCAAAACTGGAGAGCGACGTCGTGCGCATAATTGCGGGGTTAATGCAGGGAGACGAGCACGTTGTCGGCAATGTCACCAGTGGTGGAACAGAAAGCATTCTGCTGGCAGTCAAAACGGCGCGCGATTGGGCGCGGGTCCACCGACCGCAGATCACACAACCAGAGATGGTCCTGGCGCGCACTGCACACGCTGCATTTCACAAGGCAGGGCATTATCTCGGGGTCAGGCCGGTCATCGTCGAGTTCGATCCGGCGACGTTCGAGGCGGACGTGGCAGCAATGCGGGCAGCACTCACTGAGAACACCATTCTGCTCATCGCCTCGGCGCCATGCTATTCGCAGGGAGTGGTCGATCCGGTTCCGGCCATTGCAGAACTGGCGCGTGAGCATGGCGCGCTCTGCCACGTCGATGCCTGTGTCGGCGGCATCTATCTCGCATTTCTGCGCGCCTCCGGCGATACAGTCCCTCCATTCGATTTTAGCGTTCCTGGTGTGACGTCACTGTCTGTTGATATGCATAAATATGGGTATTCTGCCAAGGGCGCTTCGGTTGTCCTGTACCGTAGTCGTGATTTGCGGCGGTACCAGATCTTCGCCTCGACCGACACGACAGCCTACACGCTCATCAACCCGACCGCGCTCAGTTCACGTTCGGCAGGACCGATTGCAGGCGCGTGGGCGATTCTGCATCACCTGGGCGAATCAGGGTACCGTGAGATTGTCGCCACGGTTCAGGCGGCAACCCGACGATTGATCGATGGGATCAACGCGCTTGACGACCTGTACGTCCTGGGACATCCAGTGATGAGCATGTTCTCATTTGCCTCGGATGCCATCAATGTCTTTCAGCTGGCGGATGTCCTTCGCCGCAGGGGGTGGTATCTTCAGCCTCAGTTCTCGACATCACGCGCACCGCGTAATCTGCATGTGTCGGTCACGTATGGCGTTGCTCATAATGTCGATGCGCTCCTGGCCGATCTTGCAGACTGTGTCGAGGAAGTGCGGCGCATGCCGCCAATCGACCCGCAATTCGTGCGTTCGGTGGTCGATACCCTTGTCGAGAACCCTTCGCCAGAAGTCGTTGCAGGGTTGTTGACGGCGGTTGGGATGCAGCCGGGTGTGTTACCACAGGAGATGGCGTTGATCAACGAAATCCTCGATGCGTTGCCGGATGCCGTGGCAAACGCGATCATCATCGAGTTCTTCAACAATCTCTTCTGAACTGATTGCCAATGATTGCCCGCCCTCAGGACCCTTGAGGTCGGGTGGGTGAAGACCTCAAGGGTCAGGCGCGTGTTCGCGCGTTCCACCCCTGCAAGACCCTTGAGGTCAGGATGCGCTCTCCAGCATGGTCAGAACACGTGGTGCTGGTGAGGTGTACTGCCAGCGATGCATCTCCGGTGAAGACCTCAAAGGTCAGGCGCGTTCTCCGTTCCCGCCTGCCATATGCCACGTTACACGCTCAACATCCCCATCCACGCCAGCGATGCTGTACACCCGATGGCGGCAAGTCCCAGCAGGCTGTAATACACGCGCCCAATTCCCGACCACCATTGCCGTGCCCAGGAGAGCGCTGCACAAACGAGGATCGCCAGCGTGGATGCCGGTATTGTCCAGATCGTTGCGACCAGCGTCGCAGAACGCGGCAATCCGTAGAAGATCGTTGCATCATTGGCAACTGCCAGCTGGACAATCGTCACCACCGTCATAGTGACGAATGCCACACCTGCAACGCCTGCCAGCACCACCAGCCAGCGCGCGGTGGTCGCTCCAGGAGAGGGTTCTGGCGCCTGCCCGCCGGTTATCAGGCGAAACAGCCAGGCGAGGGGCCAGATGATCCATGCCGAGATCAGCAGCAGCAACGCACCAGCAAAAGCGCCAAGCGGCGCCAGACCGGCAGCGTCGAGTGTCGCCAGGGCGAACGTTGTCGGGGTGAAGATAACCGTTGCCGCCGAGATGAAGCGCGGGCCCGCGCTCTCAGCGATGCAGGAGGAGTCCGGCGTCTGGACCGGATTGTCGAGAAATGCCTTCAGGATGGCATCGGCGCAGGCGCTTGAACCAACCGCCGCGTGCCCCGTATCGGGAAAGGTATAGACGTACGCCTGGCTTAGCGTGCGTGCAACGACATCGCCGAACTCCGGCGGCGTAATCGGGTCGAACCTGCCCGACAGCACAAGTGTCGGAATATCACTGACCACCGGCTCATCCACCGCCGGGTCAAGTTGATCGACCTGCCAGATGTTGCAGCGCTCCAGGTATCCTTCGAGGCTGCGTCGTCCATCGAGGGCAAGGAACGGCCGCACTCCCTGGAGCGGCGCGTCTTCGGGGGAAAAGTCGGCATCTTCGGCGCAGATGACTGCATAGTGCATCCCCAGACTGAACGTGCGGTCGAAGACGATGATCGGCAGTATCTGCCCCAGCACGCGAAAATCGTCGCGCGTCGCATCATCGATAATGCGCGGGACTGCTGGAATAAAACTCGATGCATACATGATCTGGAAGATCACACTGGCGAAACTGTCGCCATCCAGCACGGCGTTGTACGTTCTGCCGGTTTCGTTGTCGGTTATCGGCACACGCGCCGGTTCACGGTTCAGTCGCTCAATGGTTGTGATCAGCGATTGTTCCAGGTTCGGGTATGCCGCCTGGCATCCCGCATCGGCAGCGCATGCGTTGAACAGTTCTGTATACGCGCGATCCTGTGAGCGAGGGACTTCGACCAGATAATTGACACTGGTTGGCACAACTGCATCGAGCACGACACTGCGCAGAATATCGGGGTGGTCGCGCATGACATGCTGCGCCAGCAGGGTGCCGTAGGAGACGCCATAGAGGTTGATCTTCTCATATCCCAGCGCTCGCGCCAGCGCTGCAACATCCGCGGCATTCTCGACGCTGTTGAATGCCGAAAGGTCAATTCGTTCGTCTGCCAGACGTTGTCGGCACGCCGCCGCTGCTTCCAGTGACAGCCGATTCGACTCGTCATAGGTCAATCGCTGCTCGATGGTGCGCTCGACCAGTTCCCACTGCTCCTGGCAGACGAGCGACGGTTCAGCGTAGAGTGTGCCGCGCTGATCGAACAGGATGATGTCACGGTCGAGCATGTCGCGCAGACGGCTGCCAGGGCTGAAGAGAATCTGGGTGTAGGTGTCGATCGTGGAACCGCCCGGACCGCCCTGCAGCATCACCAGCGGGTCGGGTTTGCGATTGCTGGCGCGCGATTTGACGATGGCAACCGCCAGACGAATGACAGGACCGTCCGGTTGTGCGTGGTATTTCGGCGCCTGGAGCCATCCGCACTCAAGGTCGCGCCCTTCGACGGCGCCGGCAGGGAGTTTGAACATGCACGCATCGGGCTGAAACGTTCCTGTCGAAGCGACGGCGCGTACAGGCGGCGCGGTGAACCACACCGGCAACAGCAGGAGGATGAGCGACAGCACCGCAGTGCGGGTGAAAGATGTGTTCAAAGAAGACTCCTTCGATGATTCAAACGAGGTCGGCAGGTGTTCGCGAAAACGATGATGCCGGCAGTTGCATTGATCGTGTGCATGAGTATCATAATATACGCTATCTGGCTATCATTTCGCGAAAGTGTAGAATGTATGCGCGTCACACCCCCTCGTCATCGCACCGTTTCGATCCTGCTCCTGCTTCTCCTCCTGCTCAGTTCGGCATTGCTTCCTGATACAATCGGTCTGGCGGAGTCCGGCAGCAGCCGTATCATCGTCGTGCTGCGCGCGCCTGCGGCGGCGGAGAGCGACCCGAATGCGGCGCTGTCCGGGTTTGCACAGGCGCAGGAGGATGTTGCCGCCGTCGCGACCGCCGCAGGCGCGCGCGAGATAGCCCGTTTGCACACACTGCCGGTGGTGATTCTCGATGCGCCCCCCGCAGCGCGCAAACGCCTCGCCTCCGACCCGCGGGTCGCTGCCATTGCCGATGATATGCTGATGGCGCCTCATTTGAGTGGAAGTGTACCGCTGATCGGCGCCGATCAAGTGCATCCCGAGTCCACCGGCGCTGGCGTGGCGATTGCCATTCTCGATACCGGCGTCGATGCCGCACACCCGTTCTTTGGCGGGCGCGTCGTTGCCGAAGCGTGCTTTTCGACGAATAATCCAGGTGATGGTGCAACCTCGCTCTGTCCTGGTGGGGCGACGGAATTCGTCGGCTCTGGCGCGGCAGCCCCCTGTACTGTCACGGGATGCGACCACGGGACGCACGTCGCCGGTATTGCGGCCGGCAACGGCGGCGTTGCACCGGGTGCGTCGATCATTGCGGTGCAGATCTTCTCGAAGATCAACAACTGTCTGGCATTCTCGCTCCCTTCGCCATGCGCATTGAGTTATGTCTCCGACCAGGTGCGCGCGCTGGACTGGCTTGCCTCGACGACGTTCAACCCGCCGCTTGCAGTTGTTAATCTGAGTCTGGGAGCGGGATCGTTCAGCAGTGTCGCGGCGTGTGAGACAAACAGCGGCGGAGCTGTGCTGAAGCCGGCCATTGCTGCTCTGCGCAATCAGGGGATCATCACGGTTGTATCGTCAGGAAATGGCGGCGCAACCAATGCTCTCAGCCTGCCTGCATGTCTGTCGAATGTCGTCAGTGTTGGGGCCACAACCAAAACCACGCCGGAGCAGGTCGCGTCCTTTTCCAACAGTGCACCCTTTCTGACTGTGCTGGCGCCGGGTGTTGCGATTACATCCGCAGTGCCGGGGGGTGGTTCTGCTGCCAAATCGGGAACCTCGATGGCGGCGCCGCACGTGGCGGGGGCGATCGCGCTGCTCCGCAGCGCGCGCCCCGGATATGCGCCCGATGTGTACATCCAGGCGCTGGTCTCGACCGGAACTCCGGTGACCGATATACGCAATGGGCTGACCAAACCGCGCATTAACGCATTTGCTGCAGTTGAGTCGCTGGCGCTGCTCGAACCAAAAGCATTTTTGCCGCTGGTGGCGCGGTGAGGAGGGAGGCGCCGCGTGGGAAGCAACACCGGCGCCGTGCTTATCGTTCCACCCGATCGACTGCCAGCGCGGCAATCTGCTCCCCCTGGGCATTGGGCAGGTAGACGTACTCGCCGGCGAGCCACTCAGCCAGTTTGCGCGCTTCGCCGCGGCTCAGGTAGGTGCGCTGCGTATCGACGACGATCGTCTGGATGCCCGCCGCCGCTACTGCACGACCAAGAGCCTTCAGTTCGTCGGTGACCCCTTCACGTCCGGAGCGCAACCCGACATTCGCCCGTCCATCGGTGAGCAGCACCAGCACCGTCTGCATGATGCCGCGCGCGCGCGCCTGCTGCGCCACCTCAATGGCAGCCAGGAGCGCCGCCGCCAGCGGCGTGCCGCCGCCGGTCGGCAGCAGATCGAGGGCGCGACGCGCGAGTTCGACGCTCTGCGACGGCGGCAACAGCAGTTCAGCGCCCTGCCCGCGGAACGCCAGCAACGCCACGCGGTCGCGGTGGACATACGCCTGCTGCAGGAGCGCGTGCACTGCGCCTTTTGCCTGGCGCATACGGTGCAACGCCATACTGCCGCTGGCGTCTACCGCGAAGAGGAACAGGGCGCCTGCCTTGCTGCGGTACTGCCTGATGCGGAGATCATCACTGCGCAGCAGCACTCTGGATGACCCGGCGTGCGCATCTGTCTGTGTGCGGCGCAACGGCTGAAATGGCGCAGCAGCGCGCAACGTAGCGGAGACATCGATCCTGCCGCGGCGCGGATCACCAGGAATGCTGCGAATGTGTCGTCCGCGCTTCCCGGCCACTGTGCCGCGCGACCCGGTCTTTCCACGGCGCAGTGCACGGAACGGCAGCTGCTCCAGTTCGACCGGCAGTTCGGCAGCCAGCGCGCTGAGCACCTGTTCGGGAGGAATGGTCAACTCATCATCCTGCGGCGGTTCAGGTGGTGCGTCGGAGGTGTCGTTGTCGGCATCGGATGGCGGTGGTGGCGGTTCCTCGTCCTGCGGCGGTTCAGGCGGGGGTGGAAGGCGTGTCGCACGCGGCAGGATGACCAGTCGCACCGCCAGCTCCAGGTCTTCCTGCTCGACGCGGTCGCGCAGACCAAGCGCCGCCGCAGCACACGCGGCGTATACTGCAAATGTGTCGGCGCGATGCCCCTCGGCGCCACAGATCGCCGCCATCGCCACCAGCTGTTCGATCTGGGCATCGTCGATCCGCACCAGCGGCAACTGTTCGCGTGCAGCCTGCACCAGCCCGCGCAGCAGATCGAGTTCGTCCACATACGCATCCGGCGTCTGTGCCGTTGCTCGTCCCAGGTTGCGCCGCACCACTTCGGCGCGCGCCTGCTCATTCATGGCGCGCGGCAACACAATCAGCAACCCCAGCCGGTCGAGCAGGTGGCGGCGTGGCAGACCTTCTGCCGGATCATACGAACCGATGAAGATGAAACGCGCCGGAGACTGGATGCTGAGCCCCTCACGCTCGAGCCGCACCTCGCCGGTGTCGATGGCGGCGATGAGCGGGTTGATAATCGCATCGGGCAACAGATTGACCTGATCGGCATAGAGAATACCGCCATCGGCGCGCGCCAGCACTCCAGCGCGTGCAACCCGTCGTCCAGCGCGCAGGGTCGCTTCGATGTCGAGCCCGCCGAGCAGACCGGCTTCATCGATGCCGGGCGGCAGTTCCACAAACGGAATCGACCGCTCGCCGACACAGAGCAGGTCGCGCATGCCGCGCGCCAGGCTGCTCTTCCCCGCGCCGGCCGGTGCGCCGACGGCAATCCCGCGCAGGCGCGGCTCGACCGCCAGCAGCAGCAACGCCTGCTGTGCCAGTTCCAGTCCAACCAGCGCGGAGAGTGGAAGCGCAGACATCACAGACGCACCGTTTTACTCGGCGCCATCGAGCGGAAGGTGACAACGAAAGCGCCAAGGCGAACAATCGAACCTTCGGGCAGAACCGTCGGCGTATGCGGCGCCAGCGCCTTATCATTCACAAATGTTCCATTGGCGCTGCCGAGATCGGTGAGCGTCCACTGACCGCTGGCGTAGCGCAGAATGGCGTGGCGTCGGCTCACGCCGGTGGTGCGCGCATCGAAGGGGGACAGATCGACGTCGGGAAAGATATTATCCGCCGCGTCCTGGCACCCAATCAGCATCTCGGAGCGATCGGTCGGCAGCGTGATCGACCGTCCATCGTTCAGCACCAGGGCACAGGCAGGAACCGCGACCGGACCGGTCATGGCGAGCAGTTCGCCTTCGAGACGGGAATGTTCACTGCGGGCGCGTTCGAGCCGCGCATTGATCGTCGCAAGGTCCTGTTCGAGCGTGCGAATCTCTGCCTGTTTGCGCTCAATCTCCTCGACCTTCGCCAGCGTGCGCTGCGCACGTGCCAGAGTCTGCTGCGCAATTTGCAGTTCGGCCTCTTTCCGGGACAGATTTGCCCGCGCCTTTGCCAGTCCTTCCTCGGTGATCGCGCGCAGCGACTGCGGCTGGTTCTGGAGCGCCTGTTCATTGGCGCTGATGTACCCGCGGGTTGCAGCAATTTCTTCGGTCAGCGCGCTGATGGTGCGCTGCGCGTCGGCGATCTCCTGCGCCAGCGCCTGTCGTGTGGTCATTGGAAGCCTCCATGTCGCTGCACAAACATCGGTCGTCTGCGAGTCGTCCAGGCACAATGCCTTCGCGGCATCCCGCTGGCATTCTCGTATCACAGGACATGACGTTGTGCAAAGGCGCGCAGTTGCGATTATAGCACGAAACAGGTTGCCGCCCTGCATAACATCTGATATACTCCCCCCGAACACCTGTGCAGATTAAGACCGCCTGTGTGGAGGATGTATGCAGCTTCTCTGGATCGATCCGCGGGCGCTCGAACCGGATCCGCAGGGCGTCCGCGAAGACCCTGGCGAGATCGACGGGCTTGCGGCGACAATTGCTGAGTATGGGTTGCTTCAGCCGCTCGGCGTGATCGATATCGGGCGCAGTCGCTATCGTGTGGTGTACGGCAACCGCAGGCGGCTGGCGGCGCTGAAACTGGGGCTCGAGCGAGTGCCGTGCGTGCTGCTCGACCCGGACGACCCGCGGGTGTTGTTGCGCCAGTTGACTGAGAATCTGCAACGGCGCGACCTGAACGATCTCGAGCAGGCGCGCGCTTTCCAGAAACTCCGCGAGCAGATCGCGCTGGATCGCGGCATCGACGACGAAGGCGCGCTCGACGAGGCGACTGCGCGGCTTGTTGGTCTTTCCCCACGCACCGTTCGGCGCTACCTGGGGTTGCTCGATCTGCCGCTCGAAATCCAGGAGTGCCTGCGCAAGGGCGAGCTGAACGTGACGCAGGCGCAACACCTGCGGCGCGTTCCGAACGAACGTACGCAGATCGAACTGGCGCGCGCCGCCGTCGAAGAGGGTATGTCGGCGGCTGAAATCAGCCGCCTGGCGAGTTTCTTCGCCGCCCACCCCGGTCTCTCGCTCGATGATGCGCTTCATGCACTGCAACAGGGCGTCGATCTGACGGCGAATGCACCGCGCAGCGCAGGCGACATCCCGTCCCCATCCGCCGGTCCGCTCCTCAAGGGAGCTGCGCTCGGCGGTGCTCTCGATGGCGAAAGCGACGCCGATCTCTGGGAGGCAGAAGGTGAGGACGATGCGCCTGCCTTTCCCGACATCGGTGACGAAACCATCGAGAACCAGCCAAAGAACAAGGCGCGCGTCTTCCGCATTCGTTCGCTCGACCAGATGCTCGATGAAACCGACCGGTTGTTTCGGGCGCATGCCGAAGGCGACCTTGTCAAATGGGTGCGTCAGGACCAGAATGCGCCGATGAAGATTGGCTTGCTGCTGAAGCAACTCGATGCACTGTCACGCGCCCTGCGCGACATTGCACGTCAGCAGAACTGGGTGTTCGAGGACGAAACGTAGTCTTACGAAAATAGCCCGTAAAGCCCAGGAGCTTTAGCCCTGGGATAGAAGGGCTTCACGTGCTTGAGCCGCGTTCGTCGTTGACAGAACAAGCGTTCTCTTGTATTCGAACCGCAGGGTATCTTCCAGGTGATCGATGGAACTGCGTCAGGGGGACACCCCGTGCCATCCCGATCACCTGGCGGAGCGATCGCGCATGGCGGCGTTCAGCAGGACATCGCGAATCACACGAGCGTTTGATGCGAAAGACGTTCACATATCGCATCTACCTGACGAACGGTCAGCGGCGTATCCTTGAGCGACAGCTTGAGGAATGCCGATGGGTGTACAACGAAACGCTTGCCGAACGGAGGCGGGCGTATGAGGAACGCGGCGTGTCGCTTCGTCTGTACGACACGCAGGCGATGCTGCCGGTCTGGAAAGCGGCTCGTCCGTCGCTCACGCGTGTGCATAGCCAGGTGCTCCAGGATGTGCAGGTTCGGGTGGATCGCGCGTTCCAGGCCTTCTTCCGTCGGGTTCAGGCGGGTGAACACCCCGGCTACCCCCGCTATAAAGGGAAGGGTCGCTACGACTCGATCACCTGCCCGCCGTACGGGAACGGCGTGAGACTGGATGGCGAGCGACTGATCCTCTCGAAGGTTGGGGCGGTCCATGTTGTGTTGCATCGCCCATTGGAAGGCACGCCCAAGACGGTCACGATCCGACGGTCGGCAACCGGCAAGTGGTACGCCTGCTTCTCGTGCGTGGTTGACGCGAAACCACTGCCTCCTGCCGACGCCGCCGTTGGGATTGATATGGGACTGGAGTCGTTCCTCGTCAGGTCCGATGGCAAGAAGGAGCCCAATCCCCAGTTCTATCGCCCCCCCCTTGCATTCCCCCCCCAGTGGGGGGGGGGAAAGAGGGGGGAGGGCGCGCGCAGCAGCGGAAGGATGACGCGAAGCACCGAGCGGACTGGACGGCCTATCGCCGTTGCACGCGCGCGCTCGCGACGATTCACGAGCGCATTGCCAACCGGCGCGCTGATTTCGCCCACAAGCTTAGCCGAGCAATAGTGAACTCGTTCCAGATCATTGTGGTTGAAAAGCTCGCCCCGTCGGAGATGGGGCGCAGCCGTGGGATGCGCAAAAGCATCCGCGATGCGGCGTGGAGCCAGTTTATCAGCATGACGCGCGTCAAAGCGGAAGAGGCTGGGCGTACCGTTGTGCTGGTAGACCCCGCGCACACCTCGCAGATGTGCTCGTCCTGCGGCAACCGGGCGCCGAAAACGTTAAGCGACCGCATCCACGCCTGCCCGTGCTGCGGGCTGGTGATGGATCGGGATCACAATACGGCACGCAACATTCTGCATCGGGGTCTCCAGTACCTCAGATCGGCATCCGCTGCGTGTGGGGCGGCACACGCTGAAGCCCAGGTGCTTTAGCCCTGGGAGCCGTCACTCAACCTCGAACACTGCAATCGCTCCGTGTGTTATCTGGGGGATGGTGACTTCCCAGCCGTCATCCCTGACACGCAATGGCAGATCGATGTCGTCTGCAGCGGTGTATGCCCGCACAACGGGTGCTGTGATGCGCAACAGGATATGAACGTCTCGCAGTGGTATCGGATCGTCCAGATACTCACCGATGATGACACTCGGAGGCAACTGCGCCACCGCCATAAATCCTGACCAGTTGAGCATCATGGCGCCTTCGCCCGCCGCATATGCCATACCGGCTGCCACACTATCGTATTCGAGAGTGCGCGGCGGCGTAATGCCCATGGTGGTAACCATATCGACGTAGAACTGGAGCGCTTCGCGCCCCTCCTCACCATGAAATGCGGGTCGCCAGTGCTCGTCGAACAGGCGACCTCCGCGACTCCAGAGGTGGATGAAAAAGTCGTAGACCGTGTTATGCCCATCGTTCAATCCGGCGACCACAACGCCATAGAGCCCGTCGTGGGGCCGGGTGAAGAACGTTGCCGCATCGACAAATTCGCTCCAGGTTTCCGGTACCCGCAACGGACGCCCGTACCGACGCTCGAACCGACGCTGTTCCTGAGGGTCCCTCGGCGCGGTAGTGAAAAATCTCCGGTCCGTCGTGATACGGCAGGGCAAAGATATTGCCCTGTGCATCACGCTGAAGGGTCAACACCGACAGCGCACGTTCAAAACCGTCGAATGTGCGATATTTGAGCGAAAGCGTTGCCATGACCCGGCTCCTATCGTCCGCCCATACCGGTCAGTGTCACACCCTGAACAAAGAGGCGCTGCGACAGGAAGAACACAGTGAGCACCGGGATCAGGGTAATGATCGATACCGCCATGAGCAGGTTGAACTGCGTGAAGTTCTGTCCGCGAAACAGGTTCAGACCAAGCGCCAGGGTATACAGGTCTTGCGAACGAATATAAATCAGCGGGTCGAGCAGACTGCTCCAGTTTCCGATGAACGCAAAGATTGCCACGGTTGCCAGCGCCGGCTTCGAAAGCGGCAGAATGATCTCGAAGAAAATGCGCAGCGATGATGCGCCATCGATACGTGCTGCATCGTCCAGTTCGGTTGGAATCGTCATAAAAAATTGCCGTAGCAGGAAGATGAAAAATGCATAGCCAAACCATGCCGGCAGGATCAGGGGCCACAACGTATTGACCAGTCCCATCTCGCTGAACAGCAGGAAGCGTGGCACAATTGTGACCTCACGGGGAATCATGAGGGTCGCCAGTAACGCCAGGAACAGAATGTTCCGCCCGCGTGCCCGCAGCCGGGCAAACCCGAACGCGACCAGCGAACAGGAAATCAGGTTTCCGATTACATTTGCGAAAGTGACAACCAGTGAATTGACCAGAAAGGTGTTGAATGGCAGGATAGTCCAGCCGCGCGGGTAATTTTGCCAGAGAAACGTCGTCGGAAAGAACCCTGGCGGGTAGGTAAACACATCTTCGCTGTTCTTGAGCGACGTCGACACCATCCACATGAAAGGCAGGATAAAGATGATCGACAGACCGACGAGCAGGACATAGACGATCACCCGTTGCAGCAGACGCTGGTTCCGCATCCCGAATCGAGGATGACGCTGCGCCTGTGATGCCGCCATTGTTTGTTGCTGAAGATTTGCGCTCATCGAAGTCACCTTGCTATCGGACGCCAGCGTGCCGCCGGCAGAGACTGCTCTGCCAGCCCCACACTCAGCGCGCAGTCTCACCCTCGTAAAACACCCAGTACTTTGCGCCGAGGAACTGCAATGCCGTGATGATCATGATCACGAGCAGCAGCACCCACGCCAGCGCCGAAGCATACCCCATCTGAAAGAACTGAAACGCCACGCGATAGATATACAACCCGAACATCAATGTTGCATTCGCCGGTCCGCCGTTGGTCATGATCAGCACCAGCACAAAACCCTGAAGCGACGCAATGAACCCGACAATCAGGTTGTAGAAAATAACCGGCGACATCATCGGGACTGTCACATTCCAGAACTTCATCCATGGACCGGCGCCATCGATGGAAGCGGCTTCGTACAGATGTTGCGGAACGCTCTGCAGCCCGGCAAGGTAGATCACCATCGAGCCGCCTGCACCCCAGAGACTCATGAGGATCAGCGCCGGTTTCGCCCACTCTGGCTGCACCAGCCAGCCCGGACCCTGAATGCCGAACCAGGAGAGCACCGAATTGATCAATCCGAAATCCTGGTGCAGGATCATGATCCACAGGATAGCCACCGCAATACCGCTCACAACCGACGGCAGGTAGAAGATGGTGCGGAAGACCGAAATGCCAAGCACCTTCTGGTTGAGCAGAAGCGCGAGCAGGAACGACACGATCAGTCCGAGACCGACGCTGCCGACCCCAAAGTAGAGCGAGTTCCACATCGCGGTGTAGAAGAGTGGATCGGAGATCAGCCGCTGATAATTTTGCAGCCCTGTCCAGGATGGCGGGGTCATCATCGACCAGTTCGTAAAGCCGATGACAAACGATGCCAGGATCGGACCGGCATCGAACGCAATAAATCCGATGATCCAGAGCGAAATGAACAGATAGAATTCACGCTCTTCGCGTCGCGCCAGTTTTCCCAGTTTTGGTTTGCCCACAGGTCGCGTTGTCGCCTGCTCGATATGTTGTTGCCGAATCGCCATACTCTTCGCTCCATAGAACTATGCTGTCTTCCAGGTGACGGTTATTCGAAATAACCATCACCTGGCATCGCACCCTCGATCAGCCTCAGCAGCACCGCGCCCTGCGCGCTCGGCGCATCATGCACGATTGACGGCAATGATCGGGTCTACCGCCGCAAATACCTGGTCACACGCTTCCTTGACGGTCAATTGACCTACCACCACCAGATCCCAGATCGGGCCTGCCGCCTGCGTCACCTGCGGACCGGTCGGCTGGTCGATAATGTCGTGTCTGGCGATGGTGCGCATCGCCTGCTCAACATATTTGGCGCCGGGAGGAGCGAACTTTGAATTGAGGTATGAGGGCCACGCCGACAGGCGCGCCGGACTGCCGCGACCGGTGATTCCCCACATATACGATTGACCGGTCGTCGAGAGGTACTCATTGAGGTAGATCCACGCGGCATCAGGGTTCTTGCTGTCACGTGTGATCATGTAGGCGCTTCCTGCCGAGAAGGTAATGTGCGCCTTGGATCCCTTCGGCCACATCGCAATGTCCCAGTTGAACTTTGCACCAGCGCGGATCGGTGGCGTCGCCCACGATCCCTGCATCGTCATGGCAATTTTACCGAACTGGAAGGCGGGCCAGGCGACATTCTGCAGGTCCTCCGGGCTGGGCACAGCGCCTTTTTCGCGCAGTTCTTGCCACCATTCGAGCGCCGCAACCGCTTCGGGCTGGTTGATCAGACACTCATCTTCCTTCGGTTCGCGCAGGTACTGCGCTCCAAAGGGCATCAGGTACGTCGGCGCCATCAGCGAATTGCCCGGTGTCGGGAGCTCGCCCAGGCCGAAAATCTTGTTCAGTCCTTCGCCCTGGGTCAGTTTCAAGGCCACTTCTTTCAGTTTTTCGAGGTCCCACGTCTCGTCCGGATACGGAATGCCGGCGGCGTCGAACAGGTCTTTGTTGTAGTACAGGTTGCCCGGACCTTCATCGTATGGAATGCCCCACAACTTGCCATCGCGCTGGTACGACACCAGTGACTGCGGGGTGAAATCTTGCAGGTTGAAGTCTTTCTCGCGGGCGATGTAATCGTCGAGTGGGCGAAACAAGCCGTTCTTGATAAACTCCTGTGCCCACGAGAACTGACAATACATAATGTCGGGCAGCGCGTTGCCGGCAGCCTGTGCGACATACTTCTGGCGATATTCGCCGAACGGTGTATTTTCCGCCTTGACGACAATGTTCGGATGGCGCTGCATGAAGAGCGCATCGAACTGCTTCTGGCGCTCGAAGAAGGTTGCATCCCAGGCGTGCGCAACGCTGATCTCCACGCGCTCACCCGGATCGGCAATCGCGCTTGTTGGCCACCCGCTGTTGCCTTCTTCGGGATCAAAGAGCGATACAGGCGTCGGTTCCGTTGCAGGGGGGGTGGTAGGGGCAGCGCCCGTGCCGGGCTGTTGCGGCGCCTGACCGCAGGCCGCCAGAACCGCTGCCATAGCCGTGCCGCTCAACCCCAGGCGTGCACAGATCTGCAGCATTTCTCGCCGGCTCAAACCGCGTCGTTTCAACTCCTGCGCGAGTTCTTCCTTGTGATGCATGGTCATGGAGTTCCTCCGTATGCTGTTGGAATGTGCCAGGATTATGATGTCTGATGACGATGTGCCGCCAGAGTGACCGATGATGATGCAAGCGGCGTCGTGATCGCAATACCCCCAGGGACCATCTGAAAACCCGAACGATAGACGAAATTCAGCGGATAAGCGTCTCCTTTCTGACATCTTATAATTCATCAAATCGGATCGAACGCTGTTCGGCAGCCGAACGGTAGGCGGCATGAACAAGGCGCAGCGTGCGCAGGTTATCCGCAGCATCGGTCAGCGGCGTTCCATCGGTATGGATTGCTTCCATGAGCGATGCCATCGGACCGATGAACGCATCCGGGATCCAGCGCCCTTCAAGGCGCACATCGAACCAGATGTCAGGCATCGTTGTGATGGAACGGCACTGCAATGAGTCGGCCCGTCCATGCGGATAATCGTAGAGCAACCCGATGATGCCCTTGATCACGCCTTCCGTCCCCAAAAAGCGGAACGTGGCATATGTGTCGCCGCTGTGATCGTGATGGTTCACCGCTACCAGCGTCTGTAATCCCGATTCGTAATCCAGGACCGTAATCGTTTTCGTTTCAGCACGTTCCTGTTGCCCCGGATACCTGGCATGGCGGCTTGTCACCCACAGCGGATCGCCGAACAGATAGCGGAGACTGTCGAAATAATGGATACTGTGGTACATCAGGTCAAGAAAGGGATGAACCTGAAGCCAGGGCCACATATGCCAGGGGGTCGCAATCGAAACCAGAATCTGGGCATCGGTGGGTTGACCGATAAACCCGCGCTGGATGAGGTCGTGTGCTGCAGCAATTGCAGGACTCCAGCGCATCTGCTGGTTGACCGCGATCTTACAACCGGCACGGTGCGCTGCTGCGATAATGGCTTCGGCATCTGCAAGATTCTCGGCAAGCGGTTTCTGGCAGAGCATGTGTTTGCCAGCAGCGGCAACCTGTTCTGCAATTGACCGTTGATGCCAGGCGGGTACGGCAATATCGCAAATATCCACCCCGGCATCCTGAAGCACAGCATCGAGCGACTCATACACGCGCGGGATGGCATGCCGCTCTGCTGTGGATTGCGCAGCTTCGCGGTTGATGTCATAACAGCCGATCACTCGCAAACCATGTGCCCGGTATGCCGGCAAATGCGCATAATTTACAATACCGCCACATCCAATGATTGCGATGCCGTAATCGGTTCGCTCAGGAAGGCGTGGTCGGTAATGAAGATCGAGAACCGGAACAGATGTCACTGTGTTCTGCTCAACCATTGCTTGCGTGAATGCACGGTCGGGGTGCTTCGGAATACGGAGAAGACATCAGTATTTTATAATTTTCAGATCATATTGTCAAGATAAAGTTACGACCCGTCAATCACCATGCTTATCAGACGGATGGCCTGGGTGGGTGCGTCGGCTCGTCCTGGACGCCAGAGCAACCAGACCGTGTAAATCTCCAGATCGCGACCGGACGGATCGAGCAAACACGAGGTTGCATACGAGCAAATCGGGATGGATGAGAGACGTCCGGTGACCTGCACGATGCCAAGATCGACGGCAAATGGCGGCGGTTGAATGACTCCACGCTGGAATGCCTGCACTCCAGCGCCGCTCCCACAGAGAACGATCAGCGTGCAGACCGCAAGCGCAGCGCCAATCATCATTGATCGCTTTGCCATCATTGAATACGATGCTCCTGCTGCAACCGTATCACGCAGGTCGTCGCTTCGCAAGGTACAGATGCTCGCATACCAGCACCACTTCGCGATGCTGATTGAAGACCTCGATCTTCTCGACGACAATTTCATGATCGGCGCGCCTGGGATGATCGCGCTTCTCGGTAATCGTTGCTTCGACGGTGATCGTATCGTTAAT
>FWPU01001028.1_pt1 | contig 87049 bp, 88 predicted proteins | sample 2228361 | NCBI WGS metagenome assembly FWPU01 (sample SAMEA103939777, study PRJEB20133) | metagenome
TTTGAATTGGTAGCGCAGGGCGTCGGAGGCTTTTCTGCCAATCAACTTGAAGAAGGCTTGTGGAAGAAGTTGGAGCAGAAGATAAATGAGTTTATCGGTGCGCATCTGAAAAGCATCTTGTTGAGAGGTCGCGGGTCATTTTTTTCATTCATCATGTTTCATAGTCTTTGCCCCAGAAGAATTTTTGGCGGAGCACGTCGTAATAGTTTCGCTTTTCATTGGAAATTAAAACCACTTGCTTTTCGGATTTATAGACGCGGACGCGCGTTTTCGGCGAAAGCGTGAGTAGCATCGTGCCGTCGCAATTGAGCACAAAGTTTTCATCGTGCGTTTCAACGGTGATTTCGAATTCTTTATCGTCGGAAATGACAATCGGGCGGACGGTGAGCATGTGCGGACAAATCGGCGTAATGGCGAAGACGCGCGACTTTGGAACGATAATTGGACCGCCTGCCGACATGTTGTAAGCCGTTGAGCCTGTCGAGGTCGAGATAATCAATCCATCGGCTCTGTAATCGCTGAGCAAGTGTCCATCAATTCGAAGTGAGATAATCGGCAAACGCGGATAGCCACCTTTCTCGATAATCACATCGTTGAGTGCGGTGAATCGTTTTTCTTTTTTGCTCGTTCTGACGGCGGCTTCGAGCTGGGTGCGCGTTTCGGTTTTGAACTCGCCTTTCAAGACGCGCTCAATCGCCGAATACATTTCCTCGACGCTGAACTCGGCAAGGAATCCCAACCGCCCAAGATTGACGCCGAGAATTGGCTTTCCGTGTGCATAGTGGGAGGTTTCCAAGATAGTGCCGTCGCCGCCTAAGGTGATGATGCAATCGCTCTTTTCGGCGAGGTCTTGCATTTTGACTTTGCGCGGTTCGCGTAGGGCTTTTGCCGCTTCTTTTTCCACAAGAAAATCCGCACCGCGCGCGTCGAGCCACTGAATTAAGGCTTCGGCGACTTTCATCGCTTTCGGACGCGAAGTATTGACGATAAGGCTAAATCGCATAGATGAAGTTTTACAATCCAATATACGCCGTCAAAAATTTTATATTACGCGCCACTCAATTTTTTCAGAATGAAACCAGAACTAAAAGTCGGGCTTTCGGTTGTTGCCGCCGCGCTCATCGTTTGGCTTGTGATTTGGTGGGCGAAAGATGTGCGCGTTGGACAGCGAAGCGTCAATATCCTTTTTCCCAACGTCAGTGGCTTGCAAATTGGCGACCCTGTAACTGTGCGCGGCATGAAAGCCGGCAAAGTTGAATCCATTCAAATTTTGCAGAACGGCGTCAATGTGCGCGTATCACTTTTGCCTGATGTGAAACTTTACCGCAATGCGTCGGCAAAACTCACGATGCTGGAACTCATGACGGGCAAGAAAATTGAGCTCTTCACCGGCACGAGCGATGCAGGCGAGCTTCAAGCAGGCGATTTGATACAAGGCTCTTTCACGGCGGATATTCCTGCACTCGTTGGATTTGCAGGCGAAGCCGTCGACACGCTCCGCTACCTCGTCTCCGACCTTCAACTCATCTTGCGCAACGCCAACGCGCTTATCGGCGACCCTGAACTGCGCGACGATTTGAAAATTTCCGTCCGCAATCTGCGCCTTATCACCGAAGACCTCAAAAGCGTCAGCCGCGACTTGCGCCAAGCCGATTTGAAAAGCCTTATCGCCAAAGTCGACCAAACGCTCACCACCGTCGATGCGCTCATCAAAGAGCTTCAACCCCAACTCAATGGCACGATTAGCGACGTGCGCTCAACCGTCAAAAATGCCGATGAACTCGTCGCCTCGCTCAAACAACTTTCCGACCGTCTTCAAAACGACAAGCAATCGCTCCTCGGCAAAGCGTTGAACGATGAACAATTCGCCGCGAAAATCGATAGCGTTATTCTTCATCTCAATGAAGTCTTGAAACTGGGCGAAAAGGAAGGCATCAATGTTAAACTTCGCGTTTTTTAATCACCACTCATCATGAAACTCATTTGCGGACTTGGCAATCCGGGCAGTCGCTACGACGGCACACGGCACAACATCGGCTTTGCGATTGTCGATGCACTCGCGCTTCAATTCGGCGTAGAATTTAGAACAGGCAAAGGCGATTACCTTTTCGCGAAACTCACGCACAATGGCATCGATGTTCTGCTTCAAAAGCCAACCACCTACATGAACCTTTCAGGCAAAGCGGTTCAACAGGCACTTGCGTTTTACAAAATTAGCATCAGCGATTTACTTGTGATTTGCGACGATGTGAATTTGCCACTTGGCGCAGTGCGTATTCGTCCTGACGGCTCGGACGGTGGACAAAATGGTTTGAAAGATATTATTGAGACGCTTGGGAAAAATACTTTTGCGCGTTTGCGCTTCGGGGTGGGCGCGCCGAAACATCGCGGCGAGTTATCCGACTATGTGCTCTCAAAATTTACAGAGGAAGAGCAGTCGATGGTTCAAGAAGCGATTGTGCATTGCGTTCAAGCCTCGCGCTCGTTTATTGAGCATGGCGTTTCTATCACGATGTCGCGCTTCAATCGCACGCCTAAACCGCCTGCGCAGACTTCCTCGCCTATCGAAACACCGTCTCGTCTCGCTTCGGACCGACCGAAATAAATGTAATCGGCGTCTCTAAAAAGTCTTCAATGAAAGAGATATACTCGCGTGTGTGCGCGTGCAATTCGTTGAACGATGTGGCTTTTGTATTTGAGCACTTCCAGCCTTTGAACGCGCGATAGTGCGGAACGATTTTGGAAAGCGTTTCGTGGTCGGTCGGAAAATCTTTGAGTGCTTTGCCATCGACAGTGTAGCCGACGCAAACTTTGATTTCGTCAAAGTCGTCAAGCACATCGAGCTTCGTGAGCGCAAGTTCCGTGATGCCGTTGATGGCGATGGCATATTTGAGCAAGACGAGGTCGAGCCAGCCGCATCGTCTCGGGCGTCCAGTGGTTGCGCCGTATTCGTGTCCAATTTTTCTCAATCGTTCTCCGATTTCATCTTGCAGTTCGGTCGGGAATGCGCCGTTGCCGACGCGCGTCATGTAAGCTTTTGCAACGCCGATGACGTCGCCGATGTAAGTCGGTGCAACGCCCGAGCCCGTGCAAGCCCCGCCCGCCGTTGGATTTGAGGACGTTACAAACGGATATGTGCCGTGATCGACATCGAGCAAACTGCCTTGCGCACCTTCAAGCAAAACGCTCTTGCCTTGTTTGAGTTGTTCGTTCAAATACATTTGCGTGTTTTTGACGTAGCTATCAATCGTGCGGTCAAAGGCGCAATAGTGCTTGACGATTTCCTCGACGCCCAGTTCATTTTTGGCGTAAATCTTGGTGAGCAGTGTGTTTTTGATTTCAAGATTTTTGCGGAGTTTTTCTTCAAGCGTTTCAGGGTGAAGCAAATCGACGATGCGAATCCCGATGCGCGAAAATTTATCGACGTAACTCGGACCGATGCCGCGCCCCGTTGTGCCGATGCGCATGCCGCCCATCGATTCTTCCGACGCCGAATCCAGCGACTTGTGATACGGCATAATCAAATGCGCATTGTGGCTGATGAACAGCCGTCCGTCAATATTGTAGCCGAGCGCACGCACTTCCTCAATTTCCTTCATCAAAGCGTCGGGGTCAATGACAACGCCGTTGCCAATCACGCACACGCAATTCTCATGAAAAATCCCTGACGGAATCAGATGCAAAACGACCGTTTTATCGTCGAAGCAAATCGTGTGTCCGGCATTTGCGCCGCCTTGATATCGAACCACGATGTCGAACTTTGCGGAGAGATAATCGACTAATTTTCCTTTGCCTTCGTCGCCGAACTGCGCGCCCACCAGCACCGTCGCCTTGCGAGGGATTTCCTTTTTTGAAAAACTCATGTAAGGATTCAGAGCATTGAAGAATTGAACGAATTGTGCGCGAAGTTAGCGAGAAATTTCATAACGAATAAACAGTGTCTCAACTCAACCAACTTCTCGTGCGTGCTTTTTGGCTCGTTGTGAGCCATGAGCGAAGCGAACGACGAAACAATTCATTTTTGCCTTTATTCACAATGGTTTTTTGCTCATCGCTTGTTGGTCATGTAGTTAAGTTGTGTTAGTGAAACGAGCGGCATAAGAAGCCCAGACTCTCGCCGCGCCTCACAACTTACTTTTTCGCTAAGGCGTCTTCAACGGCGCGCGTCAATGTTTCGCTCATCGGTTTGACGTTGCTTTTGAAGCGTCCGACAATGTTCCCATTTCGGTCAATCAAGAATTTTTCAAAGTTCCAATCCACTTTGCCCGGCGGCGTAGCCTTTTGTGTGAGGTATTGATAAAGCGGATGCGACATTGAGATTTTGGAGAACATATCAAACTTCACTCCGAATTGCGCGCTGCAAAAGGCTTTGATGTCTTTATCCGAGCCCGGCTCTTGTCCGCCGAAGTCGTTGCACGGGAATCCCAATACTTCCAATCCTTGCGCGTGATAAGTTTCATACAGCTTTTGTAAGTCCGCATACTGGCGCGTATAGCCGCACTCTGAGGCAACATTGACAATGAGCAGCACCTTGCCCTTGTAATCGGCGAGCGACTTTTCCCTGCCGTCAATCGTTTTCATTTTGAAATCATACACCGATGTGCCGACACTTGCCGCCCAGAAAACGAGCGTGAATAATGCAATGAGAAGCGTTTTCATGTGCTGAATTGATTTAGGTTAAGAATGGTTAATGAAAGCGACATCGTTACCAACAACACACGATGCAAATTCATTTCAGCCACAGTATCTTTGCGAACATTAGAGCCACTTTGTTGAAGCCTGAATCTTACCGTGCAAAGAACTTGATTCGTGGACACGAAAGGCGTCGTAACTTTCAATGGTTGCGTTACGAGAGCCTCTGCAAACTCAACATATTCAGAGCTATGCGACTTTTAATCTCTTTTTTCCTACCGTTGTTTTTGCTTTTGACCAGTTGCACTTCGATGATGGCGCAACTGCCTGAATCGCGCGAAGTCGTGTTTGTGGAAACCTTTTCCTCTTCTGAAGTTTCGCTGAAAGCCAAAGGGATTGGCAAAGAAGTTGAAGATGCGGAAAACGACGCACGCAAAGCCGCCCTGTATTTTGTTTTGTATGGAGGAACAGACCCATTGCTTCAAACCGATGAAGAGAAAGCCAATTTCAAAAAGATTGAAAACGAGTTCTTTAATCTCTCCAACGTCAATACTTACATTACGTTTTTTGGCAATGAAATGCTTTCGCGCGTGCGCACACGCGACGGCGTGAAGGTTGAAAAATTCGTCCGCGTCAATAAAGAAAAACTCTCGCAAGACCTTGCCAAGCGCGGCATCATCGCCTCTCGCGCCGACCTCGCCGAAGCCGTTGGCAATCCCGTCATCATGGTGCTGCCCGAAGTAGCTCGCGGACAAAGCCCCATCGAAGCTTTACAAACCGATTCTGAACTCAAAAAAGCTGCGGAAGTCATTGAGTCGTATCTGACCGCCCGCAAATACACCGTCGAAGTGCCCGAACAGCGACAAGTCCTTTCCGACCTTGCCGAAGCGCAAGCCAACTTGAAAAGCATGGAAACCGACATCGCCTATCAACTCGCGCTCACCATCGGTGCGGATATTTACATCACTTACAACGTGCAAATTGAAAAAGGGAAATTCGGCAACAAAGCCAGCGTCGGCTGTCGCGCCTTTGAAACCACAACGGGACGCTTGCTCGGCACTGAAACCGGCTTCAGCCCAGAACGCCCTTCCACCTCAACCGCCGCCTTGATTGAAGAAGCCATGAACTCTGCCATCGATAAAACCCTTTCCAGAATTGACGCCTATTGGAAGCAAGACCTTGAACGCGGTCAGCAATACAAACTCATCTTCCGAATCGTCGGCGATTACAAAGACCTCTTCGAGATTTCCGACGCGATGGAAGACATCTTGAAAAAGTTTTCATCAACGGCGCGTCAACTCACCGTAACCGACCGAACACTCGATTACGTCATTTGGCAAAAAGACTACGACACGCCGACGAAACTTTTCCGTGCATTGGAAAAAGTGGTGAACGCTAATCCGACGATTCGCAAAAACTTTGCTAAACTCAAACGCATAAGCGTCAATCGCAAATTGCTCTTGCTTGCCATTGATAACACAGGAGATTAGCCTTGCCAACGCTCTACGAGTATCTTGGCATACGCGTCTTCTTTTATGCAAACAATCATGTGCCGATTCATATTCACGGTCGCTATGAGGAAAGGGAAAGCATTATTGAAATCATACCAATTGAGAACGGCTATATGTTTCGCGTAAGAGAAGTGATTGGGCGAAAGCCGCTAAAATCCGATGAGCCTAAGAACCTGAAAGCACTTGCGACGCATTATGCGGCTGAAATTGTTGAAAAGTGGAATGAATTTTTTGTAAAAGGAACTTCAATTCAACCCGTTAAAATCGCACAAAAATTAAAATGATGCGCATTGAAAAAGTGGAGCGCGTTGGCAGATTGACATTGAAGATTTTTTTTCAAGATGGGAAAGTCTCGCTCGTCGATTTTGAGCCTTTCCTTTCACAATCTCACAACACGCAAATTCAAAAATATCTTCAAGAGGAACTCTTTGCGGAGTTTCAACTTTGCGATGGTGAACTTTCTTGGAACAACGGCGAGCTTTCTTTTCACCCTTACAGTCTTTATGTCGGCAACTTGTTTGAACAAGAGCCAGAAGGCAAGTTGATAGAGACTTATCAAACTTCTCAACCCGCTTTAAGATGAACCGCATTGTCATTCTCGTTTTGCTTGCCACGCTTTCGGCGTGCTCTTCTCACACCATCACGGCGCAAACGCCCGAATGGGTTGAGCGCAATCAAGACAAGCGATTCCCGCCCGACCGCTTCTGGATTGGCGTTTCAAGTGCCGTCGGAAGTAATGCCGAAGAAAAAGCCAAAGAAGCCGCCATCAAACAAATTGCCGCACAGTTCAAAACGACGGTGAAAGCCAAAACCACCTTCACCAAGCGCGAAGAAACCGAAGGCGCAAACTCCACCTTCACGCAAAGCCTCGATGAAAAAATCGAGAATTTGATTGATAATGTCGAGCTTACTGGCGTGCGGATTGTTGAAACGCACAAGCAAGGCATTCGCGTCTTTGCTCTCGCGGTTTTGAGCAAAGATGATTTTCTGCGTCCGCTCCGTCGCGACCTTCAAGCCTATCAAACCGCGCTGGCAGAGCGGCTCTCGACCGCAGAATCCTTTGCCGGAAAAGACGTGTCGAGCACTATGAACGCCTACCTCGACGTGCTCAACACGCTCGATGAAGCCGAACCCAAGCGCGAATTTTTCAATCGCATTTCTGGCGAAGTGTTTGAATTTTCAAAAGCAGTTCAACGGTCGGCGGTGGAATCCGCCATGCGCAACACGCTTGCCGATGTGCGTCTGACAATGGTTTCAGGGAACAATCAGACGGGCAATTTGGGCAGAGCCTTCGCGCAACCGCTCGTCGTCAAAGCTACAACCAAGAGTGGCGCGCCTTTGCGCGGGTTGCCAATCGTCTTCACAGCGGGTGAAACTGAATTAGGAAGAGTAACTACGGATAACGAGGGTCTTGCGTCGTTTAGTCCCATCGCGCAAGCCGACGGCGTGCAAGGCGGCAAAGGCAAAATCGTTGCCTCGTTAGAGCTTAGACAACTTTCGCCCCAACTTCGGAATGAAGTTCGCCAAAATGTTTCCGTCGCGTTTGATTTCACCATGAAGACATCGAGCTTCGCGTGCGAATTGGATTTGAGCGAGATTGAGGACGAGCGCGCCCGACGCGCCATCGAGCAAAAACTTTCCGATGCGCTTTCCAAAAATGGTGCAACGCTCAAAAGCGGCTCGCCGTTGATTGCCAAAGCCGTCGTTTCCGCCCGCGAAGCCGCATCGGTGCAAGGCATGAGCGGCGAAGTGATTGTGAAAGACGTTACACTTACGGTTCAATTTCAGCGACGCGGCGGCGGCGTATTGAGTTCAACTTCGTTCACGGCAAAAGGATTAGGTAAAGATGCCGAAAGTGCTGTCGCAAAAGCGTTGAGCGAGATTCGCATTTCGCCTGCTCGCCTTGCAGAGCCGATTGCCAGAGCCCAAAGCGCGCAAGAATAATCCATACGAGATTGCACACATGCAAGTTCCTTTTGTGCTGTTTTTTCATTCGCCCGTTAAATCCTTATTTTTATCCGATTTTACATTTACGTCATTCGAACAGTCAGCACCTAACACGGCAAGTTCATCATTGCCAATGAGTTTAATCGTGATACCCGAATGAAACGGCAAAGCAAGCGCACATCGAACCGTCACACTCAAATGAGTTTATCCGTAACAGCGGCGGCAACTCCCTCAGCCTTTTCCACTACCGAAAACCCGCTTGAACTTCAATTCGGCTCGGCACAAATGTACTTGAACAGCTTTTGGAACTTGATGGGATTGGCGATTTGTGCCGTCGATAAACGGTTTAGAATCATGGAGCGCAACGACGGTTTTTTAGACTGGACGAAATCAACGCTCAATAAAAACCCGAAAGTTGGCGCGGCTTTACTCGATGCCTTTCCTCCTCAAACTGCAAAAACGCTCAAAGGGCTTTTCAAAACCGCCTTGAAAGGCGAGCATCATTTAGCCGATATTCAGTTAGATTTGAAAAAGGAATTTAAGTGGATTTTCGTGCGCGTCTGTCCGCTCTTTGGTGAAAATGGCGATGTGATGGGCGTGCTGATGACCTTGCGCGACCTCACCGAACAAAAACGCATTGAGCAAGAAAATACCTATAATCGCCAACTCTATCTCACACTTGCGCGGCATATTCCCGATAGTAATATGTTTCTGATTGATAAGGACAAACGTTTTTTGATTGTAGAAGGCACAGAGTTACGCGCGTTAGGCATTGCTCCCGAATCTTTATCGGGCAAACTGATTGGTGACTTTGACTCGCACCTCGCACGCATCATTGAGCCACTACTCCGAAAGGTCTTCAGAGGAAAAGATGCCAGCATTGAGTTTGAACACGAATCACGCGTTTATGCGCTTAAATTAGTGCCCGTCAAAAATGAATCGCGAAAAATTTACGCCGCAATGGGCTTAATGCGCAACATCACCGAAGCAAAGCAGATTGAACGCCAACTGATAGAATCTCTCGAAGAAAAAGAACGTGCCCTTCACGACCTTGCCGAAGCCAATGAGGTCAAAACTAAATTGCTTGCCGAACTTCGCGCACAAACGGAAATTTTAGAAAAGCAAACGCGCGAAGACGCCCTAACGAGCTTATACAATCGCCGTTACCTGAACATGCAGTTAGAGCAGGAGTTCAAGCGCGCCAAACGCTACGGCAATCCACTTTCGGTCGTCATGTGCGACATCGACCACTTCAAAAAAATCAATGATACCTTCTCGCACCAAGTCGGCGATGAAGTCTTGAAAACGTTGGGACGGATTTTCAAAGCGTATTCGCGCTCGGTCGATACCGTTGCGCGCTTCGGCGGCGAAGAGTTCGTCTTGGTGCTTCCTGAAACGCCGCGAGAAAAAGCCGTTGTGCTTTGCGAGAAACTGCGCGCCGCCGTCGAACACTACACTTGGTCGGAAATTCACCCGCACCTTTCCGTTACGATAAGTTTCGGCGTATCGGACAATGTGCGCTTAGGCAATTATGAAAAGCTTCTCGCCGAAGCCGACGAGAAACTTTATGAAGCCAAACATAGCGGGCGCAATCGCGTCGTCTATTAACTATTTTGCAAGCGCATCTCGTTTTGTATCTTCCGCCATACTTCATTCCACTAAAATTTTCAATTCAACCTGAATGGAGTAACTCAATGCAAAAAGAGCGATTCAGCATCGGCATTGAAGAGGAGTATCAAATTGTTGACCCTCATACGCGCGAACTTAAAAGTCAAATTCAACAGATTCTCGCCGAAGACGGTTCAAGACTGCTCAAAGAGCGCGTCAAGCCTGAAATGCACCAGTCCGTTGTTGAAGTTGGCACAGGGGTTTGCGCCAACATTCAAGAAGCGCGCGAAGATTTGGTCAATTTGCGCACCACGCTCGCCAAACTTGCCATTCGTAAAGGATTCCGAATCGTCGCCGCTTCTACGCACCCGTTCTCCGATTGGAAACTTCAAGACATCACCGACCACGACCGCTATCACGGGTTAGTCAATGATTTGCAAGATATTGCCCGCGCCAACCTCATTTTCGGCTTGCATGTGCATGTCGGTATCGCCGATAAAGAAGCGCAAATCGAAGTCATGAATCAAATGCGCTATCTTCTGCCACACATTCTTGCTCTCACCACAAGTTCACCCTTCTGGCTCGGCAGACCAACCGGGCTTTTCTCGTGGCGCACCCAAGTCTTCAAAAGTTTTCCGCGCACGGGCATTCCTGACCTTTTCCACTCTGCTTCTGACTTCGAGGATTATGTGAAATTGCTGATTAAAACCGGGTGCATTGATAATGGCAAGAAAATTTGGTGGGATATTCGTCCGCACCCCTTCTTTGATACGATTGAAATTCGCATCTGCGACATTCCAACACGTGTTGATGAATCCATTGCCGTTGCCGCGCTCATTCAAGCCACGGCTAAAACGCTCTACGACCTCTATCGGCGAAACATGCAGTTCAAAGGCTATAGCCGCGCCCTGATTGAAGAAAATAAATTCTTAGCTGCCCGCTATGGCTTAACAGGTCAGCTTATCGATTTCAGTAAAAAACAAAAAATCAATACACCTGACTTGATTCTGGAGCTGCTGCGCTTCGTCGATAACGCCGTCGAGGAATTAGGCTCTCGCCACGAAATCAACACGATTTACAAAATTTTGGAGCACGGCACGAGCGCACGCAAACAGTTAGAAGTCTATCAAAAAACAGGCGACATCAAAGCCGTCGTCGATTTTCTTATTCGTGAAACCTTGCACGGCTTACCTGTCGAGTTGCCCGAAGAATCTGAACCAAAAGCCGTAAAAGCCTAACGTAGCATTATGTTGAGATTGAGAAGTGCGTTAGGGTGTGTGCTATATGCCCGAACCCATAACGCCTTCTCTGCCTTTACCAGCCCGAGAGCACTTCGTTGACGAGCAAGTCGGTGAGTTGATTGCTTGCCGCTTGAATGGCCGCATTTCGCCCTTGCAAACTTCCGACATCATACTCTTCAAAGCCGCTCAATGTTTTCTGAAAGAGTTTTTTGCCTTTCACTAAATCGCGATAAGTAACTTGGACGTTGATGGTGAGTCGATTGCGTGTGGCGCGTTCATTTGTGCCGCTCACCACGCTCGGCGCGTCCGTTACCGACGTGATAACGGCTTCGATAACAGAGTTCGCCGCCGCACGATTTTGCTCAATGATGAGCGGTGTTTGCGCTTGAACTTTCTCCGCCGTCGTTTGCGTCAAATTTTCTCGAAGCAGCGGAATCCCGCTCCGCGATTCATCGCTGAAAATCGGAATAGCAATCGTTTTCACGTGCGGAGGCAACGCATTGCCCGAAAATGAATAACACCCTGCGCAAACACACGCAAGCAGTAGCACACCCAAAAGATGTTGATGAAGGCGGTTAATCGTCATGGCTCAAAATGTGGTTTAGTATTCCGCTCGGTCAATTTTGCCGAAGCGTTTTCGGAACGGATAGGTCAACAGCAACCATTGCGAGCGCGGACGGCTTAGTGCGGAAAGGAAAAGTTTTGTTTTGCCGTCGCTCCAACTTGAAGCAAGTTTAACGGCAAGCCCTGCGGCAACGCTCGGCGGCTGTCCGAAAATGTCGAGAATTTTTTCAAAGGTTTGCATGCGTTTTTTGAGTTCGGGCGGCGGCGCGTGCAAGCCCAGAATTTCTGTTCGCACCATGCCCGGATTGAGTAGCATAATGTCGACGCCCGTGCCTTTGTATTCTTCCGAGAGCGACATTGTGAGCCGATAAATCGCCGCTTTTGACGAGCCATAACCGCTGATGTAAGGCGTGTTAAAGCGTCCCGTGCCTGCACCCGCCATGTTGATGATTTTGCCTTTCCCGCGTTTCAAAAAATAGGGGAGCACCGCACGACAGCCGTGATATGTGCCCTTCAAGTTTGTTTCAATCGGCGCATACCACGCTTCAAGCGGCGCGTTAATGATGCGTTCAAATGGTTCAGCCACGCCGGCGTTGTTAATCAAAATATCCAACGCGCCAAATTGCTCAATCGCAAATTCAATCAAGGCTGCAACATCGCTGTATCGGCTTACATCACACGTTTTGCCTTTGGCACTCGGCGAGTTCAATTCTGCAAGTGCTTTCTCAACATTTGCCTCGTGGCGAGATGAAATCACCACCTTCGCGCCTTCTTCCAAAAAGCGTTTTGCAATCGCTTTTCCAATGCCTTTTGTCGAGCCAGTAATTACGGCGACTTTGCCCTCAAGCTGTTTCATTGCACGGCAAGAGAATCAGGTTTGAAAAGGTCGTCGAGCGATTTGCCCATCGTCATTAGTTCCAGCCGCGCCGACGGCACCAACTCGCTTTCGGGATACTTTTGCAAAAATTCTTCAAAGGCTTTTCGGGCTTCCACTGTATCGCCCAACACATTGCTGTATGCAAATCCGATGAGAAAACTGGCTTGCGCTGCGTCGTTACTGTTTGGAAATCGCTTGACAACTTCTTGATAATGCTCGATCGCCGTTTTGGTCAAACGATTCGCGTCAAAGAGTTGCGCCGATTTCAGCAATGCTTTCGGTGCATTTGGCGACGACGGAAACTCTTGACTGAACTTCAAATACTTCTCTGCAAGTTTGAGCGACGCTTCGCTTTGAGCGAGATTTTCAGCAGTTGCTTCTTGTTCAAGCCTTGCCCATGCTTCGCTTTCCGACGCGGCTTTTTGACAAGCAACTTGAAAGAGCAAGAACACGCACAAAATTTTGTAACGCATAATATTAGGCTTAATTTGCTTGGCTTTCAAACCATTCAAACACAATCATACAAAATATGCTTGAACTTGACGATACCGTTTTGGTTGTAATTGACGTGCAAGGCAAACTCGCCACCATGATGCACGAGCGCGAACTTTTGTTCAAAAATCTTTCACGATTGATTGAAGGCGCACAAGTGCTCGGCATTCCGATATTGCTCACCGAACAGTATCCGAAAGGCTTGGGCGAAACCGCACCCGAACTCAAAGCCTTAATGCCAAATGTCAAGCCGATTGAGAAACTCTCGTTCAGTTGCATGGGCGAAGAAAAATTCCTCGAAGCCCTTGAAGAGACGGGGCGCGAACACGTCTTGGTTGCCGGCATTGAATCGCATATCTGCGTCTATCAAACCGTTTCCGACATGCTCGCCGAAGGCTTCGAAGTGCATTGCGTCGCCGATGCGATTTCTTCACGAACCAAAGAAAACCGTGAGATAGGGCTTGCGCGAATGAAAGAAGACGGCGCGATTCTCACTTCAACGGAAATGTGCCTCTTTGAACTGTTAAGAGTTGCAGGCTCACCTACATTCAAAACCATTTCCGCGTTGGTGAAATAACATTTGACAACTTTTCTTTTTCATTCAGCGAAAAAGCCTTCGTTCTTTCAATCCAAAAAATCATTCATCATGAAATCATCGTTGTGCATTGCCTCAATTCTCTTCGCTATGTCCATCACGCTTGACGCACAGGAGCGCACCGTCGCGGTAACGGTCTATAACGATAATCTCGGCGTCGTCAAAGAAACGCGCAAACTTGACCTTCCACGCGGCGTTTCGGAAATCAAAATTACCGATGTTGCCGCGCAAATTGACCCGACGAGCGTCTACATCAAACTTAACGGCACTGTCATTGAGCAAAATTATCAATACGACCTTGTGAGCGTCTACAAAATTTTGGAGAAGTATCTCGATAAATCCGTTCAACTCATCAATGAGAAAGGTGAACTCTTGGAAGGCACGCTGCTTTCAGCGCGCGATGGACAAATCGTCTTGCGCAATCGCAACGGCGGCTTGATGATGATTGGCAGATTGGATAAGTATCGAGTAAGCGTTGCCGATTTGCCCGAAGGCTTAATCACGAAGCCGACGCTCGTTTGGAAAGTGGACTCGCGCACGTCAGGACGGCAAGATGCGGAGATTTCGTATCACACGGGCGGCATGAAGTGGCACGCGGAGTATGTCGCCGTTCTCAATAAAGATGATACCAAACTTGACCTCAAAGCATGGGTGAGCATTGAAAATCAATCGGGCGCAACTTATCCGAATGCCACACTCAAACTCATCGCGGGCGACATCAATCGAGTTCAAGAACAAGCGATGTATCCAATGGCACGCGGGAAAATGCTTATGGCAGAAGCCGCCGCGCCACAATTTGACGAGCAATCGCTCTTTGAATATCACGCTTACGCGCTTCAACGCCCAACCACACTTGCCAACAACGAGACGAAACAAATTTCGCTCTTCGAAGCCGAGAATGTCTCCGTTGTCAAGAAGTTTCAGCACAAGGGAGGCAAGAAGGTGAATGTGGTCGTGGAGTTCGAAAACAAGTCGTCTAATCGTTTGGGCATGCCGCTTCCGAAAGGCAAAGTGCGCGTCAATAAAGAAGACCGAGGCGCGATTGAATTTATCGGCGAAGACCAACTCGACCACACGCCCAGAGATGAAAAAATCTCGCTCAAAATTGGCGACGCCTTCGATATCGTCGCCGAAGAAGTTCAAGCCGATTACAAACAACTCTCGGAACGCTCCAACGAAACGATGTGGAAAATCACCTTCAAGAATCGCAAAGACGAAGCCGTAACGATTGAAGCCGAGCGATACTTAGGCTATAATTGGCAAATTGTCAATGCCTCTCACAACTTTGAAAAGAAAAACGCCACGACGGTCGTCTTCCGTGTTCCTGTTCCCAAAAACAAGGAAGTGGACTTGATTTTCACCGTGCGCACAAGTTACTAACACTTCAACATGCATCACTGTAACCAAAGTTGCCGACGGTTTCCAGCCAAATGCCGATGTTTGTAAAAACACTGTGAAATGGAACTAATCGGATATTTGGCGTCAATTTTAATCGGCGTTTCGCTTGGGTTGATTGGCGGCGGCGGAAGCATTCTCACCGTTCCCGTCTTGGTGTATCTCTTTGCGCAATCGCCGATTGAGGCGACGCTTTACTCGCTTTTCATTGTGGGGCTATCGAGCGCGGTCGGTGTAGCCACTTATTTGAAAAGCAGATTGGTGAAAGTAAAAAAGGCACTTGCCTTCGCCGTGCCCTCCATCATCTCGATTCTCTTCACGCGCAATTTCATCTTGCCCAGTTTGCCTGAGACGCTCGTTTCACTCGGCGCGTTTTCGCTGACGAAAAGCACATTTCTGCTCGTGCTCTTTGCCACGCTGATGATTTTTTCCGCTGTTAAAATGATTTTGCCTTCATCTTCGCCAAAATCGGAAACGGCACGCGGCGAAAATGTTGCCTTGCTTGCGCTGAACGGCTTTGGCGTCGGATTCATCACGGGTTTGATTGGCGTCGGTGGCGGGTTTCTCATCATTCCTGCGCTGGTGCTTTTGGCGAAGTTGGAGATGAAAGAAGCCGTTGGCACGTCGCTCTTCATTATTGCATTGAACTCGCTAATCGGATTTTTCGGAAGTTTGCGCGGCGTTGAAGTCGCGTGGCTGTTCTTGCTCTCGATTTCTGCGCTATCGGTTGTGGGAATTTTTATCGGCACTTTACTCGCACGACAGATTGATGGTGCACGATTGAAGCCCCTATTTGGTTGGTTTGTGTTGGTGATGGGCGTTTTCGTCTTACTCAAAGAAACGGTTTGGCAGTCGTTTTGAAGGGTGCTTGAATTATATGTTGTCAAATAAACTTGCTGTGCCTTTTGGCTTTTGAATGTTGAAGCGTTGGTAGGCGAGGTCGGTAGCGACGCGACCTCTCGGCGTGCGCATCAAGTAGCCTTCTTGAATCAAATAGGGTTCATAGACTTCTTCAATCGTATCGGGTTCTTCACCGACGGCGACAGCTAAGGACGATAGTCCCACAGGATTGCCGCCGAATTTTTCCATGAGCGCGAGCAAAATGCGTTTATCCATTTCATCTAATCCGTAGGCGTCGATGTCCAAGGCGTCGAGGGTGGTTCGGGCGATGTCGAGCGTGATTCGATTTGCGCCTTGGACTTGGGCGAAATCTCTGGCGCGGCGGAGCAAGCGGTTGGCGATTCGGGGCGTGCCGCGTGCGCGTCGAGCGATTTCAAACGCACCTTCTTGTTGAATTTCTATGCCTAAAATTCGTGCAGAACGGCTGACAATTTTTTCAAGCAAATCCGCCGTGTAGTAATCGAGCCTTGCTGAAATGCCGAATCGTGCGCGCAAGGGCGCGGTAAGCAATCCCGCCCGCGTTGTCGCGCCTACGAGCGTGAATTGTGGAATGGCAATCTGAACGCTCCGCGCCGAGGGTCCTGAATCAATCATAATATCAATCTTGAAATCTTCCATCGCCGAGTAAAGATATTCTTCCACAACGGGATTGAGTCGATGAATTTCATCGATGAAAAGCACGTCGCCTTTTTCAAGGTTCGTGAGCAATCCGGCTAAATCGCCGGGCTTGTCTAAAACGGGACCTGATGTCGCTTTAATGCTTGCGCCCATTTCTGATGCGATGATGTAGGCAAGGGTAGTTTTACCGAGACCGGGCGGTCCTGATAAAAGCACGTGGTCTAAGGCTTCGCCGCGACCGCGCGCCGCTTGAATGAACACGCGCAAGTTATCGACAATCTTCTGTTGCCCCGTAAAATCTTCAAAGCGAATTGGACGGATTTTTTCCTCAAACTGCGCGTCAATAGCGTTCCTTGTTTTCTCTATGCTTTCGTTTCTCACAATTCTTTCAGATATTTTTTCAATTTACTTCAATTCAACGAGAGCATCAATGATACGCCGATTTGTCACGTTCATTGCCCTGTTTCTTTCTTCTGCATTGAGCCTCCACGCGCAACTCTTTCCCGCAAAGCAAGGCGGCAAGTGGGGTTTCATCAATTCAAATGGCACCTTCGTCATTCAACCCATCTTTGATGATGTCAAGAAGTTTTCCGAAGGACGCGCGGCAGTAAAACGCAATGAGGCTTGGGGATTCATTGATACAACGGGCCATCTCGTTATTCCAACGCAGTTCTTCAACGCTGAATCGTTTTCAGAAGGATTTGCCGTCGTTCAAAACAAAAACTTCGTCGTCGGAACGGAAACACGACTTATTCGTGCTGATGGCAGTTACTTGACAGACGAAGTCTTCACAGATGCGGGCGGTTTCTCCGAAGGCGTTTCATGGATTAAAATCGCCGACCGAAGAAACGTGCTTTTGCGTCAACGCTTCGGATTTATTGACACAACGGGCAAAGTCGTCGTTCAGCCCGTTTTGGAAAAAGCCTCGAATTTCTCAGAAGGGCTTGCCACGGTTCAGTTCGATGGAAAGTTCGGCTTTATTTCTCGAAGCGATACGCTCAACGATTCCGTGCAGACCTTCACGATTGCGCCAAGGTATCGATTCGCTGGCAGATTTTCAGAAGGCTTGGCGCGTGTTCGCTCCGAAGCCGTTTGGGGCTTTATTGACCGAAGTGGCAAAGTGATTATTCCCGAACAGTTCGACGCCGCCAGCGATTTTAGCGAAGGTTTGGCGCGCATTCGCAAAGGTGAAAAGTTTGGCTTCATTGATAAAAACGGCAAAACTGTGATTCCGATTGAATTTGATGCCGCCGGCGATTTCAGCGAAGGCGTGGCTTGGGTTTCCAAAAATGGAAAGTATGCTTATATCGATGCCAATGGAAACACGGTGCTTGACCTTCCAATGACGGGCGTCGGAAATTTTCAAGGTGGACTTGCACTCGTCAGCATTGGCGGAAAGCAAGTCTACATCAATAAAGACGGGCAAGTTATTTTTGAGTTTAATTGATTCCGTTCAGAATCTAACCATTCAACTCAATGTCTGATATATCGCCAAATTTTTCGCTTCTGTTGCCTCTTGCGCTTACAGGCGTCGCGCTTGTGATTGCAGTCGGCGTGTATGTGCTCAAGCGCTCGTCGCTTTCCGAAGCGCGTTGGGCGTGGTGGGCTTGGTCGGGCTTGGGCGCAGTCGCGCTGATTGGACTGATTTTGATTGTGAAGGAATCCAATACGCTCGTTGATGTTTCCGAGAAAAAACAATGGACGCAAACGACGGGCAAAATTCTTGCGTCGGAAATGCGTGGCAAAAAAGCCTACATTCCTTTCGTCAAATATGAATATGAACTCAACGGAAAAACTTACACCGCTGAAACCGAGCTTTACTCGCCGCAGTGGGGCGGCAAACTCTTGCGCAAACAAACATCGGAAAGCATCTTAGCAATGTTCAAGCCTGAAAGCGCGATTACGGTTTATGTCAATCCGAAGAATCCTGCTGACTCCGTGCTTGAAGTTCTTCTTGGTTGGGATTTATTCATTCGCTTGGGTGTCGGAATGCTCTTGTGGCTTGTTTCAAGCACGGTGCTATTTTTTGGTGCGTTCAAGCATGTTTTTCATGGTGCTACTTTGACGCCGCGCCAAAATGCCACATAGCCTTTGATGTGTTTTGCCGCGTCTTTGGGGTTGGGGTAATACCACGCCGCATCTTTGTTTTTCTCGCTTCCCACAACAATGTTAAAGTAACTTGCCACGCCTTTCCAGCCGCACGTCGTATGCGTTTGGCTTTCTTCAAAAAATTCTTTTTTAAGGGCGTCGGGCGGGAAGTAGTGATTGCCTTCAACGACAATGGTGTTTTCGCTTTCGGCGATAACTTGTCCGTTCCAGATGGCTTTCATTGTGCGTTCCGTTTTTCGGGTTAATTTCGCTTAACGAATCCCAAAACATCAAACGACTCTTATCGGTTTTAAGTCTTTTATGCCGACACATGATTTTGACGTCTTGATTATCGGTGCTGGACCTGCGGGCGCAAGTGCCGCACTTTCGCTTTCCAAATATCCGACCATTCGAACTGCCATTCTTGATAAAGCCAAATTTCCTCGCGATAAAATCTGCGGCGATGCGTTGAGCGGGAATGTGATTTCCACTTTGAAGTCGCTTTCGCCCTCGCTCTATGCGCGTTTTCAAGCGTTCCCTGATAAAATCGGCTCGTTTGGCATTCGCTTCATTGCGCCGAATGGACGACCTCTCGATGTGCCCTTCAAATCCCCGAAAGTTAAAGTCACCGAGCCGCCCGGCTTCATTTCCAAGCGGATTGACTTCGATAATTTTTTGGTCTCGGAAGTCAAAGCCTTGCCGAATGTAACGATGTTTGAACAAACCGCTGTGGAATCGGTGCAAATTATGCCCGACGGCGTGTTCGTGAAAACCAACCGTTCAACGATTTCTGCCTCGCTCGTGATTGGTGCAGACGGCGCACACGGCATTACGACGCGCACGCTTGCGAGCTTCAAACCCGAAGACGCACATTTCTGCGCAGGACTTCGTGCCTACTACCGAAACGTTTCGGGAATGCACGCCCAAAATTTTATTGAACTTCACTTCTTGCCTGAACTTCTGCCCGGCTACTTTTGGATTTTTCCGCTTCCAAATGGTGAAGCCAATGTCGGCTTGGGCATTCTCTCCAAAGTCGTCAAGAAAAAGCGCTTGGATTTGAAGAAATTGCTCCTGCACGTCGTTGAAACGCACCCCGAGATTGCGCCGCGCTTCAAACACGCTGAAATGATTGACGAAATCAGGGGCTACGGCTTACCGCTCGGCTCAAAGCGTCGCGCACTTTCAGGCGAGCGGTTCATGCTCACAGGCGACGCCGCCTCGCTCATCGACCCATTTTCGGGCGAAGGCATTGGCAACGCGATGAAGTCGGGCAAACTTGCCGCCGAAGTTGCATATGAAAGTTTTCTCCAACAAGATTTTTCACAAGCCTTCTTAAAACGCTACGACGCTCGTGTCTATCAAAAACTTGGAAGCGAACTCTGGCTTAGCCACACCTTGCAACGCTTAGCGAATTTCCCTGCGCTCTTTAACTTCGTCGTCAATCGCGCACGGCAAAGCCCGACACTTTCCGAAACGATTTCCTGCATGTTCGACGATTTGGAATTACGCAAAGAATTGAGCAAGCCCTCGTTCTATGCAAAGTTGCTTTTCGGGAGATAAAAAAGGGAAGATTTTCTCTTCCCTTTCCGTCCTCTGTATGATGTTGAGGCTTGCACCGTTATTTTGCGACGGCTTCTTCTGCGCCTGCAAAAGCCAGCACGCGCTTGGCGATGCTTTCGGGGTCTAAACCGACCTCCTTATGCAGTTCGGCGGGCGAGCCGTGATCGATAAAGCGGTCGGGCAAGCCAATCACGCAGACTTTGTTGCTGTAGCCTTTTTCTTGCAAGTATTCAACCACTGCCGAGCCAAATCCGCCCTTAATGGTATTTTCTTCAATCGTTACGATGCGTTCGAAGCGTTCAGCAATCGCGTCAATTAACTCCGTGTCCAACGGTTTAACGAAGCGCATATTGGCGACAAGCGGCGAGAGCCCTTGCTCTTCCAAGAGTTTAGCGGCTTTGAGGGCGTTGTTCGTCATGACGCCAATTCCGAGTATTGCAACATCAGAGCCTTCTTTCAACACTTCGCCTTTTCCGATTTCAAGTTGTTTGAACTCTTGGCGCATTTGCATGCCGGTGGCGTTACCGCGCGGGTATCGAAGCGCAATGGGTCCGTCGTCGTATTTGATGGCGGTGTAAAGCATATCGCGCAGCTCTTGTTCGTTCATTGGAGCCATGATGACCATTCGCGGAATAAGTCGTAAGTAGGAAAGGTCAAATGCGCCATGGTGCGTCGGTCCGTCAGCACCGGCAAGTCCGCCTCGGTCCATCGCGAACACGACGTTGAGATTTTGGAGCGCGACGTCGTGGATAATTTGGTCGTAAGCGCGTTGCAAAAAGGTTGAATAGATTGCGCAGACAGGCTTCATGCCTTGTGTGGCGAGTCCGGCGGCGAAGGTTACGGCATGCTGTTCAGCAATGCCGACATCGTAGAACTGTTCGGGCAAGGCTTTGCCTAAAATTTTGAGCGATGTGCCCGAAGGCATAGCGGCGGTGATTCCGATGATGCGTTTATCTTCCTTTGCAAGTTCCGTAATCGCATGTCCGAACACGTCTTGGTAGAGTGGCGGCGGTGGTGTGGCAGGTGGTGGTGCAAGCGATTTGCCCGTGATTTTATCAAACGCCGTGCTTTGCGCATGCCATTTGAGTTGGTCTTCTTCGGCGGGTTTGAACCCTTTGCCCTTCACGGTAACGATGTGCAAGAGTTTCGGGTGTGGCAATTCGCGCAACTCTTTCAAGACTTTTACAAGATTGATAACATCGTGCCCGTCAATCGGACCGAAGTATCGGAATCCGAGTGCTTCGAAGAACGCGCCGGGTGTCAGTGCCGCTTTCAAGCCTTGCTCGATGTTGAGCACGAATTTGCGAGCCTTTTCGCCAAACTCGTTATTGCCGATGCGATTGAGAAAATCGGCAAAGTCGTTGCGAATTTTATTGTAAGTCGAATTGGTGGTAATCGCGGTGAGATGCTCTTTTAAGCCGCCGACGTTGGGGTCAATGGACATGCAGTTGTCGTTGAGCACGACGAGCACGTCGGTTTTCAGATGTCCGATGTGGTTCAATCCTTCAAACGCCATGCCGCCGGTCATTGCGCCGTCGCCAATGACGGCTACGATTTTGTAATCTTCTTTCTTCAAATCGCGTGCAACTGCCATGCCTGCGGCGGCAGAAATCGAGGTCGATGCATGTCCGACGCCGAAAGTATCGTATTCGCTCTCGCTTCGTTTAGGAAAGCCAGAAATGCCTTTGTATTGGCGATTGGTATGAAAATATGCCTTACGCCCTGTGAGAATTTTGTGAACGTAGGCTTGATGTCCGACGTCCCAGACCAATTGGTCTTTCGGCGTGTTATAGACATAGTGAAGGGCAACGGAAATATCTGCCGCGCCCAAACTTGCGCCGAAGTGCCCGCCATATTTTGAAACCACTTCGATGACGAAGTCTCTGCACTCTCTCGTGATTTCGGGCAGGTCTTCAATTGGAAATTTTTTTAAGTCATCAGGAGAGTTAATCTGCGAAAGCAGTCTTCCGAAATTTTTCAGTTCTTCGGAGACGGGATAAGGTTGTGACATAGTCGCACAGTGTTTAGGTTCAAGGTTGATTCGTCAGACGACCGAATGCTCCAAGTCGTTTTGAGACAGATGAAACTAGTAACGAAAAGAACACTTGAAATAATTTCATCACCTAAAAGTCAAGACGCGGAATCGGTGCACATTTATTGTTCCGTTAAAGTTACGACAATCCGTTGCCAATCTGCATGAAAGTTGCATCGCTCACTGCCGTTTTTACCGTTTTGAGTGGTGTGTGTTGTTATCCGTTGGTATAGACGGGTCCGCCGCCGCCTTCGGGCACTTTCCAAGTAATGATTTGATACGGGTCGGCAATGTCGCATGTTTTGCAATGCACGCAGTTTGAGGCGTTGATTTTGAGTTTCCTTGCGCCTGTGAGTTCATTGACCACTTCCATTTCATAGACGTTTGCTGGGCAGAAGTGCTGACACGGGTTTCCATACTCGACGGTGCATTTCGTATTACAAATGTCGGTAATTAAGTGCGGTTGAATGAAGAGGTGGCAGGGTTGGTCTTCTTCGTGCGTTGTGCCGCTTTCATAGACGTCGGTGAGTTTATCGAAGGTGAGTTTGCCATCGAATTTGAACTCGCTCTTTTCAAGCACATATTGGCGTGTTCTGCTTGAAAGCCGTTCCATGTGCGTGTGGTCGGGCTCTAAGGGCAATCGTTCTTTGATGATTCTTCCGCCTAAGAGCAGTTGCAAGCCGACGCGCGCCATTCCCCAATACAAGCCGACGTTGAAGGCTTGGCGAAAGTTGCGCACTTTATACATTTCCTTTTTCGCCCATGAGTTCTCGAAGCGCGTTTCGTAGCCTTTGAGGGTTTCTTGGGAGAAATCGTTTTTGAGCAAAGCTTCGAAGATTGTCTCTGCCGCGAGCATGCCTGATTTCATCGCGAGGTGAATGCCTTTGAGGCGCATCATATTCATAAAGCCGCCTGATTCGCCGACGAGGAGTAAGCCGTCGTGATAGAGTTTCGGCATTGAAAAATAGCCGCCACCTGAAATCGTCTTTGCGCCGTAGCCGACAAGCTTTCCGCCTTCCAGAAGCGCGCGCACAAACGGGTGCGTTTTGAACTTTTGTAAGTTGTAGTGCGGGTCGTTGGCAGGCGAGCTGGCATCGAGCGCGGTAACAAATCCGACCGAAAGCATCGTTTCGCTCATCGCGTAAATCCAACTACCACCGTAAATTTCAGGCGGAAGCGGATAGCCCAACGTGTGATACACCGTGCCTTTCTTGATTCTTCCCGCCGGAATTTCCCAAATTTCTTTGACGCCGGTTTCGTAGGACTGTGGGTTTTTATCTTTGTCCAGATTGAGTTTTGAGACAATTTGCTTTGTCAGCGAACCTCTCGGACCTTCGCCTAACACGGTTACTTTGGCGCGAATGTTCATGCCCGGCTCAAAATTTGGTTTCGGATTGCCATTCTTATCCAGTCCTTTGTCATCGGTTTGCACGCCAACAACCTTTCCGCCTTCCAAAAGCATTTGCGCCCCTGCAAATCCTGTGAAAATGTTCACGCCTTTTTCTTCGGCGATTTTGCCCAGCCACGCGCCGAACTTATTGAGCGAAATAATGTAATTGCCGTGATTGTTGAGCGGCGGTGGCGTAATCGGAAAGGGAATTTTCGACTCCTTCGTCAAGAACATCACTTTCTCGTTGGTAACTTCCGACTCAATCGGGCATTCCCGTTCTTTGAAATCGGGGATTAACTCTTTAAGCGCAACGGGGTCTAAAACCGCCCCTGAAAGCAAGTGCGCACCCACACTTTGACCTTTTTCAAGAATGGCGATTTGCGGCGTCAAGGGTTTATCGGGGTGTTTGGCGTTATGTTCAGCGATTAAGTTTGAAAGGTGAATCGCGGCTGAAAGGTTTGCCGCACCCGCACCGACGAAGAGCACATCCATCTCCATCGTCTCGCGTTGTATCGAGTTGCTCATAAAACTTCCTGCAATTTGAATTGAATGTTAAATCTCGAAGCAAAATATAACGCTATCGTAATTCTCAAAAACGATTTTGTTATATTCACCCTTTGAAAGCATGACTAACAAACTTCATTGCCGCAACGTTTGATTACTCTTGTGCGGCATTCAACTTCTCCAATTCGCAACAGTTATGACTCGAAAAATTCTACTTGCCGACGACGACCAAGATATTCATCTCTATATTCAGTCGGTGCTTCAATCGCCTTGGCTTTCCATTAAGTCCGTCTACACGGGCAAGGAAGCACTCCATGAATTTCAAGCGATGAGCTACGACTTGATTATCACCGACCTTTCCATGCCGGAAATGAACGGTTTGAACTTCATGAAGGCACTCTTCCAATCCAAATTCACCGTTCCGCCAGTCGTGGTGCTCAGCTCGATTTCGGACACGAATTTGATTATGAAATGCCTCAATGTCGGCGTTTCTGATTACATCTTAAAGCCAGCCGACCCGACACGCATCCGCAAAACCGTCTACGGCATTCTGCACTTGGACGAAAGCGGCAAGCCGATTGAAAATCGCCCGCTTTCCAGCTACATGGGCGAAATCACCATGCAGAAACTCACGGGCAAATTGCTCATCGAAGACGGACGCAACAAGGGCGAATTGCATTATGAAGACGGCAAACTTCGACACGTCACTTTCGCAGGTCTCACCGGTCTCGATGCGCTTGAAGCGGCAAAGAGCGCGAAATTTTTGCAAACCAAATTCGTTCAAGGCGAACCCATTTCGCCTCAACAATGAACTCTGTAAGCTACGCTCCGTTGAACTCTTCTCTGGATACACCGATGCAAGAGAATCTTTTACATACCTCGCCTCGCAAAATCCTCATCGTCGATGATGAAGAGGATACGCATCTTCTTTTGAAAGCAATGCTCAAACACTTTCCGATTGATTACATCGACCTCTTTGACGGAGAAAGCGCGATTGCTCAAATTAACAAAACCCGCTACGATATGATTTTCCTTGATGTGTTGATGCCGAATGGGTCGGGAGGCGATTTCCTTCAATATGTCCTTGATAACGCTGTGAATCTGCCCACGACGGTCATAATTACCTCTCTCCGCGATGCTTCATTCACGCGAAACGCGCTTGGAATCGGCGTCGCCGAAGTGCTTCACAAGCCTGTTCAGCCCGAAGAGTTGCGCCAAGTCGTGAGTAAGTATCTTTTCCCGAATCTTCAAGTCTAATCCATCTGCACATTCGCTATGTCTCGCCGCTCGCCTTTGCTCGCGCTCTTGGCTTTCTTTTTGGTCGTGATTTCAGGGTGCGCTTCTTCGCAATTCGCCCTTGAAGATGCTGAAACAAAAGAGAAAATGATTTTAGGGGCTTGCACTTGGAACGAGTGGAAACAACACGCGGCGTGGACAACTTACGACGCCCCCGACTACACGCCCGATGCAGAAGTTCTTGCGCGTCTTGCCCCGCTGATGAAATCGCCCGAGGTTTCGCTTCTCCTCTTCGGCGGAAGTTGGTGCGGCGACACCAAAGCCGAATTTCCGAAATACTTCAAACTCTTTTCAGCCTTGAACCTTCCGCCGTCTTTCTATTCGCTCTATGGACTTTCGCGCAAGAAAAAAGAACAAACCGGCATTGCTGAACGCTACACCATTAAGCGCGTGCCGACGCTCGTCGTCTTGAAGGGCGGAAAAGAAATCGGTCGGATTGTCGAGTATCCGACCGAAAGCATCGAGAAAGATTTGCTCAACATTCTGACGAAATCGTCTGTTCAATAGTCTTTTCGCTATGCCAACGCTGATTCAATCACGCGCTTGATGCGCTCCGATTCAGGCGCGACGCCGCTTTCGAAGCGTGCGACAACCTTTCCGTTTTTATCCAGCACGAACTTCTCAAAATTCCATTTCACATCGCCCTTTGCGTCGGCGTTTTCTTTGAGCCACTTGTAGAAAGGGTGTGCGCCTTCGCCATTGACGTCAATTTTTGACATCATATCGAACTTCACGCCGTAGTTCGTGGTGCAGAATTTTTCAATCTCTTCGTTTGTGCCCGGCTCTTGTCTGCCGAATTGATTGCACGGAAATCCAATCACACTCAACCCTTTATCGTGATAGGCTTCGTGCAAGGCTTCAAGTCCTTTGTATTGCGGCGTATATCCGCACTTTGAAGCGACATTCACCACGAGCAAGGCTCTGCCTTTATAGTCGGAAAGGCGTTTGGTTTCGCCTTTAATGGTTTGAAAAGTAAAATCAGTCATTTGAAAACGGTGTGTTTAAGTTGCTATTGAAGATAAACGCCTGTAAAACGCCATAAGGCGCGTCAAACATTTCGTCTCACTTTTTTTTCTTTGGCACATCTTTTTTCGGCATATACACAAGCGTGGAAAACGGATGCGCATTGAAGAGCGATTCAGCAACGGCGCGAATCTGCTTGGGCGAAACGGCGTTGATGGCGTCCAAAACTTCGGTGTCGGAACGGAATCGCCCGAAGTAATACAAATCCCGTGCAAGGTGATTCATGCGCGCCGACATATTTTCTTGGCTCATGATGATTCCGCCTTTGAGTTGCGCCTTGCTCAATTCGAGTTCCTTTTCAGGCACGAGTTTATCGGCAATTTTCTCAATCTCTTGACGAATCAGCGCGAGCGACTTCTGCACCTTGTTGGAATCCGTGCCGATGTAAATGCTAAACAAATTGACTTCGTCGCCCGAATTGAAATTTGAAAAGACGCTATAGGCAAGTGCATGTTTTTCGCGCAGTTCCAAGTTCAGACGCGAACTCATGCCGCCTCCCAAAATCATGTTGAGCAAGAGCACCGCGTAAAAATTTTCATCATTTCGCTCAAATGGAAATCCTGTAACGACGTGAGCTTGTGAAATTGGCTTTGCAATTTCTTTCTCAAAGGCTTTGTATGCGTCGATGGCATATCGTTCTCGGGTGCGTGTCGCTTTTTGGTGCGACTTTGGAACATACTTTTCAGCGAGTTTCACAAGTGCGGAATGTTTGAGATTGCCCGCCGCCGCAAGAATCATTTTGTCGGGCGTGTAATAGGCTTGAAGATGCTCGATGACTTTTTTGCGTGTGAAAGAGCGAACGGTTTTCTCTGTGCCTGCTATTGGCAGTGCAAACGGGTGGTCGTTGTAAATGAACTTATCAAAGTCCTCGAAAATGGCGTCGTCGGGCGTGTCGTCGGCACTCTTAATTTCTTCAATGACGACGTCTTTTTCTTTTTCAAGTTCCTTTTTCGGAAAGGTGGGATTGAAGACGAGGTCGGTGAGCACATCGACGGCGACTTCGCTGTATTCGTCAAGCACGCGAGCGTAAAAGCATGTATTTTCTTTTGAGGTGAAGGCGTTCAAATAACCGCCAACGCGCTCCAAACTTTTTGAGATTTCAATGTAATCGCGTTTTTTCGTGCCTTTGAAAACAAGATGCTCAATAAAGTGCGAAATGCCCGCCGTTTCTTTGGTTTCGTCGCGCGAGCCGGTTTCCGTCCATAATCCAATCGCCACTGAACGAACAGTTGGCACATATTCCGTAATCACGGTCAGCCCGTTTGGTAGCACAGTTTTTTCAACAAGATTTGGTTGCGATGATTTTGCAATTGGCGTTGTAAAGCGTCCTCGTGTGTGCATGTCGGAGAGAAGCGTTTTGAAAAGTTACCGTTGAAAGCGTGCGAATATACAACGAAAAATCGGGCGCGACTGTTTTTCGTGCAACGGCTTCATTTGACTCTAACACTTTTTTCAAACGACGCTTCACCAATTCTTGATTATGAATAAAACTTACTTCGACCTTTTCGGCTTGGAAGAAAAACTCACGCTCGATGTCAAATTGCTTCAAAAGCAATTCTACGCTCTTTCGCGCGAAGTGCACCCCGACTTTCATCAAGGCGGCACGAAGGCAGAGCAATCCCAGAGCCTCGAAACCTCGTCGCTTCTCAATCAAGCCTTCCTGACACTCAAAGACAAAGAAAAACGACTCTTGTATGTGCTCGGGCTTCACTTGGGCGAAATTACCGAAGCCGAAAAAAAACAAACCCCGCCTGAACTCTTGATGGAACTGATGGAGGTGCGCGAACAGCTCGAGGAACACAAACACGCACCGACGGAGACGCTTCGCACCTCGCTTCTGGCGGCTCTTTCCGACTTGCAATCCCGTCAAAATGAATGTGAGAACGAAATTGACCGCCTCTGCGTGCAGTTCGATTCAGAACCAAATGCCGACAAGCGCAAAGCGATTCTTTCCGACATTCGTCAAATCGTGCTCAAAAAAAATTTCTTGCGCTCGCTCGCCCGCACAATTGACTCTGAACTGAACCCTGCGGAAGTGTAGCCAAAACTTGTTCGGAAAAAGTGTAACTTGTATGAAATTCAATTCATCGTGTTCTGAAGCTTTCCTGAACACACATTTCTTGAACATTTTATCAGCCAACCGTTATGAAATATCAAGCCACAGTTCATCAATCCACCTTTGAAGTCGAGCCACTTGGAAATGACGCTGTCAGCCTGAACGGCGTCAAAAAAGAATCTCGCCTTGTTCAACTTTCCGAACGGTTTTATCACTTCATTTATGAAGGCAAAGTGTTTCGGGTCGAATCGGTCAAAACCGATGACGGATTTAATTTCAAAATCAATGGCGAGTTGGTTTCGGTCGAAGTGAAAGACGAACTACAACTGATGCTCGATAAAATGGGCGGAAGCGCGAAAAAGAAAGTTGCCTCGGGCGACATCAAAGCCCCGATGCCGGGTTTAGTTGTCAAACTGTCGGTTGCCGTCGGCGAGCGCGTCAAGAAAGGACAAGGGCTTTTGATTTTGGAGGCAATGAAAATGCAGAACGAAATTAAATCTCCAACTGACGGTGTTGTCAAAGAAATCAAAGTCTCCGAAAAGCAAGCGGTTGAAAAAAAACACCTTTTGATGAAACTTGAGTAGCGTGTGTCCAAAGAAACCATTCTTATCACAGGCGCGACGGGCTACATCGGCTCTGCACTCGCGCACCACCTTCATCAAGAATACGGCTCTTCCATTCGCTTAAAAGCATTAGCGCGTTCATCTCCCTCACGCCGTTATTTAGACTCTCTTCCTATCGAGTGGGTTTATGGCGACTTGCTCAATCCCGCTTCACTTTGGGACGCGACCGAAGGCGTTGATGTCGTCTTTCATAGCGCGGCGTTGGTTTCGTTTCATCAACGCGATTATCGGCGGCTGTATCGCGCCAATGTGGTCGGCACGCGCAACATGGTCAATGCATGCCTAAAAAATCGCGTCAAGCGGCTGGTGCATTTGAGTTCAACAGCGACAATTGGCTCGAGCGGATTATGCGGAGAGTTAAGCACGGAGCAAACCCCGTTTCAAGGGTGGCAAGAGCATATTGGCTATATGCTCTCGAAACGGCTTTCAGAGTTTGAAGTCTGGCGCGGCGTCGCCGAAGGCTTGGATTCGGTCATCGTGAATCCTTCCGTCGTGTTGGGCGATTTAACGCATCGGCTTCACTCGGCTTCTGAGTTTATTGCGGATTTATTTCGCGGAAAAATTCCATATGTGCCAAAAGGCGGAACGGGCTTTGTAGATATTGACGATGTGGTCGTTGCGATTGAACGGGCTTGGAAGCACGGCAAAACGGGCGAGCGTTTTATCATCAATTCCGAAAATCTTTCTTATCGCGCACTCACAGGGCGCGTTTCAGCGTTTCGCGGTGCGCGCTCACAAGGCGTGGCTGAACTGCCTTCGGCACTTGGTTTCATCATCGGCGGCGTGTGCGATGTGCTCGCCTTCGTTTCAAACTTCCGCTCCGCCATTACCTTCGATACCATGCGACTTTCCGAAAAAATGCTCTGCTACGCCAATCAAAAATCTATTGAGCAACTTGGTGTGCGCTATCGCTCAATTGACGAAACGATTGAGCGAATTCTTCATCGTCGCCGTCTCTTGCGTTAAGTTTTCGTTAAGCCGCTCTGCCCGCTTTTCCTGCATCGTATATTTGAAATCCATTGCAACTGTATGAACCGCTACACCTTTCTCTTGCTTAATGTCTTTTGCATCGGTGCGTGTGCTTCGGACGAAGAGCGTCCGATAACCGTTCGCGGCTCTGACACAATGGTCGCCATCGGTCAAAAGTGGGCGGAAGTGTATATGAACAAATTTCCCGAAGCCACGATTCAAGTCAATGGCGGCGGAAGCGGCACGGGCATTTCCGCGCTCATCAATCGCATCGCCGATATCTGCCAATCTTCACGCCCGATGAAGAAGCGCGAACGTGAAATTATCAAAGCCAAATATGGTCGCGACGTCGTTGAAATTCCCGTCGCCAAAGATGGCATTGTGATTTATGTTCATGAATCCAACCCCCTGTCTGAAATTTCAATCCCGCAAATGAAAGCCATCTACACAGGCAAACTTAAAAATTGGAAGGAACTTGGCTGGGAAGACCAACCGATTGTCATTTACGGGCGCGAGAACAGTTCTGGCACTTACGAATTTTTCAAAAAGCGCGTTTTGGACGGCGACGATTTTGACGCGCGCGTGCAAACGCTTCCGGGCACAGGTGCCATCGCCAACGCCGTCGCCCAAGACAAATACGCCATCGGTTACGGCGGCATTGCCTACTCGCGCGGCATTAAACTTTTAGCGGCAAAAGAGACGAATAATTCGCCCGCCGTCATCGCTTCCGAACACACAATTGCCGATAACACCTATCCTGTATCGCGAGACCTTTACTTCTACCTTGTTAAAGAGCCACAAGGCAGAACGGCTGACTTTATCAATTGGGTTTTGAGCGACGAAGGGCAATCGCTTGCGCTTGAAGAAGGCTACTTCCCGATTCGTCCGCTTCAAAAGCCGACCCCTGAAACCGCTTCAACTCAATAACTTGCTTCTGTGATGACAACGCCAACCAACGCCTTAAAAGTCAATCAAACAGCCAAACGATTAGACCGCATCGCCAAGAATGTGATTTTCGGCGTCTCGCTCGTCTCGATTTCCATCATCTTGCTGATTCTCATTTTCACGTTCAAAGAAGCGCAAGATGTGTTTTTCAATGCGTCTGTTCGCGAAGAAGTGTTGCCGACGCTGATTGGCACGAATTGGCAACCGGTTTCTGATTCGCCCAAATACGGGGTTATTCCGCTTTTCATCGGCACGCTGAAAACGACGCTGGTTGCGATGCTCATTGCCGTTCCCATTGGCGTTTTATCTGCGCTCTATTCGGTGATGTTCGCGCCGAAGTGGACGAAGGAAGTCTTGAAGCCTGCGGTTGAATTGGTGGCGGGATTGCCATCGGTTGTGATTGGGTTTTTCGCGTTGGTGGTCTTGTCGGGGTGGCTTCAAACCTTGACGGGGTCGCCCTTTCGTTTGAACGCATTGGTGGGCGGGGTGGCGATTTCGCTTACAGCGGTTCCGATTATTTTCACGATTTCGGAAGAAGCCCTTTCCGCCGTGCCGCAATCGATGAAGGAAGCCAGTTACGCGCTCGGCGCAACGGAGTGGGAAACGGCATTTTATGTGGTGCTTCCCGCCGCGTATCCGGGCATTTTTGCAGGCGTTTTGCTTGGGCTTGGTCGCGCTTTCGGCGAAACCTTGATTGTGCTGATGGCAACCGGCAACGCCGCGATTACATCTTGGAGTTTGCTCGATTCCACGCGCACGCTGACCGCCACCATCGGCGCGGAAATGGCGGAAGTCGTTTTCGGCGACCCGCACTACAACGTGCTTTTCCTCATCGGCACGTTCCTCTTCATCTTCTCCATGATTCTGAACCTCACCGCCGAGTTTTATGTGAAGGAAAAACTTCTCAAAAAATTTCGCGGCGGATAGCCCCTAAAAATTTCCTCGACCGAACCACCAGACCAGTTCCAACAGTGTGGCGGAAAATCCTAACATGCCACCTGCGATAGTCTGCATTGGCGTATGCGCTTTCAGGCGAACACGCGCCCACGCAAGCGGCGGCATCAACAGCAGAAGCCATAAGGATTGCAACCCGAACACGTAGGTCATGGCAGCAATTGGTCCTCCGAGCGACGTCACATGCACACTAATTTTCCAAACCAGCGTGATAAAAAAAATGAACATCGTGTTGATGGCATAGCAGAGCATAAACCCAACGATAATCGGCGGCGCGTTCAAAAGGTAAAGCATGAGCGCGCCAAGAAAGTATCCCGCCACACCGATTAAAAATGGAAGCGAGCGATTTTCGCGTTGTGAAATGTCGTAATCGTTCACCTTGCCCATCTTTTTGAGAATAATCACAACGAGTGCAGGCACGATCGAGCAGAAGACCGCCACAATAAGCAAATACACATATCGGTTCGGCACAGGCTCGCCAAATCCGTATTGCATTAGAATCCAAAACGAAATAATCGGGAGAACAATCGGGTGAATGGTGTTAGAGATGAGATGTGCAAGTGTCGTCATTGAAGAAGTTTTCCGATAAAAACGGATGGAATCCGAATCGTAGTTCAGCCGTCAAAAAAAGTTTGCGTGCAGTGTTGCGATTGCCATTCCGACCGCGCCGCGCGTTTATTTCCAACGATGAGGTCGATGACGAACTGCCCTTCTTCTTCGCGAAGCCCTGTAATGCCGACGATGTTCATAATGCCGTGCCGAATGAGCACCGACGCCACATTTTTTTCTTGTAAAATTTTCTCGATGTTGATGCACAATCCAATTGGGCGCACCACCTTGCCGCACAAGCGAAATCCTGGCTCTAAACTTAGACACGGCACGCTTTTTGCGAGTGAAGTCAGCAGTCGTCGCTCGCCAAAACGGCTGTTAAAATACGCCTGAACAAATTGATAATAAAATAATTGCCAAAGAGATTCCGACGCGATGCGCAATTTACCCGCTCGTTCCACCACTGCAACCGATTCGTTTTTTATTACGGTTAGCCTCGACACATGAAGCGGCAAGCGGCACGAGAGCCAATCGCCAAAGATGCCTTTGAACGAGAAATGCAGTTCAGACACGTTGGGGCGAAACTTGATAGAAAAATTTTGCACGGGCGCGTCGGGCTTTTCTATGGAGCGAAGCGCAACATTGACGGCTTTTTCCGTCAGCACAAGTTCCGTCTCAAAATACGGCGAACGTCGCTCGCGTTGATGCTCCTGAACTGCGCGCGTGAGTTGGGTAATTCCAGACACAATTCCGGCAACGTTGCGAAGAAATCCTCCTAATCCCATTATGCGCTCCTTTCTTCTCGCTTGACTTTTTCACTCTTTCAAACTTCACTCTTTCAAACGTAAAGGCGTTGGGCTGAAATTTCATCGCAAAATCGCTTGCAATACAGCCGTTTCAGCCGAATCTTACCCGCATCATCGCGTTGGTTTGCGTTCAGGGTTTCACTTATCCGCGCATTTCGTTTTCGTTAAATTTCTTTCATCTAAAATTTTTGGGGCGATTGCAACTTCTCACTTGTGAATTGCGTTTTCACGGTTGCTTATCAGTATCAATTCTTTTTATCAACAACTAAATCTTATCTCAAAAAATGCTGACCATTGGAGACAAGTTTCCGGAATTTGAACTCGATGCGGTTGTTTCAACCGAGAAGAACAAAGAGTTCGCCACGATTTCAACCGCCGAACATCGCAAGCAAGGCAAGTGGGCGGTTTTCTTCTTTTGGCCCAAAGATTTCACGTTCGTTTGTCCGACGGAAATCAAAGGCTTCAACGACAAATTCGCTGATTTCCGCGACAACGACGCCGTTCTCTACGGCGCAAGCACCGACACGGCTTTCGTCCATCTTGCTTGGCGCAAAGACAATGAAAATCTCAAAGATTTGAAATTCCCGATGCTCGCCGACCATGGCAAGCACCTCTCGCGTGCGCTCGGCATTTTGACTGGACCCGAGGAAGTTGCTCTCCGTGCAACCTTCATCGTCGACCCGCAAGGCACGATTCAATGGGTGTGCGTCAATAACCTCGATGTCGGTCGCAACATTGATGAAACCCTGCGCGTCTTGGAAGCCCTCCAAACTGGCGAGCTTTGTCCATGCAACTGGAAAGAAGGCGAAAAGACACTCAAAGTCGCAGGTGGCTCGCTTGTTGAAGCATAAGTTTTTTGATAATATCCTTTCAGAAGGCGGACGACAATCCGCCTTTTGTGTTCAACATCACTTAACGATTCAAAATCATTCAAATTATGGAAGACACACGAAAAGATTTACTCGCCGATTTGGGAATTTCCGCTGATACTCATTTTACGGGATTAGATGCCTTCGTCAAAGGCGATTACAAATACATTCGCGATTTGCGCGTCAATTTGAAATCGACGCTCGATAGTCCGAGCCTGGGTGGCAGAAAAAATGCGTATCTGATTGCGCTCGCCGTCGCCGCCAATGAACGCAACAACGCTTTGATTTCGGCTTTCACCGAACTTGCCAAAAAAGAAGGCGCAACCGATGCCGAAACCAGCGAAGTTCATGCCATTGCCTCGCTGCTTGCCACAAACAATGTCTTTTACCGCTTCCGCCATTTCAGCGAGAACAAAGCCTACGAGCAAATGCCCGCCGGCATTAAAATGACCATCATGATGCGCCCCGTTTTGCCGAAAATGTTTTTTGAACTGATTTCGCTTGTCGTGAGTGCCGTTAATGGGTGTGAAGTGTGTGTGAATAGCCACGAAAAATCCGTGCGCCACGAAGGCGGCTCTGAACAACTGATTTTTGATGCAATTCGCTTGGGTGCAGTTGTCAGAGGCTTGTCCATCTCGATGAATGACTATCAACCCGTTTCGGTCTGAGACCAACATCGTTTGGAAAAGATAAAGTCATTCTAAAAAAACAGAGCGTAGCAAAGTGAAGAGTCCAAGTGCATTTCTCGCTTCACTACGGTCAGAATAACAAATGTTATCCTTTTTCAAATCATTCTGGTTAATGCCTACTGCCTTCACAAAGTGCAAAAAGATGTGGCAAACGCATTTTTGCGCTTTCTGAATCGGAAATCCCTGAACTTGCAGGTTAAGTAACTTTTTTGTGTTTGTCGTTATATCGGGGTCATTCTGACCCTGAACAGAGTGAAAAGGAAGAATCCAAAATCGTTCATGGTTGATAGTGAAGCGTTGAGCACGCCACTTTTAACGCTTAACGTTTCACTCTCAACTGTTTGGATTCCTCGCTACGCTTGCAATAACAAACACATTTTTATAGCACTACTGGTGAAGTGAAGGCAAGTAGTAGCCGATGAAATCAGGAACCGCATCAGGATTGAGCAGAATTGCAATGCTGAGTCCAGCCAGCGCGCCCCACAAGTGCGCGTTGTGGTTGATGTTGTCCATGCCTTGCCGAGAAGCATAGTAAGTGAAAGCAAGATAAAGCACGGCGAAAATCGGCGCGGGAATGCCGACGGGCAGAAGAAAGAGCGAAATTTTGCTTGAAGGCGCGTGCAGAATCAATGCGAACATCGCCCCTGAAATCGCGCCCGACGCGCCAAGCGTCCTGAAATTCGGATTGCGCCACTCCATCACCATATCGGGAATGCACGACGCAAAGAGACTGCCAAAGTAAATCAAAAGAAAAAACTCCGCGCCGACAATTTGCTCAAGCGGCACGGCGAAAAAGTAAAACGTAACGGCGTTGAAAAGCAAGTGTAGCCAATCGTTATGCACAAAGCCGCTTGTGAGCAAAGCAAAATACCGCCGCTCACGCACCACGCGATAAGGGTTCAGGAGCAACTCTTCTTTCAGCGACGGCTTCTCGAAGGCAATCACGGAAAGCACAAAGATGATGAGCAGAATGAGAATCGCGCCCGACATCTCAATCCCAAGATTTGAAAATTTCGTCCAACTGTGCCACGATGCGTTCCGCCGCTCTGCCGTCCCACTTTTCCGGAATTAATCCTTTTTTGACTTTGCCACCAAGCACGTTCAAAGCGGCGTTGATGACTTCGGATTCGTCGGTGCCGACGAGCAAATTTGTGCCGACTTCAATCGTAATCGGTCGCTCGGTGTTTTCGCGCATCGTCAGGCACGGCACTTGAAGCACGGTGGTTTCTTCTTGAACGCCGCCCGAATCGGTGAGCACAAGTTGGGCTTCTTTCATCAGTTTCAAGAACTCAATGTAGCCTTGTGGCTCGATGAGTTGAACGCCAATGCGCAAAGCCATTTCCATCAAGCCGAACTGCTCGAGCATCTTCTTCGTGCGCGGGTGAATGGGAAAAACGATTTTGGATTTTTTTGAAATCGCCTCGAAAATGCGCAAGATTTTTTCAAGGCTGGATTTCTCGTCGACGTTGCTCGGGCGGTGAATCGTAACGAGTGTGTAAGTTTTCGGGGTCAAGGAAAGTTCATCGAGAATTTTGGACTCGTTTGCTTTTTGAATGTGCGCCACGAGGCTGTCAATCATCACATTGCCGACGAAGAACATTTTTTCGTCGGGCACGCCTTCGTTAATCAAATTATGCATGCCGGAAGGCTCGCTGACGAAGAGCAAGTCGGAAATGGAATCCGTAACCAAGCGGTTGATTTCTTCGGGCATGGTGCGGTCGTAACTGCGTAAGCCGGCTTCGACGTGTGCAACAGGCACAAGCAGTTTCGCCGCCACAATCGAGCAGGCAAGGGTGGAATTGACATCGCCGACGACGATAACCAAATCGGGAACTTCCTTTTGCAGAATCTTCTCGAATTCAATCATGATTTTCGCCGTCTGTTCGGCGTGCGAGCCAGAGCCGACGCCGAGATAAATGTCGGGCTTCGGTAAGCCTAATTCGTCAAAGAAAATTTTGGACATTTTCTCGTCGTAGTGTTGCCCTGTGTGAAGCAGAATGGGTTTATAGCGTTTGGTGGCGGCAAGGGCTTTGTGAATCGGCGCGATTTTCATGAAGTTCGGGCGCGCTCCCGCAACGAGTATGATTTTTTTCAACGGTCGTCAAGAAACTTGGTTTGAAAACAGCGCAAAGATACGATAATTTTCCGACGTTGAATTCCCCGTTTCAGATTGGAAAGGATTTGTCTAACTTCGCGCCGCTGCTGCACAATCATAACACCTTTTTCAACATTTAACCACTCCTTAAATGAAAGCTATTATTCCCGTCGCAGGTGTCGGAAGTCGCTTGCGCCCTCATACCTACACGCTGCCGAAAGTGCTTCTTAATGTGGCAGGCAAGCCGATTATCGGACACATCATCGATAAAATCATCGAGGAAGGCATCAACGAAGCCATCGTCATTGTCGGATACTTGGGCGACATGATTGAAGAATATCTGACAAAAAATTACGACATCAAATTCACCTTCATTGAACAAGAAGAACGGCTCGGATTAGGGCACGCCATCTACATGACCAAAGCCTACCTTGGCGAAGAGCCTGTGTTCATCATTCTCGGCGACACGGTCTTTGAAGTGGATTTGAGCGGCGTTTTCAAGCGCGAACACTCGGCACTCGGCGTCAAAGAAGTCGAAGACCCGCGCCGATTCGGCGTCGCCGAAGTGCAAGATGGATTCATTACGAAACTCATTGAGAAGCCTGAACAGCCGAAATCAAACCTTGCCGTCGTTGGGCTTTATTATATCAAATCGCCGCAACTGCTGCTCTCGTGCCTTGAACACAACATCACGCACAACATTCGCACCAAAGGCGAATTTCAACTCACCGACGCTCTGCAAATGATGATTGACAAAGGCGAAAAATTTTCAACCTTCCCCGTCGAAGGCTGGTATGACTGCGGAAAGCCTGAAACCTTGCTCTACACCAACGAAAAACTCTTGAAGTCAAAATCGCGCTACAAAGAAATTTTCGGGTGCATCATTAACCCGCCAGTCTTTATCGCCGAAGACGCCGAGATTGAAAATTCCATCATCGGACCGTTTGCGACCATCGGCTCGAGAGCCATTATCAAAGATTCGATGATTCAACGCTCGATTATCGGTGAGCAAGCAAGAGTTTCAGCGATGCTTCTCAAAGAATCGATTGTCGGAAACAACGCCCGCGTTGAAGGCAATTTCCGCAAAATCAATCTCGGCGATTCGTCGGAAGTCGATTTTCGTTGAGTCGATTTCGACACGCCTACCAAGGCAATTCTTTTCCCAAGTGAATGTATCTGCCGTGCGGCGCGTTGCCATTTGCGAGCGCGAGCTCGAGGGGAGTTTTCGCGCCGTCTTCGACGCTCATCGGTGCGGCGTCGGTGCCCATATCGGTTTTCACCCAACCCGGATGCGCTGAATTGACACGAATCGGCGTGTCTTTGAGCGTGTAGGCAAGGTGAATCGTGTACATGTTCAGCGCAGCTTTTGAGGCATTGTAGGCGAAGGTCTTTGTCGAGTAAATCGGAGATGAAGGAGTGTCGTGCAACGACAGCGAGCCGAGAATGCTGGTTAGATTGACGATTCGCCCCGCATCGCTTTTTTCAATCAGCGGCAAAAGCATATTGGTGAGTTCAACCAATCCGAAAAAATTCACTTCGAAAGTTTCGCGCAGGACGTCGGGCGAAATGCTCGTCGTGGTGTTCTTCGACCAAGTCGGGTCTTCGATTTGAATTGCCGCGTTATTGACGAGAATATCGAGTCGACCATGTGTTTGCTCGAGCATGTTTTTGACGGCAACGAAGTGTTCGCGCTTCGTCATGTCTAAAAGCACGAATGCGACATCAAGCCCTTTTGATTGAAGCGTTTGCGCCGCCTTGTTCCCACGCTCGCTATCGCGCGACCCCATATACACTTTCACGCCTTTTCCGCCAAACTGGCGTGCGGTTTCAAATCCGATACCTTTATTCGCCCCGGTTACCAATGCAATTTTTTGCGATGACATAATAAGTTGTGTTTAGGGTTGAAAAAACTCGTTGGTTGAAAACGCCCAAAGTTACGCCAAAAGAGAGTGATTGCAAATGGAGCGAGAAATCTAAACGAGTGGAGAACGAAGAATTGAAAGTGAAGAAGGAGGCAATGGGTGTTCAAAGACATGAGGCGTAGCGGGGATTGCGAGGCGAGGCGGTGGTTGGGTATGTGCCGAAAGCGGATTAGGCGTCGGGGTTTGTAATCGCTTCCATAATCCGTTCTAAATCGTCGGTGCTGTAATACTCAATCGTGATTTCACCGCTTCCTTTTTTGGAATGGCGGATTTTGACCTTTGTGCTGAGTTTGTTGCGCAAGACGCTTTCCACTTCGGCAATATCCAAGAGTTTTTCGGAATGAGGTTTCTCGTCTTTCTTTCGGCTTGTCTTTTTCTTTTGACGATTGATTTTATTGGCGAGTTCTTCGACGCGACGGACGGAGAGTTGCTGCTCGATGATGAGCCGCCAGAGTTCGAGTTGAATTTCGGGGTCTTCGACGGCAAGCAAAGCGCGAGCGTGTCCCATTGAGACGGCTTCAGTGCGAATGCTCTCTTGAATTTCACGTGGCAGTTTGAGCAAGCGAATGAAGTTCGTAACCGTAGAGCGGTCTTTATTGACGCGCTGGGCGATTTCTTCTTGGGTTAAGCCGCACTCGTCGGCGAGGCGTTGGTAACCGAGCGCGACTTCGATGGGGTTGAGGTTTTTACGTTGAATATTTTCGATGAGTGCGATTTCAATCATATCGCGATTGGTTTTGACATCGAGCACGTAGGCGGGGATTTCGGTGAAGCCAGCGTCGGTGGCGGCGCGCAATCGTCGCTCGCCGCTAATGAGTTCAAATCCGTTGCCGTCGGGCTTGCGCCGCACGGTGATGGGCTGAACGACGCCTTTTTGCATAATAGATTCTTTGAGCTCTTTCAAGGCTTCGGGTTCAAAATCCAAACGAGGCTGGAATGGGTTTGGAGAAATCTGTGCAATCGGAAGCATTCCAATCGTGCCGACTTCACCTGTTTCAAGGTTGCGAAAACGACGTTCAGACGCATCAGCATTTGAAGGACCGCGGTCGTCAATTTCTATTGCCTTATCAGCAATCAAGGCACCTAAGCCTTTCCCAAGAACTAATTTTGCCGCCATATCCGATAACGTTAAGGATTGGAGTTGCGATTAACGTTTGACGAGAGCGATGCAGGTGGAGACGCCATCGCCGCCGAGCCATTGCGGGATTTTACCGTTTTGAACTTCTCTATGCCGTCGCGTTCAAACATTTCGTAAGCCAAGTCCATGTAATCTTTCGTGCCCAGACTTTGCGCGTCATAGAGCAAAATCGGCTTGCCATGCGACGGGGCTTCGGAAACTTTGACGTTGCGACGAATGACGGTGTTAAAGACTTTATCTTTGAAATACTTGCGCACTTCGTCGGCGACTTGATTGGAAAGCCGCAATCGGCTGTCATACATCGTTAGCAAAACGCCCTCGATTTCAAGGTTGGGGTTGAGATGCTTGCGAACAATGCTGATGGTGTTGAGCAGTTGCCCCAGCCCTTCAAGCGCGAAGTATTCGCATTGAACCGGAATCAAAACCGCATCTGCCGCCGTGAGCGAATTGAGCGTGATGAGCCCCAGCGAAGGCGGACAATCAATCAAAATATAATCATACTTTTTACGCACTTTTTGAAGCGCGTTGAGCATGACTTTTTCGCGCTCCGGCACATCAACAAGCTCAATTTCCGTTCCGACAAGATTGATGTGCGACGGCACGACGTCCATAAACGGCAACGCCGATTTTTGAATCACATTCTCAATATCCTCTTTCTCGACCAGCACTTCATAGATGGTTTTCGTCTCGTCTGAAACATGCGTGCCCGACCCGACTGTGGCGTTGGCTTGCGGGTCAATGTCAATGAGAAGCGTTGAAAGTTCGGCGGCGGCAATCGATGAGGCAAGGTTAATTGCCGTCGTGGTTTTTCCGACGCCTCCTTTTTGATTGGAAATCGCAATAACTCTGCCCATTAGCGCGATAAAATTTAGCTCGAATTAAACGGAAAAAAACCAAATAATCCTTATACCTTCTGATGTCGTATCGAGAAAGATAACTGACGAGGCAAATTAAATACTGAAGTCGATGAGAATTTGCAAGCCGAAATATACCTAAAATTTTGAGACAGAAAATTTCAACGAGATTCGTCCTTTCTTTCGGCTTTCCACGAGAAGCGAATCGACGCCGTGAGCGCGTCTTCAAAAGCAATGCGCACTACAAGCTTTTGCGTATCGATTCGGCGGTTATATCGCGGCGCAATCCAACTCGGCTGAATCATCATCTCATCGGGCTTTGCGCTGAACGTCAGAAGAAGTTGAGCGGAACTGCCATGAGTTGCCGTGATGATGTTGCCGTTTTGCGTGAGCATAATGTCGGGTGCGAAGTGAAAGAAAAACTCCGCCGTGTGTGTGCCGCGTCCGTTGAGCCTGTCCGTGAGGAAAAGTTCATCGCGCTGTTTATCGAAGAGAAATTCGCGAGTGTGCTTAATCGGATTTGGAAGTCGCTGATAGGCACTGTGTTCTGCAATCAGCACGTCGCACTCTGGCGAGGTTTCCCATTTCAAAATTTTCGGGTTCGTTAAATCGGCTTTGACTTTGAAGGCGTTGGCGAAGTCTGCAAGTTCTACGCCGTCAATCATAACGGTGTTGTGAGCGCGTGTGGAGCGAAGTTCATTGCGCAAGTCTGGATGTGCTGTGTAGGTGAATGTGCCTCTATCGGCGAGCCAGCTGACGCCGTTGGCGTAGAGTTCAAACGAGAGCGTATCGTTGTTGCCGTGTCCGCCCCAGCCTTTTTTGCCGAGTTCGCCTGCATCAATAAAGATATGCGTGCCATTGTGGCGCATCACGGCGATTTGACTTTCGGCGAAGAGCATGCTTTGAAGCGCGAGCGGCACAGCGGTTCGTTTTTTTCGCTGAAAGAGTTCCCAGCCGTCCGTTCCCAAAAGCCACAAGGCTTGTTCGGAAAAATCATCTTCTTGCGATGTGAAGGGAAAGTCGAAGAGCGTTTGTGCGATGGGAAGTAGCGCGGTGTGGTTGTTGAAGTCGTCGTCGCTTCTGAACCAAAAGAGTCGTCCGTCGTCGGCGTCGCCGAGAAGAGGTGCTGTGCCGTCGGGCTTGGTGTAGTGCATAATGTAGCGGAGCATGAGCGAAAGTCGCTCGCGATAGCGTGAAGAGAACGGCTCTTTGTTGAGGTTCATCAAAATGAACGCGGTAAGAAAAAACTCCGTAACCATGCGGTGATAGGCGACGCTCATTTCGTAGTTGACGCCGTCGGAATAGGTTTGCAGAAGGATTTCTTCTTCGAGAATGGCTTTGCCGAGCGCGAGCCACCTGCGCCCTTGTTCGGAGGCTTTGAAAAAAACGCCCAGCATGAGAAGCCCGACGGCGTCGGCGAGAAGATGATTGCCGCTACGGCGCGTGTATTCCAAATTGTGCTCGAGATAAACGCCGTGTTGCCAAAGCGATTTGAGAATCGTGAGCCACGCGGCGACTTCGTATTCAGAAGGATTATCATCGTTGAAAAAGTAAAATCCGGCAATCCAATTTGCGGCGCGAATGGCGACGTCCATCGCCGACATCCAATTGACGCCGTAGCAGAAGGGATTTTTCTCTATCCAATCGAGCGCGAGCGCAAAAAATTTTTCTTTGTAGTCGCGTCGGTTCGTTGTCCAATACGCTTTGCCGAGCGTCCAAGTCACGTGAAAGCGCGAGAGTTCCCAAGCAAATTTCACATCTTGCCCTTTGCCTGCGGGAATTGAAATCGCCGTGTAGAAAGAATCCTTGTCGAAGGCTTGTTGTGTATGCAAATCCAAATGCCAATTCCACCCATCTGAAAATCGATGTGCTTTGCCGAAGAGTTCAATCTTCCCGTTCATGATGGCTTCGGCTTCCATCACAATTTCAGTTTGAGCGTGCGCTCGTGTGAGAAGCTGCAAGAAAAACTCTTTGCGGTTGGCGAAGTGGAAGAAAAAGTTGTAGCGAACTTGTCGCGCAAAGAGCGAAATAAAGGCTTCGGCAGATGAGGTTTCAAACGGAAATTTTTTGTAAAAATCGGAATCGCGAAACGGCTTAGCGAAATAGCGTTGACGCAGTGCAAACCACTGACGCCGAAAAAGATGATGCTTCAAGATGTTGATGTAGGTGTTCGGCATAACTGAAAGAACCGTCAGGTTAGAGTTGGTAAGGACTTCAAACGAACTGCTTAAAACGAAGTTCGCAAATAACGAAAACCACCAGCGAAAGAAAAACAGCAAACACGCCTCATGATTCGCAATTACTTCGCGCTCTACGAGCTTGTTCGGGAACTCTCGGAACGCTTCACGGGCGGATACGCCTTTGAGTGCTTCTCACAAGAAAAGGACGAACTGCGCTTTTCGCTTTTCACGAAGTCCAAAGAAGGATTTACCGTTGTTGGAAGAACGGGCGAAACGCGGCTCGCGCTTTACTACACCGAAGAAGTCGCCCGACGGCGTCGCAACTCCGCCACCCTGATGAAAGCAATCAACGACCGAGACATCCAGCGCATTCGCATCTCCGACTCTGACCGCATCATTTATTTCGAGCTCGAAGGCGATTTGCAACTCGTCTTTCAACTCTTCAGCGCGAACACGAATTTTTTCTTGGTTCAAAACGGCATCATCTTAGAAGCCTTCAAAAAGAACGATGAACTTTCGGGCAAAGCATTTCTGGAAAGCGCAACCGCGCCCATCATTCAAACCGTCGAGCGATACGCGCAAGATGAGGTTCTCTTCGCAAACGCTGTCGGCGCGTTCGGCAAAAACGCTTTGAACGAGAAAGAATTGCAGAAAAGACTGCAAGACATTTTGCCCGGATTTGACGCTGTGCTCACGCGCGAAGTGTTGTTTCGTGCAAAAGAAAAATCACCGATGATTACGGCGCACTCGCTTCATCAAGCCGTATCGGAAATTTTTTACGAACTCGTTTCACCTGAACCGAAAGTCTATCAAGGCAAGTCGAATCAAGGCGAGTCGGCATATTGGTTTTCCATCATTGAAGAGCGACATCGGACGTTTGAATCGGTCGAGACGTTTGACTCAATCAACGAGGCGATGAAATTTTATTCGTTCAAACTGCATCAGGCTGAACACTTCGGAAAGGAACTCAAAACACTTCGCGCCCAACTTGAACGGCTCATTGAAAAAACCGAAACGCAGATAGAGGCACTTGAAGCGCAATCGCAAAAAAATCGCGCCGAAGAGTATGAACGATACGGGCAACTCTTGATGGCGAATTTGCATCGGCTTGAAAAAGGCATGAGCGAAATTAAGGTTGAAAATTTTTTTGACGGCGGTTCACTCCTGATTGCGCTTGACGAGAAGAAATCGCCGTATCAAAATGCGGAGATGTATTTTGAAAAAGCCAAGAAGTCGCGAGCCAGTGCAGTAGTTTCGGCAGAGCGTTTGAGGCGCGCGCAAGAAAATTTGACGCAGCTAATTAAACTGCAATCCGAGCTTTCAGAGATAACAGACCAGCGGGCGTTTGAGCGTTGGCGCAAAGCGAATCTTTCACTGCTTCAAAAATTTTTGCTCGTCTCCAAAGCGGAAGCGGAAAAGCAGACGCTCTTTCGTCGATTCCAACTTGCGCCGAATGTGGAACTGTGGGTCGGCAAAAACGCCCAGAACAACGATTTGCTTACGTTCAAGTATGCGCGCCCGAATGATTTGTGGCTTCATGCGCGCGGGGTTTCGGGGTCGCACTGCATTTTGAAATCGAACAAACCGCCAACGCGAGACGAGCTGGAACGGGCGGCGGCAATTGCGGCGTATTACTCTTCGGCGAAAGGGTCAGAACTTGCGCCGGTGATTTGCACGCCCAAAAAGTATGTGCGCAAGCCGAAGGGCGCGGAGGTCGGCGCAGTTGTGGTCGAGCGCGAGGAAGTCTTGCTTGTCAAACCGGCGCGCTGGTCGGAAGCGCAAGAGGAGTAACATTGCGAAGAATTTTTGTAAATACGCCCGACGTGTGCATCGCCTTAACATAAACCAACCAACCTTGTACGTCCAATCCATGAAAGAGACCCATAAAAAGCTTCAAACCGTCATAGAGAAAAACACTTTTTACTTTTACAACCCAACATTTCAAGAACAATATGAAAGCCATATTAACGCCCTAAAAGAAACGCTCCTCGTTCTTAAAAATCGGATTGAAACACAGGGCTTGAAAAAGCAACTTTTGAAGAACTTCTCGCCGATAAGGAACACGGACTTCGAGCACTTCTTGCATTGACGGGATTTGCCAATGAGAGTTTGAAGAGGCTAATTACCGTTGTGCGCGTCGTTGATGATGATGAACTCTCAAAGCTCATTCATAAAAGTAAATGGGCTGATATGGAAAGCGATGCGGATGTGAAGGAATGGAGCGATAAGAAAATCGCGAATCTTTTAAAAGACAATGTTTATTTCAGAAAAGGGCTTGTCAATCTTTTCTTTGAGGGCGCGACGACGTCGGTTTTAGCACGAATGCTTCCGCTCTTTGAATTGAAAAAATTGAGCATTTCAAAATTAAAGTTTGAAGTGCCCGCAATGATTGATACACTTGTGAGATACAAAGAAAAAGGGTCGTATTCAGGACAAGCAGAAAACAATCCGGAGCATTTCATCGCTGAAATTCTACAACAAGAAGGCGTTTCATTTGAAAAAGGAGATTTAACCGAACTCTTTAAAAACGAGCCGATTGAGAAGCGAACAATGGACTTCATTATTCCGAGTAAAGAAGCACCGAGAGTAATTATTGAAAGTTCGTTTCTTGTTACAACCTCGTCGGGTCAGGGTGATAAGTCAAAGACCGAAGGAAATATCAAAAAATTGATTTCAAAGTATTATCCGAAAGCCGCGTTTATTGGTTTTGTGGACGGCATCGGCTGGTATGTTCGCAAAAAGGATTTGATGCGAATGGTTGCGGCGTATAACGACGTTTTCACATTTCACAACGATGAGATTGAACGCTTCAAAAAATATCTCAAAAAAGAATTACGCTCATGATTGAAAAGTATTTGAACACCATCACGCAAGGAGATTGCTTGGAATTGCTTCGCCAGATTCCTGACGCTTCCGTTGATGTTACGTTTGCCGACCCGCCGTTTAATCTCAAAAAAGGCTACAACAGCTACAAAGACAGTTTGAAGTTGCAAGAATACCTAACGTGGTGCGAAGCGTGGATTTCAGAAGTGGTGCGTATTACAAAGCCGACAGGCTCGATTTTTCTACACAACATTCCGAAGTGGCTCACTTACTACGCAACATTTCTCAACAAGCGAGCCGACTTCAAGCACTGGATAAGTTGGGACGCCCCAACTGCACCAATGGGAAAAACCCTACAACCTGCCCACTACGGAATTCTCTTTTATGCCAAAGACGCAAAGCAGTTGAAGTTTTATGAAATTCGTCATCCGCACAAACGCACGCGAAAAACACAGATTCTCGCCAAAGATTATGGCGGCAAAAAATCAATGCTTCACCCGTTTGGACCGCTCGTTTCAGACGTGTGGACGGATATTCATAGAATCAAGCACAACAAGTTTAGAGACGAACATCCATGCCAGTTACCCATTCATTTGCTTGAAAGAATTATTCTAATGAGTAGCGATGAAGGCGACGTGGTTCTTGACCCGTTTAACGGCACAGGAACGACCGCATTAGCGGCAAAACGACTTGGACGGCAATATATTGGCTTTGATATTGATGAACATTATGTAAAAATTGCACAGGAAAAATTAGAACGAGAACAGACTGCTTCTAAAATCGGCGACAGGTGGGTCAGTTTCTATCTTGATAAGGTGGTTACATTGCGCGATAGGGATTGGGATTACTTGAAAAACTTTTACGACATACCGAGCAACCCAGAAGATATTGACACCACGCTGATTGTCTTAAAAACACAAGTCAACGCTCAACCGCCAGCGTCAGTCTTGACTGAACACGCAATTAGAGATGAGCGTATCTATCAGGAAACTTTGTTTGAAGCGTTTTTGGAACAACAAGATGAAATGAGTTGAGTTAGGGCTTGAAAAGTCAATCAACTCAAAAACCTTACAACCGTGATAAACGACCAAGACCACAAATACCGCCCGAAGCGCGAAGAAATGGTGCAGAAATTGCGCGAGATGGGCATTACAAACGAGCGCGTCTTGCAAGCCTTCCGCGACGTCAAGCGGCACTTATTCGTCGATTCCATGTTTTGGGAGTCGGCGTATCAAGATTCGCCGTTGCCCATCGCTGCTAATCAAACCATTTCACAGCCTTACACAGTGGCGTATATGACAAGCCTAATTGCCGAACATTACACCAGTGGCGCAAAGGTGTTAGAAATCGGCACGGGTTCAGGATATCAAGCGGCAATTTTATATGCCTTGGGCTATCGGGTCTTCACGATTGAACGGCATGAAATACTCTACGAGCAAGCAAAGAAGTGCTTTGAAAAACTTGGAATTAAAGTGCAGATGCGACTCGGCGACGGCACGCTTGGTTGGTCAACAATGAAACCCTTTGATGCGATTCTCGTTACCGCAGGCTCACCCGATGTGCCACGCCCGCTTCTTGAACAACTCGCCGATAACGGACGATTGATTATTCCCATCGGCGACGCCAAAACCCAACGAATGTGTATTTTTCACCGACAAGGCAATCAAGTCGTTGAAACCGTTGCCGACAACTTTGCCTTCGTGCCACTTATCGGCAAAGAAGGATGGCGAGAGTAAAACATGTTTCACCAAAAGAGAAAACTGCATGTGTGAGAAGCATTATTTTTTTATGCACGGCAAACGCGATTCGAAGCCAAATGGCGGAAGCCTATATCAACGCGAACACAAGCGCACTCAAAGCATTTAGCGGCGGCGTGCAGCCGTGTGGCTACGTCGATAAAGAAGCCATCGCCGTCATGCGTGAAATCGGAATCGACCTTTCATCGCACTACTCAAAATCCGTTGATGAGTTCAAAGGCAAGCGCATCGACATCGTCGTTACTGTCAGCGGCACAGCGTATCAGGAGTGTCCAGAGTGGCTGTATCAAAACGCAATGAATGCGCATTGGGGGTTCAAGGACATTTCAGGCGAAAGCCGCCGCCGATACCGCGTCTTGCGAGATGAAATCACCGCCTCCCTCGATAAATTCCTCGCGCGCTACAACCCTGCGCACACCGACAGTGAAGTGCGCGCACTCTTGCGGGAACTTTCGCGATAAGGTTTAATCAACATCAATCAACGCTATTCACTCTAAATATGGCATCGGAACATTCGTTTGACATCGTCTCAAAAATCAACCTTCAAGAATTAGACAACGCACTCAATCAAGCACGAAAAGAACTGCAACAACGCTACGACCTCAAAGACACTAAGTCGGCGATTCTCTTCAATGAAAAAGACATGGAACTGACGCTGGAATCGGCGAGCGAGTTTACCTTGAAATCCGTGATTGATGTGTTGCAATCCAAACTTATCAAACGAGGGATCTCAACGAAAGTGCTGGACTTTCAAAAGATTGAACCAGCATCGCAAAACACCGCTCGCCAAAAAGTCAAGTTGAAACAAGGGATTGATAAAGAGACTTCAAAGAAGATTACAACAGCGATTAAAGAGATGAAACTCAAAGTGCAAGCGCAAGTGCAAGGCGATGAAGTGCGCGTATCAGGCAAGCAAATTGACGACCTGCAAGCCGTGCAAAAACACTTGCTCTCGTTGGATTTAGGCGTGCCACTTCAATTTGTCAATTATCGATGAGTTTCTTCTTCTTACTCGGTTTAATCGGGTGTTGCGAAGAGTTGCGCTCGCTCTCGGAACTGCAATGGAAAGCGCGGGTCGTATTGTGCAAAATTGATTCCGAGAGGCGTGATAAACTTCTCGCGGCAACGGCGTTGGAAACAGAAGGCGTTGGCGAGCGCGACATCGTCTATTTCATTATCTGCGGCGAGCAGATTGTTAGCAATTACAATGGAACTTTCTCCGACCGACTTCGAGAAGAAATTCAAGCGCGACTCGAACAAGAATCCAAAGCAGTGGTGTTAATTGGCAAAGATGGCTATGTGAAGGGCGCGTATTCGTCGCTTCGTTGGGATGAAATTTTCGCCGCGATTGACGCGATGCCGATGCGCCAGCAAGAGAAACGCAAACGGTGATTACGACGCGGCTGGGTGGCTTGCGTATTGAAGTTGATAGAGTTTGTAGTATAAGCCGCGCTGTGCGAGTAATTCTTGATGCGTGCCTTGTTCGCGCAAAACTCCTTTGTGCATCACGAGAATTTTATCGCAGTGCTGAATGGTGGAAAGCCGATGCGCAATGATGATGCTGGTTCTCCCCGTCATCAATTTTTCCAATGCAGATTCAATCATGTGTTCAGTTTCAGTATCAACGGAACTTGTCGCTTCATCGAGCACAAGAATTTTCGGATTGTAGACCATCGCGCGCACAAAGGAAATCAATTGTCTTTGACCTGTTGAAAGCGCGCCGCCCCGCTCTTGCACTTGATAGTCGTATCCATTAGGCAGTTTCTCGATGAATGATGCCGCGCCAACAAGTTCCGCCGCTTCTTTGATTTGCTGGTCGGTGATTGATGAATCGCCAAGCGTAATGTTGTCGCGAATCGTGCCTGAAAAGAGAAACACATCTTGAAGCACCACGCCGACATGACGGCGAACTTCCTGCTCGGTCAAGTCGCGTAAATCAATCCCGTCAATCGTGATGCGTCCTTTCTGAACGTCGTAGAATTTTGAGAGAAGCGAAATGATGGTTGACTTTCCTGAACCGGTTGCGCCGACAATCGCGACGCGCTCGCCCGCCTTCACTGTGAAAGACACATCTTGCAGAACCCAATGCGCATCGTTGTAAGCAAACCACACATGCTCAAAAACAATTTCGCCTTTTGGATTAATCAGGTGCTTGGGCTCTCTTGGTGGCTCAATGAAGACCTTCTCGTCGAGCAAGCGAAAGACACGCTCCGCGCTGGTAATCGCCGTTTGCATAATGTTGTATTTATCCGACAAATCTTGAAGCGGACGAAAGAAGAGCGCGATATACTGCACAAACGCCACCACAACGCCGAGCGTCAAATCGGCATAAAGCATTCTCATTCCGCTATACCAAATAATCAATCCCAATGCAATCGCCGAGAGCAGTTCAATGGCGGGATAAAAAACGGAGTAATAAAAAACCGAGCGAATGTTTGCATCGCGATGCGCAGCGTTGATGTCAGCATGCTTTTCAAATTCCTTTTGTTCACGCCCGAAGAGTTGAATTGTCGCCATGCCTGTGATATGCTCTTGAAGAAACGCCGAAAGACGCGCGATTTCAGTGCGAACATCTTGATAGGCAACACGCACACGTTTTTTGAACTCCATCGTTACCCAAAACATAATCGGCAACACGCTGAACGAGACAAGCGTCAGTTGCCAATCGGTATAGAACATCATCACGATGATGAACGAGAGTTGAAACACATCGCCGAGCAGTGCAACCAGTCCGCTCGAAAGCATTTCGTTAAGCGTTTCTACATCGTTCGTTGCGCGCGTCATCAGGCGACCAATCGGATTGCGGTCGAAGAATTTGAGCGAGAGTTTTTGAAGATGCTTGAAGATATCGAGCCGAAGTTGCATCACGGCTTTTTGCCCCAAGAGTTGGGTGAGGTAAGTATTGCCGAACTGCATGACGACTTCAAGCACCACGACGGCAAGAAAAATAAGGCTGATGTAAAAAAGCCCTTGTGTATCGTTATGGGCGATGTGATCATCGATTGCAAGTTTGGTGATGTAGGGGCGAAGCGGCGAAAGCAGTGCGGCGGTAATCGTCAAAGCGACGGCGGCGAAAAGCAATTTCGGATACGGACGCACATAGGCAAAGAGACGTTTGAGCAACGGCAAATCAAACGCATTGCCCGAAACCGCGTCGGATTGCATCTGAAAGCCTTTGGGCTTGCCGTTTTGAGAAGTGCTTTGTGAGTTCGTCATGTGTGTTTATCTCATCTTGATTTTTTGGTAACAAGCTTTCAGAAAAAGCAAATCTCGAATGTAAAGGATTCTATCCGAAGTGATGCTGAAAGGAAGTGAATTTTCTCTCCACATAGAGGAAAGATGATGCGTCATATCGTCAACGCTTTTTACAAGGTTGGTCTGGCAAGAGAAGTTGAATTGAAGGTTCAATGCTTCAAATTTTTCGTTGAGCAAATCGACGTTTGAAAAACCTGAAAAGTTGGAGGTTTCAAGTGATGCAACCGAGTAAGCCACCCAAAGGTCGTCCCACTTTTCAATAAGAGAAGTCGCTTTATCTACAACATTCAAATCCGGCATTGCACGAGTTGCAAACTGCGTAACTGCTTTCATCATTTCCTCTGTGCCATAGATTAATTTGAGCGTGATATTTTCTGTAACGACCACTCCTTCGGAAATTTTGTGAGCAAACTCGCTTTCAGGCATCTCAACTAAATCTTTTATTGCTGAAAACATTTTTGAAATGGTTGATTGTCGCTGTTGAGAATCTCTGGCGTCCCAAATAGCAACCAAATAAAGTATTGATTTCAGTGGTCTTTTACCGGTTCTGATTAAGCCGCGAAGCGTATCAACGAGAGAACCTTTGGCGGTTGTTCCGCCGGTATCGTCGCGAGAGCGAAGTTGAACGATAAGAATTTTATCAACGGAAGTTCCCATTACGTCAATATCAAGATTGGGTATCTCTGTATTGAAAACAGATTTCAAAATCTGATGCATATCGTGAACCCGATTCGGCACGCTGTCGAACAAATGGTATGTTCGCAAAATGCTTTTTAGCGTCTCTTCTAAAACCTTGCCTTGACGGGCGCGATATGAACTGTGGAAAAATTGGTGGAACGAAAACAGTTGAGCATAATTTTTAGCAAGCGTATAACCTTCACCAAGAATCGTTGCCCGCTCAACCCCCGCAGCAAACTTTTTGATGCCGTCTAATTCCTCGCTTAATTGAGAAAATCGTTTCTCAAAAAGAAGAACAATCAAATCTTTCGCCAAGCCGAGCGGGCTTTTCAAAATGGATTTAACCAACTCAACCTCACCTGTTTCATCAAGGAGCTGAAGAAAGACTCTTTCTTGCATTAAGATGGCATCTCCGATTTTTTTAACACAATTAAAAACTCAGACTTCATGCCGTCGGGGTTTTTGTTTTTCCTTGCACGAAAAAGTTGGCGTGTTTGAATTCTGTCTTCAAAAATGCTGAGCGTTTCAAATCCAATTTGGGAAAAATATTCTTTCAGGACTTTCCATATTGGAACTTCAACGCCGTCGGCTTTTGGGCTGCCGACAAATACACAAAGCGTTCCACCTACTTTTAATTGCTTGGCGGCGTTCTCTAACGCACTGATAGTATGACAAAAGTAAGAATCAATAGATTGAAGCAAATCCTGTCGTAAGAGTTCAGACTTTACCTGTTGAAGTGTCGGAGTTTCAATGAGTCTCGTTGGTTTTCGGTAAGGAATCTCGAGCGCGGAAATAGATTTTACTTCTTCTTCCGTATATCCAAGCCAATAGAGGTCAAGTTTGAAAGTTCGGACATATTCTTGTGCTTGCAAATAAGGGGGAGATGTAATAATACAATCAACGCTTCGCTCCAACGGCGGCAGAAAAGTAGAAGAGTCTACGCCTCCGAAATAAGATACAGTCGCATTAAAACCCCTTGTTCTGCGAACCAAAGCAGAAACGCTTTCAAGATTTTTGTGAGATACATCATAAATCATGGATTTTAACGCGTCTCGCCAATCTCGTTTCATCAAGTCGTCAACAAACTTGAGTTTCGTCTTTGAGCGAAAAAGCTTCGGAGCTTTATGCTCTGCAAGTGAAAAATACTTGCTCGCTTTTATCAACGCCGCTTGAATGACCTGCACATACACGTTCGGCTCTAATCCTTTAATCCAACCCCAATAGGAAGCCAATGCTTCAAAAATTTCATCAGGATACCAGTATCGTATATTTGACCACTGAGGGTAAAACTTCGGAGACGAGGCGGGATTAAACGAGGTTAAAATCTGATGCAGTTTCTCGCGAGATGGCACTTCCAAACCGCGATAAACCTTTATCGGGACTATTTCATTCAGCAACGGATTCAAGTCCATCAATACGGAATTGCGCTTGCATAGATAAGATTCAAGTCCCACCGTTGCTGAACCTGAAAAGGGGTCAAGTATCCAATCTCTCTCTTTCGTGTATGTGTTGATGCAAAAACGAACAACTTGGGGAATAAATTTGGCGGGATAATAGTAAATACTATGAGTCAGATAGGCGGTATCTGTAATTTCAGAAACAATCTCTCTGAAGCTCACCAAAGAGGGGGAGTCGACGGTTTCAGGCAGTTGGAAATTTGAAAAAAATTGTAGCTGCATTTATCATCTTACTGGAATAGTGAACTCTCGCTCAACCCAAAATTTCCTTCTGAATCAATCGCTCGCCGTCGTAATCATACACAATCGGAACGCCGTTGGCGATATTGAGTTCCAGCACTTGCTCTTTCGTGAGGTTATCTAATTTCATTACGATGGCGCGAAGGCTGTTGCCGTGCGCTGAAACGAGGACGTTTTTTCCTGAAACGACTTTCGGAAAAATTTCTTGCTCAAAGTAAGGAATGGCACGCGCCGCTGTGTCTTTGAGGCTTTCGGTGTAGCCATCTGGGTTGAGTTCAGTTTTATCGGCGGGTGGTGGAATGTCGTAACTGCGTCGCCAAATTTTTACTTGCTCTTCGCCGTATTTTTTTGCGGTTTCGGCTTTGTTGAGTCCTTGCAGTGCGCCGTAATGGCGTTCATTGAGGGCTTTGTTGAAAAAGGTTGGCACGCGGTCTAATTGTCCAGCCGCAGTCAGCACAAGAATATGCGTTTCAATCGCGCGGTAAAGCACCGAAGTGTAGCCGTAATCAATCGGAATGGATTTGATTTTTTCGCCTGCGTCTCGTGCTTCGCGTCGTCCTTTATCGGTCAAGGGCACGTCGACCCAACCCGTGAAGCGATTTTCCAGATTCCACTGCGATTCGCCGTGCCGAATAAGAATGATCTTTGACATGTGTTTTTTTGATTGACGTTCAACTTGCAATGTATCTCGCCCCAATGCCTTAGTGCATCAGGGCGAGGATTAAGTTTAATTCAAGGCTTGTTTGATTGCGGCAATCAGCTCGTCGTCGGTGCGACTGTCTTTGAGTTCTTTTTCAATATGAAACCACTTGATTCTGCCGTCCATACCGACGAGGAAGTAAGCACGCTTGCTGACGTTGAGCGGCTCAAAGAGAATATCATACTTTTTGATAGCATCGCGATGAATGTCGGAAAGGAGGTGATGCTGCATGTTGTATTTCTCGCGAAAGGCTTGGTGCGCAAATTTGGAATCGGCGGAAATCGGAAGCACCACAACATTGAGTTGTTCATACCGACTGTAATCTTGCGAGTAAGAACAATTTTGTGCCGTGCAAACGGGCGTGAAATCGAGCGGATAGAACGAAAGTAGCACGTTTTTCTTTCCTCTGAAATCGGAAAGTTTCACCTTCGTGCCGTCGGTGGAATCGAGTTCAAAATCGGGGGCGAGGTCGCCAACTTGAAGTGCCATGGCAGTTCTCCTGTTTTTTTAGGTTGATTTGAAAATGCTGTGTCGTAAATGATGCAAATTTTGTCAGTTCAATCAAAATTAACGTTTGGTAATAAAGCGTTCAGATGATTACGGTAGTCGTCGCCGTTGCATCAAGCGTTTGATGAATAGTTCCTCGACGGGTTTTCTCTCTTTGATGTGCTCCTTGACAATTCTTGCGATGTCGTCTGCTTGAACATTCCCATACCAGATTTGCTCTTCAAAAAACATCACGGTTGCGCCGTCTTCGCATGCGCCCAAACAGCCTGTGTTTTCAACATCGACGAGGTGTTCGCAGTGGTTGGCTTTGAGTTCTTGTTTGAAAATCTCTAAAAACTTTTCCGAGCCGCGTCGGGCGCACGATGGTTTTGGTGAAGTTTCAGAGCGAAGGTTGGTGCAGATATAAACAATAGGCTTTTGCGATTCCATGTGAGTTGTTTCTGAATCAGAGAACTTAACGCTTTCAAAGGCTTCTTTCAAACTCAATCATCAGTGGCGACGTCGCAAAGGCACGGAAGTCATTAGGCAAGAGGCACTGCTCGAGGGCGCGTTGCGAAAATAAAAATCGCCCGTCGCACATAAAGCCGAGTTCGTTCCAATCGACATTGTTTAGCATCTGGCAAAGCGTATTCAAATTTGCATCTTGTTGTTTTGGAAAAACAGCAAGCACCGAGCCATCGTAATCGGTGCAAGGGTGAAGAAAGAACGGACGCGGGTTTCGCGTTTTGCAATTCACATAGAGCCGCTTTTCAAAACTTTGATAATGCGCGCGCCCCCAAGTCCACCAGTTTGATTCATCGAACGATTTAATGCGACGCGCCAACAAGCGCGATTTGAACGGTTCAAGATACGGGTGTTTGAGATTGAACATCATGCGCCGTGTTTTGCCATTTTTGATGGTTGTCGAGCAAACGAAGTCGCGATTTCCAAGTTCATCGTGGGTGAAAATTTCGTCGTCGCCGCTCACTGCGCCTACCTTCACAAAAAAGACATCGCTGAACGGCACGGTATAACTTGCTTTGAGAAAAAGCAACTGACCATTGATGCAAGCAAAGGTGCGCGTTTCTTCTTCACCGTTTTCACGGGTGAAGCGAGTTTGCCGCGAGAAGTTGTGCTTTGGCTCGGCGATGCTCGTTTGTTTCTCGAATCGCCAAATGGCGCAGTTCGGCGTGTAGCCTTGAAAGATGCGCTTATCGCCGAGTTCAATCCAATCGGTGATGGTGCCTTGTGCGAAAAGCCATGCATTGAGTTTTCGGCTTGAAGTGGCTTTGAGAAAATCGCGCGGCGTAATGAAAATCAATTCGCCCGACGGCGCAAGGTGTTCAATACATTTTTCAATGAAGAAAAGGTAAAGGTTTGTGCGAGCGTCGAAGCGCGCCATCGAGAGTTTCTTCTTGGTTTCTGGCGGAATGTCTTGAAAGCGCACGTAAGGCGGATTGCCGATAATCGTCTCAAATTTTTCGGAAGTTGGAAAATCGAAGAAATCCATGACGAGGGCTTGCGGCGGGGCTTTGCTGGAATCAAGTTCAATGGCAACGCAATTAGAAAGTTCGTTTGAAAAGGCACCGTCGCCGCACGACGGCTCTAAGACGCGCCCTGAACGACGCCGAAGCGAGAGCATCAGTTTAACAACCCAAGACGGCGTGAAAACTTGCCCCAGCGTTTTGACATTCATGAATCTAAAGCTTCGCGGTTAAGTTGGATTCCAATTCGCGGAAGACTTGCAACGTTTTAGAAAAGTTGTTCGCACTCACGACGCGCAGAATGTTTTTTTCAAAATCCACATGTGGCAAGGCTTTGTAAAATTTCTCGACGGCTTCGGCGAGTGCCGTAGGATTGCGCGGCTCGATGATGAATCCCGTTTCGCCTTCAATCACCGTCTCCGCAATGCCGCCGACGCTCGTAATCACGACGGGCTTTCGGAAGCTATACGCAATGCTCAAAATGCCGCTTTGCGTGCCGGAGTGATACGGCATGGCGACAACATCGCTCACCGAAAAGTATCGTCCCACTTGCTCATTCGGCACAAACTCGCTGACGATTTTGACGTGCTCCGCAATTCCGAGCGAGTGAATTTGCGCGTCGTATTTTTCACGCTTATCATAAAACTCTCCGACAATCAGCAACGTCGTATCCTTACCGATTCGCTTCAAAATTTCGGGCATGGCATCGAGAAGCGTCGTTAAGCCTTTGTATTCGCGAATGTATCCGAAAAAAAGAATGACGTGCTTTTTCAAGCCGAGCGATTGGGCGAAGGCGGCTTTGTCGAAGTCGGGTTCGAGATTGAAGCAATCAAAAATCGGCAGCTGCGCCTCGAACGTCGGCTTATCGGCATACAGGCGACGCACGCCTTCGGCGACGCTGTGCGAGAAGGTTAAAAAGTAATCGGCTTTGGAGAGCGCGAGTTTCGTCAGAAAAAGATTCAATGCGCCGGCTTCGTGCGAGACGATGTTTTCGGGAATGTAGAAAATCGGAATGCGCTTATCGACGAAGGTAAGAATGCCGCGATGCGCCACGCCGAAAAACGAGTTCCACCACTGCATGACAAGCACGTCGGGTTTAAGGCGATTGATGAAGTCGGCAGTTTGCTTCCAAGAAATAGGATTGATGCAATCAATGAGGAAATGCGTCTTTTCAGGGTTTGTCGGCTTCATCGGCGTTTTGCTAATGTCTTCCATGCGCGTTCCGGGAAAGAGCAGTTTCGGATAAAGCCGCGAATAAGAAACGACGTGAACGTCGTGCTCTTTTGAAAGGGCTTCGGCTAAGTAGCCGAGCGTGAGCGCATTGCCGCCGCGCAATGGGTAGGCGGAACCGACAAGGACGAGTTTCATTTGTCGTAGTTATCAATTTGTGCGCGTTGCAGTGTGCCGCTGAAATCGACGTAAATGGTTTTGGTTTCGCTGAAAAATTCATAGACCTGCCAGCCGCCTTCGCGATGCCCGTTGCCTGTTTCTTTGATGCCGCCGAAAGGCAAGTGCGCTTCTGCGCCGATGGTTGGTGCGTTGATGTAAGTAATGCCCGCTTCGAAATCGCGCATGGCTTGAAAGGCAAGATTGACGTTCTTGGTGTAAAGCGATGAGGAAAGTCCATAGCGCACGCCGTTGAGAATCTGAACGGCTTCGTCAAAGGTTTTGAATTTCAGGACGGAGAGCACGGGACCGAAGATTTCTTCTTGGGCGATACGATGGTCGGGCTTGACATTGGCAAAAACGGTCGGCTCAATAAAGTAACCCTTTTCTAATCCGTTGCCTGTGGCGCGTTTGCCGCCAATGAGGCAGTTTGCGCCGTCCTGTTTTCCAATCTCGATGTAATTCAAAATGCGTTTGAGTTGCGCCTCGTTGATGACGGGACCGATGTCGGTGCCTTCTTGATTGCCGTCGCCGAGTTTGAGTTTTTCGATGCGTTTCAAGAGCATATCGAGGAATTTGTCGTGAATTTTTTCGTGCAAGAGCAATCGGCTGGTAGCGGTGCATCGTTGTCCCGTTGTGCCGAATGCGCCCCAGAGCACGCCATCGAGGGCGAGCTTCAAATCGGCATCGTCCATTAAGACGACGGCGTTTTTGCCTCCCATTTCAAGCGAGACGCGCTTATGCAGTTTGGCACAATTCTGCGCCACGATTGCGCCCGTTTGAGACGAGCCGGTGAACGAAATCAAATTGATATTTGGATTAGCGACCACTTCCTTTCCGGCTTCGTCGCCGCCGTGAACCAAGTTGATAACGCCTTCGGGCACGCCCGCTTCAATAAGCACTTCAACGAAAGCATGCGCCGTTTTCGGCGTTTCCATTGCGGGTTTGAAGACGACGGTATTTCCGCACAGCAGAGCGGGAAAAATTTTCCATGTCGGAATCGCTAACGGAAAGTTCCAAGGCGTAATGCACCCTGCCACGCCAATCGGTTGGCGCACGCTCATTGCGAATTTGTTCGAAAGTTCGGACGGAACGGTATGTCCGAACAGCCGTCTGCCTTCGGTGGCGGCGTAGTAGGCAGTGTCGATGCCTTCTTGCACATCGCCTTTGGTTTCGGTGAAGACTTTGCCCATTTCGCGGGTCATTTCATGGGCGAGTTCATCTTTACGCGATTCCAAAATCACGCCGGCTTTTCGCATGATGTCGCCGCGCTTTGGAGCGGGCACAAGTCGCCATGTTTTGTAAGCCTCGCGAGCCGCTTCCGCCGCTTCTTGAACGTCGCGTTTAGTGGATTGCGGAAACTTCCCAATGACGTCGCTCGTGTCGGCGGGATTGATGTTCGCAAACGTTTTTTTGGAAGAGGACGGCTTCCAGATGCCGCCGATGTAGTTTTGAAAGGTCATGGTTTTGAACAATTAGTTGAACGTTTGATGAGCGAGAGAATATACCCTAACCGCTTGGCGACGCAAAGATATGAAGATAAGACGGCATGAAAGGGAAAGGGTGAGTGATGAGCCCGCCCTTTATGAATTTGATAGATGATGAATCATAAAGTTATACCTGCAAACGGAGGGCGTGCTTAGAAATCGCCGCCGAGCGAAACATAGTGTCGTGGCGAGGAAGAGCCCGTGAGATTATACGCCCACGCCATATCGTAGCGCAAGACGAGCCCGAAAAAGACCGTTCTAAATCCCCAGCCATAGCCGACAAGCAAGTCTTTGAGTTCGGTATTGCCTTGCGCATTGCGAATGGTGCCGCGCCATGAGCGGTCTGACCACGCTCCACCAATGTCTAAAAATAAAACGCCTTGCAAATAGTAGAAGGGAATCGGCACTGGACCGAACGCGAAGTATTGCAGAAAGGGATAGCGCAGTTCGAAATTTGCCAGCGCGAAGTTTGTTCCGTTTTGACGGTTGAAGTTATAGCCGCGTAGTGGAATTGCGGGCGTTGTGAAGATGAAATCCTGCACGTCGGAAATTGGAATCGCATTGTTTTCGAAGGTGCGGTTAATCCAGTTTTCCGTGCCGCCGATGAAGAACTTTTGCGGCGTCGGTCCGAAGCTTGTCGCGCCTGAAAAGCGCATGACAAACGAGTAGTAGCCACCTAAATCGTAGTAGCGGCGATAGTCGGCGAGAATTGTTCCGAAACTGACGCGGCTGAATGCGCTTCCCGAAAGACTCACCGCCCAACGCGAGCCTGCAATCGGCGAGTAGAGGAACGGACGCGAGTCGTCGTGCGTGAAGGTAATCGAAGGATAAATGAACGAGACGTTGTCGTTGCCGAATCCGCCGTCGAGATTTTCTTTCGAGAGCGTCAGATAGCCCGTGCTGAAATCAATCCGATTGAATCGCGAAATCGGATACGACATGCCGAGCGTCGCGCCATAGACGCGGAATCGGAAGAAATTCACCGCGTTGGGATTTACGGGGTCTAAGATGCCCAAGAAGCGGGCGGTGTGATACGCACTGATGCTATAATCTATGCGTTCTGGCAAATAAGCGTAAGTGATGCCGTAGTTGCTGTTTTGCAAATCAAATTGCAGGTTGGTGAAAATGCTTAATTGGTGATTGCCTAAAAGGTCGCTGAACGCAAAAATGCCGGAGCCTTGTGCGCCCCAAACCGCGTCGTAGCTCGCGCCGCCGTAGACGATGTCGGGCGTGAAATTGACCTTGTAACGACGCACGCGATACTCTCCGCTTTCATCAACGTTTTTTTTCGGGGCTTTCTTTGACGGCGCATTTTCTTCGCGTCGCTCTTTGGCGGCGTTGAAGCTTTGCACCAATCCTCTATCAAAGACGAACGTCTTTACGTCGACGGGCGGCACGGACGCCGTTTTGGCGGTATCTTTCGGGCTTTCTTTCGCCGAGAGGGCAGTGCTGTCGCGTTGAGCGACGGAAGAATCGGCGTTTGTAAGCGTAACGAAATCAGCAACGGACGCGGAAGCGGAGGGCAAGGCGGAATTTGCCGAGTTGAAGAGCGATGCCGTCGGCACATTCTTTTGTTTATCCAATCCGGTAACCGCATAAAACTTTCGCTGTTGCACCTCAATGTGCTGTTTACCCCACTGTGTTGGCTCGAGCGTGCCGTCGGGTTGAACGTCGCGAGCACGTCGCTCGAAGGGCGTGCGAAGCATAAAGATGTCAAATCCTGCATAGTCCAGACCGACGCCTAAAAGTTTCGTGCCGTCGCGCGAAATCGAGATTTGCCGAATGCCAGAAAGCAAATTGGTAACGGGTCTCACCTTTGCCACTTGCCCTGAATCCGTTTTGTAAGAGGTAAGGGGTTGCTCAATGTCTAATTGCAATTCATAGATGTTGTAGACGCCGTTGGCATCGGAAATGAAGAGCATCTTTTTGTCGTCGGGCGAAAGCACGGGCGAAGTTTCATCAATGCCTTGTGTTGCCGTGAGTCGGCGCAGTTTGTTTTCGCCAATCACAAGTTCGTATAAATCCAACTGCGAATAATCGTGCAAGCGCATTTTGAAGACCGCTTCTTCGGCATCTTTCGTAACCTTCTTTTTCTTTTGAATTGGCACACTGCGCGAATTGACGCTCAAGTAGCCTTGTCGGTCGGAGGCGAAAATGATGCGCGTGCCGTCGTTGGTCCAAACCGGGTCGCTGTCGCTGAAAACGTCATTCGTCAGATTGGTGAGGCGATTGGTCGCAAATTCGTAGATGTAGATGTCGCTCTTGTAGTCGTTGTGCCCGACAAAGGCAATGCGTTTTCCATCGGGCGACCACTTCGTCGTGAAGATGCCGTCGAGTTCAAAGGTCAACTTTTCGGTTTTCTTTGTGCGCACATCGATGAGCATGACTGCGTCTTGTTCGCCTGCCTTTGTAGCAATGGCGATTTTAGAGCCGTCGGGCGACCAAGAAATGCCGGGCGTAAGAATTTTGAGTTCCTCAAAGTTCGGCGTGGTTTGTCCGTCGATGAGTTTGACGAAGTCGGTCGGATTGATGGTCGAGCCGAGATAGATGTCGAACTTTCCGTTTCTATCGGTGATGAAAGCGAACTTATCGCCTTGTGGCGAAATGGCGGGCGAGGTGTTGTAGTTGCTTCCGTCTTTTCGGTGGTCGGTGAGTTTCTTTGCAATCGCGCCAATGTCTTCACGCTTGGCGATTTCGGGCCAATAGACGATTTTTTGTTCGCGTTGCCACTTTTCCGAAAGTTCTTCAACGGATAAGCCGAGCGCGCCGCGAAACGCCAAATCCACACTGCGCGTTGCACGCAGTCGCGCCATAATTTCGCCGATTTTTTCGCGTCCGTATTTTTCCGAAATAAACCGCCAAACCGACTGCCCGCCGCGATACGCAAAGTATCCGTAAAGATTCGGAATCGGCGCAAGGTAATTGTTGATGACCGCGTCGGTTAAAAACATGTCGCTGTTCGTATCCCATTCCAGCGATTGATATTCAGCAATGCCTTCGTTGAACCACAGCGGCACTTGAATGCGAATGTTGTTGCTGATGGCGTTTTGCAACGAGCCGCCATAGACTAAATCATTGACGACGGCGTGAATAAGTTCGTGGTGAATGACGTGTCGGAATTTCTTGTAATCGCCCTCGAAGGGAAGCACGATGCGGTTTTTGTAGAGTTCCGTAACGCCGCCGACCCCTTCGGGCAAGTATTCACTAATGACATTATTCTGCTGAAAGTCGTTGTGCGACTTCATCACAATAATCGAGATGCGATTGTTGATGTCGTAATTGAAATCTTTGCGAATCGTCTCGTAAGCCGCTTCGCACGCATCAGCAGTAAAGCGCGCCAAATACTCGCCACCTTCGGTGAAATAAACATCAAAATGGCGCGACTGCACATACTTCCATTCAAAGTTTCGATACTGAACTTTGTTCTTGCCAAAGGCGAAATACTGTGCCCTTGCTTCTAATGCTGAAAGCAATAAAACCGTAACGAACCAAAAAATTCTGACTACCATTGTTCAAATGATTGATTGACGAGGATGCGCGTCATTTCACAGTAAAATGTAGCATTTTCAACTTACAAATTCACCTGAAAATTCCAAGTCGGAGGGGCGATTCTGCACCTCCTTCACAAGGCTCGAAAAACACATGCCGATTGAACTCACACGCACAGGCGAGCGATTCGCCTTTTCCAATCACCAATGGGAAGAAATGCTTCTCATTGCGAAGGATTTTGGTTGGAAACCACAAGACGCGCCCGACGACGATTGGGAACGCATTTACTTCGCCTCCAACGGCGACCTCATTTCCGAGCGCGACGCCCTCGCCCTCGCCGACGCCCTCTCACGCGCCTTGCCTAAACTTCCCGAACCGATACGCACGCATTCGCGCGACTTTCTTAATTTCTGCAAACGCGGTGCCTTCCGCATTGAGTAACAAACCAACAACAGATGTATTACCTCTTAAAAACCGAACCGAGCGATTATAGCATCACCCAACTCGAGCGAGACGGATGCTGCACTTGGGACGGCGTCGAAAACGCCCTCGCGCTCAAATACCTTCGCGCCATTCGCAACAGCGATAAGTGCTTCATCTATCACACTGGAAAAGAAAAACAAATCGTCGGACTCGCCGAAGCCACCAGCGACCCCTATCAACTCAAAGACGCATGGGTAATTGACCTCAAATTCGTTCAGCACTACAGACAGCCGCTCTCGCTGGCTCAAATGAAAGCCGATAAAACCTTTGCGAACTTTGACCTTCTTCGTCTCCCTCGCCTTTCTGTGATGCCCGTTCCAGACGCCCTTGCCGCATCCATTTTGAATTACGTGAAATAACTTGTTGGAATGTTGTGATAGAAATTCTCACGCAACTTTTCGCTCCACTTTCAATTAGCGACGCCCTATCGCTCTGCGCATTTGCCTTTCTTGCCGGCTTTATCGATTCCATCGTGGGCGGCGGCGGATTGATTCAACTGCCTGCGCTCTTCATCTTCGCGCCGCAATACGAACACCCAACCATTTTCGGCACGAATAAACTTTCTTCCATTTGCGGCACGAGCGTTGCTACACTGCAATACGCTCGCCGAATTGACCTTGATTGGCACATCGCGCTTTTGACGGCGACCTTCGCCTTTGCGTTTTCTCTTCTCGGCGCAAGCACGGTGAGTTTTCTGCCGAAAGAAACCTTGCGTCCGCTCGTGCTTTTGCTGCTCATTGCTGTCGGCGTTTATACCGTAGTGAATAAAAACTTTGGCGCAGTCGATACGCCAAAGGTGAATGGCGCGCGCGCAAAGGGATATGCCGTGCTACTCGGCGCGTGCATCGGATTTTATGATGGTTTTTTCGGACCGGGCACAGGCAGTTTTCTCATTGTTGCCTTCATCGGCATTTTCGGGTATGATTTTCTTCGGGCTTCTGCAACGGCGAAGGTGGTGAATTTTTCTACGAACCTCGCCGCCCTCTGCTACTTTGTGCCGACGGGCAACGTGGTTTTCGCGCTTGGCTTGATGATGGGTGCGTTCAACATCATCGGCGCGATTTTCGGCGCACGCTTGGCGATGCTCAAAGGTAGCGCGCTCGTCAGAGCCTTGTTCCTCTTCGTCATCGGCGCGCTGATTCTCAAATTCGGATACGACACACTGGCTTCATCTTGACGATTTGATTTCCCTTCACGCTTTTTGTAACTTTGCCACCTCTTTTAGGTTTTCATTCATAATTTCTCGTTCAACTTTCACAAACAAAGATTTAACGCCTTTCATAATTATGTCAGCATCTACCGCAGTTCGTCCCGACGAAATCTCCGCCATTCTCCGCAAACAGCTTTCAGGATTTGACAACGAAGCCGATACCTACGATGTCGGTACTGTGCTCCAAGTGGGCGACGGAATCGCGCGTATTTACGGGCTTTCAAAGGTCATGGCGGGCGAATTGATTGAACTGCCGCACGGCGTGATGGGCATGGTGCTGAACCTTGAAGAAGACAATGTCGGCGCAGTGCTGTTCGGCGAAACGGATTTGATTCGCGAAGGCGACCAAGTCAAGCGCACGAAAATTTTGGCGTCGATGCCCGTCGGTGAAGCCATGCTCGGACGCGTTATCAATCCGCTTGGACAACCGATTGACGGTAAAGGCGCGATTGAAACTAAAATCCGCCTTCCGCTTGAACGACGCGCCCCGGGCGTCATTTACCGCGAACCCGTCAAAGAGCCGCTTCAAACCGGCATTAAAGCCATTGACTCGATGATTCCGATTGGACGCGGACAGCGCGAGCTCATCATCGGCGACCGCCAAACCGGCAAAACCGCCGTTGCTATCGATACCATTATCAATCAAGCCATCATTAACCGCTCTTTGCCGCCAGAACGCAAAAACGATACGATGTATTGCATTTATGTGGCAGTTGGACAAAAAGGCTCAACAGTGGCACAAGTGGTTGCCGCCCTTGAAAAATACGGCGCAATGGAATACACCACCGTCATTTCTGCGACGGCAAGCGACCCTGCGCCGCTTCAATACATCGCGCCGTTTGCAGGTGCGGCATTAGGCGAATACTTTCGCGACACGGGTCGACACGCACTCGTCGTCTATGACGACCTCTCCAAGCAAGCCGTCGCCTATCGCCAACTCTCGCTCTTGCTCCGCCGTCCGCCGGGACGCGAAGCCTATCCGGGCGACGTCTTTTACTTGCACTCCCGCCTTTTGGAACGCGCCGCTAAAATCAATCGCGACGATAAAATCGCACAAGCCATGAACGACCTTCCCGAAGCCATCAAGCCGATGGTCAAAGGCGGCGGCTCGCTCACGGCATTGCCCGTCATCGAAACCCAAGCGGGCGATGTCTCGGCTTACATTCCAACGAATGTGATTTCCATTACAGACGGACAAATTTATCTCGAGTCCAACCTCTTCAACAGCGGCGTGCGTCCTGCCATCAACGTTGGCATTTCGGTCTCGCGCGTCGGCGGCTCGGCGCAAATTAAAGCCATGAAGAAAGTCGCCGGCACCTTGCGCCTTGACCTTGCCAGCTACCGCAGTCTTGAAGCCTTCGCCAAATTCGGAAGCGACCTCGATAAAGCCACACAAGCCCAACTCACGCGCGGACAACGCATGGTCGAAGTCTTAAAGCAAGGACAGTATCAACCTATGCCTGTTGCCAAACAAGTCGCAATTATTTATGTCGGCTCTATCGGCATTCTCGACTCCATTCCCATCAATCTCGTGCGCGAGTTCGAAAAAGAGTTCCTCGAGTTCGTCGAGCGTCAAGCAAACAATCCAATTCAACTGCTGGCGGAAAAGAAAGAACTCACCGATGAGATTGCCTCGGAACTTAAAAAGTTGGCGACGCAATTTTCCGAAACCTTCAAAGCCAAACATCATAAGTAAGCAAGGTAAACTTCATTCAACATGGCGACATTAAGAGAAATTCGCGGGCGAATTAAAGGCGTGAAAACGACGCAACAAGTTACCAAAGCCATGCGCATGGTGGCGGCGGCAAAATTGCGTCGCTCGCAAGACGCCGTGCTTCAAGCTCGACCCTACGCCTTCAAATTGAAAGAACTCTTGGAATCGCTCTCGCAAAAAGTCGATACTTCGCTTTTCCCACTCCTTTCGCCGCGCAAAGAGATAAAGAATGTGCTTGTCATTGCCGTTGCCGCCGATAGAGGCTTGTGCGGTGCGTTCAACTCGAACTTGTTCAAAACAGCACATCAAGTTCTCGAAGTCGACTACGGCGCACTTCTCAAAACGGGCAACGTGAAAATGATTTGCGTCGGAAAGCGAAGCGTCGAGCATTTTGTCAAGGGAGGCTATCAGGTCGTCGGCGAATACAGCGGCATTTTCAGCAAACTTGAATTTGCCTCTGCAAAAAAAATTGCCGAACAAGCCACCGAGATGTATTTGAACTGCGAAGTCGACCGCGTCGTCGTCGTCTATAACGAGTTCAAATCGCTATTGGCTTCGAAACTCAAAACCGATGTCTTCTTGCCGATTCAACCGACTTCGGCGCAAAAGACCTTAACTGGCGATTACATCTACGAGCCCTCGCCCGAAGCCATTATCAACGACCTCGCGCCGCGATACCTTGCCACCCAAGTCTGGCGCATTCTGCTCGAATCCTTCGCCGCCGAACAAGCCGCTCGCATGATGGCAATGGAATCGGCGACCGACAACGCCAAAGAACTTTTGCGCACGCTTTCCATCACCTACAACCGCGCACGCCAAGCCGCCATCACGAAAGAAATCATCGAAATCGTCAGCGGTGCAAGTGCCTTGCAATCCGAGTAATCAAAAGTGAGCCTCGTTGGGGTTGGAAATAAAAAAGGGCGGAAACTCCGCCCTTCTTGTTTTGAGTGTGGAAGAAGACGTCATCGGCGATTTTGAAGTGCCACCCAATTTCTTCGGAAGTCTTCCACTTCTTGATTCGTGAAGCCGTAGATTTGCGCCAAGCGTTCGATGACGCCGTTGTTTGGGTCGTTGCGTCCGTCTAATCGGAAGAGTTGCGCGGTAGCGGAACTATTGCTTAAAAAGAGATACGATTGCGCGGAGGCTGTTTGAGTGTAGGGCGCACGAAGCAGGTCTAAGAGTTCGTCGATTTGCGCGTCCGTAATACGGCGTTGCGAGGCAGGAACGGCTCTCCAACCTGAAAGGAATCCAACGGCTTCGCCGTAAGCATGCATTGCGCTAGAGACGATTCCGTCATCGCGGTTTGGTGCCGTTAAGCCTTGAAGGGTTGAATGGCAGTAATTGATGACGGTGGCGGCGAGGACTTTTTCCCAGTTGAGTTTGAAGTCGGCGAGGGCTTGGTCGCGTTGCGCGTTGAAGGCAGAGCCAGCTCTCACGGCGGCTTTGGCGGTGATGAGATTGCGCTTGATTTGCGCGTAAAGGCTATTGGCATTGGCACTATCGCTTCGGCGCGCGGCGTATTGCGCCGAGAAGCGGTCGCGATTCGGGTCGCTGTTTCGTTCATTGTTTCCGAAGCCCGGTCTTGCGCCGTAGATTTCTACAAGTCTATCAATCGTCGCCTCGGTAATGTTGCCCGAACTGATGAGCGAAACGGCATGGTTATACATCGCGGCGGCGAACAGTCCCTTCTCAACCACTTGTTCCATTTCAAGCACATGTTCATCGAAAAGATAGCCTGTGCGTCCACCAACAGCGGTCGGAATAACGCCGCCATCACCGTTTGGTGCATTTCGCCAGTCATATGGCACGCCCTTGCCGCTTGCACGCGCAAGTTCAGCCAGAGCTGTATCAATTTTTGCTTGGTAGCTTGCGCCTGTTACTGCCCGGAGCGTTGTGCCAGTGTAGAGATTTTGCAGAGACTCGAGCGAAACGGCTGAATCCATATTTCTGCCCACTTGCATTCTGCTCGTGAGTGCGGCTAATTGCGACCGCACTTGGGATTCGGTGGCGACGTTTGAGGCATAGCCTGTTGAATCATAAACGCTCGGAATTTGAAGGTCGGGCGGCGGCGTGGTTACCTTGTCGTCTTCCTTACAAGACGCAAAAAAAACAAGCGCAAAGGCACAGAGCGCATAAAAGCGAAGCGATGAGTTCATTTGAAGTAATTTCATTTGAATTAAATGATTGAGATTAAGTTGTAGAAGAAATAAAGTCTTATTTAGACTTAATCCAAGTAACGTAAAAACATCGCTTTTCAAAATGTCGCATAAACTTTTTCAAAGTCAGTAGAGCACCCAAGTGTCTTTACTGCCGCCGCCTTGTGAGGAGTTGACGACGAGCGAGCCTTTTTTGAGCGCGACGCGCGTTAAGCCGCCGGGAAGCACATATATCTTTTCGCCGTAGAGAATGTAGGGACGAACATCGACGTGCCTCCCTTCAATGGCACCGCCTTCAACAAGCGAGGGGATTCGCGAGAGCGCAAGCGTCGGCTGGGCAATGTAGTTTCGGGGATTTTCTTGAATGTAGGTCTTGAACTTGTCGCGTTCTTCTTTCGTCGCATGCGGTCCTATGAGCATGCCGTAGCCGCCCGATTCATTAGCGGCTTTGACAACGAGCTTATCGAGATTTTCCAGCACGTATGTTCGGTCGCTTTCTTCGGAGCAAACGTAGGTTGGAACGTTGGGCAAAATCGGTTCTTGGTCTAAGTAATACTTAATCATTTTCGGCACGAAGGCATAAACGACTTTATCGTCGGCAACGCCGGTGCCGGGCGCATTGACGAGCGTCACATTGCCTTTTTTGTAGGCGTTGAAAATGCCCGGTATGCCAAGTAGGGAATCGGGGCGAAAAACGGTTGGGTCTAAAAACACATCGTCAATGCGGCGATAAATTACATCAACGCGCTCGAGCCCTTTGGTCGTACGCATAAAGACCATCTCGTCTTTGACCACAAGGTCTGTGCCGACCACCAACTCCACGCTCATTTGTTGCGCCAAAAACGCATGCTCGTAATACGCCGAATTGTAAATGCCCGGCGTCAAAACCGCCACTTTCGGATTCGGACGATTTGACACCGATTGCAAGGTCTCAAATAAATGTTGCGGATAATCGGCGACAGGATAAATTCCTATCTGCTCGAACACTTCGGGAAACGTGCGCTTCATCACTTCGCGATTGGCAAGCAGATATGAAACGCCCGATGGACAACGCAGATTATCTTCCAACACGTAAAACTTGCCGTCGCTACTTCTCACCAAGTCCGTTCCTGTGATGTGGCACCAGACATCTTTGGGCGGTTTCAAGCCAATGCAGGCGGAGAGATACCCTTTGCTTGAATCCACAATGTAATCGGGAATGATTTTATCCTTGATGATTTGCCGCTCATGATAAACATCGTTGAGGAAAAGATTCAAGGCTTCGATGCGCTGTTTCAAGCCCGCCTCGATGATGCGCCACTCGTTTCCGTCAATGATACGCGGAATGATGTCAAAAGGAAAAATCCGCTCGATATTCGCTTCATCGCTATACACGCTGAACGTGATGCCCAGCGAGAAAAGGTATCGCTCGGCGGCGTATTGTCGGCGCAGAAGTTCCTCCTTGCTTAATTCAGATAAACGTTGATACAAGCAACGATAGGCAGGTCGCGTCTTTCCACGCTCGTCAAACATTTCATCGTAAAACGCATCGAGGGCGTAATCAGAAAATTCCATGATTCAAAGATGATAGAGTGTTGATAGGATTTATCACGATTGATTGCATAGTGATTGGAAGGGCAACGAAATGTGCGTTGTTGAAATGTGCTTTGGCTGAAATTTACCGCCTTCGTCTGAAAAACAGAAAAGCCCGTCTTAAACGGGCTTTGAAACCAACTTGGATTGCACTTACAGTGATGCTTCGATGTGGACGGACTTTTTGTTGTTCTTGCCCGTCTTGAACAGCACTTTGCCGTCTTTTGTGGCGAAAATGGTATGGTCTTTACCCATGCCCGTATTTTTGCCGGCAAGATACACCGTGCCGCGTTGGCGAACAATGATTGAGCCGGCACTTACGGTTTGACCGCCGAAGGCTTTCACACCCAAATACTGTGGATTACTGTCGCGTCCGTTCTTGGTTGAGCCTGCGCCCTTCTTATGTGCCATTGTAAATCTCCTCTGAAAATTGTGTGATTAAATTTGAATAAGTTTTGAATAAGTCGGAATGCCTTTCGGAACTATGCAACGGAAAGAATTTCAAGTTGCGTGTAGCCTTGGCGATGACCTTTGGTGCGGCGATAGCGTTTGCGACGCTTTTTCTTGAACACCAACACTTTTTCGCCTTTAACGTGCGCGAGCACTTTTGCGGTTACGGCGGCTTTGGGCGAAAGGGTCGCCGTTGCGCCGTCGGTGGTCAGAAGCACGTTGCTATACGTGAGCGTTTCGCCTTCGGTTGCTTTTTGGGTCGGCACGAAGATGGTGTCGCCCGCACTGACGAGAAACTGTTTGTCGGAAATTTCTACGAGAGCCTTCATTTCTGTTCGGATTTCAATTCGGAATTATGCAAAGAGTGTTATGCACAAAAGTGATGCTTGAAGTTTCTAAAAAAGAGCCGCAAATATACGGCGTTTCTTTGGAATTCCAAATAAATTGCTTTCAGCGTCAAAAGCGTCAAGATTGCGGCGGGGTTGGCGTTTTTTGCTGAGTTTTGTGCGTCGTTTTGCTTTGATACATCGCCTCGTCGGCGCGCTCCATCAAACTCTCATATCCCGAATTACTACTGCTGATGCCGATGCTGATGGTCAGTTTGCACGGCAGTTGCTTTGATTGATTGAACTCCGCGAGTGCGTGACGAATGCGCTTGAAGGTGGTTTGAGCTTGCGATAAATCGGTTTCAGGCATGGCGACGACGAACTCATCTCCGCCGAATCGCCCGATTAAGTCGGCGGCGCGCAGTTGGGCTTTGAGCAACGCGCTCAGTGCTATCAAGGCTTCATCGCCGACTTTGTGCCCGTAGGCATCGTTGATGTGTTTGAAATCATCGATGTCTATCATTGCAACGGAAAGCGGACGCTTGTAGCGACGCGCGCTCGAAACCTCATAGTCGTAAAGCTCCGTGAAGCGATGACGATTCAGCGTGCCCGTCAAGAAGTCGCGATTGGCGCGCTCTTCAAGTTGCTTTTGAAATTGCACGTTCATCAACTCGAACTTATGCACTTCAATGACTTGTGAAACCGTTGCAACCAGCCGCGTCTCCGTCAGTTCGTCTTTGATGATGCAATCCTTCACGCCGTTTTTCATTGAAGAGATAATCAAGTTTTCATTTCCGCGCTCGCAGAGCAACACGATTGGAATCGGGTTTGCCAGCCGAGCGGTGCGGCTGAAAAAGTGCGTACTTCCATTTAAGGATTTTGTGAAGTTCACTACCACACCGCTGAACGCTCTTGCATCGGCAAGAAGCATCTGATAGCCTTGCTCGCAGGTCGGCGCGGAAACCACCGTGAATCGTTTTGAGTTGATAAGCATTGTGCTCAACAGCATCGTTTGTGCTTCGTCGGCGGAAAGGAGCAAAAGACGTTGCATGGCGAAAAGAAACTTGAAAGTTTTTCTGCGAAACAAAATAAAGTGCCTCACCAGAGAAGATACTGACAATTTCAACATTTACCTTATCCACTCAGAAGTGCGATGTCGGTTAGGTTAGACATGATGAAAATTTAATCGCATGTTTCTGAAACTTATCTTACTTTCGCAAACCACGCTTCTTTGTAGCTTCATGTTTGCTTTGGTTTTTGCCGCACTCGTTGCGGTCTGTGATGCTTGCGAGCGTTTTTCTTTATTAGAATTTTTCTTATACTTCAAATCGTATCTCCAAAGCATTGTGTGTTGCACATGCAAGATGTGTCAGTTCTGCATCGGTTCAACTTTATCAACAATTTTCTTACGCTAACCATAAACAACAAAATCATTCAACGGTTATGAAGCAAAATGCATTCACAGCGGTTCTCATTACTATTGCCGCCAGCGTCTCGTTCTCGTTCTACTTTTTCTACATGGGCAATCAGCCCAAAGATTCAATCTGGCACGCGATGTATGACGGCGGACCGTTCGTTGCGGTGCTGATTACCCTGATTATCATGGTTTTTGCTTACATCATTGAGCGGACAATTGCGCTAAGTAAAGCCTCCGGCAAGTCGACGATGACGGATTTTGTGAAGAGTGTAAAGGAAGAAATTGAAACGGGACGAATTGACAGCGCGATTGAAAAATGCGACCAGCATCAAAGTTCTTTGGCGGCGGTGATTCGTGCGGGTTTGGAAAAGCATAAAGAGTTAATCGCGAAGAATGTAACAGACCCTGATAAGAAAATTAGCAATCTGCAAAAAGCCATGGAAGAAGCCACGCAAATGGAAATGCCGCTCTTGGAGCGCAATTTGGTTGCGATTTCCACAATTGCCTCGATTTCCACGATGGTCGGCTTGCTTGGCACGACGATTGGTATGATTCGCGCCTTCTCGGCACTGGCAACGGGTGGTGCGCCTGATGCGGTTGGGCTCTCGCGCGGTATCTCCGAAGCCCTCTACAACACGGCGGGCGGTATCTTCGGCGGCATCGTCGCGATTGTTGCCTATAATTACTTCACGACCCGCATTGACGGATTCACGCACATGATTGACGAAGCGGCGTTCTACATCGTGCAAACGCTTGCAACCCGAAGCGAAAAAGTCAGCGCGTAAGGCTTAATTTTCATCAATATCAACGAAGCACTATGCCAAAAGTCAAAACAAAACGCGTTGGATATAGTTTGGACATGACCCCAATGGTTGATGTGGCGTTCTTGCTTCTGACGTTCTTCATGCTCACAACACAGTTCAGACCGCCAGAGCCCACGCCTATCGACTTGCCCTCGTCAAATGCGAGCGTTCCGCTTCCCGATACGGACATTTTGATGGTGCAAATCGGAAAGAACGATGAACTCTTTCTGGGCGTTGATTCACAGCCCGCTCGCGAGCGCATCTTCGAGAGCACTATCCGCAAGCAACTTCAAGAAGCTAACTATCCCGCAATCGAGGATTCGCTTCGCAAGTTTAAACTCAGTGACGCGTTTCCAGTCAACAAGGATAACCTTGAAAAGATGATTATCGCCGCCCGTTTCGCTAACCCGAAATTGCGTCCTGTCATTAAAGCCGATGTCAACTCGAGTTACGAGATGGTCGATTTTGTTATGAAAACTTTCAAGAAAACCAACATGCCGACCTTCAACCTCATCACTGGCCTTGAAGGCGGACTTAGCGACTCTAACAACTAACCACAATTACTGACATGGCTGCCGTTGGTTCACCAGAGCCTAAAAAAAGTAAAAAAGGCGGGAAGAAAAAACCCAAACGCCTCGGGTTTCGTCTCGATATGACTCCAATGGTCGACGTGGCGTTTTTGCTCTTAACCTTCTTTATGCTTACGACCACGTTTTCTAAACCGAAAACGATGGAAATCAATTTGCCTGCTGAGAAAAACGAGGATACCAAAGTCGAAGTTGCTGAATCCAACGTGCTCACGGTGCGCATCATGGAAGGCGACAAAGCCTATTGGAACATCGGTTTCAAGCCTCCGGAAGCCATTGAACTTTACGAAAGCGACGACGGAAAACCGGTCGTCAGCGACAAGTTCCGCAAAATGCTTCGAGAAAACCGCGACCGCATTCTTCAAGAAGTCGGTGAAGACGTGATGGTGTTGGTTTTGAAACTGGATAAAAAAGCCAAATATCGAAACCTGGTCGATATTATTGACGAACTGAACATTGCCAATCCTCCTATCAAACGATTTAGTATTGCCGATTTCACTGAGGCTGACGGCGAAGAAATTGCACAAATGCTTGCCGGTGGTGCACAACCTGAACCTCAACCAAAGGAGAAAAAGAAATGACGGACGAAAAAGAAGTGATGGACGTCGCGTCGGAGCATAAAGACGGCTTCGTCAAGACGGACTACTTAGACACTGACAAACTGCGCCATCTGACCTACGGAAACCTCGTCCTGCGACGAGAGTATCACATTTTCATGGCGAAGGGCGTTGGCTATGCCATTAGCATCATCGCCGGAATTTTTCTCATTTACTTAAGCTGGGGCTGGATTAAACAACTCTTGACTGCGTCGGACGATGAAATCGTAACGGTTAAGCCGCGACAACTGTCCATCTCGGATTTGCAACCGCCGCCGCCGATGGACCAAACGCAGCCGCCACCACCACCGCCACCTGCGTTCAAACCGCCAGCCGCGCCTGACGTCGGTGAAGTTAAGAAGGTCAGAGACGAAGAAGCTCCGCGCCAAAAAACCTTCGCCGACCAAGACCTCATCAAAAAAGCCACAGCCAAAGGTGCCGTCGGTGAAGGCGATACCACAGGGCTTTCCGACCCGAACATCGGTTTTGTCGGCGGAGCTGGTAGCGGTCCAATTGAACCTGCTGATGATGGCGACCCGCCAGACTTCGTCGCCGTAGAAAAAGACCCTGAATTCGTCAACCGTGTTCAAGCCGTTTATCCCGAAATGGCAAGAAAAGCAGGCATTGAAGGCAAAGTAATCGTAAAGGTGCTGGTTGGAAAAAATGGAAAACCCGAAAAAGCACAAATCATCAAAAATCCGGGAACAGACATCTTCGATGAAGCCGTCATCAATGCCGTCATGAACTCAACCTATACGCCCGCGATTCAAAACGGTCGACCCGTTAAAGTGTGGCTTATGGTGCCGTTCAGTTTCAAACTCAACGCACGGTAAGTTTAGCAATCATCAATTTCGCCGACGCATAGATTTTGTGTCGGCTTTTTTATTCGAGCCTTAAATTTCAAGGAAACCATGAACAACGGTGCATATCACTCCAACGGGTCGGGAAAAAATGAAGATGACGATTTTAATGTGCGCCGAACCGACGAAGTCTTGCGCGACCTTCAACGCGCGCGCACACGAAAGACTATGCGAAAAAAAGCGGCGCGCGGCATGTGGTTCGGATTGACAACCAACGAAGTAATCGGATACAGCGTGATGCTGATGTTTTTCGTTCTGGGCGGAATGGTCTATCTCGGCGCACTCGTGCCGGAATGGGCAACCGTCGAGTATCGTAATATCTTAATGACAGTTATGTTTCTCTACGGCATTTATCGCGGCGTTACAACTTATGCCAAAGCCAACCAATGGCGTCGCCGTCAAGCCTTTGAAGAAGAACGCGAACAAAGGGACGATTTGAACTAACCTCCACTCACTTTTCATAAATCGAACTGCCCTCTTGAATGGACTCAATGAGTCGCGCGAACTTCACCCAGCCCAGCGCGCTAATCGCACTGACACACGACATTGGAAGCGGATTATCTAATTCAATCACCATGCTTGCCATCGGCGGTTTTTGATTTTTATTGCGCGAAACAAACATCTGCGCGATATTGACCTTGCTTTCCGCAATAATACTGCTGATGCGTTGAATGCTTCCCGGAATGTCTTCGGCAATGACCACGAGCGTATCGAGTTGCGCCGTAAATTCCACTGCGAAGCCTTCGATTTCTTCGATTTTAATTCTTCCACCACCAAGCGAAGCCCCGACGATTTCAATTTGATTGTTCTCTCCGATGAGGCGAAGACGCGCCGCATTGGAGTGAAAGCGTTCAGCGTCGCCGTGAAACTTGAACTGCCATTTAAGTCCTTTTGCGCGTGCGATTTCAAACGCATCTTTAATCCGCTCGTCGTCGGGCGCAAAACCTAAAATCCCGCCCATGATAGCGCAATCTGTGCCGTGTCCTTTGTGCGTGCGTGCAAACGAATTGTAAAGCGTTATCACCGCTTGACGCGGCGTCTCTCCTAAAAGCCGACGCGCAATAAATCCGATTCGACTTGCGCCCGCCGTGTGCGAACTCGACGGTCCTATCATAATCGGACCTAAAATGTCAAATAAACTTGGTTCAGGTGTATTCATTTGTGATTGAAGTTTTTAGCAAGTTAGGAATTTGCACACAAGTTTGAGCGCGTTGCACACCACCGCAAATGAATTTTCTTCGTAATTTGCAAGCTGTTCAAATTCATCAATCAACCTTATGAAGTCATTTTCACTTGAAGGGAAAATTGCCGTTGTTACAGGCGCGCTCGGCTTAATTGGCAAACAGCATTGTTACGCACTTGCCGAAGCGGGAGCGAGCGTGGTGGTAACGGATATGAATCACGAAAAATGCGTTGCATTTGCCGATGAGCTCTCAAACGCATTTCAGCGCAAGATGTTCGGTGTTGCGGCAGATATTACCAAACCTGATTCGCTCAAAGCCTTGCGCGATGCGATTTTGAATACGTTTGGACAGATTGATGTGCTCGTCAATAACGCCGCGATTAACGATATGTTTGAAAATCCAACCGCCGCCGCTGAACTTTCAAAGTTTGAGAACTATCCGCTCGAACTTTGGCAGAAGTCGCTCGATGTCAATGTTACGGGCGTGTTTTTGTGCTCGCAAATTCTTGGCGCGGAAATGGCAAAGCGCGGCTCGGGAAGCATTATCAATGTGGCGTCGACTTACGGCATCGTTGCGCCCGACCAATCGATTTACAAAAAGCCCGATGGCACGCAGTCGTTTTGGAAATCGGCGGCGTATCCTGCTACCAAAGGCGCAGTGATTTCCTTCACGCGGTTTCTTGCGGCGTATTGGGGCAACAAAGGCGTGCGCGTCAATACGCTTTCGCCTGGCGGCGTCGAGAACGCACAAGACGATTACTTCGTCAAAAATTACTCTGCCAAAACTATGCTCGGCAGAATGGCGGAGCCTACCGACTACAAAGGCGCAATCGTGTTTCTTGCCTCCGACGCTTCGGCGTATATGACGGGGGCAAATCTCGTCGTCGACGGCGGCTGGACGGCTTGGTAACACACTTCGAACGATGACTACATCACCGATGACTCGCGCCCTTTCATTTCGCAATGCAACCGAAAACGACATTCCGCTCATTCAACGCCTTGCGCGCTACATTTGGTTAGCACACTATCCGAGCATTATTTCCGTTGAGCAAATCGAGTATATGTTGCCGCGAATGTATGGTGCAGACGTCATTGCCGAAGAACTGCGCGACACCAACTTGCACTACGAACTGCTCATTTTGGAAAACGACCCTGTTGGCTACACGTCGTATCGCTTCGAACTGCCGAGCGTGTTTCTGTCAAAACTTTACCTTAATCCCAACTTGCACGGCAAGGGAATTGGGCAATTGACACTCGCACACATTGAAGACGTCGCTCGCGCAAAAGGTGCCACGTCAATTTATCTTTTCGTCAATAAGCGCAACGACAAAGCCATTCGCGCTTACTTGCGTGCAGGCTTCACGATTGAGCAAGACGTCGTCAAAGACATCGGCGGCGGATTCGTCATGGACGATTACAAAATGCGCAAATCTCTTTTCTGAACATCTATGATTGAACCGCTTCTTGAAGCGCAAGCAGATAGGGAAACGATTGCTTCACCGATAAATCCAAGCGAAACGCTTTCGCCATTTTTGCGCTTGCCCGACCGATTTAACTTGTCGCAAGGCGATGTGTGGCAACTTGTTCGCGCCGAGCCTTCGGGATTGATTTTCCTAAATCCGCGCCCGACCGCCGAAACCATCGGCAAATACTACGAGCCGATGGATTACGACCCGTTCATTTCGCTCAAATCAACGCCATCGTTTCAAGACCGGCTTTATAGCTTCTTGCGCCGATTCGTTACGCTTCGCTATAAAGCCATGTCGGTTTTGAAGCATGCGAAATTTCAATCGGGCGAGCGATACCGTGCGCTCGATATTGGTTGCGCCACCGGCGATTTTTCCGTCGAGCTCAGACGCCACGCCAATGATGTGAAATTGGATTTATATGGAATTGAAATGTCCGAAAAAGCCGTCCGATTTGCCCAAGAAGAAAACGAACTTTATGCCAAGCAAGGCGAACTGCTTACGGTTGATTTCGGCATCGAGTTTGATTTGATTACGATGTGGCATGTGTTGGAGCATGTGTTGCGTCTCAACGAGACTTTGGAGAAACTCTACCGCGTCTTGAAGCCGAATGGGGTGCTCGTTGTCGCAATGCCGAATCCTGATGCGTGGGATGCGCGGCACTACGGCAAGTTTTGGAACGGCTACGACGCGCCGCGACACTTGTATCACTTCACGCCGAAGGTCTTTGCAAAGTTGCTTGCCGCGCATCGATTCAAGGTCGTCGAGATGCAGGCGCTTCCGCTGGATTCTTACTACAACGCGCTCTTATCGGAGAAAATCGTGGCGGAAGCACAAGGGAAATCGGGCGGAGTGAGGCTCTGGCTGAACGCTATTATTAAAGGCTCTATCGCCGCGAGTGCCGATGTGGAAGAGGCCTCGAGCGTGGTGTATTATATTCGCAAGTGGTAGGGCTACGATACAAACTCTCTTGTTTCTCTTATGCAACTACTTTACAAACTTGAACACGATAGCCAGCAAGCACAAACACTCGAAACGCGAGTAAAGGCTTTGAACGCCCTCTCTGAAGCCTTGCGTGGACGCGAACCTCAACGCGCGCTCTCGCTTTCTGATGAAGTTCTTGCCCTGATTGGTAACCGCGAGGATTTGTCTAAGGCAAAGGCTGACGCGCTGCTGTCCAAAGGCATCGCACTGAATATGCTACCCGATTACAATCAAGCACTTTCTGTTCTACAAACTGCACGCACACTTTACGAATCGCTCAACGATAAACACGGCATCGCGACTTCGCTCAAAAGCATTGGGAATGCATATTTTTGCCTTGCTGACTATTCAACCGCCCTTGACTACTACCAGCAAAGCCTTGCACTGCGTCAAGAACTCGCCGACAAGCGTGGCATAGCCAATTCACTTAATAGCATCGGTGATGTCTATGAAGTCCGTGCCGACTACACAACTGCCCTTGACTACTACCAGCAAAGCCTTGCACTGCGTCAAGAAATTGGTGACACGCATGACATTGCCGCTTCGCTCAATAGCATAGGTAATGTGTGTTACTATCTTGCGAACTATCCAACCGCGCTTGAGCACTATCAGCAAAGCCTTACACTCTTCGAGGAAATTGACGATAAACCGAGCGTAGCCAAACTCTTTCACAACATTGGGCTTGTGTATCAAGAACTGGGAGACTATCCAAACGCGCTCCACTACTTTCAGCAAAGTTTTATGCTCAAGCAAGAGCTTGGCGACAAGCGCAGTGCCGCAAGCACATTAAACAGTATTGGAAACATCTATTTCTATCTTGCCGACTACTCGCATGCGCGCGAGTATTACGAACAAAGTCTTGCCCTTTCACAAGAAAACAGCGACAAGCCCAGCATAGCAAATTTGCTTCACAACATTGGTAATGTGTATAAAGCGCAGGCAGATTATCCTAACGCATTGGCTTACCACGAACAAAGCCTTGCGCACTTTCGCGAAATGGACGACAAACGGAGATCGGCATTGGTATTGGGAAGCCTTGGCACGGTGTATGAGCAACTATCAGACTACTCTACTACTCTTCGCTACTATCAGCAAAGCCTTGAAATGGCACAAGCGATTGGCGATAGGCATGGAGTAGTGTCAATGATGCACAGTATTGGTTCATGCTTTCTTAAACTTGGAATGCTGGACGACGCCGAATCTGCCTTCAACCAAGCCTTTGCCCTCGCCCATGAACTGGGTCTGAAAGATAAATGCTACCAGACCTTGAAATCCCTTGCTAATCTGTATGCGCAATTAGGGAAATACGAACTCGCATATCAGATGCATGTCCGTTTCCACGAGACCGAGTGCGACGTGCTCAATGCCGAGGCTCAAAGGCAACTGGTGCAGCTGCAAGTTCGCTTTGAAACCCAGCAAGCCAAACGTCTTGCTGAACTCAACGCCAAAGAAGCCGAGCTGCAACGCATTAAGAATGTTGAACTGGCTGCGGCACTTGCCGAAGCACAAGTCCAACGCCAACGTGCCGAAGAAGCGAATCGGCTCAAATCGGAACTGCTTGCTGTTGCGGCTCACGACCTCAAAAATCCGCTTCAATCCATCATGGGCTTTGCTCAATTGCTTGCCTTCAAATCCGCAGACCCCGGCACCGTGCGCAAATATGCGAAAACGATTGAATCCAGCTCAGACCGTATGCTCATGCTTGTCACCGATTTACTCAAAAGCATGCGCTACGAAATGACTAACATCGAATTGCATAAACAACCATATGACCTTAGCGAGATAATGAGCATGGTTGTTCAAAACAATCTCGCCCAATTGGAACGAAAAATGCAAGTGCTGTCGCTCGAACTCGAGCCGGGCTGTGTCGCCACCATTGATGTAGCGCGCATTCAAGAAGTGTTTGATAACTTGCTTTCTAATGCAATTAAATACACCCCCAGCGGCAAGCGTATTTCGGTCGCGTTGCGACGTGTAAGCACATCAGAACAAACTTACTTTCAAGCCTCGGTTAAAGATGAGGGACAAGGTCTCACGGAAGAAGATAAAGCCAAGCTGTTCGGGCGGTTTCAACGTTTATCGGCGCGTCCGACAGGCGGCGAAAGTTCAACAGGCTTAGGGCTCTACATCGTTAAGCAGATTGTTGAACTGCATGGTGGCAAAGTTTGGGCGGAATCTGACGGCGAAGGCAAAGGCGCGACGTTTGTTGTGGAATTGCCCGCTTAAAACCTTTAACCATCCGCTCGCATTTGATTGAAGCCATGCCTTGCTTGCCTATGTTTGCTACTAAATTCAACTCAATCCAATGAAAGCGGAAATTCTTTGTATCGGCGATGAACTGCTCATCGGGCAGGTCATTAACACCAACGCAACGGAAATCGCAAAGCAACTTGAAGAAATCGGCGTGGAAGTCCGGCGCATTGTATCGGCGGGCGATAAGACGGAAATCATTCAAGCCGAACTCGGCAACGCCTTAGCGGAAGTCGACGTCGTCATCATCACGGGCGGACTTGGTCCGACGCACGACGATGTAACGAAAACTGCGGTTGCGGAATTTTTCGGGCTTGGCTTGACGTGGAACGAAGAAGCCTTTCAGAACTGCAAGCGCATTTTTGAGCGTCGCGGTTTAAGCGTTACGGCGGATAATTACTCACAAGGCGAAGTCATTGAGGGCTGTATTGTGGTGCAAAATTCAAACGGCACAGCCCCTGGTATGATTCTCAAAGACCCGCCGAGATACCCGGGAAAGCTTGTGATTCTTTTGCCCGGCGTGCCTTACGAAATGGAAGCCATGATGAAACAGAGCATCGTTCCGTTTCTTGCGCCGCTGTCGGATACCTTCGTCAAGCACAGCGTCATTATGACCGCGGGCATTGGCGAATCGCATCTTGCAGAAATGATTGGCAACGAACAAGAGTTTTTAACGCCCAACTCTACGCTGGCGTATTTGCCGCATACGATGGGCGTGCGCTTGCGCATCACCACACGTGGCACAAACCGCGAGAGCGTGCTTGAAGAAAATGAGCGCATTGTCAAAACGGTGGTCTCGCGTATTAAGCGGTTTGTCTTCGCGCAAGATGATGTCTTGTTAGAAGAAATTGTTGGAAAAATGCTTTTAGAGCGCAACATGGTGTTAGCAACCGCAGAAAGTTGCACGGGCGGACAAATTGCCAATCGCATTACCAACATTTCTGGGTCATCGCGATACTTCTCGCAAAGTTTCGTCGTCTATAACAATCAAGCCAAAGTTCAAACGCTGGGCGTCAATCCTGAAACGCTTGATGCCTTTGGTGCGGTCAGCGAGGAAGTCGCGCTCGAGATGCTCGAGGGCTGTTTGCGAGAATCGGGCGCAGATATTGCCGTTGCAACTACTGGGATTGCTGGACCGACTGGTGGCACTGAAAATAAGCCCGTCGGCATGGTCTGCATCGCCGCCGGCACGAGCGAAAAATTCGGACGGCTTCGCCGCGCGAAAACCTTTATCTTTTCACAAGACCGCTTGCGCAATAAAGAACTCTTCACCCAAGCGGCACTGAATCTCGTCCGCATTCTGCTTACAGAATTAGATTGAACGGGTAGTGCCATTAAAGTGTGTTTTCATTCTGACACAGAGTCGAACCTCACTCTGTCCCGACTTTGCCCCGGGACGTCCCTCTCCTTTTGAAGGAGCGGGAAAGATTCCGCAACGCGCAAGCAAGGGTGAGGTCGCGCCACTTCATCGCTAAAATGACAAACACAAGATTGTTACACGACTATTGAACGCGAAATCGTCCAAAACGACCATTCCCATTGGCGAAAGCATCGATGTGGCAACTCGAAAAGCCCTAACTTCTTTCGGGTGTTTTCAGAGAAGTAATCAAAAGGAGTTAGAAGTATGAATGTTGATGTTGCCGTTGTCGGGGGCGGACCTGCGGGGGCTTCAGCCGCAAATGAACTCGCCAAACAAGGACTTTCCACCATTCTCATCGAGCGCAATTTGAACAACGCTAAACCGTGTGGCGGCGCAATTCCACTGGGATTGATAGAAGAGTTTGAAATTCCCGACTTTTTAGTCGAGCGTAAAGTCACGCACATGGCGGTGCGCTCTCCGAAAGGCAAGATGGTTACGATGACCATGCCGCATGGCTTTGTCGGCATGGTCAGGCGTGAACGCTTTGATAAGTTCTTGCGCGAACGAGCCGCTCAAAACGGCGCGACGCTCCTCGAGGGCAAATTCAGAACGGTTGAAGAAACCGACAGCGGCTATCGACTCTCGATAGATGTCAAAGGCGGAGAAACTGTGGAAATCCGCTCAAAGTACATCATCGGTGCAGACGGCGCAAACTCCAAAGTCGCGCTCGATTTAGCCTTTCCGCCCAACGAGTTCAAAGCCGTTGCGATTCAACAACGCTTTCACGCGTGCCAAGAACTTTCGCGCTACGAAAACTTGGTCGAGATTTGGTATGACGGCGAAGTCTCGCCCGATTTCTATGCGTGGGTCTTCCCAAAAGCCGACCATATCGCTATCGGAACCGGCACCGAAGACGGCACGGTGAACGTCAAAAAGCTTCAAGCGCGCTTCATCGAAAAACTCGGAATCAAATCCAAACCTTACTATGAAGAGGCGGCGAAAATCCCGATGCACCCGCGTAAAACCTTCGTCAAAGGCAACGCGATGCTCGTCGGCGACGCCGCCGGTCTCGTAACGCCCTCCAACGGCGAAGGCATTTTCTTTGCGATGAAGTCTGGCAAAATGGCGGCGGAAACGCTCCTCGACCACGTCAAAGGCAAAGGCTCGCCGCTCGCGATGTATGAAAAAAACTTCCGCAAACAGTTCGGACTTATCTTCAAAGGGCTTGGCTTGATGCAGTGGGTTTATTACCGCAACGACCGCCTGCGCGAAAGTTTCGTCTCCATTCTCGAAGACGAGCACGTTCAACAAATTTCCTTCGACTCTTACCTTTACAAAAAAATGGTGCCTGCACCGCTTTGGGTGCAACTGAAAATCACCGCGAAAAATCTTTATCACTTAGCCCTTGGAAAGTAGAGGAAATCATGTTGCTCTCGCTTCCAACTTGGATAGTGCATCTTTCCTCAATGGTCGAGTGGGGACTTGCGGCACTCTTTCTCTATCGTTATGGAAAAGAAATTGGACGCGAGGACATTTGCAAGTTCGCGCTTCTGATGCTTCCGCATTGGGCGGGCGGCTGGTGCGTGATTCTCTTTCACCTGACAAACGATGAAGTGCTCTTCTGGCTCGACGCGTCCAAAGTCATCAACTTCGTTGGAAGCGTGTGTTTGCTTTATGCGTCGCTCTCGCTTTTGGTCGGTAAGAAGTTCCAGCGCAAAACCCTTGGCACATCGGCGTGTCTTGTTTTCCTCTTTGTTCAGTCGGTTCAAACTTTCCCCGAACTTTACTGGCGCGCCAAAATGATTAATGTGATTTTTCAAATTTCAAGCGGCGTGTATCTGCTCTTCCTCCTTTCGCTTCTCGTGGTATATCGGCGCGATAAATCCGTCTTCTCGCCCGTTACGGTCTTTGGCTTTTGGTTCGTGCTGGTTTTCATCGGTGTAACCGTGATGTGTATGCATCTTTCAAAATTGCGCGGCTATCCAACGCTGACGCACGACGATCTCTTGCATGGCTTAGCGGAAAGTCTGCTCACAGTGAGCAATCTTTTAATCGTGATTGGAATCCAACAACAACGCAAACATGCCGCTTCAATAGGAAATCCCACGACGTTTGTGTAACTTCACGGCAATTTCAAACCCCGCTTGTCCGAGTGTTCTTTGCATATTGCTCAATTTTCGGACAGGCGCGTTTTTCAGTCTTAAAGAAGTAAAGGAGAATAACGATGAGCGAAGTCAAAAATCGTCCGCTTCGTGTTGAGACGAAGCAAGATGTTACGATTTTGTTTGCTGGCGATTCAGGTGATGGCATGCAACTCACCGGAACGCAGTTCAGCGAAACCACTGCGATTTTAGGCAACGACCTCAACACGTTTCCAAACTATCCTGCCGAAATTCGCGCTCCTGCTGGCACACTTCCCGGTGTATCTGGATTTCAAGTTCAATTCGGAAGCAAAGAAATTTTCACGCCCGGCGACAAAATCGATGTGCTTGTTGCCATGAACGCCGCCGCGCTCAAAGCCAATTTGAAACAACTCAAAGAAGGCAAAATCATCATTGCCAACATCGACGGCTTCGACGCGAAAAATCTTCAACTTGCAAATTGCAAAACCAATCCGCTCGAAGACGGCTCGCTTGCAAAGTATCAAGTCTATGCGATTGAAATCGGAAAACTCACGCGCCTCGCCCTTGAAGGCACAGGTTTAAGCACAAAAGACATCGACCGCTCGAAGAACATGTTCGTGCTGGGCTTGCTCTTTTGGCTTTACAATCGCCCGCTCGATTACACCATCAAAAACATTCAAGAGAAGTTCAAAAAGAAGCCCGAAATCGCCGAAGCCAACATCAAAGCCTTACAAGCTGGATACAGTTACGGCGAAGCGACAGAAATTTTCACCACGCGCTACGAAGTGCGAAAAGCCCAACTGCCTGCTGGCACCTATCGGCACATTACGGGCAATCAAGCCACCGCTTACGCGCTCATCGCCGCGTCGAAAAAATCTGGTCTGCCGCTCTTTTTAGGCTCGTATCCGATTACGCCCGCCTCCGACATCTTGCACGAACTTTCAAAGCATAAAAACTTTGGCGTGCGAACTTTCCAAGCAGAAGACGAAATTGCCGCGATGTGCGCCGCCATTGGCGCGGCTTACGGCGGACACCTTGCCGTAACCTCAACCTCAGGACCGGGCATGGACTTGAAAGAAGAAGCCATCGGACTTGCCGTCTCGCTGGAACTGCCCATCGTCATTATCGATGTGCAGCGCGGCGGACCGTCGACGGGCTTGCCGACGAAGACGGAGCAATCCGACCTTCTGATGGCAATGTTTGGTCGGCATGGCGAATCGCCTGTGCCGATTGTCGCCGCAAATTCGCCCGCTGATTGCTTCAACGCGACCTTTGAAGCGGCGCGACTTGCAGTCGAGTTCATGACGCCCGTCATCTGCCTCACCGACGGCTACATCGCCAACGGCGCAGAACCTTGGCGATTCCCAACCTCTGCTGACTTGCCTGACTTCAAGGTCAAATTCGCCGCGCCGCGCAATCCAAACGACGCACCCTTCTTGCCCTACAAGCGAGACGAAAAAGGCGCGCGCGACTGGGCGGTTCCGGGCACAAAAGGCTTGGAGCATCGCGTCGGCGGTCTGGAAAAACAGCACGAAACCGGCAACATTTCCTACGAGGGCGAAAACCACGAACTCATGACGAAACTCCGTGCCGAAAAGGTTGAAAAAATTGCCGATTTCATTCCGCTTCAAACCATCGACAACGGCTCAACCAAAGGCAAATTGCTGGTGCTCGGCTGGGGCTCAACCTACGGCTCCATCAAAACCGCCGTCCGCGACCTGCGCGAGGAAGGCTACGACGTCTCGCACGCGCATCTCGCCTATCTCAATCCGTTCCCGAAAAATCTCGGCGAACTCATCTACAACTTCGAGCAAGTTCTGATTCCTGAACTCAACACAGGGCAACTCTCGCGGCTCATTCGTGAAAAATTCCTTGTGCCCGTCGTGCAATTTAACAAGGTGCAAGGCATGCCCTTCACGGTCTCGGAACTCAAAGAAAAAATCATCGCAACCCTAAACCAAAAGGAGAAGTAAGTATGTCGGCATTGGATTTACAGGGCAACGGCACAAAAGCCAGTTTGCCGATTTTGACCGCGAAAGATTTTGCATCGGAACAAGAGGTGCGCTGGTGCCCAGGGTGCGGCGATTATTCCATTTTGAAACAAGTGCAAGCCGTTTTGCCCGAACTTGGCGTGCCGCGCGAAAACATTGTGTTCGTCTCCGGAATCGGATGCTCGTCGCGGTTTCCTTACTACATGGAAACCTTCGGCATTCACGGCATTCATGGACGCGCCACGGCAATTGCCACTGGCTTGAAAGCCGCCCGCCCCGACCTCGATGTCTGGATTGTCGGCGGCGACGGCGATTTGCTTTCCATCGGCGGCAACCACACGCTTCACATCTTGCGACGCAATTTGAACGTCAATATCCTGCTCTTTAACAACGAAATTTACGGTTTGACGAAAGGGCAATACTCTCCAACCTCGCCCGTCGGATTCGTTGCCAAATCCACGCCCTACGGCGCGCTCGATTATCCTATCAACCCGCTTGCGCTTGCCCTTGGAGCTGGCGGCACGTTCATCGCGCGCACAATGGATAGAGACGTCAAACACCTGCGTGAAATGCTCAAACGTGCTCACGCGCACAAAGGCACTTCGTTCTTGGAGATTTACCAAAACTGCGTCATTTTCAACGACGGTGCTTTCGAGGACTTCACCGAAAAATCGGTCAAAGCCGAAAACGATCTCTTCCTCGAGCACGGCAAGCCGCTCGTCTTCGGCAAAAATGACGATAAGGGCATTAAACTCTTCGGCTTGAAACCGATGGTTGTCGACCTGACGCTTCCCGATGTCTCCAAAGACGACCTCTGGATTCACGACGAGCACGACCGCACCAAAGCCAGCATCTTGACCCGCTTCTTCGACGAGCCCGGCTCCGAACACTATATGCCGCGTCCCTTCGGCGTGTTCTATTCCGAAGAACGCTTCTGCTACGAAGACGCGATGCTCGACCAAATCAAACTCGCCAAAGAAAAAGGCGACGGCGATTTAGACGCCCTGCTTCGCGGAAAAGAAACTTGGACGGTTGCCTGACGGTCGCCTTGCCACTTTTTGAAAACACAAAAGCCGATTTCCAAAGAATCGGCTTTTTTTAATGCCTCGCGTGCAAACTTAAACCCACTTCCTCACGCCAACTTTCCTAACTTCTAACCCATGTTTAAGTGCAACATGGCAATGCGAAAAAACAAGACCCAATTCTACATCTCAACACTTAAAAACCCCCTTCCACCTTCTCCCTTCCACCTTCAACCTTCTATGTCTTCCTCTCAATCCGACATCGGTAGAATTAGAAGGAAGATAGGAGAGAGGAGGAGAATACGAGGAATGGCATTTCAATCCGAGATGGG